>Ga0315336_1005697_pt1 | contig 13359 bp, 10 predicted proteins | sample ASW5metaG_FD_204512 | JGI IMG/M metagenome (GOLD analysis project Ga0315336, IMG submission 204512) | Ammonia-oxidizing marine archaeal communities from Monterey Bay, California, United States - ASW #5 | ecosystem: Environmental > Aquatic > Marine > Intertidal zone | place: USA: California...
GAAAACCCAGAAGAATTGATCCCATCAATATGAGTACTTCTCATATGACGAACACAGCTGCTGAACTACTCAGCAAAATTGAAAATAAAACCGCGTGTGTCGGTGTTGTTGGCATGGGGTACGTTGGTCTTCCACTCGCGGTCGCTGTTTTTAATGCGGGATACGAAGTGCTTGGTTTCGATGTAGACCCAAAGAAGATTGATTGTTTGAATGATGGTACACCCTATTTAAAACACCTTGGAGACGATTTTTCTAAGGAAATCTCTGTCTCAGATCGTTTTCATGCTTCGTCTGATCCTGAAGAACTAAAAAAAGCCGACGTTGTTTCCTTGTGTGTTCCCACCCCTCTTGGGAAACACAACGATCCCGATTTAACGTTTGTTTTAGAAAGCACGAAAACTGTAGCGAATATATTGCGAAAAGGACAGCTCGTAGTTCTTGAATCTACAACGTATCCCGGAACAACTCGCGACGAGATGCTCCCTATTTTAGAATCGTCTGGTTTGAAACATGGTGTCGATTTCTTCCTTGCATACAGCCCCGAGAGAGAAGATCCAGGTCGAAAAACAGAGTCTACGCAATCCATTCCAAAACTAGTCGGTGGACTCGATGAAACTAGCGGAAGAATTGCTCATGAGTTTTATGGAAGAGTGGTAAAGAACGCGCACCTTGTTTCTTCGTCTGAGGTAGCTGAATCTGCAAAACTTCTTGAAAATATTTATCGTGCTGTAAACATTGCCCTTGTCAATGAGATGAAACTCATTCTTGAAAAACTCGACGTTGATATTTGGGAGGTTGTTGAGGCGGCCGCCACAAAACCATTTGGCTTTCAAGCGTTTTACCCGGGCCCGGGCTTAGGTGGACACTGCATTCCGATTGACCCCTTCTACCTTACGTGGAAAGCAAAAGAAGTTGGCATGCCAACGCGATTTATTGAACTCGCAGGTGAGGTGAATCAGAAGATGCCCGGGATCGTTGTCGACAAAGTTGCGACTGCACTTAACGACAATGGCAAATCGCTTTATGGAGCAAAGGTCCTCGTGGTCGGTGTTGCCTATAAACCAGACGTTGATGATATTCGGGAAACGCCTGCGGTTTTCATCATTGAAGACCTCCTTTCACGCGGAGCGGTTGTCGAGTATCACGATCCACATGTTCCTGTATTCCCGAAAATGCGCGGGCACAATGTAAAACTATCATCAGTTCTGCTTGATGAAGAAACCATTAGTAATTATGACGCGACTCTCGTTGTGACGAATCATGCATCGATTGATTGGGACATTATTGCATTAAATTCAACGCTTACGATTGATACGCGTAATGCTCTTGCGCGGTGCAAAGAAATTCGAGGTCGACTCGTCAAAGCATGACGTGGAATTGGACACTTTTAGATGCGGGACGATTCGCTTTAGATGGCGGCAGTATGTTTGGAGTTGTTCCCAAAGCATTGTGGTCTAAACTCGTTGAGCCAGATTCTAAAAACCGAATTCCAGAATCCTGTAATTGCATTTTGATTGAGCGAGACGGTCAACGGGTTCTCGTCGAAACCGGATATGGAAGTGGTTGGAGCGAAAAAGAAGTCGATATGTTTGGTATGAATGGTGTGACTATTCTTGATGCACTAAATGAACATGGTATTGAGCCAGAGTCCATTGATAGCGTTATTCTCTCTCATCTTCATTTTGATCATGGGGCGGGGGTCACACTATTGCCAAACGCAAAAGTCATTGTGCAAAAGCAAGAGTGGGAAGATGCAAACAATAATCGCTCGACAATGAGCAAAACATATCTTCCACGCGTATTGGATTCCATTCGCCCTCGATTAGAACTTGTTGATGGGGCAAAGACAATCTTCGATGATATTCAACTCACCCCCCGTAAAGGGCACACATGGGGCTTGCAATCAATTGAATTCCAGGATGACAATGGCACAATCTGTTTTTGTTCGGACGTCATGCCAACGTGCAATCATGTTGGTCTTGCCTATTCCATGGGATATGACATGTTACCGTGGGACAATTCGCAGACCAAGTCGAAGTTACTCGAAGAGGCGTATGAAGGAAACTGGAATCTCGTTTTATATCACGAACCAGATACACCAATTGTAACCGTCAAGAAAGATGGCCGCGGTCGTTTTGCTCTACAACCTGTTACTTAAGAAATTCAACAATCGTGTTTGCGGAATATTCAACTTGCTCACGTTCAAGTTCAGGGAAAATTGGTAGCGCTACTGTTTCAAGTGCCGCACGTTCAGTATGAGGAAGAGCCTCGCCCCTAACCTCTACAAAACACTCTTGTTGGTGGAGTGGCACTGGATAATAAATGTCTGAACCAATGTTATTCTCTGCGAGGTGCTCGCGGAGAGCATCACGTCGACCATCTTTTATACGAAGGATGTACTGATTCCAAATGTGCCTCGCAGGTGCATCGGGTGCCTCTGGAGTCACAACCCCGATGTCTCCCGCACTTTTCATAATATCGTTGTAGATCGAAGCATTGTTTGCCCTCGCTTTATGCCACTCTTCAAGGTATGCAAGTTTGATTGCTAACACGGAGGCTTGCAGGGCATCGAGCCGACTGTTCACGCCAACTTCACTGTGGTAGTAACGACGTTCGCCGCCATGGACCCGTAACTTTGCCATCCTATCTGCAAGCGCTTCGTCGTTTGTCGTCACCATTCCGCCGTCGCCGAACCCACCAAGGTTTTTTGTTGGATAAAAACTAAAACTACCGATTGTTCCGCGGGAGCCAGCCATGGCACCAGTTGAATCTTTTGCGCCAATTGCTTGTGCAGCATCTTCGATGGTTGGAACTCCTAGTTCCGTTGCGACTTCAAGAACACCATCCATATCAACTGTTTGACCATAAAGATGTACTGGCATGATTGCTTTTAAACGAGTGCACTTACCACTTGCGTCTTTGATACTTTCGGGGGTGATGTTGTAGGTGATTGGATCAATTTCAGCCCAGATTGGAATCGCCCCAAGTCGATGTATGGCTCCACCTGTGGCAAAGAACGTATAACTTGGGCAGATAACTTCGTCACCCGTTTTGACATCAAGCGCCATCAATGCGAGCAGCAGCGCATCACTTCCCGAAGCACAACCAACTGCTCGCGCGGTTCCAACGTAATCTGCTATTTCTTTTTCAAGTTCCGCAACTTTTGGTCCAAGTACGAAATATTGGCTATCACAAACTTCGCGAAGCATGGGCTCAATTTCTTCTCGAAGCGTTTCGTATTGCAATTTTAAATCTAAAAGTGGTACGGATGTTTGGGTAGCTGTCATGGTGTTACCTTTGTTCACAACGTGTACTTTTTACACGGTTTCTTTGGCTTTTTGAGGGATATCTATTGTTGGGCTCTCATTGGGATAAAGTTCTTTTGAGGGTGTATATTCTGGAACTATTTTGCAGACCAAATCAAGCATCTTTGCGCCGTCTCTATTTTCTACCGCTCGTTCGAGTTCATCAATACTGTTTTCTATTTCTACTCCATCAGTAACACATTCGTTCGATTGATGAATCATCTCGTGATCAGTTGTGCCAAGTTGATTGTCATATGATAACTCCTCATACATTTTTTCTCCCGGACGAGGTTTAGTAAATGTAATTGCGATATCCCCGTTCGGATTTTCAGCTGTTTTTTCTGTGAGTCCTGCTCCAGAAATCATCCGCCTTGCTAAATCAACGATCAGTTCAGGTTCACCCATATCCAACACGAAAATTTCTGCGTCATTCGCCATGCCACCGGCCTGAATCACTAATTCAGAAGCTTCGGGAATAGTCATAAAGTACCGTTTCATTTCAGGATGGGTGACCGTAATTGGGCTACCGCTGCTTATCTGATCGCGAAAAATCGGAACCACTGAACCTGAAGAGCCGAGTACATTTCCGAATCGAACAAGGCATGTTCGCATCGACTTGCAATCTTTCGCGATGGATTGCACGGCGAGTTCGGCACACCGTTTTGTTGCGCCCATTAAATTTGTTGGTCTCACCGCTTTGTCTGTGCTGATAATGACAAGGTTTCTAATGTTCGCCCATACACAAGACTCCACAAGGTGCTTTGTGCCAATTATGTTGTTTCGGATGCCTTCAATTGCATTTGACTCAATCATGGGTACGTGTTTGTACGCAGCGGCGTGAAAAACAGAGTCGACTTTGTATTTTGAGAGGATATTTCGAAGCCTTGTAGTGTCGAGCACTGAACCGAGTACGGCAACGATTTCTACGTCTGCATCTAGTTTTTCTTCTCTGTTGAGTAACTCTTGTTGAATATAAAACAACGCGCTCTCAGAAAGTTCATACAGAACAATTGTTTTAGGATTCCGCACTAATGCTTGGCGACACAATTCACTTCCAATTGAACCGCCAGCACCAGAGATAAACACTGATTTTCCGGTAATGCAACGGCTTGCAAGTTCTTCATTCACTTCAACAGGTGTACGAGACATTAGGTCTTCAATCGAAAGGTTGTGCAATTCGCTTAACACAGCCTTGTTTGTAATCCAATCTGTTAAATTTGGGGTAGACTGAATTTTGATGTTAAACCTTTGCAATCGCTCAATGACTTTTGCTCTGTTCCTGTGAGACATTCCAGGCATCGCGAGGAGAACCGTCGTTACGTTTTTCGTTTTAATCAACCGATCAATTGCATCAAATCCGTAAACACGTAAACCATGCACAGATTTTCCCTGGCTTTCGGGATCATCATCAATAAATGCGACTGGTGTATATTGACCTCCGTAGCGAATCGCGGAATACAATTGGTGCCCGCCCTCGCCAGCGCCATAAATGATGGCTCGTTCGCGATCTTTGTTTGTTTTATGTTCAATGTAATATCGTGCAAACAACCGAGAGCAGGCTGCACCCACGCTCAGTAACATTGCAAAGGTAATCGTTGAACTTCGAGGAAAATTTAAATCGACAGAGCGAAGGTACCCAAATGTAATCGCAGCGAGCACCGCTGTCACAATTACACTGCTCAGAATTACTTTGACAAAAAAACGCGCTCCGGCAAAGCGCAGAATTGTTCGGTAGAGTCCAGCAAGGCTAAAAACTATTACGGCCAACACGCCAGCGATCAAAATGAGCCACCAAAGTTGCCCCGCAGTTGCTTCTTCAAAATTTCGCGGATTCAAGTAATAGGTCAATACGACAGCCATGCTTGCAGTTATTGCATCGACAAGCATTGCCAGTGCATATCTTGTTGGTCGGTTCAGTTGATCAATCATGTTTTGCCCACATATGGATTGCTGATTATCCCAAGAAAATGGTGATAAAGCAATGAAAAAACCCGTTTTCAAGCAATTATCCACAACCTCCAAATGCTATCGCTTTTAATGAGCAATCCCGCGTCTTAAAAGCACCCGGAGTCCTGTCAGCCACAAAATTTTACAATCGAAAATGAATGACTGCTTGTTCAGGTAAACCTCGTCAAAATAAACCTTTTCCTCGATAGATAGTTCATCCCTGCCATTGATTTGAGCCCAGCCCGTAATCCCTGGTTTTAAGACATCGATCCCCTTCGCTTTTCGTAGTTCGATGAGGTCCTTTTGGTTATACAGCGCGGGTCTTGGGCCAACAAAACTCAAATCGCCCTTAAGCACAGAAATCAGCTGGGGGAGTTCATCTAAGCTTGAAACTCGAAGGAAACCGCCGATGGGTGTAAGGTGCGCTTTTGGATCTGTGATGAGGTGCGATGCAACATTCGGTGTATCAACTTGCATCGTTCTGTACTTCGGCATATTGAACAATACATTTGCTCGCCCTACGCGATCTGACCAAAACCACGCTGGGCCTTTAGAGGTCACCCATACGAAAATCGCAAGAAAGAGCATCGGAACGCAAAAAAGTGCAAGGAGCACCGTGCTTAGCAGAATGTCGAAAATTCGTTTCAACAGTGTCTCACATATTCTCTTGTATCAATTTGATTTGCAACGCAACGACCTTTTGTTCATCATACAACTCTAAGGCTCTCTTTCGTCCAGCCTTGCCAAGTGTTCTTCCCCAATCTGGTTTTTCGATAAGTCTCAAGAGTGCTTTTGTGAGTTTTTCGGGGTCACGAACTGGAACCAACAAACCGGTTTCTTCTGGCAATACTTCTTCTCTAGAACCACGGATGTCGGTTGCCACAACAGGGAGTCCCATCATCATTGCTTCGATAATTGTTCGTGGCATCCCCTCTCTCCAAGAGGGAAGAGTAAACACGTCCATCACGGATAAGAGTTCTGGGACATCTGATCGCATGCCAGTAAGAATAAGTTTCGGGGCGATCGCCTTTTTTGCTTCTTCAATCGAATAGTCCACCGCAACTGCATGATCGGATTTCAACCTACTTCCAACGAGCAAAAAGTACACATTGTCGTGTTTCTCCGTAACTATTTTCGCAGAGTCGAAAAACTCAACGATTCCTTTTTCTTCAACTTGCCTACCAATCATGCCAATAACATACGCATCTTCTGGGATTGCAAGTGTGCTTCGAAGGTTGAGCTCGCTTGTAAACTTTGTTGGATCGAATGTATTCACGTCAACACCGTTTCCAATTGGGAAGATTCGACCAGCTGGCATTATCTTTTGCTCAACTGCGGTTCTTGCATCTTCTTCGCTTTGGGTGAACATCAAATCAGTTATCTTCCCTGCGCATTTTTCAAGGAAGATATGAAAGCGTCTCTTCGGTTGTTTCATGTCATCATGAAAATAAAAACCATGCGCGGTATATACGACGAATGGAACTCGTGCGAACCATGCAGCAATTCGACCAACTAAAGCTGCCACAGGGGTGTGAACGTGCACAACATCAAATTTTTCGCGGCGAAAATAACGATAGAGTTTCCAAATCGAACGTATGTGTTTAATGGGGTGCGTGCTTCTTGAAATTGGAATTGGATGAATGTGATATCCATCATCGAGCATCCCTTGCACGTACTCTCCATCTGAACAAACGCTGATGACAGTGTCGCCGTTGGCAACTTGTCCATCAATAAGTGGAAGTAAAAATTTCCTCATCGTAAAATCAACAGCACATAGTTGGCAAATTTTCACTATTCATTCTCCAGCCACGCTTGAAACATCAAGACATCCCAAAGGAGGTAGTGCCATCGGCGCTTGCCTGTAACGTGTTCGTCCCACATTTTACGGATTTGGTCGACTTCAAAATACCCCTCATTTGCCAATCGTTCTTTGCTCAGCAATTCTTCAGCCCACTCCCGCAATGGTTCTCGTAGCCACTGTTCAATTGGTACGCCGAATCCCATTTTTGGTCGTTCCATCATTTCCCTTGGAACATATTTATTCAGCACCTCTCGAAGCAACCACTTTCCTTTTCCATCTCGATACTTCATTGCCATTGGAGTGTTCCAAGCAAACTCCACAATATTGTGGTCAAGCAACGGAACGCGAGCCTCTAGACTTACCGACATACTTGCTCGGTCTACTTTTGTGAGAATGTCATCAGGCAAATACGTCAGTGAATCCAAATACATCATTTGATCTCGCAGATCGGGGAGTGATGCTGATTCGTTATACGTATCAAACACCGTTTTTGGCTCGGTACCACCAATAACAATTTCTTCCGGCTGATTCCAGTGTGAGATAAGCCTCCGGTAATACGCTTCGCCAGAGTGCTCTTGAACAACACCGCCTAATTTAGGTAGTCGGTCTGCTAAGTGAGGAACTTTAAAACGTTTTGGAAGGAGTTGAAGAAGTTGCTCCACGGGTTTTGCTGGAAACTTTTCAATAAGTATGCCAAGGAGCTTCCTTGCCGGGGAGGGGAGTGCGCTCAACGTTTTCCACGTTCGGTATCCGTTTGTATATCTTGTATATCCGCAGAATAGTTCATCACCGCCATCCCCAGAGAGGGAGACTGTGACGTGCTTCCTCGCGAGTTCGCTGACAAGAAGTGTGGGGATTTGCGATGAATCCGAAAATGGTTCATCCCAAATTGTGGGGAGTTTTGGTATCACTGCCATCGCTTCTTCGGGGGTTACGTAGAGTTCCGTGTGATTTGTACCAAGGTGTTTTGCTATTTCTTTGGCATGGTGTGCTTCGTTGTGCCCTTGTTCGTGAAATCCGATTGTAAATGTTTTAACCGGTTGCGAGGCTTGTGATTGCATCAGCGCAACAACAAGGCTTGAATCGAACCCACCAGACAAAAATGCGCCAAGAGGCACATCAGATGCCATTCGACTCAAAACAGATTTGCGTAAGAGTGCATCGAGTTCTTCTATGCATTCGTCCGGCGATCCACCTGCCGATTTCACACCCTCTGATGCAATTTTTCCTAAGTTCCAATAGCATTGCGGAGTTGATATCGCCTGACCGTGTTCTCGCACCACAACATAGTGGGCAGGAAGAAGTTTTTGAATGCTTTTATAAATGCTCCACGGGGCAGGAATATAGTTGTGCCGCATGAACAATGAAAGTGCGTCTCGATCAATTTCGCCGTGCCAATTTGGGTGTGGTGTAAAACTTTTGAGTTCGGAACCGAAGAAAAAAGTTGATCCGTTTACTCCGTAATAGAGCGGTTTCTCTCCCATTCGATCCCTGGCAAGAGTTAGCGTTTTTTCTACTGTATCCCACAGGGCGAATGCGAACATTCCATTCAATCGATGGAGTGCTTCTTCCGTTCCCCAGTGGCGTAATGAAGCAAGAAGAGTTTCGGTGTCGGAGTGTCCCCGCCATTTAAAGTGTCCGCCATCGCTTTCCAATTCTTTTCGCAAATCCAAATGATTATAAATTTCACCGTTATACGTAAGCGCATATCGACCGCATGGTGAAACCATTGGCTGGTGGCCCGCTTCGGACAAATCCAAAATCGAAAGACGTCGGTGCCCCAGAGCTAGCGTTTTGTCTTCGTGAATCCAAACACCCGAATCATCGGGACCACGATGTTGAATTTGAAGTGCCATTCGTTCAACGATGGATGCATTTGCGCCTTGCGAGTCCCAATATCCAACTATTCCGCACATTACCCTGTCCCCAGTCTTTGTTGCCATTGGCGGTACATTAACACTGACCACAACATTGCTTGTCGATTCTGCCCCGATTGATGTTCGTCCCATATTTTTTTAACGATGTCAGATCGTAATCCACTACTTGTTAAATCGGAGGGTTGGAGTAAACTTTCTGCCCAATCTTTAAGTGGACCCCTCAGCCATTTTTCAATTGGCATACCAAAACCCTGTTTTGGTCTATCAATAAGTTCGCTTGGAACATATTTATTGAGCAACTCTCGTAAAACTAATTTTCCACGATCACCTCTTTCTGCCAACTTTAGACTTGAATCAAGTTGCCAACTCCATTCAACCATTGTGTGTGTCAGCAAGGGGACCCTTGCTTCAAGTGAGACCGCCATACTCGCTCGATCCACCTTTGTGAGAATATCATCCTGTAGATAGTTCCATTGATCAATAAGCATCATCTCTTCCGACCATAGATAATTTGGATAACAGTGCGTTTCGGGTCCTCTGGTTTGAGTAGGAGTGAAATCGAGAAGTTGACTCGGATTGTTCCAAACAGACATCGTATTTGCATAGGCTAATTGTCGATTACTTCCAACATATGCTCCAAATCTCTCTACTCGACGTGCCAGTCCATCAGAACCCGAATAGCGATAACCAAGTGCTGGGTTAACTAGTTTATCCCAGAATACAGTTGGTGCCAGGTGTAATAGAGACGCGAGTGCTTTTGAACCCGCGGGAGTTAACCATTTGCGTATTTTCTCAATTCTATTCGCCCAGAAATATCGAGGGTACCCTCCGAACAGTTCATCACCACCATCGCCAGATAAACAAACGGTGACATTCTCACGTGCAAACTTAGAGACAAGGTAGGTTGGTATCGAACTGTTATCCGCAAACGGTTCGTCAAACATATCCATCACTGTGGGAACAAGCCCAATCATATCTTCGGCTCCAAGAATCATTTCATGGTGATCCGTTCCAAGATGTGATGCCACCTTTCGGGCAGCTTCGGATTCATCATGCGATTGTTCCTTAAATCCAATTGAAAAAGTTTTCACAGGGTGGTTTGATGCCTGTTGCATCAATGCCACGATGACAGACGAGTCGATTCCCCCTGAAAGAAATGCTCCATAGGGAACGTCTGATTGCATATGTTGTTGAACAGAGCGTGTAAGTTTCGTTTCTAGTTCTTGTGTTGCTTCTGATAGCGAAATTGGTTGCACTGCCTGTCGAGCTTGAGCAGATACTTTTTCCAAATCCCAATACGTGAAAATGGTAGTTTTGTCATTCTTAAATGTAAGAATGGAGCCCGAGGGAAGTTTTTTTGCGCCATTGATGATGGAAATTGGGGCAGGAACACAAAGGTATCTGAAGTAATAAAAGAGCCCTTCTTCATTTATAGATGAATCAATCCACGGGAGTTTTAAGAGTGGGGAGAGTTCGGAAGAAAACGCAAAACGAGAACCGGAATGAGAATAGTAAAGGGGTTTAATTCCCATTGGATCACGAGCTAAACATAGTGTACGTTCAACCTTGTCATAAAATCCAAAAGCGAACATGCCTTCAAAACGCTTACAGGCTGTTTCGACCCCCCACTTCATGCATGCGAATAGTGCAACCTCCGTATCCGAGCTACTGTTAAATGTACAACCTTCAGATTGAAGTTCGTTCCTTAAGAGTTTATAGTTGTAAATCTCACCGTTGTAGGTCAGGGCATACCTTCCGCAAGGTGAAACCATCGGCTGGTGCCCTGTTTTGGACAAATCAATAATTGCTAGTCGCCGATGCGCAAGCCAAACATCGCCTTCTCGCCATTCCCCCTGACTATCTGGCCCACGATGTCGCAACATGTTGCTCATGTTTTGAGCCAAACCTGGTTCTATTTTGTCACCTAAGCAACCAATGATGCCACACATATAGTTCGTTAAACCTTTGGTTTCTCACAAACCATAACCCAATTTGTGGCTGGAAAAAGCAAAAAACAGTCCGTGATAAGGGAAGCTGCATAAAGAGGTATTAAAAGCGTGTCAATAATTGGGAACCAGCGTCTGCGAAACACCCTTACACCAATGGGAGATAACCATGATTTCATCAGGTTGCTACAGTAAAAAACAAAACCGCCACAGTGCGCTATTTGTTTAATATTAAATCCTGCGTTTTCTGCGAGTCTTTTTAAGCTCTTTTTACTGTAATAGTGAGGCCCATGCCTACCAAACTCAAAAAGCCACGTTGCACTTGTCGGTGTTGTCACAATGACCTCACATCCTGGTTTGATTGTTCTAAACAGTTCCTGCATAGCACATACATTATCTTCTATATGTTCAAATGTTTCTATGGCTACTGCGAAATCAAATGTTCCATCTTTAAATGGAAGCTCCTTTGCATCGCAACAATGATGCTTCCAGGGCACAGATGAGCTCTTTACATCAGCAATATCCACACCATCCACATCATAATTTGATAATAAACTAGCATATCTTCCTGTCGTACCACAACCAAGATTTAAACAGCGCCTTCCGGCAGTGTTGTGGTGGGATATATTGCTAATTAATTGATTCTCTAGATAAATTCTCGGCCAAGTGGGTCTTGGATACTCTGTTAATTTATTCATGCTCCTCCTAGGACGAACTAATTTTTGATAAAACTTCTGCATGAATACAAGCGCATTTTTTGATACTAAACTCTTTAGCAACTCGCTCTTTGCAATCATTTACTTTTCCCTTTATTTGAGAAGGCTCTCTAATCAACTCTACGATTGCATCTTTAAATCTACCCTTCTCGCCAAGTTTGATTAGGATTCCGCTTTCATTATTAACCACTAACTCTGGAATTCCATCAATAGAATATGACACGATCGGCAGACCCCAACTCATGGCTTCCAAAATCGAGGTGGGGCAGCCTTCTCCTCTAAGTGAAGGCAATACAAAGACCCTGGCTTGTTTAAACCACTTTGAAACATCTTTTTGAAACCCAACCCAGCGTACATTTTCATCGAGTCCTTCTTTCTTAATTTTATCCTGAACCAAACCGTTCATGTAATCATGGCCCACAAACACAAACTTCGCTTCTGGAACCTCTTTAAGAACCTCTTTTATAATCGGAAGGTATTCAATATGCCCCTTCCTCTTATTTAAATTTGCTACTGTCAGCACTTCCATTAATCGATTTTCAACTGGTGGTATATCAACTAATGGACATTCCAGCCCGTTGTAAATAACAAATACATTATCAGGGTGTATTTTACATCGTTTTACCAGCGTGTCTTTTGCGATTGCTGAATTTGTAATCCAAGCATCTACAAGTGGATGTGTTGTCCTTTCAATAAAACGAACGAAACGGTCTAATCGGCTATTCGAGTTTGGGTTCCATCGAACTCCGTGCACCATTCGAACATTTGGCATTGCAAATTTTAATAATCGTAAATAAAGAGACGCTCTTGAGCCACATACATAAAGCACATTTGTTTTTGATCGCCTAACATAATGAACAAGTCGCCATAATGCAAGAAATGTAAAACCACCTCCAAACACCATGGGGATATTATTTTGTGAAAGTATCCACTCGCTCCATGGTCCCTCTCCACCAAGCGTTGCTAATTGATACTCTACGGGGCTAGTTTCCATTGCCATGCGAGAGAGGCTCCGCTCAGCTCCACCCATCTCACTACTTGAAAAGAGTAATAAGGTTTTCATAGCAGTATTTTACAAGCAATTTGTTATTGATTTTAAAGACCAAATGAATGGACTTCATCGTCTACCTTTGCGCCTTCGCCCTTTCGCACTTTATAGAGGCCTTTTTGCAGTAAAATAATGTTTGTATCATCAATTCCCACATCTTTGAACATTTTAAGTATTTCGGATTCAACAAAATATCGTTGGTATTCGTGGCTACCGAACCAATCATATGCTGTGTGTCTTGCATTTTTTAAACCTAGCTCTCGAGAAGTTCTGCGTCTTAAAAATATGGGGGCAAGCAGTGGGCTAATCCACCATAGTACTTTTTTAGGAAGCCGTTTTGTGATTGCCCTGATTGGTATTGTGGCCATTGTCGCTGGTGTTTTTAGATAGAAAGAGACAACAAGTTCGCCTTTATCTCGAAGATTGCCAACTATATTTTTTAGCACCTTTTCTGGATCAGAAACATGTTGAATTGCCCCAACCATATAAATAAAATCTGCCTTGAACTGCACCTCGCCAGCATCGCCTTGGATGACCTCGATGTTCTCAATCTCTTTGAATAACTCTTCTTGGTATTTCGAAGCACTTCTTGCTAACTCCACACTTATAATCTTGTTAGGTTTGGCAAGACTGTTTATTGCCCACACATGACGTCCATTTCCAGAACAAACATCTGCAACAACCTTGCCATCAAGATAATCGAACCAAATACGACAGTC
>Ga0315336_1005698_pt1 | contig 13359 bp, 12 predicted proteins | sample ASW5metaG_FD_204512 | JGI IMG/M metagenome (GOLD analysis project Ga0315336, IMG submission 204512) | Ammonia-oxidizing marine archaeal communities from Monterey Bay, California, United States - ASW #5 | ecosystem: Environmental > Aquatic > Marine > Intertidal zone | place: USA: California...
AGAAGGTGAAAGAACATCACCCAGACCGTGGCGGTGACCCGGAAATGTTCCGTCTCATAACATCGGCTTACTCATTATTGTCGGACCATCTTCAAAGCACTTAAATCCGCTGAAATCTTCACTGCAAACAAAATCAGTCCAATTCGGGCCGCAAACAGTGCTGCTTGTGCAGTCTTTGGCATGCGAATTTTTACAGCATCTTAATAAGGATTGCCTAAAAATTAGACTAATTATTCTGAAATTACAGGAACCGAGCTGTTCTCGACTAATTTTGCGCATATTGAGCCCCGTTTTCAGCGATTAATTGCATCGCTTAAAACTGGCACGAAACTAGCAATTCCACCTGTTAAATGCCGATTAATCAGCACTTGAGCAGTGTTGATCGTACTTCACCAATTGCTCGATTACGTGGAGGTTACCCACGATATGTCTCTAGAGGAGAGGATTATGAGAACCAAGTTTTCTAACATTCGCTTGATTGCGGCCAGTGGCCTGATGATTGCCGGATCGATATTTCCGCTTTCTAAAGCTTTCGCGGATGGCGAAGCAGAAGCAGCAAGTCAGCACTCTTTTTCGGCTACGGTCACCGGAGCCAGCGACTATGTATTCCGGGGTATCACACAAACCGACGAAGAATTTGCCATCCAAGGCAGCATGGATTACAGCCATTCCAGTGGCGTTTATGTAGGCGCTTGGGCATCGAACATCGATTTCGGCGATGGGAATGGTGAATCGAGCGAACTCGACATCTATGGCGGCTTCGCAAATAGTATTGAATGGCTCGATTACGACGCTGGTTTTATCTACTATAATTACCCTGGTGTCGGCTCCAGCCGTAACTTTGACTATGTCGAAGCAGCTTTTTCGATTGGTCACGACTTTGGCTTCGCGGCAACGTCAGTCGGGTTCAATTGGTCTCCTGACAACTTTGGTGAATCCGGTGATGCGGTTTACGTATGGGGTGACGTAAGCGTGCCTTCGCCTGTTGAGATGCCACTGCCTCTGAGCTTGGACATGCATATCGGTCATCAGGATATCGACAAGAATGCAACTTTCGGCTTTCCAGACTACTTGGAGTGGAGTCTGGGACTGTCGACAAGTGTTCAAGGTTTCGATCTTTCGATCACCTATCACGACACAGATCTGAAAGACAGTGAGGGCGCGCAGGATATAGCGGACTCGCGAGCCGTTTTTGCGGTATCTCGCTCTTTCTAACTAGTACACTATCCAGTACCAGGGCTTATTGGGGAGGCGCCGTATGGCGCCTCCTTTTTTGTGCCCTTGAAACGTGAGGAAATAGGGAGGTTGGTGTTCCAGTATCGAAGTAACACTTCTTTCCTCCCTGTGTTATTGAGATGTTTATTCTTGCTCAGGACAATAACTGTGGAAATATCTGTAAATAACTAAGTGCGGGAGTGACCTGTCGTGCAGTCTTCAAGCTTCACGTTTGCGTCGGACGATGGGCTGGATATATTTGTCCGCAAATGGATGCCAGCCCCGGATTGCCAGCTAGTGGGCATCGTCCAAATATCTCACGGCTTGGCAGAGCACGGCAGACGCTATGGTGAAACAGCGTCGCGGCTTACTGCTGCGGGTTATGGCGTTTATGCGAGCGATCATAGAGGGCATGGTCGTTCGGTTATTGAACCGCGCGACTTTGGATTTTTTGGTCGCAATAATGGTTGGTTACGGGCTGCCAAAGATCTTCACCGATTATCCAAGCTGATTAAAACCGAGCATCAGGAAATTCCATTGGTTCTGCTTGGGCACAGTATGGGTGCTCAACTCTCTCAGCAATTAATCATGCAAGAAGCCCGGGAATTGGCGGGAGTTGTTCTGTCGGGTGCAACCGGCACAATTGGTTTGATGCGGCATGCAGCACGATTGCTTGCCAGAATAGAGCGTGCTCGGCTTGGTGAGTATGGGCGAAGCAAACTTCTTCATGGGATGTCGTTTGGCAGTTTTAACCGGCAATTTGAACCTGCGCGAACGCAACTGGATTGGTTGTCTCGAGATGACGAAGAGGTAGATGATTATATTAGCGACCCGTTATGCGGTTTCGTGGCTACTGCACAGTTGTGGCTCGACATGCTGGATGCCGTGCCCAATCTTCAGGCGCACAAAAGTTACAAATGGACACCTCAAGAATTACCAATACTTATTGTTTCCGGCGACCAAGATCCGGTTAGCAAAGGTGGTCGAGCCCTAAAGGGGTTGGTTCGAGTATTTAACAAAACCGGATTTCAGGATGTTCGCCTTAAAATCTACCCGGGCGGCCGACACGAACTACTGCACGAAACAAATCGCGAAGAAGTACTGGTGGATTTGATTAAATGGTTGGACGAGGTTGTCGGTGTGCCTGATGAATCAGGCGATAAAATTGTGTTGCCAGAAGACAGCAATTAGTTGTGGCTTAGATACATGTTAGCTCGTCTTTCTGACTGGCCACAGATAGTTTAATACTCTGAGAATTCGGTCAAACTCATCCTGTTTACCTGCCGCAATAGCAGTCATAAGATGGCGGCAAGTTGGAACACACGATACCTTCTGAGAGGGACAGCTACGATATGCGCGGCCTGATGCAACCAAAACAGCTTTTGATTTCTTCGATCATTGAACATGCAGCCAAGTTCCATGGTGACACAGAGATTGTTTCGCGCACCGTTGAAGGGCCGATACATCGATATGGATATCGAGACCTCAATGCCCGGTCAAAGAAACTTGCCAACGCACTTGAGAGATTGGGGTGTGCTTTAGGTGATGTCGTGGGCACTTTGGCTTGGAACGGTTTTCGCCATATGGAAATCTATTATGGCGTGTCTGGAATGGGTGCTGTTTGCCACACTATTAACCCGCGGTTGTTTCCCGAACAGATCGTCTACATCGGCAGTCATGCAGAAGACAAGTATATCTTCCTTGACCTGACTTTTGTCGGGCTTATGGAAGGGATCGCGGATCAGCTGCCCGAAGTAGCCGGCTACATCGTTATGACCGACGAAGCGAACATGCCTGAAACTACGCTGCCAAATGCCTTGTGCTACGAATCGCTATTAGCGGCAGAAAGTGATCAATACGATTGGCCGCAGTTTGACGAAAATACGGCGTCGTCCCTTTGCTACACGTCTGGGACAACCGGCAATCCGAAGGGTGTTTTGTATTCCCATCGCTCAACTGTACTGCATTCTTTTACTGGTGGTCTTGTAGATACTCTCGGGTTCGGGGCTAAAGACACTGTTTTGCCAGTTGTTCCCATGTTCCATGCAAACTCCTGGGGGATAGCTTATCTGGCCCCCATGGTTGGTGCCAAACTGGTCATGCCAGGAAAGGATTTGGACGGGGCTAGCGTCTATGAATTGCTAGACGGTGAGAAGGTTACATTTACGGCCGGAGTGCCGACCGTGTGGCTAATGCTGCTCCAACATATGGAGGAAACCGGTCAGCGCCTGGATGCGCTGAAAGCGTCAGTTATTGGCGGTTCTGCTGCCCCGAGGTCGATGATCGAGACTTTCCAGAGCAAGTATGGCGTTCAAGTGCTTCATGCCTGGGGCATGACTGAGATGAGTCCCCTTGGAACCATTGGGACTCTAACCGCCCAGCAAGAGGAGTGGAGTGACGACAAGAAAATCGATCTTCAAAGTAAACAAGGCCGGGGCGTCTTTGGCGTCGAACTGAAGATCGTCGATGATGACGGAAACGATCTACCTTGGGACGGCAAAACCTTCGGCAGGTTAATGGTGCGGGGTGCCTTTGTGGCCAAGGGATATTTCAAAGGTGAAGGCGCGGATGCATTTGACAAAGACGGTTGGTTTGACACTGGAGATGTGTCTACCTTCGATGAATACGGTTTCATGCAAATTACCGACCGCTCTAAAGATGTAATCAAGTCGGGTGGCGAATGGATTAGTTCGATAGACATTGAGAACGTGGCTGTTGGCCATCCAGGAGTTGCCGAAGCAGCAGTTATCGGTGTCGTGCACCCTAAATGGGATGAAAGGCCGCTGCTAATTGTCGTCCGGGCGCCCGGTACAGAAGCTAGCGGAGACGATATCCTTCAATATTTTGATGGGAAAGTGGCCAAATGGTGCGTTCCAGATGATGTTGCATTCGTCGAAGAAATTCCCCATACCGCAACCGGTAAAATCCAAAAAGTTGAACTACGAGAACGCTTTAAGGATTACGTTTTGCCTTCCGCGCGGGCGGCGGAGTAGGGATCTGAAGTGGTCGCTTTTGCCGAAATAAGGAAGGGCCTTCAGTAATGGGGGGCGCACTTTATAGCCACGTTGCAGGTTTTTCTCACGAAACAGGGACCCGGCATCCTGAAAGGCCGGAACGGCTTCAAGCCGTCCTTACGGCGTTGGACGCGGACCAGTTTTCCGAACTTGAGAGAAAGGAAGCTCCGCTTGCGACCATTGAACAATTAGGATTGGTTCACACACCAAATCATATTCAGCATTTAATGGGTCTGATACCAGAAGAAGGTCGCGTAAACGTCGATCCCGATACGGTGATATCAAGCGGATCAGGCGAAGCGGCACTGCGTGCTGCCGGCGCTGTGTGCTCAGCAGTTGATGATGTGTTCTCCGGCAATGCAGATTCAGCCTTTTGTGCGGTACGCCCACCGGGCCACCATGCTGAACCAAATCGAGCTATGGGATTTTGCTTGTTTAACAACATAGCAATTGGAGCCTTGCATGCTCGAACCAAACATGGTGCAGAACGGATTGCCGTGATTGATTTCGACGTTCACCATGGCAACGGCACCCAGGCCGCATTTGAAAATGATCCAAATCTGTTTTATGGCTCGACACATCAGTACCCATTTTACCCGGGGACAGGCGCAGTTACCGAAACTGGTGTTGCGAACAATATTGTCAACGTGCCTTTGGCCATGAATTCTGGATCGGCCCAATTCCAGAAAGCCGTTTCAGATGTCTTGTTGCCCGCGGTAAATGAGTTTGGTCCGGACTTTGTGATGATATCCGCAGGATTTGACGCCCACCGCGATGATCCTTTAGGCCAACTGCAATTGGTCGATGAAGATTATGTTTGGGTAACTGAAAGATTGTGCGAGATTGCAAACGATCATTCATCAGGGCGCGTGGTCTCTAGCTTAGAAGGTGGGTACGATTTAGAAGCACTGGGCCGATGCGTTGCTGCCCATGTCTCCGTACTAATGGGACACTAGAAATTAGTCGGGTGCCATTGCCCTATAGACAGTTGCAGAGAACGCAAAAGGATCTGTAGACTTAACCAGTATTTTCCATGAACAAAGGGCTTCCTTATGACCAAGAAGAAGACCGGAGACGAAGGAGGAATCCCCGATGATATTCAGAAAATGGATTTCGAGGAGGCTTTTAAAAGCCTAGAAGAGATTGTCAATCAACTTGAAGACGGTCGAGTAGGATTGGAAGATTCCATCGGCATTTATGCCCGCGGCATGCATTTGAAGCGGCATTGTGAAGGCAAACTCACATTTGCTCGCGAACAAGTGGAAAAAATTGTTGCGGATTCTAATGGCGGCTTGACGACGGAGACTGCTGAGATCGAATAGCTGTCGAGGCTATTTCATAATTATTGCGGGGAGTGACGATGGCGCACGATCCCGAAATCGAAATTGCCGCTAGCGCGAGATCGATAAGCAAGCAAATTGACCGGCTGTTACCCCGTGCCGATGGACCGGAATCGCTGTTGGCCGACGCAATGCGGCATGCATTGTTGGACCAAGGGCAATGCTTTCATGGGTATCTGGTTTGTGCTTCATCAGAATTATTCGCGGTTGACCCTTATCGAGCAATGAGAGCCGCTGTGGCGGCAGAATGCGCTTTTGCGTATTCGAGGATACATGATGATCTTCCCTGTATGGACAATGTGAACATCCGTCACGGTCGGACGACCGTCCATGTGGAGTTCGATGAAGCAACGGCAATTCTAGCGGGAGACGCTCTGCTGTCCCTCGCTTTCGAGTTATTGGCAGACGAAGCTACTCATCAAGATCCTTCGGTACGCTGCGGGCTGGTTACTGGTCTTTCCGGCGCCGCAGGTGGTCACGGTGCCGCAGGGGGGCAACTACATGATTTGCTACCGGCCGCTATGAACGCAGGAATTGGCGAGGTTACACGCCTGCAACAGATGAAATCAGGCGCCTTAATAGCTTTCTCGTGCGAGGCAGGAGGGCTGCTCGGCCATGCGTCCGGCGTGGCGCGCCATGCCTTGCGGGCCTTCGCCCACGATCTTGGCCTGGCGCACCAAATTGCTTCCGATATCCGATCACTGGAGAACGCTGACGGTGCAGAAAAATCAAATTCGAAGGCCACGTTTGTAACTGTTCTGGGCCTCGACAGGGCCCGCACTCAAGCTCAATACCTTGCAAATCAATCTCGTCAACATATTGATATATTTGACAATAATGCCGTTTCATTAAATCTGGCGGTCGACTTTATATCTAGTCAATGTGAGTAGAATAACCGTTGCATTTTCGCCACGTGGTAATTTTACCCAAAATCAGCGAGAATAATGCAAATAGCTAGATCTGGCCGGGATACGACAGATGGCGAATAGTACCAACAGTGGCAGTAAGCTTATGAGTAAAACCCCACTTCTAGATACCGTAACTTATCCTTCGGACACTAAAAACATGTCCGTAGCCCAGCTCAAGCAGCTGGCGGATGAATTGCGCACTGAAACCGTGGAAGCGGTCTCCATAACTGGCGGCCATTTGGGCGCGGGATTGGGTGTGGTTGAGCTTACGGTTGCTCTTCACCATGTGTTTGATACGCCGCGTGATCGGTTGATATGGGACGTTGGGCACCAAGCTTACCCGCATAAGATTTTGACCGGGCGCAGGGACCGTATTCGTACCTTACGGCAAAAGGATGGCTTGTACGGCTTTACCAAGCGGTCGGAAAGTGAATATGACCCGTTCGGTACAGCTCATTCGTCGACTTCTATATCTGCCGGGCTGGGTATGGCCGTCGCGCGTGATCTAGACGACGGAGACAACAATGTAATCGCCGTCATTGGAGACGGTGCAATGAGCGCCGGTATGGCCTATGAAGCCATGAACAATGCAGGCTCCATGAATAGCCGCTTGGTCGTGATCTTAAATGACAATGATATGTCGATTGCGCCTCCGGTTGGGGCGATGAGTGCATATCTCGCACGTATCCTTTCGTCGAAATCGTATCGCAATCTGCGCCACTTTGGGCGTGATTTGGCTTCTAAGTTGCCGGCTTCATTAGAGCGGACAGCGCGGCGGGCCGAGGAATTTGCGCGCGGCATTGCCACCGGCGGTACCCTGTTTGAAGAGCTCGGATTTTACTATGTTGGTCCGATTGATGGCCACAATATGGAGCATTTGCTGCCGGTCCTTAAGAATGCGCGGGATGCTCGGCGGACGGCACCTATTCTGGTTCACGTGGTTACCCATAAGGGGCATGGTTATGCGCCTGCTGAAAAAGCGGCAGACAAATATCACGGTGTTTCCAAGTTCGACATCGTCACTGGAGCGCAGGCCAAATCCAGCTCGAACAAGCCGTCCTACACCAAGGTATTTGCTAACGCACTGGTGAAAGAAGCCGAGAAAGACAACAAGATTGTCGCTATCTCGGCAGCAATGCCGTCGGGTACCGGCCTAAACGTCTTCGGGGATCGTTTTCCGGATCGCTGTTTCGATGTTGGTATCGCGGAGCAGCATGCGGTTACGTTTGCTGCTGGCATGGCTACTGAAGGTTACAAGCCGTTTGCTGCAATTTATTCGACATTCCTGCAGAGGGCCTATGACCAGGTAGTACACGATGTGGCACTTCAGAAATTGCCCGTTCGATTTGCTATTGATAGGGCTGGATTGGTTGGTGCTGACGGTCCGACCCATGCCGGCTCCTATGACGTTACGTACTTATCCTCATTGCCTAACTTTGTTGTGATGGCGGCGGCTGACGAAGAGGAATTGGTGCATATGGTGGCAACCTCGGTAGCCATTGATGATCGTCCCAGCTCTTTCCGTTATCCGCGCGGCGAAGGTTTCGGTATGGAGTTGCCCGAAATTGGGATACCGCTCGAAATTGGACGTGGCCGCATCTTGCGGGAAGGAACCTCAATTGCAATCTTGTCGTTTGGCGGTCGCTTGAAAGAAGTATACAAAGCAGCAGACGAATTGGCCGCGCAGGGCCTGACAACTACCGTTGCCGATGCTCGCTTTGCCAAGCCCCTGGATCACGATTTAATTCGTCGCCTTGCCGCCGAGCATGAGGTTCTTCTGACTGTGGAAGAAGGATCGATTGGTGGATTTGGATCGCATGTTCTCCACTATCTGGCAACTGAAGGGCTGTTGGATAAGGGCTTGAAAGTGCGCCCAATGTGCCTGCCGGACGCTTTCGTTTCCCATGGTTCACCGGACGAGATGTACGAAGAAGCCGGATTAATGGCCAAGAACATTGTTAATACGGCATTTGACGCTCTTGGCCGAAAGCCGGTAGTGCGCCTTGGACAAAAGGGCGCGGTCGGCTCCTAATCTGTGGAGCGAAGAACGGCACCGACAAAACAAAAAAAGCTTCGCGCGGACCTTCTTGTCGTCGAACAAGGCTTGGCCGAGTCCCGGACACGGGCTCAGGCGCTGATACTGGCCGGCAAAATTTATGCGGGTGACCGTCAGGTACAGAAGCCCGGTGACACCTTAGCGCAAGATGCGGAACTCGTTGTCAAAGGGAAGGACCATCCGTGGGTTTCCCGCGGAGGTCTAAAACTGGCGCATGCTCTAGAGCATTTCGCGATCGATGTATCCGATTTGACAGTACTTGACGTTGGCGCGTCCACCGGCGGTTTTACCGATGTGGCTTTGTCGAAGGGTGCCAGGAAAATTTACGCCGTCGATGTCGGCCACGGACAATTAGCGTGGCCGCTTCGCAATGACCCCCGGGTTGTCGTTCTAGAGAGAACAAATGCTAGGTATCTGACTCAAGACCAGATTCCCGAAGCAGTCGATATAGTCGTGTGCGACGCGAGCTTTATTGGTCTCGAGTTAGTTCTGGCGGCATCTTTACGGCTAGCCAAACCGACTGCTTGGCTTGTGGCGTTGATCAAACCTCAATTTGAAGTGGGTAAAGAGCAAGTTGGCAAGGGCGGAGTTGTACGTGACCCTCACTTACACGAAGAAGTCTGTAACAGGATTGTCTCTTGGCTCGAGGCCCAATTTGGCTGGAACGTCATGGGTGTTACCAAGAGTCCGATCAAAGGTCCGGCCGGCAACGTTGAGTTCCTCATCGCAGCCCAACGTTTACCGGACGAAGACGACGATTAGGTGTTGGTAATCTTCCATGTCCCGTCGGGTTGACGGCACGCGGTGCCGTAAGCGGTTTCCTGTTGGCCACCGATTGTCACAGTTTCTTGAAATTCACGGCAATACCCGCCGCTACTTTGTTCGACAGCAGGTTGCGGTGTGATGGTTCCGGAATGTCCGCTATCCGGATTGACCCATTTGGACTTAACGCCGGTTCTATTTGTCTCTAGCGCCCTTTGACGCGTTTGCGACATATACATTCGATCAGCTTGGTCCAACGACTTACCTACTTCACTGCCGACCATGGCACCAATTAGTGCCCCAGCTGCAGTCGCGGCCAATTTTCCACTACCGCCACCGACTTGAGAGCCTGCGAGGCCACCACCAGCAGCTCCAATCAATGTTCCAAGAGTTTGCTTGTCACCCGCATCCTGCGCGCACGATGCTAACAACGGAAGCATCAAGCCTGTTGCAATCAACTTATTGATTTTCATAATATTTCCTCCGGAACACTAAACTTTTGACTAAGTCATTAGATTAGGGAAATGCTGCCATTACGGGTTCCGCTAGCGTCCGCTAATTCCAACGACTATATAAGGTGACTTGACGCCCATTGAAGCTGACCAGTGTGACAAAATTGTGGCACTATTCGAAACCCGACGGCGGGAACTCGATGCCATAACGCACAATTCCGTTGGGTCTCAAGTGTTTGTAACGCCAGGTATTTTTGAATTTGGACGGTAACATAGTGGATGACATTGCTCCTTCGAACAGGTCCCGCTCATCTAAACGAAACGATGAAGCGAATTCCGGCGTAACTGACGTGAATTTTTCGGAACCCTTCGAATTATTTGATCAGTGGTTTCATGATGCATCTCAGAAAGAATCTGGTGATTACACAGCGATGACCTTAGCAACGGCGAATTCTGAAGGTGTACCATCCGCACGAATGGTCTTACTTAAAGATGCGAGCGAATCTGGGTTTGTTTTCTATACCAATATGGAAAGTCGCAAAGGTCAGGAGATGCTAGAAAACCCGGTTGCAGCGTTGTGCTTTCACTGGCCTACCTTGCAAAGAAGCGTTCGCATAGAAGGGCCGATCGAAATGGTCGATGAATCCGAAGCCGACGCCTATTTTGCCTCCCGTCCTCGAGAAGCCCGTATTGGCGCGTGGGCATCAAGCCAATCCCGGGTATTGCAATCCCGATTTGAACTGGAGAAGCGTGTCGCCAAATTCACACTCAAGTACAATATAAGGAAAGTTCCACGTCCGCCCCACTGGACCGGTTGTCGGGTTGTACCTAAGAGGATTGAATTTTGGAGCAATAAGCCATTTAGGCTCCATGATCGAACCTTGTACGATCAGATGGAAAATGGCTGGCGGAAACGAAAATTGTACCCCTGAATTCAAAGCTGATCGATATTTAGAAATAGCAAATGGAAGACCAATGACGGACGCGGCGTCGGATTCGAAAGCCAATCCACCTGAACTGATAACGCCGGCGCATGCGGCGAGATTAATGCGTTGGGCTACTTACGCTTCAGTGACCGTGGCCGTCAGTCTGATTGCTGTTAAGTCGGGCGCTTGGTATTACACCAATTCTGTTTCGATTTTGACGTCACTGATCGACTCTCTTCTCGATAGTGGTGCGTCGATAATCAATTTGGTTGCGGTTCGGCATGCGCTGACACCAGCCGATAGGGAGCATCGATTTGGTCACGGCAAAGCGGAGTCCATCGCCGCACTAGGCCAAGCGGCAATTATAGCAGGATCAGCGGCGTTCTTGCTGTTGCAGGGGGGCAATCGCCTGATGCACCCTGAACCACTGGCTCACACCCAGACTGGTGTCCTTGTCATGGTTATTTCATTGGTCGTGACAGTTGGGTTGTTGTCATTTCAGCGTCACGTGGTCAAGAGGACCAAATCCGTCGCAATCTCGGCGGATTCTCTTCACTATCTAAGCGATCTTTTCACAACAGCGGCGGTCATCGTCGCCCTGTTATTGTCTGATTATTTGGGCTGGAAGTATGCAGATCCAGTGTTTGCTCTCGCGATCGCGATATACATTTTGTACAGCGCCTGGAGGATTGCGGCTTCTGCATTCGATCAAATAATGGACCGAGAATTTCCGGACCAAGAGAGAGATAGAATACGAGATGTGGTCATGGAGCATCCTGAAGTATTGGACATGCATGATCTAAGAACACGTTCCTCTGGCACTCATTCCTTCATTCAGCTGCATTTGGAATTGGATGGAAAAATGACATTGGAACGCGCACACCAAATTGCTGACGAAGTTCAAATGGGATTGGAAAAAGCCTTTCCCGAGGCCGAAGTTCTGATTCATCAGGACCCAGAAGGGCTGGAAGAACCGCCCGTATTTCATTGATCGAGTATTAGGCGTGATTACCGAAGATCAAACTGAGGTCATCGAATTCCTATCAAACCCCAACACCTATGGGCTTGGCGATCGAATTGTCGAAAGAATTCAAACCCATGGCGCTATCGTCTTTTTAGCGGGGTCGCGCGCGTATAAATTGAAACGTGCAGTTTGGTTTGAGTACATGGATTTCTCGACAGTTGAGCACCGACGCAAGTTCTGCGCTGCGGAAATTGAAATTAATGTGCGCACTGCACCGGAAATTTATCTGGGTAGTCGGGCCATCATTCGAAACAGCGATGGCAGAATGAGTTTTGCTCCTGCCGATCAGTCACTTTCAGGTCTGGATGTGGTCGACTGGGTGGTCGAGATGGCTCGTTTCGACCAAGAGGCGCTTTTCGATCGATTGGCTGAACGTGGTGTGTTATCGAACGCCCTGATGATCGCCCTTACGGACCAAATTTGTGCCTTCCATGAGAATGCCGAAATCAGGAACGATCAAGGAGGCCGCCAAGCGCATCAACGAGTTATCGACACTAATCATACTCAGTTAGAGCATTATAGTGGGGCTATCTTTGATAGGGAGAAAGTCGAAGCTCTTAAAACGGCCTCGGATACTGAGCTGGAAAACTGTCATCACGAAATAGATCGTCGCCGAGGAGCCGGATTGGTTCGCCATTGCCATGGAGACATGCATCTGCGGAACATTTGCCTGTTTGGGGGGCGACCGACACTCTTCGACGGTATCGAGTTTGATGATCAGATCGCATGTGTAGATGTGCTGTACGACTTGGCCTTTTTGCTCATGGATCTGATTGAGCGGGACCTGACGGGTTTCGCCAATCTGGTGCTTAATCACTACCTTTTCACGACAGCGACGGCAGATTATGAAAAGTGGTGTGGGATCGCTTGCCTACCTCTATTTTTGTCATGTCGCGCAGGAGTTAGGGCACATGTAAGCGCTGCGACAGCAGAGTCTTGTGCCCAATCAGGTGAAGCTGAGATCCACAAAACACGGGCACGAAGTTATCTTGAAGCGGCTTTGCTGTACCTAGAGCCTGCGGCACCGCACCTAATCGCCGTTGGTGGTTTGTCCGGATCGGGTAAATCAATACTCGCGGGAGCGCTTTGTCCACAGTTAGGCCGTGCGCCTGGTGCCATTTGGGTTAGGTCGGATGTCATACGAAAGCGGCTCGCCGGGGTAGAGCCTAGTGATCGGTTGGGAATTGATAATTATACCGCAACGATGAATAGACGGGTTTACGAAATTATGCGCGAGACGACTGCCCGAGTTCTGAATTGCGGTCACTCGGTCGTGGTCGATGCAGTATTCGCCCACGAAAAGGAAAGATTAGTATTCGAGGAAATAGCGAAAAAAATTGATGTTAATTTCACTGGGATTTGGCTGACGGCTCCGAGAGATACGCTGGTTCGCCGTATAGACCAGAGGAAAATTGACAATAAGGACCCTTCGGACGCTACCGTTGGGGTGTTGGATCGTCAATTATCCTATGAATTGGGAAATATGAGATGGAATGTCGTTGATGCTTCGGGTACCGAGGGCGAGACCTTGTGTAGGGCGAAACAGGTTATAAATTGAGTAGTGGGTAGAAAAGCCGTACGTATTCCTGACGAGTTGAAGATTGCAAACTCTGGGCGGACGGGACCAAGTGCTTTACACTTTCTACTTGAGCTTTTGACACC
>Ga0315336_1005700_pt1 | contig 13353 bp, 13 predicted proteins | sample ASW5metaG_FD_204512 | JGI IMG/M metagenome (GOLD analysis project Ga0315336, IMG submission 204512) | Ammonia-oxidizing marine archaeal communities from Monterey Bay, California, United States - ASW #5 | ecosystem: Environmental > Aquatic > Marine > Intertidal zone | place: USA: California...
CACCTGCATCTGCACCTGCACCTACTCAACAAGCAAGCGGAGGGTGTGGAGAAGGAACGGTGTTAAAAGGTAATACTTGTGTGCTTGCACCTCAGGAATCCAATGACGGATGTGGCGAAGGAACAGTCATGGTTAATGGAGTATGTCAGCTTGCGAAAACTGCCAGTCCTTTCAATACACTAAGTGGATCTACAATTGAACCAATCTACCTCATAATTGGTGCTGTTGCAGTCGGTGGTGGAATAGTTGGAGTCGTCTTTGCTGTAAGAAGAGGATCAAGTGGAGCAAAAACACCAAAACCTGCCAGACAAGATCTGGATGATTATGAGAGTAAGTATCTAGCAAGACAAGGTCAAAGACCTAGCCGAAAACCGGCAGAGATAAGACAGACATCTGCATTTTGTGATAGTTGTGGAGCCAAACTTAAACCAGCTGCAAAGTTTTGTGGTCAGTGTGGTAGTCCTAGGTCGTGATCATTAATGGCACAGTCTAATCCATTTTGTACAAGTTGTGGAGCTGCACTGAGATCAGGGGCAAGTTTCTGTGGTAAATGTGGGACCACAATAAAACAAGGTTATTCTAATCCACAACCAGCGTACAAGAACCCCCGACAAGAATCATTTGAAGAATATGAAAATGATTATGTAGGCAGAATGGGTGGTAATTCGAATCCACAACCAAGATACAATAATTTTCAAAGTAATGGACCATATGGTGGAAAACCTAGCGCAGCTTGGTGGTTGCTACCAATATTTCTCAGCTGGCTTGGCGGTATAATTGCTTGGCTAGGTGTGAAAGATAGAGATCCTCGTATGGCAAAAAATTGTCTCATTCTTGGCATCATACTCACAGTTGTACCATTCGCAATTGGTATGCTGTTAGTATTCATCGGGGCATTCTTGCCTTACGGGTTCGATATGTATAGATAATGAATTACACACTAGTAGAATTTTAACTAATCAGATGTTGTGTCAGGCTCAGTTTCTTTAGTGTCAGACCCTTCTGATGATAAAATTATTAGAGAGATATTATCAGAGCCTCCTCTTTCGTTTGCCAGATCCACAATTTCCTGACACGCAGTTTGTGGATCAGGGGAGTCACGAATAATTTTATGAATGTCATCATCAGACAAGTGTGCAATTACACCATCGCAACATAACAAAAGTGATTCATCAGAATCTAGCGTTAGTTTCATTGTATCAACTTCTACCGAAGGCATGATTCCAACTGCTCTGGTAATTTCATTTTTTCTAGGATGGTCCCTTGCTTGTTCTTCAGTAATATCACCTTCGTCAATCAGAGCTTGAACGTAAGAATGATCTTTTGTTACCCTACAAATCTCATCATCACTAACTCGATATGCACGAGAATCTCCAACATTTGCAAGATGAATTTGATTGTCTTTTACTACTGCACATACAGAAGTAGTTCCCATACCAGAGGCTTCAGGATTCTTAGCAGTGTAATCTAATATGTCTTGATTTGCATTTTGTATTCCTTTTTCTAGAATTTTTGTGAAGGATGTATTATTCAACAAGTCTGGTATGACAGCACTTGCAATAGCATTTAAGGCGATTTTACTTGCCTCTTCACCCTTTGCATGACCACCCATACCATCAGCTACGGCAAGAAGAAGAAACTTACTGCTTTCAGAATTAACACCAAATGACAAATCTGCCGCTAAAATAGAATCTTCATCAACCGTTCTAACTTGTCCTACATCGGTGAGCATCCCAATTTTTCTTGCTTTCTCCGTAGAGGAATCAGAGTTGGTGTTATTTTCTTGGTTCATCAATAATCCTCATCGTGTATGGAATTGAAAACTCATGTAAGGTCCTTTCCTTTCATTATATAACAAGGCTACTTGATCTCGATCTTTTAGTACTTCTGGTTTATGTGCTTCCATACGTCTCCATCTTCCGGCGGTATTAATTGCAGAATTCCTTTCAGGATCATTATTAACTACACAGATTTGTCCCTTATCTCTGTAAATTCTCATATGATGTGCACCAATCATATGTGCAGGATTTAACTCGCATCTACAACCACTAGAACATTTCCATCCAACTGGGATGTTAGTTCCGTAGTTAAGTTTGTTACAATGTTCACATTCATCATGTAGTTTTCCTATAAGAGTACCATCTGTCAGATTTGATATTTTATGGTCTTTACCTTCCAGAATAATTTTTGGTTCTGGTAATGCGTATGCCGGAGTAGTTTGCGGATAAACTTGGGGCTGAAGGCGTTGATGTTTTGAATATACAGGTTTTGAAGTGAGAAGCGGCCTTAATTCAGATATTATTTCACTTGCCGTATGAATTTTGTTATGTTGCGGATCAATCATATCATTTACTAATTCAGAGAATTGTCTGTTAATAGAAGAATTAATTTGGTGTAGTTTCTTTTTCATTTTTCCTGTAACTGATGAAATAGTAAATGGCTGAATTCCACTAGCCATATAAAATATGACTCGTCCTAATGCGTAAAGGTCACATTCAGTGGATGCCCTTCCACTATCTTGTTCTGGACAAGTCCAACCCTCACTCCCTAGTCTCGTGTGAGAAGTATTCTGTTGAGGTCTGATTTGAGTCACGCCCTGCTTTGCAGTGCCAAAATCAATTAAGACAGCACCACCATTTTTTCTTATCATGATATTTGGAGGTTTCATATCCCTGTAAATGGTATTATGTTTATGTAGAAATTCTAATCCACGTAAAACATCAACGGATAATTTGATTACTTCATTTTCAGGCAGTGCATTGCCCCCTTTAATTTTCTCACTAACTGTTTCCCCATCTACTTTTTCTATTACAAGGAAAAAATTATTTGGGTTACTAGATTCATCAATATAACGTACAATAGAATCAGGTTTAAAGTTTACAAAGTTTTTGAGAACTTTTGCTTCAACTTTCAGCTTCTCAATTACTACTGCATGATAGTCGGGAGCCATAAGAGTTCCATTTGGCATATGGTCTGCTGGGAATTTGATTACTACTTCTTGTCCATTTTTGTCTGTTGCGTTATACACTTCTCCAAATCCTCCAGTAGCCAAATTCTTGATTATGGTGTAAGGTGAACAGACTGGATTCTTACCCTGACAGATATTTCCTATTTGATCCAACTACTCATACCTCAAATAACATTTCAACATCAGAAACCAAAATCTTATCACCATTTTCCAATTCATGTTCATCACCAGTTAGATCTTCCCCATTGACAGATGTATTATTTTCACTAGCTTTGTTTTGTACGTTTGTCACGCCATCTTTGATAAAATATTTCTCATTTTTTTTATAGATTGTAAAATGAGAACGTGAGATTAGATTAGGCTCTTGTTTGGTGTGTTTCCTCAGATCAGCTAAACCTACAAGTCTTTGGGAATCATCTATTGCAAAGACAGTCTTATCTGGAAAAACTAATTTTCCAGTTGAGATATTAGACACCTTGGTATTATCATCTGTTTCTTGGTTGGGAGTTTGTAAATTTTCAGCATTAGATGGTGATTTGGATTTATCCAAATCTAAACCACATGACATACAAAAGCGTTCATTATCGTTATTTTTCTTTTCATCACAAGCAGGACAAGTTTTCATTTTCTAACTTTACCTCCCATTAATTTTCTTAAATTCAAAAATGTGATTTCAGAACTCAACTCATCCTAAAAGTCACATCTAACACAGTGGCAACCCCAATTGTGTCACCATCGTTTAACTCAACCTTTCCTTTTCCTGTGATATCTTTACCATTTACTGTCGTATGGTTTCCACTGGGGTTATCCTGTACAGATGTTTTTCCGTCCTCAATGTAGTAAGTATCAGATTCTTTAGAAATAGTAAATTGTTTACGTGAAACTTGTAATGGATCGTTACCCCTGGATTTTAATAATTCTGAAACATCGGTTCTTCCAACTGTTTTTGGATTATCCTCAAAGTAGATTGGTTGTTCACCTGCATTATCTTGCCCAGGTATCCAAATAGCGCCTCCAGCAGATTCAACTCCACCTGTATCTCCACCATCATCTCCACCTGCGTCAGTTTCGCCTTCGTCCGGAATTACTCTGGCTACATAGTCTTTTTCATATTCTTCTAATGATTGAGATTCTGGTTGTGATTGAGATTCTGGTTGTGATTGAGGTTTTGGTGTGGTAGTAAACTTATGACCACATCCATCACAGAATCCTAGATATTGCCCCTGCTCGTCTTGTTGTCTATCTGTACCACACTGTGGACATTTTTCCATTATTTCTCTACCTCGTTCTTGTTTATAGCCTTACCACATTTGAAACAAAACTTGGCTGCGGGACGGATCAGAGAATTGCAGTTAGGACAAGTAAGGTTTGATTCTTTTGTCTCTATAACAGTAGTACTATGAAGAACTCTTTTCTTTTCTGCCTCAGACATTCCAGGTTTAATATCACCACTAATTTCTTTGGCATTAATCACAGTCGCATGCGCATCATCATCCATTAATTTTGTTGTTTCAGGATCATCTAAATTTTTGATAATTGTCTTAGCTAGTTTCGTTGCCGCTTCGTCACCATCAATACCTTGTCTAAGCAATACAGTAGCTTCCGAACCAGATAATAATATTCTAGGATTTGGATCAATTTCCATGTTGTAGAGTTCCTTATCATTACTACAAGAAAGTTTTGCAGTCGCATGTGCAACTTCACTATTGCCCTCAGTAATTCCAACATCAACGAACAATATGTTTTCACCTTCGATTGGAGGAACTGCTACACGCATTGCAATTGTTTGTGATTGATCCTTTATGATATCTTTTAAGCCAATCGAGTATGTGCCCGCAGATGTTGGTATATCTTGCAAATTAATTTCTTGAAGAGTAGGTTTTACAATAACAGCTGCAGCTAATTCTGCACCATTCATTAAAGCTATTTTTAACTGAGGGTTGGAAATTACAGTGTTTTGCATTTCAGTAACTTGAGTATTTACAATTGTTGTAAGATCACTGGTATCTGCTACATGTTCCCATTTTCCACCACCACATTCAGATAGTTTCATTAATAGTGGTCCATTGTAGTCATCGCCAATTCCAAACACATCTAATGTCACACCATTACTTCGTATTGCTTGAGCAAGTTGTACAAAATCGTCTTCATCATAAGGCATAACATTTGGTTCACCATCACTAAACACTTCTAGTCTGTTTATCATATTTGCTACCGAAGCTTGTTGAAGTAACTGAAATGCTGTAGAAATTCCACCATGTAAAGCAGTAGCTCCACCAACATTGATTGAGCGAATTATATTTTCAATACTAGGATCAGAAGCAGAAGTTGGATTCAATTTAACTTCAACTTCAGTTTCAAAAGTTACAACGCTTACCAAATCACTTGGAGATAATCTTCTTACAACACTGATTGCAGATTCTTTTGCATTTTCTAGTTTTTCACCGTCCATAGAACCACTACAATCTATTGCAAGTGCAACGTGGTGATTTCTTTGGATCATTTTTGTAGTGTCATCCGGAGATATTTCTAATGAAGTAAACAGAACAGTCTTCTGATTACATTTTACATGTTGTCTGTTTTGCGCTAGTTTAAGTTTGAGCAAGAATTAGAGTTGTGTATCACTATTTATAAAATGGATCTAGGTAAATGAGAATAGATTACCACGGTGGACGTCCATTTTGACTAACGAATTCATTATATTGTCTACACAAGTTTTTTGTATCGAATATTTGCCAGATAAATATAGCAAGATATGCAATCAATCCAATACCCATTGTTAAAACTCCAACTACAATTAGAACCCAACTTCCAATCATAATTCCTATTCCTCTACCAACTCTGCCTGCATAAATTTGTCCAATGCCATTTAGACCAAACAATCCCAAAACTATGGACAGAATTAATCCAGTACCTTCATTTTTGTACAGAGCTCCTTGTGGAGGGAGCATGGGATTGTATTTAGTCTTAGTGTATCCACATTTCATACACGTAGTAGACTTTCCTATCAGCGCAGCTCCGCAACTGCCACAAAATCCACTACCACTAGCTTGCTGAGGATTGAACGTAGTTTTAACATGTCCACAACTTGGACACGGAGCATTTTTTGATACCAATGCTGTTCCACAACTACCACAAAATCCACCGCCACCAGTTTGCCTTCTTTGTGGAGCACCACATGAAGCACATGTCGTTGAGCCTGTGGAGATTATAGCACCACAACTAGTACAAGTATTGACCACAAATTAGTTTGATCAGTATACCAATAAGCATATTGTTTTCCGGTTTTCTGACAAAAGTTGTAACAATTCTAAGATATTGAAATTATTATGGGTAAGATTTTTGGCGAGTTTTAAACGAGTAAATTACCAGATAGACTGAAAACAATATACAGCCAGCCAATATATGCGCATTAAATTGGTGTACTCCTTGCTCACTTACTATTATGAACGTGATTATACTTAGCAGGATGACAGTTAGAATCCAAAAAACTTCTCCCAACAACATCTTCTCATAATAGTAAATTGTTTGCCAACGACGTAGGATGCTTCGTTTTATGAAACCCACCGCAAAAAACATTGGGAATGCAGCTGCTATGACCGTTGCCAGAGACACGGTAAATTGGTTTTGAGTAACATTATCTAGTACAAAGTTGAATAACGTTTCATCTAACACAGCAAGATAAATCAGGAAAAGTCCACCTATCAAAAGTGGAACTTCTGCCAAAGTTAGTTTACTAGCCATAAGATTATGTCACCCTTCCTTTTACGGTGCTACCGCATTTAACACAAAACTTGGATGTAGTACGATTAACATAATTGCAATTAGGACAAGTAATTTTTGCTTTTACGGTGCTACCACACTTCGCACAAACTTTTGATGTAGAACGGTTAAGATGATTACAATTAGGACAAGTAATTTTTAGTTTGCCAATTTTTGCTTTAGGTTTATCTTCAGTCCTTTTTGGTTTAACAATTCTTTCTACAGGTTTATCTTCAGTCCTTTTTGGTTTAACAATTCTTTCTACAGGTTTATCTTCAGCTCTTTTCATCATAGTGGTTAGACCCCTTTCTATTGTGGGGATGAAAAGCAGTACTGGTATTGCAATGAGAATTAGAAGACGGCTTGAGTAGTGAGATAAAGGCGATATTAAGACACCGGCAATTTCACCAAAAGTGTCTGCTAAATCTTGTCCTGTAGATGCATTATAGTACTTGCCATTGGTAATCGATGCAACCGCTTTAAGTGTCTGTACATCTGCATCAGGTCCATACGCTACAGAAAAAATAGTTACATCATTATCCTTTGCAATTCCAGCTGCTATTAGAGGATCTGAACCAACGTTGGACACCCCATCACTAAGCAAAACAATTATTTTTTTTGCATCAGGTCTCGTATCTTCCCAAAGTGATTGGGTGGCAATTGAAATACCATCTCCCATAGCAGTGCCACCTCCAGGATATAGACTATCTATACCCTGTTTCAAATTTTTTGAATTATTACCAAGCTCGACTATTATTTTTGCGATGGGTGTATTACCACTATCTGATCCATGGAAGATAGCCAAGCCAATTCGGTGATCCGATGATCGGTTTAATTGAAATGTGTCTACAAATTCTACTGCTGCTCTTTTAGCAGGAACTATAGGACTGCCACTTGTAATCTCCACGCGATAACAACCCGTAGAATAATTTCCATCAGTACATGTACCCATACTACCTGAAACATCAATGACGAGATAGATATCATATTGAGGAGTATCCTCAGTGTCAGCCTCAACAACTGAGAAATAACTCACACTTACCGCAAAAGCAAATATTGCGAATCCTATACCTAGCTGATACTTCCTTTTTGAATCAGGATTCAATACATAACATACACAACAGAATAATTAAGTCTACACAGAATACCGGAAATACACACTTGTATGATCCAATTTATTATAATCTAAAATATAATTATTCAATGAAACTTCTATTAATTCCAGTTTTTTTAATTTCTATTATATTTTTTATATCAATACCGGATGCTTTTGGTGGAACGTATCTCGTCAATGTTCCAATGGGTGCTGCTGGTGGTATAGGTAATTTTGAACCAAATATAACAAAAATAGAAGAAGGTGACACAATCAAGTGGTCTATTTACGATAGAGGAACACATTCAGTAACAGAGGATTATGGCTTATTTGACAGTGGTACTCTGGAAGCAAACAGAGCAGGAAGTACATGTTTTCCCGACTGTAAACCCTTTACCTACACATTTCATGATGCTGGGACGTACGACTATCATTGTAAGTTTCACAGTTGGATGCAAGGTTCTGTAATTGTTGGTGGGCTTGGATCTACTGCATCTGTAAAAGATTGTGGAAATGTGGGATGCGTTTATCTTGATAATCAACGATATGAAGTTAGTGAGGGTCGGACAGTACTGGTTAAAATTTACGGAAATGTAAATGATAATAGTAATACTGATTTTGTTTTTATGGCAATTAAAGAACCTAGTGGAAAACTTACAGAACATAGAATTCCAGTTACTAGTACTGGTGACTTTGTATATCCTCTGCCGATAAGCTACGATAAACGTGGAATGTACGATGTAATTGTTAGAGCGGAGTATAATCCAAATGGTAGCCAACTTGGAAGCATTTGGTTTGAAGTTGTTAAAACATCTACTATGTCACAACAGAAAGAGATTACGCCTACATCCATTATTCTTAGTACTGATTCACAAAGATATGAGAAGGGCTCAATCATTGGCATTGCGGGACAACTGATTCCTTATCAAAGTGAATCCTTTGATGTTACAATTAAGGTAATTCATCCGACTGGAAATATTGTCCAGATTGATCAGATACGACCTAGTTCCACCGGTACGTTTGAATCAACAGTTAACACTAGTAGTTGGAGCACCATCGGCAATTATGAAATAAAAGCTAAATATGAAAATCTAATTAAATCCACATCTTTTGCTTTTACTATTCCATCTAGTTCTACATCTAAAACTTCTACTTTTCTAAAATTAGATTCGCTTGATAATACATTCAAACCTCAAGTACCAAACACAAATACTGATGTGACTTTTTCTGGACAATTACTAACGGGAGACAGGAATACTCACATCCCTAATACATCAATTAAACTTGTATTTACAGGAATAACGGTTGATGGAAAAGATCATTATACAACAACAACTAACTCCGACGGCAAGTTTAAAGAAATATTCACAATACCAATTGGAAGAGATTATGGCATTCAAGCAGTTTTTGACGGTAATACAAAATTTAAATCTTCTAAAAGTCAAACAGAATATTTTACTGTAACGTTAGCAACATCTCAACCACAACCACAACCACCTACACAGTCGTCTGGAGGCTTTGAGTGGATTTGGATATTAATTATTTTGGGTGTTGTGTTTGCAGGAGTTGCGGCAGTTTTAGCTAAGAGAAATAAAAAGAAAACACCAATAGCGCCACTTGCCCAACAACCTAAAAGACGACGTGCTAAAACTAAACCTAGTAGACAATACAGCCCAGAATCTGCATCCACCTTTGCACATTATGAATGTCCAAACTGTCATAGTGAAAATATTGTGCAGAATCCAGATGGCTCAGAGTTATGTTCTGATTGTGGATGGAAGTCTTAGAAATGGACTTTAGATCAGATTTATCAGAAACAGAGAGAGTCACATAGAATGCAGTTTCTGCTTTTCTCTGTTTTGGTTTTACTGGTTGGAATTTTGACGGTTCCTAACGCGTTTGCAGACAGAGGCGATTTTTATTTAACATACATACCAACATCGGATTATCCAACGTATGAGACCTGGCTCCAGGATCGTGATATTTTTGAAACTCATATAGTGGATCTTAATAATTTTTTCAAACTTCCACATGATGTAGAAATTATAATTGCAGACAAATCTTATTTTCCTGACTGTGAATACCCAAATGCGTTTTATGGCGGCAGCATGATTGTGATATGCTATGAATTAATTGATGACACTAAATACAGATTTGGACAGTATTACGAGCGACAGAATATGGGAACATCTGGTCTAAATGATTCAGTGGAAAATGTAATTGAAAATACACTTTATCATGAATTAGGTCATGCCCTAATTGATATTTACGAGCTTCCAATCACAGGATTGGAAGAAGATGTCGCTGATCAGTTTGCAGCTTACATTGCCTTACAATTTCCTTATCGAGATGATCCTGAAAACGAAATTGGTCGTCAAGTGGTGCTTCAATCAGCTTGGGATTACCACCTACTTTCCGTATACTATCCAGATTTGACTCCTTCCCATTTTGCTGATACGCACTCTCTTAACGAGCAGAGATTTTATAATCTCGCATGCTGGACGTATGGGGCTGATCCAAACGATAGTCAATGGATGCTAGATAAGGGATGGGTTGCAGAACACAGAGTAGATCGGTGTGAGGGGGAGTATGAAGATATTGTACAATTCTGGAACTGCCAGCCGATTTTCCAAGAAGGTGTAATACCTGCATGGACATGTCCAGTATCGTCGGGGGGTTTTGATCCTAGTGGTATTATATTTTTAGTCATTGTGAGTGTAATAATAGTAGTCATAGCAATCATCAAAAGTAGAAAGAAGACACCAATAGCGCCACTTATCCAACAGCCAAAAATTACTTGTCGTAATTGTAATCATCTTAACCGTTCTACATCAAAAGTTTGTGCAAAGTGTGGCAATAGTGTTTATCATATATATTCCCGCATTAAGACTCCCGTAAAAGGAAAAGGCAAACTAAAAATTACTTGTCGTAATTGTAATCATCTTAACCGTTCTACATCAAAAGTTTGTGCAAAGTGTGGTACTTCCATATAGTGATAATGGAATGAGGTATCTTCTTCTTTTAGTTTTTGTAGTTTGTTCGGTTGGGATTTTGATGATTCCAAATGCGTTTGCTGAAAAACTAACAGTACAAAACGCACCTGGTTCCTCAGTTCCAGGCTGTGAGAAAACTGACGGATGCTTTGTTCCAGGAAGATTTACGATTGATCCTGGTGATACAGTTGTTTGGACAAACCCAGACACTATGATGCACTTCGTAGTAAGTGGCACGGCTGGTGTTCCAGATGGTGGTTTTGACAGCGGGATCATCCTATCAGGTGAAGAATTTTCGTATCAATTCACAAAGACTGGTCTTTACAATTACTTTTGTTCGGCTCATCCCTGGATGGAAGGAACAGTAATTGTCCGCGAGGGATCTTATTCACCTCCTCCAACTCCTTCATCTTCTGTGCCCACATCTAAAACTTCTAGTAAACTAACACTAGATCCACTTCCTGCTACATTCAAAGCTAAAGGATCAGACTCAAGAGCTGATGTGACTTTTTCTGGAAAACTATTCGATGAAGGTAATAACCTCAACATAATAGGTGCCACAATTACACTCAAATTCACAGGATTTACGGTTAATGAAAAAACTATTAAAGAAATAAAAACTGACGGCAATGGTGAATTTGAATGGTCAGTATCGATGTATGTTGGAAAAGGTTTTGGTGTTCAAGCAGTTTTTGACGGTGGCACATATCAATCAGGACCTGCTACAGGATCAACTGTGGCACCTTCCAAAAGCCAGACAGAATATTTTGCTGTTACATCATCTCAACCATCATCATCTAGTTTAGGTGGACCCACTTTTCTAAAACTAGAAATGGAAACATTCACCGATAGAAGTGTAAATGTTAGTGGAAAATTAACTGACAAAGCAACAGAAAAATATGTTGTTAGAGATACAGAAATTACACTTATACCCACCAATTTTGCGTTTTCGGAACGGTATAACATGCCACCGTGCAAAGTATCGGGATTTCCAAACTGTGTACTAACAACTGATAGAATGGGAGATTTTGATGTAAACTTTCAGATGAGCCAGGCTGCAGCCGGCGAAAAGATCAGTATTCAAGCAGTTTTTTATGGCAATAATCAATGGGAATCATCTAAAAGCCTAACACAATCTGTAATCGTTGCACAACTATTACTACCACCATCTTCTCAACCACCAACGTCTACATCATCGGGAGACTTTGGATGGATTTGGATAGTAATTATTTTGGGTGTAGTATTTGCAGGAGTTGCGGTAGTTTTAGCCAAAAGAAACAAAAAGAAAACGCCAACAACAACACCACAACGTAGAACGTTCGGTGTTAAGCAGCCTAAAAAAAGACGTACTGGATCTCCAGCTAGTGTACCACCCAGTGGAGAATCTGCATCTACTTTTGCACATTATGAATGTCCAGACTGTCATAGTGACAATATCATACAGTATCAAGATGGAGCAGAGTACTGTTCTGATTGCGGATGGAAGTCTTAGAAACCTAGAAACTAGTATGATGATCAAACTTATCAGAAACATAACATCATCCAATTTATGCGAGAAAATGATTGGGTAAACAAGAATGTAGATTTGCGGAGGCTATCTGAAATGGTTCAGCAATTCTTCTACGATGATGGATTTTCTGAAGTGAAGGTTGACGAAGATCCAAATGGCACTTGGTTTGAACTTCAAGCTAAAAAAATGGGCGCACTTCGTACTATCGTTAGTAGCAGAAAGGCAATCCACGTAATCATTAAAGGAGAACCAAATAAATTCACGGTATCTATTGGAACCGGCGAATGGGGAAAAAATTTTGTAGTAGCTGGTGTGTTTACGGGCGGAATCGGACTAGTTGGGATGGGACTCAACCTAAGATTTACCAACAAAGTTTGGAATTTTATCAAAGAAACAATTAATTCATTAGAAAACTCTTACACTAGCACAAGAAAATCTACAAGGAAAAAAATAACGTCAAAATCTACAAGGAAAAAAATAACGTCAAAATCTACAAGGAAAAAAAGAACGTCAAAATCTTGCGGTGAATGTGGAGCTATTATTAAGCCCACATCAAAGTTTTGTAGCGAATGTGGCAGCTTAACTTCATAATCACTATTATAGAGAAAAGCTAAATCGTAATTATTGGAATTAACAAAGGATGAAGAGAAATCTCTAAACGGAGAACATGGCGAAGCGCTGCAAACAGCTTACAGAATTTTGTCAGCTACCGGCGAGGCAACCGATGCTGAAAAACTTGTACCGATTCATTGGGCACATGTCTCTGGTGTAAACTATAACACGATTGGCGATGCCGGCGAGGAATTTCTAGCAACTCTAAGCAAGAATGCAAAGTTCAAGGTAAGGACTACGGTAAACCCAATGGGCTATGACAAGGACAGCGTAGAAAAGTTTGGTCTTGATGAAAATTTTATACAAAAACAGGAAAGCATCAGAGCATCATACAAAAAGATGGGAGCAATTCCAACATTTTCTTGTATTCCTTATGAGCTATATGACATGCCACAGGAAGGCACGCAGGTCGCCT
>Ga0315336_1005701_pt1 | contig 13349 bp, 9 predicted proteins | sample ASW5metaG_FD_204512 | JGI IMG/M metagenome (GOLD analysis project Ga0315336, IMG submission 204512) | Ammonia-oxidizing marine archaeal communities from Monterey Bay, California, United States - ASW #5 | ecosystem: Environmental > Aquatic > Marine > Intertidal zone | place: USA: California...
GACGACTGGGAGCTGGGCGTTTCCAATCCTCTCACCCATGGATTCGGGCGGCGGGAGCTCATGACCGGCAAGGATTTCGACGTTCCCCTTCACGCGGTCGTCGTGCGGAATGACGTAGGAGCCATGCTTCCCGTAGCGGAATTCGCCGGGCAAGAGGCTTTGCTCACGCTGCAGCACCTTGCTGATACGGCCCTCGACCCGACCGTCCGATTTGACATGCGCGATTTTGACCATCACGCGATCGCCATGCATCGCCTTGGTCGCTTCGCGGTGCGGAATGTAGATGTCGCGGTCGCCGCGCACGGGCGAGACGAATCCGTAGCCGGCGGGGTGCTGAGAGAAGCGCCCTGCGATGAGACCCTTGTCGTCGCTCGGCAGGCGATAGTGCCCTTTGCGGTTCTCGATGAGCCGACCGTCGGCCACGAGTTGGTTTAACGATTGCTCTAGCGCGTCTCGCCGCTCACCCTTGAGGCCGAGAAAGCGGGCGAGATTCTTGAAGCTTGTGCGGCCCTTGGGGTGGGCCTTGATGTTGCGAAGGGCTTCTTCAGGCCCGACCGGCGCGGTCGGGGTACGGGATTTCAAATGAGAGCGCCTTCGTGACGGAGTAGCCACTGCTTGCGGTCAAGGCCCCCGGCGTATCCGGTCAACGCCCCGTTTGCGCCGATCACGCGGTGGCATGGGATGACCAGTGAGATGGGGTTCTTGGAGTTGGCCATGCCGACTGCGCGCGAAGCGCTGGGCTTGCCGAGGCGGGCGGCGAGTTCGCCGTATGAGCTTGTGCGGCCGGCGCCGATGTCGCGCAAACCCTGCCAAACGTTGCGTTGGAAGTCGGTGCCGCCGGTTTCGACTGGCAGCTCGTCGAGCGCGGTGCGGTCGCCCGCAAAATAGCTGTGGATCGGGGCGGAGAATCCGCCGAAACCAGGCTTTGCTTGGAGCTCGACTTCGCCAAAACGACTCTCGAGCGACTTGCGGACTCGTTCGAGCGATTCAGTGAACTCGAGAGCGTGGAGCTTGTCGTCAGAGCCGGCAATGAGGATGGGTCCGATCGGCGATGTGATTTGTTCGTAGAAGAGCTTCATTGGACACTCCTGGAGCTGATCCGCTTATGGTAGCGCTCGACCCAAAGACGTTGCTCGGTCGTATCGGGAACATCGTGTCCTCGAGCGCTCGCGACCCCCGCCAAGGCCGCCTCGGAACTCCACCCTCGACGCACCAGTAAGCTGGCTGCCAGCATTGCCGCGCGTCCGAGCCCCATACGGCAGTGGATGGCGACGGCCCGCCCGTCCTGAAGAAACGTAGCGAGATCCTCAAGAAGCGTATCCGCCGCCAAATCGTCCCCTGGGATGCCGCGGTCCTCGAACGGAAACGACAGGAACTGAATGCCCTGACTGGCCGCGTGCACCGCCTCGTGGGATAGGCACAACTCGGCCTCTTCCGCCGCCATCAGCAGAGACACGAGTACATCGACTCCATCTCGCCTCAGCGAACGCATTTCGTCTTCGAGCCAATCACCGCCCCGCGGGCGAGGCATTACGGCGATCCGCGCCGGATCGGTACAGTCAACCCAGTAGATCTCGCATTGCAAGGGAGGTTATCGTCGCTTGGGTCCGGTGACATCCCACCAGCGGCCGCCGTTGGTCGTCTTGAGGACGCCGCCCTCTCCCCCATAGTAGAGCGTTGGGGGGTCGGTGCGTGAGTCGAAAACTAGAGTCCAGGCGCGGTTGGACCAACGCAGACCGGCGGGCTCAAATGAATTTCCGCGGTCGGCGCTACGGAAGACGCCGGCTCGTGTCCCCGCGTAGACGTTGGCGGGTGTCTTGGGGTCGACTGCGAGCGTGAGAATCTCTTCGGTGAGTGGCTTTGCGCCGGGTGACCAGGTCATGCCGCTGTCGTCGCTCCGGAAGACGCCGCGCGGGTGGGTAGCGGCGTAGATGGTTTTGGGGTTGGTTGGGTCGAAGGCCAACGCTTTTACGTCGACGTCGTAGAGGGTCGTCGGACTCCAGTTTTCGCCGCCGTCGACGGTCTTGTACACCCCGTGCCAGGTGCCGGCGTAGAGGGTGTCGGGGTTGTTGGGATCGAGAATAAGGGCTCGGATGGTCTTGTCGATCAACCCTCGATTGATTTCTCTCCAACTTTGGCCGGCGTCGGGTGACTTGAATACACCGCCGCCGTCTGTTCCGACGTAGAGGATCGAATTGGGGTCGACAACTAGCGCGCGAACGCGCGGCTCGGTGATCCCGTCGCTTGCCCGAATCCATGAGCTGCCGCCGTCGGTGGTCTTGTAGACGCCCATTTCGTAGGTCCCGGCGTAGACGGTCTCGGGGTCGCTTGGGTCGATGACGACTGTTCGGGGGGAAAGGCTCGCGAGCCCGACCGAGGGCCAGTTGTCGAGGCCGCCTTTTGTTGTCTTGCAGAGGCCGCTGGCGGCGCCGAGGTAGATGATTTGTGGGTCGGTTGGGTGGAAGGCGATGGCTTGGGTTTCGCCTCCGCCGGGCGAGCCCATCTGAGCGTGTGATGTCGAGGCGGCAAACATGACGATGGTGAACAGCGCGTAGCTGCCAGCGCCACGCGTGGACTTCCGTCCACGCCTCTGTTGCCGCGTCACTGGGGGGCCCTCCGCCAGGGGAAGTCATAACTGGGTTTGTTCACGTAGCGTCGGCCCTTAATCGTAAGAACACTGCCGCAGCCAGCCGCCAGGCGAACCTCAAGTACGTTCGAATTGACGACGACGGGCGCTCCAGCGTGACGAATCTCGAGCGCTTGATGCTCGCCATACGCGCCGGCTTGTAGCAGCAACCGTCGGTCCTCGATAGCGTTCGTGTTCACCAGCTCGACCTCGACATCGTCGCCGTCAATTCGCTTTACCAAAGCCGCAACGTCCGGCGGCAAACCTGGCTCGCGCCGCTCGGGATCGAAGTAGCGGAGCCGGGAATGCAGCATCTCGCCGCGCTTCTGGACCGGCAAGCCCCCGATCGTCAGCCGCACGAGATTGTCGGTCGGCATTGGCTCGAGCGCGAGCCACTTGGCGTCGTACCAGGTCTCGGGGTCACCGTGTTCGTTGCGGATGTGCCGCATCTTCTCGGCGACGAATTCGAGGTCCCGTCGAAAGGCTTTGGCGGGGTGCCCGGGGTTGTCGCCTCGGACGAAATGGGCCCAGCCTAAGTCAGGATCGTCGAGGTTGTTGCCGAGCGCCTCGACTCGGCGCCAGTCCTGCTCGGACTGCGATACGGCCCAAAGATTGACGGCTGCGTATGGGGGCTCGGCGGCGAAGCGGTGCCAGCCACTGTTGCCGTCGTAGCGCGTCGGGATTTTGCCGTCTCGGGCTTTGTCTTGCATGAGCGCGAGCTGGCTTCGTGGCATCTCAAGCCAGTCACGGTCTCCGGTCATCAGCACGGCGACCTTCGCGGCGGTGAGCCAAGCGAGTACGATATCCATCCCGCCGCGGACCCACTTCCAGCCGTAGTAGCCGCCCCACCAGTGGCCGCCTGTATATTCGCCGACTTTGCCGCTGAGTCCGACGTTGTCCGGGGTGATGCCGTTGTTTTGGTCTGTTCGATCGCGCCAGGCGCCGACGTAGTCTTCGATCCAGCGGACGTACTTTTGATCGCCCGTGTAGAGGTATGCGTTTGCGATCAAAGGAGTGACGGTGAGGTTGATCGGGACGTCGCCGCGGGCCATCCGGTCGCTCATGGTCTTGACGATTCGTCCGAACTGGTCGTCATCGGGACTGTCATTGATCCAGCCGGTGCTCGAGGTCACGCCTGGGATGTCGTCGAACGGCAGGTGGTAGTAGACAAGGTTGGCGTTGGTCGGGATCCAGTCGCGCTTTGTCCACTCCATCTTGGGACCACGGCTCCCGTTCATCACTGCGCGGATGAGCTTAAGCTTCGGGTCATAGTTCGGTGATGCGGCATCCTCGCCGGTATACATCGCGGCGAAGCGTTCAGAGCGGTCGCGGAATTTCCCGTCGTACGGGTCGGCCAATCCCAGCGGGTAGAACGAGACGTATCCCTCGCCGTGGTGCATCCAGTCCCAGTTGGAATCGAACTCCCGGTAGATCTGACCGTAGCGGGTGAATTGGCGGGTGATGCCTTCCCAGACCCAGCGGTGGAGGGTGTCGAGCTTCTTGGATCCTCCCAGCGCGTGATGCAGCGAGAAACCGCGAAACCCTTCATAGGCGTCGTCGGAGGAGTTCATACCGCCTTCGTAGCGCTCTTTCCAGCGCAATGTGCCGTCGGGTTTGGCGTAGGTCTTGACGAACTCCTCGCCGGCGCGGTCCATCGTGTCGATGAGTTGGCGTTCGAGCAGCGCCCAGTCGGGAGGAGTTTGGGGGGTATCGATGTCGATTGTGACCCAAGGCTCGGCTGCGCAAAGTAAAGCGGGAGCGAGGAGAAGCAGTATTGGCGGACGATACATTGTCAGTCGGGCTCGATTATACGGCGATGGAGATTCGAACCCGTGATCTAATGTCGAAATGTTCGATCTCCCGAACTACGGACGTACTGTTGAGGATATTCTCGCGTCGATTGACGACGGTCGGCGGTTGATGCCGCTGGCTCCAACCGGCCCGGCCAACGGGGCTGGCTTGGCGCGGCTAAGGGAAGCTTCGCATTCCGACATCTTGAACGGCCAGGAGACTTCCTCACGAGCATTCGCCGACTGCGCTCGCAGCGCCCTCTACCTCTACTTCTCCGCCCTCGACGAATCGCATACGATTTCGCAAGACATCTCGTCCGCGACGGGCAGCCTCTTGCACGGGATCATGCATCGACAGGAGCCCGACTACTCGAACGCCAAGTACTGGTTCCGGCGGACGGGCGAGCATGAGCTCTACCCTACCCTGCGTGAGGAAGCGCTGCGCTTGCGTCTACGCGACGAGGGCTTGCAGCAGGAAATGCGCGAGCGGCCCCGGTGGGATCCCTTGTGGTTTGTCGATTGCTGCGAGGCCGGCAGGGCGGAGTCCGACTTGCTCGAGATACAGCGGCTCGAGTGGCAGCTGATTTTCGACTACTCCTACCGCAAAGCGCTCGTAGGCTGACGTGGATCTTTACCTCGGCGTCGACGGCGGCCAGACATCGACTCATGCGCTGGTTGGGGACCGTGACGCAAGGGTCTTGGGCCGTGGGAGCGCTGGCCCTTGCAATCACGTGGGCGCTGAGCTGGGGCGTGCGCGGTTGACCCAAGCGCTCGAGCGAGCTGTCGGGGACGCCTTGATGCAAGCGGGTGGATGCTGGGGAGAGGCGCGGTTCGCAGGGGCTTGTCTTGGCATGAGCGGCGGTCCTGACGACAAGCGGGAGATCATCGCTGAGCTGATTCCCGCAGACGCCCTTGAAGTGACGACCGACGCGCATATCGCGCTCTATGGGGCGACGGGCGGCGAGCCTGGCATCATCGTGATTGCCGGAACCGGCTCGATTGCTTTGGGCCGCGACCACACGAAGAAGGTTGCCCGGGCAGGCGGTTGGGGCTATGTCTTTGGTGATGAGGGAGGAGCGTTTGACATTGTCCGCCAGGGGCTGCGGGCCGCGCTGCGATTCGAAGAGGGATGGGGCGAGCCGACCGAGCTGCATGGAGCGCTGCTCGGGGAGACGGGCGCGGCGAGCGCGAACGAGCTCTTGCATTGGTTCTATCGCGACGAGTGGCCGCGCTCTCGTGTTGCTGAGCTGGCGCCTTTAATCGGGAGAACGGCTGCTGAAGGTGACCTTATCGCCAAGGGTGTGCTGCGGAGGGCCGGGGACAGTTTGGCCAACCTCGCAGCCAGTGTCAGGGGGCAGTTGGCCGGCGACGAAGAGTACCCGGTTGCGGCAGTCGGTGGGGTCTTCGAAGATCCCGAGATTCTTGGAAGTTTCGAAGAACTGGTCGCTGGTGACGGTGATTGTCGATTGGTAGAGCCACAGGCGGATCCGGCGACTGGAGCGCTGCTTCGGGCGATTGAAATTGCCGCGTCATGACTCGCCGGATTGTTCGAGGAGCTTGGCCACGAGCCCGGTCCAGCCGGTCTGATGTGACGCGCCTAGTCCGGCGCCGTTGTCGCCGTGGAAATACTCGTAGAAGAGGATGAGATCCCTCCAGTGAGGGTCGTCTTGGAAGATCGCTTCGCCGCCGTAGACTGGCCGCCGGTCGTCCGAATTCCGCAGGAAGAGCTGGTTTAGGCGTCGCGACAGCTCTTGTGAAACTTCCCAAAGGTCGGCCCGGCGACCAGATCCGGTCGGACATTCGACTTTCCAGTCAGGCCCCAAGTAGTGATGGAACTTCTGTAGCGACTCGATCAACAGATAGTTCACCGGGAACCAGACTGGGCCACGCCAGTTGGAGTTCCCTCCGAACAGATAAGTCCGCGATTCGGCGGGCTCGTACTCAAGGCGATAGTCTTTTCCCCGGATGCGCAGGTCGTATGGATGTTCCTGGTGGAACTTCGATAGCGACCGCACACCGCAGGGCGACAGAAATTCGTCCTCGTCGAGCATCAGCCGCAACACTCGTGGCAGTCTGTCGGGATTCACGATCGAAAGAAGCCGCCGCACTCGCCCGTCGGGCCGCCTCTCTTCGGTGATGTGCTGGTGGAACCAGGGCCGGTTCTCGATGAACCATTGCATGCGGGCCTTGAACCCCGGCAGGTTGTCGACAAGCTCTGGCTCAAGGGCCTCGACGGCAAACAGTGGGATCAGACCGACCAGCGAGCGGACTTTCACGCGCTCGCTACGGCCGTCTTCGCGGTGAAGGGCGTCATAGTAGAAGCCGTCAGTTTCGTCCCAGAGCTCGAGCTTCGCCGTCCCGAACCCGTGCATGGCGTGCGAGATATAGACGAAGTGTTCGAAGAATTTGCTGGCGACGTCGGAGTAGGCGCGATTCTCGCGGGCCAGCTCGAGGGCGATCGCGAGCATGTTCAGGCAGTACATCGCCATCCAGCTGGTGCCGTCGGATTGCTCGAGTACAACCCCTTCTGGAACGTCTGAGCGGTCAAAGGGGCCAATGTTGTCGAGACCTAGGAATCCGCCTTGGAAGACGTTGCGCCCGTCGGGGTCCTTGCGGTTGACCCACCAAGTGAAATTGAGCAGAAGCTTGTGGAAGGCTTTCTCTAGAAAGACGCGGTCCGAGCGTCCGGTGATGCGCTTTTCGATCTTGTAAACCCGCCATACGGCCCAAGCGTGCACCGGCGGGTTAACATCGCCCAAGTCCCACTCGTAAGCAGGGATTTGTCCGCTCGGATGCATGTACCACTCGCGCAGGAACAGCAGTAACTGATCCTTCGCGAACTCCGGGTCGGCAAGGGCCAATGGGATGCAGTGGAAGGCGAGGTCCCAGGCGGCGTACCAGGGATACTCCCATTTGTCCGGCATAGAAATGACATCGCCGTTGAAGAGGTGTCGCCAGTCGGAGTTGCGTCCCGTTAGGCGTTCTGCTGGCGGCTTTGGCTGGGTCGGATCGCCCTCGAGCCAGGTTTCGACGTCGTAGTGGAAGTATTGCTTCGACCAAAACAGGCCGCCGAAAGCCTGACGCTGGATTTGAATTGCGTCTTCGCTTAGCCCGGCCGCCGGAATGCGCTTGGCGTAGAACTCATCAGCCTCCTTCCGGCGGATGTTGAAGGTCTTGCTGAACCGTGGGTTGGACTGTTCACCTGTGGTCTGGTCGGTGAGCTCGAGCTCAATGACGGTGTTCCCTCCGGCTGGGATCGTGTCTGAGTAAAGAGCCGCGCCCTTGGTCCCGATGTGACGGGGATTCACAGCCCCCTCATCGCCCCGAATGACGTAGTCGTGGAAAGCACTCTTGACGAAAGGCGTGCGGTTCGGAGATCCGTACAGCGCTTCGTTGTTGGTTTCGTTCTCGCTGAACAGAAGCTCCGGGCGGCCCTTAGCAATCAAGCGCCTCCGGCCATAGTAGTCGTGGTCGATCTCGATGCTCCGGCCGTCTTCGAGCTCAGGTCCGCGCCAGAGGCTGGGTCGTGGGGATCCCGGCGCCCACGACCAGGTATTGCGAAACCAGACCGTCGGCAATAGATGGAGGGGGGCGTCGTCGGGTCCGCGATTGTGCGCGGTGATGCGGATTAGGGTGTTTTCGGCGGACTCTTTGGCGTACTCGACAAAGACGTCGAAGTATCGACCTTCATCGAAGGCTCCACTTTGCCAGACTTCGAACTCTGGGTCGAGCTTGCCGCGGCGGGCGTTTTCCTCGATGAGTCGCCCGTAGGGGAACTCGCCCTGCGGGTACTTGTAAAGGAATTTCATGTAGGAGTGCGTCGGGGTTGAGTCGAGGTAGTAGTAGCACTCCTTGACGTCCTCGCCGTGGTTGCCCTGTGGGCCGGTCAGCCCAAAGAGCCGCTCTTTGAGGATTGGGTCGCGCCCGTTCCACAGCGACAGGGAGAAGCAAATGTATTGGTGGCGGTCACAGATGCCGCCAATGCCGTCTTCGCCCCAGCGGTAGGTGCGCAGATGCGCGTGCTCATGGGGGAAGTATGTCCAGGCTTTGCTGTCGGGGGAGTAGTCCTCCCGCACGGTGCCCCATTGGCGTTCTGCAAGGTAGGGCCCCCAACGACGCCAGTGGGCTGAGCGCTGGCGACTTTCTTCGAGTCGGAGTTCTTCCGCGGTAGGTTCCATAGTTGCGACGACTGCTCCATACTATCGGAGGAAACTCGGGAAACTGATTCAGTGAAAGCTCAGACTACTTCTGCCCCGGCGACCGTGAAGGGCGCGACATATCGCGCCCCTACGGCGGTCTGGTTGCTGCTGATTGCTCAAACGGTCGCCCTTGCGCAGGCACCTTACCCGAACGCGAAGACGGGCGGCAACTACATGCAGAACTACTATCTGCCGGCGGTAGCGTCGACGCCCTGGCGCCCGGCGTTCTCACCCGACGGGAAGGAGCTGGCGTTTGCGATGTCGGGGTCGATCTGGAAGATACGGATTGGCGAAACGACCGCGTATGAGCTGACGGCAAACGCGACCTACGACTCGTCGCCGGTCTGGTCCCCAGATGGTCGCTGGATCGCCTACTCGGCCGACGACCACTACCAGAAGATCAACCTGCGGCTGCTGAATTTGGCCACTGGAGAGAGTTCCGACCTCACTCGCGGGGAGCATGTGAACCTCGACCCGGTCTGGTCTCCCGACGGTCGCTCACTCATGTACGTGTCGACCCAGCCCGACGGCTGGTACCACCTCCACAGCCTCGCCGTCGACGAGAACGGCAATCCCGGGCAGGCGGTTCGACTCACACGGGACAATTCCTTCCGCAACGAGCGGCTGTATTTCGGGGCGCAGGACCTTCACATTCGTCCTTCCATTTCCCCCAAAGGAGACGAGATGATTCTTGTCTCGAATCGCGACATCTCGCTCGGGTCGGGTGCGATCTACCGGGCGCCGATCGAATCCGACGCGATGGCGAAGGCGGAAATGATCTTGCGGGAGGAGACGCTCTACCGCACCAGCCCGCAGTGGTCGCCGGACGGGACGCGCATTCTCTATGCTTCTCATCGGGGGAGTCAATTCACTAACCTCTACGTCTTGCCAGTGACCGGAGGCGAGCCCTACCAACTCACCTTTGGCGGTTGGGATCACTTCGACCCGCGCTGGTCGCCCGACGGCGAGTGGATCGCCTACATTGCGAACGAACACGGCCTGTCGGACTTGCGGCTCCTGCAGACCTTTGGCGGAGAAGAGCGTAAGGTCGAGATCCGCCGCCGTGTGTACCGTCGACCGATGGGGACGCTCGAAGTCGTTGTTCACGACGGCGCGGGCGGACCGCCCACCCAGGCGAAAGTTAGGCTCTGGGCGTCAGACGAGAAGGTCTATACGCCAGCAGATGCGTACCACCGGGTCGGTGTTCGCGGCCTCCAACAGGACTTCTTCCACACAGACGGAACTTTCTCCGTCGACCTTCCGGTGGGCGAGACGAAACTCGTTTTCATGAAAGGGTTCGAGCGGACACCGGTTCACTCGACGGCGATTATCGCTGAGGGTCGCGTCACGCGCCTTGAAGTCCCGATCGAGCGGTTCACCAACCTCAAAGCCAAGGGCTGGTATAGCGGCAGCGACCACGTCCATATGAACTACGGCGGCAATCTTCACAACACGCCCGAGAACCTTATCTTCATGGCCGCGGCCGAAGACCTCGACGTCATCGGCGAGAAGATTGCCAACAAGGACAACCGCATCTTCGACCACCAGTTCTTCAGTGGCGCCTATGACAAAGCGCGCTCGACGCCTGAGCGGCTTCTGTCGTGGGGCGAAGAGTATCGTCCGCCGTTCTACGGTCACATCAACTTCATCAACCTGACCAAGCATCTCATCTCACCGTTCACTACCGGCTATGAGGACACAGCGATCGCCAGCTTGTACCCGAGTAACACCGATATGTTCCGGCTAGCGAAGAAGCAGGGGGCTCTTACCGGTCACGTCCATCCGTTCCAGGCCGAGCCGGAAACGGTCGGCTACGCCAACGCCCGCGGATTTCCGGTGGACTTGGCATTGGGGTCGTTCGACTATCTGGAAGTGATGACGAACGCTCGGTACGCTCGGTTCACTGCGCGGGTGTGGCACCGGGCGCTCAACTGCGGCTTCAAAGTGACAGCTTCAGGCGGCGAAGACTCGATCTCAAACCTCCATCGCACGGCCGCGTTGGGAGCCGGGCGCGTATACAGCTACCTCGGCGACAAACTCGAATGGGGGCGTTGGGTCGATGCGATCCGCGAAGGGCGGACGTTTATCACAAACGGCCCATTGGTCGATCTCAAGGTAAACGGCGAGGGCCCTGGCGCAGAGATTCAATTACCCGCCGGGGGCGGCTCGGTCGAGATCGTCGCCTCGCTTCAAACGGCGTTTCCTGTCGATCGCTTCGAGATTATTTTCAAGGGCAAGCCGTTGGCCGAACTAACGGTGGAGCAAGACGATCTGCGAAAAGGGTTCATCAAGAAGCGGGTGGAAGTTACCGAGTCCGGTTGGTTCACGGCCCGCGCCCTATCCGACGGCACAGTCTACCCGCTCGACGACGAGAATATGCACGCTGAGACGAGCGCGGTTTATGTGTTGTGCGGGGATCGGCCAATCCGATCGCCCGAAGACGCTGAGTATTTCATTCGGTGGATTGACGACATCACCCGCCAGGCCGAGGCGCACCCTGGGTGGCGATCAGATCGTGAGAAAGAGCATGTGCTGGGCCAATTCGGCGAGGCGAGACAGGTCTTCGAACGGCGGCGTTAGCCACGTGAGCCTCAGACTATCGCTTCCAACTCGTCCCCTTTCCTCTCGCTAGCCAAGGTGACGGGTCGCGCCATGCCCGTGAACTGCAGGCCCATCAGCCAGTCTTCGCCTTGTTGAGTGGAATAGCAGACCGTCGCGGGTCTCAGCCAGCCTTCGTGGCTCAGAGTCACGAATGTTCCAGTGGTGACGGCCTGTGGGCAGGCGATCTGGACCCCGCCGTCACTCGCGTTGCGAATCATGACGGTTGCCGTGCACTCCCGAGGGCCCTCATGCCAACGCAAAGACGCCGGGCACGACAGCGGTCGGCGATCGACACGTCGGCGATCGTTGCGAATCATTTGTGCGCCAATCGACCAGCCCTCGCCCTCAGGGTGGCAATGGCGGACGACGGCTTTGAACGGCGGCTTGTCGTGCGGAGTGATCAGCACGGGCCAGCCCGGTTCGAGCGTGTGGGTCAGTCGAAGCCGGCAACCGCCGGCCGACACGTCGGCGATGTAAACGCATTCGGCGTTGTCTTGGTCGTGCTCGTCGATCCACTGCAATAGGGCGGCGGCGTTGGTGCTTTCACGCGGATGTCGCCTGCGGTCCTCGGGCGGATCCGGCTCTTTGACTAGTACGCCACGGCCACTCTTGGTGAGCCGATCGAACAAGCCTGCCAGCAGAAACGACATCTCCTGGGCCTTATCGGCTCCGGCTGTTGCAACGATGAGCCTGCTGCGATAATTGATGCAGATGCCTAAACCCTTCGTGCTCACCATCATGGACGGCTGGGGATACAACCCCAACCCTGAAAATAACGCCGTCGCCATGGCCAATACTCCGAATTTCGACCGCCTGTGGGCCGCGAACCCGCACACCCACATTCGGACCGACGGTCCGTTCGTTGGCCTGCCTGACGGTCAGATGGGCAATAGCGAAGTCGGACATCTCAACATCGGCTCGGGCCGAATCATCAAGATGGACATCACCCGCATTGACGACATGGTTGCCCAAGGCTCGGTTGGTGACAACGAGGCGTTAAAGGTCGCGATGGAGCACGCTTGCGGCCGAAGGTTGCACATCATGGGATTGTGCAGCGATGGCGGTGTTCATTCGCAGCTTACGCACATCATGGCTCTGGTCGAGATGGCCAAGCAGCAGGGGCTGAACGACGTCTATCTGCACTGCTTCACCGACGGCCGCGATACGCCGCCGGAGTCCGGGGTCGACTACATTTCACGCTTGCAAGCGAAACTAGACGAGCTCGGAGTGGGCAAGATCGCCACGATTTGTGGCCGCTATTACGCCATGGACCGCGACAAGCGTTGGGAGCGCACCGAGAAGGCCTTCAACGCGATGGTGCTGGGCGACGGGGTTAGGGAAAGCGACCCGATCCAGGCGATGCGGAATTCCTACGAACGAGGCGTGACCGACGAGTTCGTCGAGCCGGTTGTGATCGACGAGGCTGGTCGAATCCGCGATGACGACGCGGTGATCTTCGCGAACTTTCGAGCGGACCGGGCGCGGCAAATCACGCTGGCGCTCAACGACCCGACCCTCGAGACGCCTTCAAGGGACAAAGCGCCGAAGCGCCTGCACTACGTCACCATGACCGAGTACGACGCAAGCTACGCTTACCCCGTTGTGATCGAGAAGCACTTCCCTAGCAATGTGATTGGTGAGGTCTGCGAGGCGGAAGGCTGGCGCAATTTGCGAGTCGCGGAAACCGAAAAATACCCTCATGTGACGTACTTCTTCAATGGCGGCCGGGAGAAAGCGTTTATCGGAGAGGAGCGCGAGATGGTCCCCTCGCCAAAGGTTGCAACCTACGACCTACAGCCGGAGATGAGCGCCGCGGGGGTCTGTGACGCTGTTGTCAGAGGAATCGAGGGCGACTCGTTCGAGGTGATCGTGGTGAACTTCGCCAATGGCGACATGGTGGGCCACACAGGGGTGATTCCTGCGGCGATTAAGGCCTGTGAAACCGTCGACGGGTGCCTGGCTCAGATCGAGGCCGCGCTCAGGCCGAAGGATGCGGCATGGATCATCACCGCGGACCACGGGAATGCCGACCTGATGGTCGACCCTGAAACCGGGCAACCCCACACGTATCACACAACGTTCCCGGTTCCGTTGATCCTGGCAAGCAACTTTTCGGGCAAGTTACGGGACAGC
>Ga0315336_1005702_pt1 | contig 13344 bp, 14 predicted proteins | sample ASW5metaG_FD_204512 | JGI IMG/M metagenome (GOLD analysis project Ga0315336, IMG submission 204512) | Ammonia-oxidizing marine archaeal communities from Monterey Bay, California, United States - ASW #5 | ecosystem: Environmental > Aquatic > Marine > Intertidal zone | place: USA: California...
ATATACCCCCATACATTCATATTATTTTAACAAATGATTAAAAGAATATTAACGCCCCTTGCTTAACTTATTTTATCCCTAATTAGAGCCTTTTTTCAGTGTTTCAGGGTGTTCGCCTGACCAAGAAAGGGCGGTAGGTAACGGTATAGGGGCGGCTGACTTGCCCGAATACCTGATTTAGCATTTCGAGGAGAAGCCGAAAATGTCCGCCGCTGCAGCACTGAATGAAGACCGTAGAAGCTCGCGCCGTTGGATTATCAATGAGACCGTAGAGATTTTGGTCGGTGACAAGGCTTACGATTTTCAGATCACAGACGTGTCCGCAGGCGGCGCCAGGGTAGTATCCGATATGGATTTGGAGCCAGGTATGAAGGTAATGCTTCAACTGCCTGAATCGCTTCAATTGACCGCAAAGGTTGTTCACAAGCAATCCGATGGTGTGGGTATTCAGTTTGAAATCGGAGCTGCTGATAGGACCAAGTTATTTGATTGGATTTCAGAAGCCAGTCAAAGGAAGAATGGCGGCTGACTTAAAGTTGATTTTAGCTGCGCCCGCAAACCCGAGGGGGGTGGGCGTGGTAGTAACCAGTAGAGTTCGCGAGGTAGCGTGATTACGCGAGATCCCTATAAATCTTCGGCAACACCCGAAGATATCCATGACGATCTCGATCAGGCGATCGCCAAGCATGGAGAGTGGCTCCAGGAGTGGCATCGGTGTGTCCTGTGCGGCGAAGCTCCTAGTCAAAAAATCGCCTCAGATAATGCCCAATACTTGTGTAATTTCGGCGCCTGGTACGAAGTTCACCGCGAAAGTAAACTGGTCGATCAGCCGGCATTTCATGCCTTAGCCAAGGTTCATCGTGAATTGCATGATGTAGCCCGGACACTTGCAGTAAAGAAATGGGACGGCGGGGATATCATGTCTGTGGAGCATGACGTCCTCACTGATCTGGTGAACGAGTTCAACGCAAAGGGCCGCCATTTGGCGCGGGCATTTGGCAAAGCTTTTTCAGACATGGATCCGTTGACCGGAATTCATAATCGCCAACAGATGCTGAGCGAATTGGAAGTCGAGTGGACCCGTTTTATTCGGACCGGCTCGAATTGCTGTATTGCTCTCGCCGATCTAGACCATTTTAAGAAAATTAATGACGTTTACGGGCATCACGCGGGTGACGAAGTTTTGCGCAGCAGTGTCAGTCGATTTGTGTCTGAACTTCGGCCTTATGATACGATTTTCCGGTACGGTGGTGAAGAATTCCTTCTTTGCCTTCCAAACACCGAACTTCACACTGCATTGGCTGTACTTGACCGTTTGAGGCTACGACTGTCAGAACAACCGTTGGAAGTTGGAGAAAACGAACTCATCAACATCACGGCGTCTTTTGGATTTGCCGAGATGGATCGGGATGTGAGTCTCGAGGAGTTGATCGAGCGCGCCGACAAATCCCTTTATAAGGCCAAAGCGGAAGGGCGAAATCGGGTCTGCTATTGGGACCATAAATCCGGTAATGCGGCAGCAGTCGCCTAATATGCTGTACTAGCTGAGCAGGGAAATGAGATCGTGCCGGGCCCGCTGTAAAGCCGCCTGAGCGCGCGTATCAACTTTCATCAACAACAGAGCACCTTGAGTACGGGCAAGCGAATCAGCAGCAAGCTCTAATGCACGGTGCCGCCCGTATCTTTGCTCCAGCAAATGTGCCAAAGCTTCCACCCATTCTTCAAAATAGCGGCCTACCGTCGGCATTAGTTCAGGCAGAACATTACTCGCTTCGAATGCGAAATTGGCCATCAGGCAACCGCCTTCGCGGTCGGTAAAGTGCTCTGATATTCCTTCGACGAAGTCCTTCAGTCGTTCTTCCGGGGCGTGGTCTTCTCTATAGGCGGCACTGAATATGTGCTCGCGTGCTTCGCCGATTTCTTGCTCTAAGGCTGCGCGTGCAAGTTCTTCTTTGGTGGTAAAGTAATGATAAATACTGCCTTTCAGCAGTCCGCAAGCGGCGCCGATATCGGACATTGAAGTGTAGTGGTAACCGTTTCGCCGGAACAGGCGAAGGGCGTGATCAACTACACCCTGCCGGCTGGATTTTCTAATCGCCATTGAGATTTCCTGAACCAAACGAGCGGTTGAGAAAACTATGCGACACCGTCAAACGGGTCAAGTAATGGTTCGCTTATATCCCAGCCAGAAAATGATTATAAAACGTGTGTCAGATTCACTTACTCTTAACCGCTATCTCATACCGTTTGTCTACAGAACGTGCTGACCTTTTTTTCAAGCAGAATGCGAAGGCCAGCACATCAAACCGATGTTGTCCCTCAACTCCACTGTCAGGTGGCCGACGGTAAATGCAAAAGCTTACCAACGCCAAAATACTCATCGTCGACGATATTCCGTCGAACGTATTGGTTCTCGAAAACATCCTCAAAAACGCAGGCTACGCGGACGTACAGACGACTACGGATCCTTTAACTGTGCGTGGCCTGCATGAAAGTGAGCGTTTCGACCTAATCCTCCTCGACATTCACATGCCCAAATTGGATGGATTCGGGGTCATGAGGGAACTTCGAGAACTTCGTGAAATGGGCGAGGACGACTATCTCCCAATTTTGGTGCTGACCGCTCAGAGTGACGCGGAAACCCGGTCCCGCGCGCTCAAAGAAGGCGCCAAAGATTTTGTGACCAAACCTCTTGAGATGGATGAGGTTTTAAGCCGGGTCGCCAATATGCTGGAAGTTAGGTTGCTATATAACGAGAAACTGGAACAGAACGAAGTATTGGAGCAAAAGGTTCGCGACCGTACTCAAAAGCTCCGGGAAACCAACCTACAAATCGTGCGTTATTTAGGACGTGCAGCTGAATATCGAGACACCGAAACCGGAATGCACGTGATCAGAATGAGTACCATGAGCGCGCGATTAGGCCGCGCCGCGGGGATGAACCATAGCGACTGCGAACTTTTGCTCAACGCGAGCCCCATGCACGACTTAGGGAAGATCGGTATTCCGGATAAGATTTTGCTGAAAGAGGGGCCTTTGGACAAAGACGAATGGGAGGTCATGAAGACTCACACTCATATCGGTGCCGAAATTCTATCAGGCCACCAATCGGATATTTTGGAAATGGCTGGTATAATTGCGCTGACTCATCATGAACGCTGGGATGGGGCCGGGTACCCGAATCGCTTATTCGGGGAAAGCATTCCGTTGGTTGGCCGCATCGCTACAATCTGCGATGTCTTCGACGCTTTAACGTCTGACAGGCCCTACAAAAAGGCATGGAGTATTGAAAAGGCCGTCGAATTTATACGCGACAGTTCAGGCAGCCAGTTCGACCCTGAACTGGTCAATTTGTTTGTAGAGATACTTCCTGAAACTTTGTCCATTAGAGACAATTATCCAGATCCAGAAAGTTATCTTGAAGCAGAGCAAAAGATCGCTTTTGCAGCGGGAGTAAAACGGGCTCTGCCTTGGACCTGGCAGCCAACCGAAGATGACCAAAATAACGAAATTGTCGACGCTACTGTTACCGGCCTGGACGACGAAGTTGCCGAATTGCGGAGCAATGATGCCCGACGCTGACCAGCATTTCTTTCAATATTAATTCCAAAAAAATATTTAAAATCAAATAGTTATGTATCTATTTAAAGGTTCGTAACGAATCCTAAATGATTGCCGTCCACTATATTCAGTTCGAGTACACCAATATGACCCAGTATCCTCCTCAAAAAGATAAACGACTCGTTTGGCAGTTATTGAACTACTGGCAAGATTGTCGTGGTGATCGTGACTTCCCGGCGTTGTCCGAGATTGACTCAGTGGCCATCAGCCACCTGTGGCCGCATTGCTTTGTATTGGATACGCGGGCGGCACCAAATTTTCCTTACTTCCAGTATTTGGGCCCTGAACTTGCCAAATATTCCGGTGTCCTATTAAGCGGGCAGACGGACTGGAATCAAACCTTGTTGGACAAGGCAGTTGGACAATTTAACGATTCCATCCAAAAGCGCCTGCCGGTTTTAGTGGAAGACGAGATGACATTATTCGACGGCGCTAAATTGCTTTTTCGTAGCGTCATCCTGCCGTTGTCCGATGATCAAGATCAGATCAATTATTTGTTGGGTGGTGCCAACGGGAAGATTGCTGAAGACTAAATTGATCTTCGTTCTCTTAACTACCTACCCTCAAATTTGCCTGGCCGTTTCTCAAGCAAAGAATTCAGCCCCTCCGCAAAGTCTTCGCTGTTGGAAAGCAGTGTTTGCACGTTGAGAAAATCGTTGATCGCTGCTCTCGAGCCTTTTTCGCAGGCGAGCCGCGCCGACTTCATGGTTTCTTGAACTGCCAACGGTGCTTGCGCGGCGATTTCTTCCGCCAGTTCAATTGCTCTGTCAATTTGAGTGCCTGCCGGGACAATTTCCTGAATTAAGCCGATCCGCAACGCTTCTTCCGCGTCAAACTCGTCGCCGGTTAAAAGGTGCTTCATGGCATTGCCCCAACCGCCGCGTTCGACAAACCGGAAGGTTGCGCCCCCGATCGCCATCAGAGCTCGTTTAACTTCAAGTTGGGACAGGCGGCAGTCATCGGACGCGATGACAATATCGGTTCCGAGCATAAGCTCGATGCCGGCAGTGAACGTAATACCTTGAATGGCTGTGATGACGGGTTTTGTGCGCTGGACTTCATTCAGCCCGAACGGGTCGATACCGCTTTGTGTCCACAAACCTTTGCCATCTTGAAAATAGTCGGCGAATTTGGGCAGGTCGAGGCCGGCGGTGAAATGAGGCCCGTGGGCAAATAGGACGGCGACCCACAGATCGTCGTTATTCTCGAGCTCGTTATAAGCGTCGGTCAGCTCGTCGAACATCTTTGGGGTAAATGCATTGTATTTTTCTGGCCGGTCAATGCCGATCAAGTAAACGTGCTCTCGTTGTTCGGTCGTAATCTGTCCATTGTTGCTGCTCACCAGTCTCTCCCCATGTATTGGAATTTCGTATACGGGCGCCCGGTGTGAATACCGGGACTAAATAGATTAGATACCTAACGTGCATTAGACTCATCAAAGGGTCCAACTTAATTTTTGCTGGGCACCCACGATTTGGCGGGGCAGGTGGAGGGGAGAGAAAACATGACCAAGCGCAATACGGCAATTGTTGTCGGCGTGGGGGCCAGTCGGGGCATCGGCGGCGCGGTGACCCGACGGGTGGCACAGGAAGGTCTAGACGTGTTTATAGGTGGACGCTCGCTGGACACACTTACTGAATTCGCCTCTGAAGCCAGTGTCGACGGTGGTGGCCAGGTAACAGCTGTTAAAACTGACACGACCGTAGAATCCGATGTCGCCAAATTGTTCGACGCTGCCGAAGCCTCGGGGCCCATCGACTTCGTTTGCTACAATGCAGGCAATAACTTCTTTAAGCCCCTCGTAGAGATGGAGGCTGACTTTTTCGAAGATGTCTGGCGGGTCAGTTGTTTGGGCGGATTTCTGGTGGGGCGAGAAGCCGCGCGCCGGATGGTGCCCCGCGGTGGAACTCTCATATTCACTGGCGCAAGTGCTTCTTTGAGGGGCAAACCCCCATTTACAGCCTTTGCATCAGCGAAAGCCGGACTGCGCGCGATCGCTCAATCCATGGCCCGCGAGTTTGGGCCGCAGGGGCTGCACGTGGCCCACGTGATTATCGACGGCGGAGTGGATGGCGATATCCTTCATGGCCGTTTCCCGCAGATGGTTGAGCAGCGCGGTGAATCCGGTTTGTTAGATACGGATGCGGTTGCTGATAACTACTGGTACCTACATAACCAACACAAAACTACTTGGAGCCTTGAAATCGATTTACGACCGTTCAAGGAACCTTTTTAACCGGTCAGTCTTCTAATTCCTTCAGTTTTTGGCCGGACAAATTGATGTATTGGGCGGACTGAAGATCGGCTCCTTTGGGCGGCCATTCCCCGAGTGGGGCATTCGCATCCGGGCCGTGGCGCCAGATCATGACGGTCTTAGACGCAGTATCGGGGGCGGCCTTATCGAACACAGCCTGCTGCGCTTTGACTTGTGCACCTGATCGCGTCTTACCGTTGTAGATAAGTGATTCCAGCGACGAAAAGGTTTCTTTGTTAAAACCTGAAGCTCGGCACACCAGCGCAAGCGATTCCGCATCTCGATCCTGTAGAACCCGGCGCGCGGTAAGCAAGTTTAAATCTGACATATGGGACAAGGCGACGACGAATTCCGGAACTTGACCGCCGCGCAGCAAACGGACCAGGGTTTCTTCACTAAGATTGCCGTTGCGGCCCAGATCGCGGACAAACTCTTGAGCCGAGCTCAGATTTCCTTCCTGCCGGGTGATGTCATTTGCACTGGCCGGAACATTTCCGCCCAGTAAGGATTCGATCTCCGCAGGGTCCATCTTTTCGGTAAGACCGATAATCTTTGCGCGAATAATCGGATCCGCCCACCAGAACATTTGAAACACTAAATCGGTTGGGATATCAGCGCGTTCGACCAGCGGCGCCTGTAGAGGTTCCACTGTTTGAGAGCGGCCCACTAAATGGGCCGCGGTTGGTCTCGACAATTGTGCGCCTAAATTTCCGACCAGAGCGATCAGTACTGCTTCGTTTCCCAGTTCGGCCAAAACCTCGGTAACGCTTTCATGAAGTGATTGGCGCAAAGATATCGCCAGCATATGCTCTTGTGTTTGGTTTTCGGCCAGCCCAATAAGGTCTGAGTTGCTGAGAACCGGGCTATGCGTCAGAACCGGCCGGGCAACTGATATGTCGTCCCCAGCAAGTCGTAATATGACTTCGGCAGGCGCATGTAAGGCAGTGTTTAAGCGTTGGGCTAAATGTTGGCGGGTTTCATTCGTAACCAAGCGGGCCAAACGATTTGTTATGCCAACCAAATGCTCAGATTCGCCTGCGCTGAAGGCTTGAGTTGCTTCTGCCAGAATGTCCGAAACCTGTAGTAGCAGTCGGGTTCGGCCCGAATTACTGGTGTCCGCTGCTAATGCGATCAAGTCGTTGGCTGAAGTGGTACTAGATACTATTGACATGACTGGTACGCGTCACGCGATAAGGGGAAATACCGGCAACCCGGTATTCCACACTAGATCGCGGCCTCCAAAAAGTTTGTGTGTGCGTAATCTGTTCCTTTAGGCGGCCAGTAAGTGTCTTTCTCTAATGCTTTCATACGAACTCGCCAGAAACGGATCGCTCTTTGCGCAGCTTGAATTCCAATCCGGTTATAAATTTCCAAAAGCTCAAAAACCTCGTTCGCTGACCGGGCGGGGCCCGTATAGGTCAGCATTTCAATGGAGGCGAATGTTGAGCGATCAAAGCCACAGGCTTTGCAAGCGACTGCCAAAGGTTCGCAACCGGAATCCAGGATGATCCGGCGAGTGGTTTCAATATCAAGTTCGGCGAGCTCCGAAAATCCAATAACGAACTCGGGAATTTGGCCGGATCTGAGCACCTCCAGAAGGAACGACTCGTTCAATTGTCCCAGAACTGCTTTTCGGCGAATGAATTTTTGCGCAGGACTACCTTTTTCGGCGTTCGGCTTCTGGGTCTGTGAGAATGCTTTCTCAGTGTCACTAAAATACTGATTGAGGTCATCAGGATTGATGTTCTCGGTCGTCGACAAAATGCGTTCCCGCAAATTGTTGGACACCCACCAAAACATTTCCTGCAACAATTCCGGCGGCAGATCCTGCCGAGACACCAAGGGCTGGTGCAATTTTTTGTTATGTTCGGACTTCTTTACGACCACGTTCAAAGTTTTTTTCGACAAATCCGCACCGGGGTTCCGTACCAACGCCTCAAGGACTCGCCCGTTGCCCTCATGGGCCAAGGCATCAGAGACGTCAGAGTCCACTTCTTTCCGGACCGCAATAGCCAGTTTGTGCTCCTGGCTACGTTGTTTGATAATCTTCAATAGAATTTCGCTGTTCAGTACCGGGCTGTTTTGCAATACCGGGCGCGCAACCTCCACCTGGTCATTGGCCAGCATGGTGATCACGTTGGTAGGGGCGTCGGGCGACAAAGACAATTGTTCCGCAAGGCCGGCGCGAACCTCCATTTCCATATCGTGAACCAGATCCCCGATCACATCTCCGAAAAGATGAACTTCGGCCGGATTAAGGCCTGCCGGAGCTTCAAGAAACAGATCTGTGACGCCGCGCAGAAGTTCTCTGCGGCCTTCACTGGTGTTTTCACGGGCTAGATCGACGAGGTTGTTCAGGATCTTTTTGTTTTGCACGTTTAAAGCCGTTGAGTTGGTTGTTCCCAGCTTTCATGATGACGATATAATGTAAACATCTAGTTACAAGAAAAAAATTAAATAACGTAATAAAAACAATTATATACAGATGTTTATTAAACTAAATTAATGGCGATCTTAAAGGGTGAACGGGTGGTGAGCGATTTCATTGCGATCGATTTTGAAACTGCGAATGGGGGACGAGATAGCGCATGCGCCATAGGATTAGTGAAAGTCTCGGGCGGGAAGATCGTCCACGAAGAATGCCACCTCATTCGGCCGCCATCGTCACATTTTCAGTTCACCTACATTCACGGTATCACCTGGAATGACGTGGCAGAAGCGTCTGACTTTGGCCGCGTTTGGGATGATATCCAAATTCATTTCGACGAAGTCGACTTCGTTGCCGCACATAACGCTTCCTTTGACCGGGGGGTGTTGAACGCCTGTTGCGACACTTACGGTCTGATCAGCCCCGCGCTCTCCTACCTGTGTACGGTAAGGCTGGCGCGCGACATGTGGGGTGTGCGTCCAACAAAGCTTCCCGACGTATGTAACTTTCTCGGCATCAAGCTCGATCACCATCATGCGGATTCGGATGCGCGGGCCTGTGCTCAGATCGTGATCGCGGCCGAGGAAGATGGCTGGCATCACGATCAACCGGATTGAGCTCTCATCCAAATCGGTAGAAATCTGCTAAGATGACGCCGTCAACACCAAGGGGGGGAGCGCCATGGTAAGGCGGCTTGAGAATGTACCGGGTTTTTCTATCGATAAAGTGGCTGCGGCTGCAGGGGATGACCCTGACGTATTGCGGTTAGAGAATTTGGATTCGGACATTCGGCCCCCCGAAGTCGCATTGGAGGCGACCCGCCGGGCAGTCGACCTGGACGACGCGAATAGCTATCTGCCGTTTCACGGTCAACAGGATATGCGGATCGCAGCAACTGCGCATGTGTCACGGCAAAGCGGAGTTGGTTACGATCCAGACCGCAATTGCGTCATAACCGCGGGCGGTACAGCGGGATACATGAACACGCTGCTTGCGACAATCGAGGAGGGCGATGAAGTTATCCTGACTGACCCCACCTACGCGGGCATGATTTATCGGGTACGCCTAGCCGGCGGTATACCTAAATTGGTTCCGTTTCATATGACAGAGGGGGCTTGGCGCCTGGACTTGGATGCGCTCAGTGAGGCAGTTACTGACCGAACACGCATGTTTTTCATCATGAGCCCATCAATGCCGTCAGGCGCGGTTCTGAACCGCAAAGAATGGACAGCCATCACTGATGCGTGCCGAGAGGCAGACGCCCTGTTGCTATACAACGCGGCAATGGAGCGCATTCTTTTTGACGGTTTGTCTGTCATTCATCCGGCGAGTTTCCCAGGTATGGCCGAGCGAACCATCACAGTAGGCTCGGTGGCCAAGGAATACAGCATGATTGGCTGGCGGGTGGGCTGGATTGTGGGGCCGGATGCTTTGATGGACGATATAGCCCGGGTCAGCATTTACAATGTGGTGTCACCGGTGGGGCTCACGCAATCCGGTGCGGCCGCCGCTCTCCAGTCACCGGACGATTACTTGAACGCAGCCGTTGCTGAGTGGCAAAGTCGGCGGAATTTGGTTTTGGACGAGCTAGCGGGACTGCCGGTAATGGCGCCCCAAGGCGGATATTCTTTGCTGATCGATACGGGGCAAATGGGTGTCAAATCGTTTGAAGCCTCCGACCTTCTATTGAAGCACGGTAAAATTGCAGCAACGCCCATGCGCGATTGGGGCGAAGTGAACAGTGACCAGTTCGTTAGGTTGGTATTCAGTAACGAGCCTCTGGAAAGGCTGAAGGGTATTCGGAGCCGGGTAGATGCGGCTCTTTAAAGTAGGTGAGGAGAACGAAATGAAGTTTAGATATCATATGGCTGCCACGTCGGCGCTGCTGTTGGCGATCGTTTCACCGGCTGTGGCGGACGGGGGGATGGATGGCGCCCTGCAGGCTGCGATCGATGGGGATCAACGCTCCACTGAGCACAAAGCCCGGGATCAATATCGGCACCCACTTGAGACATTGAGTTGGTTCGGTATTCAACCAAATATGACAGTGGTCGAGGTTAGCCCGGGAGGGAAAGGCTGGTACACGGAGATACTGGCGCCTTATTTACGTGATCAAGGTACTTTCTATGCCGCCAGCTATAACCCCAATTCCGAGATCGATTACTACCTCCGCAACGGGAAGAAATTCAGCGACAAGCTGGCCGCGTCGCCAGATGTCTATGACAAGGTTGTAGTCTCCGTGATGTCCAAAGAGCTCATGGACATCGCGCCGGATGGATCTGCCGACCGGGTGCTTACCTTCCGCAACGTTCACAATTGGATGAAAGGCAGGTACGCGGATGCCGTCTTTGGCGCTATGTTCTCCGCCCTAAAGCCGGGCGGCATCCTCGGTCTGGTTGAACACCGGGCAGCGGAAGACAAAGCCGATCCAAAGGGGGTGTCCGGGTATGTAACCGAATCGCAGGCTGTTGCTTTGGCCGAGAGGGCTGGCTTCAAACTGCTCGACAAATCTGAGATTAACGCTAACCCGAAGGATCCGAAGGATCACCCGAAGGGTGTGTGGACTTTGCCGCCTTCGTACCGTTTGGGGGAAACGGACCGGGAGAAATATGCGGCCATTGGGGAAAGTGACCGCATGACGCTTAAGTTCGTAAAGCCCGTGCCGGCGAAGAAATAGAAAGGACTGACAAGTGGCTGTACGTGTAGGAATGGGCTTGGCCGACATGCCGTTCGGTCATCCGGACGAATTTTGGCGCTGGATAGACATGTGCGAGCACGGGCGCATTGATTCTATTTGGCAAACCGACCGGCTGATCTCCGATGATCCGATGCTCGAATGTATGAGCGTCATGGCCGCCTTGGCAGGCGGCACCAAACGTCTGAAGTTCGGCATGAACGTCGTGTCAGTGGCGCTTCGTGATCCGTTGCTGCTTGCGAAACAATGCGCGACTGTCGACTTTCTGAGCAATGGCCGCATTCTGCCGGCCTTCGGTGTAGGCAGTAATTTCTCTCCAGAATGGAAGGCCACCAATCTGCCCACGAAAGGGCGAGGACTGCGTACCGACGAAGGACTCGAGCTTATTTCCCGGTTGTGGACCGAGGAAAGTGTCGACTTTCAAGGCACCTACTACCAGTACGAAAACGTGCGAATTAATCCGAAACCCGTGCAGAAAAACTTGCCCTTGTGGTTAGGTGGGGCGAGCGAAGCTGCCATCAGGCGCACGGCTAAGTACGGTACCGGTTGGATTGCGGGACTGAACAGCCCCGAGGAGACGGCCCCCGTCGTTGCCGCCATCAAAAAGGCGGTGAAAGAGGAGGGTCGTCATATCGAGGATGACCATTACGGCGCCGGGTTTTTCTACCGCTTCGGTGATTGGGAAGACGAAGTGTGCAAGGCCAAAGTGGACGGCTATGGCCGCTTGACCGGCAAAGACCCGCGTAATTACTTGGCGATCGGTGGTGCGGGGGACATTTTGGAGCGCCTGGAGCAATTCGTCAAAGCGGGGGTCGAAAAGTTCGTCCTGCTGCCGATTGCTGACGGGGTTGAAGACACGCTCGATCAAACCCGGCTGCTGATCGAAGAGGTTTTGCCCGAGTATGACCAAACCAAGGTCTCGGCAGGAAAGTAATTACTTTGGGGGGTGGCCTTGGCCCAAGAGATGAACCCATCGTTTCTGGCAGCCTTTTTAATCGGCTTCATTGGATCAACTCATTGCATTGGTATGTGCGGCGGAATTGTCGGCACGCTTAACGCGGCATTACCCGTTTCCGCGCGGTCGTCGGGTTTCTCTCAAATCGTCCCTCATATAACCTACAATTCAGGTCGTATTCTCAGCTATTCGATTGCCGGAACCTTTGCTGGTTTGGCGGGCGCCCAGCTCTCATACTTACCTTTTGAGAAAACGTTTCCATTTGGGGCACTCATCTCAGGGTTATTCATGCTCGGCCTTGGGCTCTATCTAGCAGGCTGGTGGCCATCTTTTTCGAGAGTGGAGATTGCCGGTCAATTTATCTGGAGGTTTGTCAAACCGCTCGGTCAACGCTTCCTCCCTGCTGACACGCCTGTCCGGACACTGGGACTTGGCCTCATATGGGGATGGTTGCCTTGCGGTCTCGTCTATTCGGTATTAGCGCTGGCCTTTCTGTCGGCATCGCCATTGCAGGGCGCCGTAATCATGGTCGGATTTGGCCTGGGGACATTACCCATGCTGCTCGCCATGGGTACCGCACATCAATACTTGAGACTACTTGCGCGCAATTCGATACTTCGCTGGTTCGCGGGTCTGATCCTCATTTTGTACGGAGTTGCTATGTTGGTAGCGGCGTTCGCGCAGTCTTGATCGAGCGCGAAGAATTCCAAACAACCAAGAGGCTGCTCGCCGACATCGCCAGGGCAGCGAATAAAGGGTTGAGTAGTCCCGTCACCGCGAGTGGGATAGCGGTCGCATTATATAGCAAAGCCCAGCCTAGGTTTTGCCGGATCCGACTTTTCGTGACGCGGATCAGCTGAAACGCGTCGAAGATACGCTCAAGCCGATCCCCCAAAATGACAATGTCTGCAGCTTCAGCAGCAAGAGCCGTTGGCGCTCCAAATGCGATGCCCAGATCAGCAGCCGCAAGGGCAGGGGCGTCGTTGCTGCCGTCGCCAATCATAGCGACCGTACCCTGAGTTTGCAGGTGCCGGATGACCGCAGCCTTGGCTTCCGGCGGGACACCCGCAAAAACTTCATCCACCTTGTCTTGATAGTCGCTTGGTTGTTCGGCGCCGGTCAACAATACCACCCGGCAATGGTCGCGTAATTGATCGACAATCGATTGCCAATCGGGCCGGTTCTTGTCCCGGGTGACAATGCCGCCAACAACCTTACCTTCGCACCCGACATAAGATATCGCACCGTCACCAGGCACCTTAATTAGGTCCAAATCGGGAAGGTCCGAGGGGATCGTCCACCCGAGAGTTGCGAGTAACGAAGGGGCGCCAACCGCTACTTTGCGACCGTCAACAGTCGCCAAGAGACCTTTGCCGGGGTAAGTGGTCAGG
>Ga0315336_1005703_pt1 | contig 13343 bp, 11 predicted proteins | sample ASW5metaG_FD_204512 | JGI IMG/M metagenome (GOLD analysis project Ga0315336, IMG submission 204512) | Ammonia-oxidizing marine archaeal communities from Monterey Bay, California, United States - ASW #5 | ecosystem: Environmental > Aquatic > Marine > Intertidal zone | place: USA: California...
CTCCGGCGTTCGGCGACATCGAAAAGCGCGCCTCGGAACCAAGTTGACGCCAAGGCTGATTCTCCTAAACTGGTACCGAAGATCGTGTGTTGTCGCGGTTGCCACGCTCGTTGAGCGTCATCGATTGACGGTAGGAGATTGCTCGTAATCGGCGAGCAGAGCCCGGTGGTCTCCCGGTGCAGCCGCCCGTCTAGAATGCCGCAGAAGGATTGTGGCCGGTGCCGAAGCGGTGCACCGTCCGCCGGTTTCCAAGCGTGGCCTGACGAATTGGAAATAGCGTGACTGCGGTGACGAGTTGTTGACAGGAAATTGTCGGATCATCATCAAGGATGACGGATTGCCGAACTGGGTGGCCCGTCATTCGCAATCGAAGCGATCAAGTAGGTTCGGACCACTCAATGAAGCGTGAGGAGATTACACCGCAACTGCGGAACTTGCTGATCGCGGCGCGGCGCTTTGCGGTGGAGAATGATGCCGATGCTCTCTTGATCCTGGCGGAGCTTCCTTACGACTTTAACGCCATCCGGAAGTATCTGCAGAAAGTTCGGCTCGTTGTGGCGACCGATAAGCCAGACGTTCAGCGTGCGGCGATCGACGATGAGGTTGCTTTGGTACCCCTGCTGCACGAGCCGAGCACTCGGCAAGTCCAACTCAGCCAGGCCTTGCTCGAGGCGATTGCGGACGACCTCTTCAAAACCGGAGATCGAATCGTTGCCTTGTATCCGGGCTTTGAACGATCGACTCTCGATTCGATGACCGTAATCCATCTCTCAGAACATTTGGCGAAACTGACCGCGCGCGATTTACGTCGGCTGGAGACGCAGGTTCCTCTGGAAACATTGCGGTCCGTCGTGGATCTCGCGATCGAGATTGGCAGCGAAGGGCGCGAGGGAAAGCCGGTTGGCACGTTGTTCGTTGTCGGGAACCACCGCAAGGTCATTTCGCTGTCGCACGAGCAGGTGCACGACCCGTTCCGCGGATACGGTCGCAAAGAGTGTTCGATCCGTAGCCCGCGCGTGCGGGAGAGCATTAAGGAGCTAGCGCAAATCGACGGGGCGTTCATCGTTTCTGCGGACGGCATCGTGCATGCGGCGGGCCGCTATCTCGATGCCCCTGCCGATGGCCTAACGTTATCGAAGGGGCTGGGAGCACGTCATTGGGCCGCGGCTGCCATCTCCAGCCGAACGAAAGCCATCGCAATCGCCGTATCCGAGTCGACAGGGACAGTCCGCCTTTTCCAGGGAGGATTCGTCGTTTTGCGAATCGAACCGATGGGCCGCGGGATGAAATGGTCCGACGTCGACACCGAGCCACCGGAAACGTAAGACTTGTGGGTGAATCTGGTTGGTCGGTGATTAGTCAGTCCGACGGCGGGGGAGTGCCGCGTTGTCAAGAGATTCCGTGGGACGCTCCGCAAGGTGATGCTCGATGAATGAGCTGCACCAGTACGACTACCACCTTCCCGAAGAACTCATCGCCGGTTCCCCGCTCGAACAACGCGACAAGGCCCGCTTGTTGGTTGTCGATCGATCCAACGCTAAATTGCAGCATCGCCTGGTTTGTGAACTACCGGACTTGCTCGCGGAGCACGACTGCCTCGTGCTGAACGACACGCAGGTGATTCCGGCACGGTTGCTAGGGCGTCGTGCTGCTACCGGCGGGAAGTGGGAGGGACTGTACCTTGGAACGAACGCCGCCAAAACCTGGAGATTGATCGGCCAAACACGTGGAAAGCTCGAAATCGGTGAAAAGGTTGTTGTTTATCCGGCACACGCGCCAGAGTCTGGAGACGAATTGTGGTTGACCCTGCTCGAACGACAGCCAGGCAATGTGTGGGTCGCCCGTCCTGACAGCGAACAGAGCGCTCTGGAGCTTCTACGCCGCTACGGTACGGTTCCCCTACCCCCGTATATCGGTCGAAAGTTGGCCACGCCGGACGACTGGAGCCGATACCAAACCACCTACGCTCGACGACCAGGTGCCGTCGCGGCACCCACCGCGGGACTGCACTTCACGCCGGATCTTTTCGAGCAATGCCATCTGCGCGGCATTGGCAGCGCCTTTGTTACGCTACACGTGGGGCTCGGAACGTTCCGGCCGATTGAGGCCGAGAATCTCAGCGATCACCGCATGCACTCGGAGTGGTGCGAAGTGTCTCGAGAGACCGCCGAGCGGATCCGGGCCACAAAACGTCAAGGTGGCCGCGTCGTCGCCGTTGGTACAACGACAGTCCGCACGCTCGAAACGGCGCCGTGTTCACCGGAAATTGACGCCTGGCAGGGGGAGACCGACCTGTTCATTCGCCCTCCCTACAAGTTTCAGATTGTCGACGCACTGCTCACCAACTTTCATTTGCCGAAATCGTCTCTCATGGTGATGGTCAGCGCGTTTGCGGGAATCGAACTGATCCAGCGGGCCTACGCGTGCGCCATTCGCGAGCAGTACCGCTTTTACAGCTACGGTGACGCGATGCTGATCTTGTAGTGCAGGATCACGCGTTCGCTGGCCGGCTGCAATTTACCGAGCAAGCGAGAAGGTCTCTCGTACGTGATCGGAATGCCGCCGGTCAAAGCGGTCCGTTCAGCTCCCCGGAGTGATCGGAATGCGGCCGTCCAGATAGCGCCAATTCTTGATGAAGGAGATCAGGTCGGCCATTTGTTCGACGCTGATGTTCTTTTCGAGTCCCACCGGCATCAACGACACTCCGTTGGACTGCATTTCTTCGATATCCTGCCGCAGCACTGAGACGCTCTTGTTCTCCTGCTGTCGCAATGTGACGGACGACGCGGTCTCTGTGCCGATGACGCCTGTGAGCACTTTTCCCTGTGTGGTCAGAATTGTGTAACTGAAATAGTTGTTATCGACGGCGCGGTTCGGATCGAGAATGTCCGTAAGTATTTGCTCGGGCTTGCGAACGCGCGAATCTGATATGTCCGGTGCGACGTCGACGCCCAGATTGCCGATGCGGTGACACGCCGTGCAGTTCTTTTCGAACACTTGCCGGCCGCGAGTTGGATCGGCAGAAAGTTCGAGCGATTGCTGATACGTCGCCATCACCTCCCGCCGGTCCGCCGGAGTGGCTTGAGCGATCAGCGTCTTTGCCTGTTCTTGAATCGATTCGTCGCGGTGCTTCGTAAGTCTTGCGATGCGAGACGGATCCAGCTCTGCCATGGGAGTGCGTCCGGCGGCGATCTCATCCAACAAAGTTCGTGTCCGCTCGACGTCAGCAAGCATGCCGTCGAGCAAGGCCCTGCGAACTGCCGGTGTTTGCGATGTGAAATCGTCCAAGAAAATCTTGCTAACTTCGGGGTCCCGAAAGGCTGCCAAAGAACCGATTGCCGCTAGCCGGATGGCCTGCTTCGGGTCCGCTTTGGCAAGTTGCTCGAGTGGTGGTTTCGCGAGTGGGTATTCCGCGTATTGCAAAAGCGAGATGGCTTCTTGCCGCGCCGAGGTCTCGCTTGATTCAGACAATCCGATCCGTATCGCGCTCTTGAAGAGGAGATCCACTCCCGCCTGTGCCGGCTCGTCTTCGGCGACTCGATTCTCCCTGCCATCGGGGAGAAACGTTTGCAGAGATCCTCCTCGGCGACCGATTCCCGCTCCCAGTCCCGCGAGCGCTCCAATACGCGCCCTCATCGCTTGTTCCCTCTCCGACTGCTGTTCCGACCAGCGCGGGTCGCCGAGCATTACCAGGGCGCGCCCTATTTCATTCGGCTTCATCCGCGAGCCAATGATATCGCCCATACTACCCAGCAGTGCGACGGTACCGGGTCTGTCCTGCCGATCGCTATTCACTATCTTGTCTGTGATCGCACTCAAGGATTCAACAGGATGCTTGCCAATCGAACTCAGATACGCGGCCCGCATCCAACGGTCTCCCGCGTGTGCCAATGCGAGGCGGGCCATCGACGCCCGCACGTCGGCGTTGGCTTCCGTCTCTCCCAGGGACAACATCGCTTGAAACTGCAGCCGCGCCTCGCCGTTGGTTGTTCGATCGAGCACGAGTTGACGGAAACGATCCTCGGTGGCCAACCACGGTTCAGAGAGCCGAATGGCTTGCTCCCAGACTCGCGGACCTGCGGTGTCGTCTTCCAGCACCTGTTGCAGTGTCGCCGGCGAAAGTTCGCCCAACCCTTGCAGTAACCACAGGGCATGGACTCTTGATGGAGCAGTTGGACCGTTGACCGCCATTTTTCGTAGTTGTGGAGCAACATTGTCGTCCTGCTGTTCGAAGATCAGCCGCGCCGCCGTATCGCGATGCCAGCCGTTGGGATGGGCAAGCAGGGCGATCAATTCGGCACTCGGCTTTTCTGCAAGACGAGGAGCACGCGGTTGGCTTTCGACCAGACGATCCTGAGCGGTGATACGGTAGATGCGCCCGCGATCGTTGCCGTAATGTGTGTCGGGCCGGTTCTTGAGTTCGTCCGGCACCCATTGCGGATGCTCGATAACCGCGCGGTACATGTCGACGACGTAGAGCGCCCCGTCCGGTCCACAAGCGAGATTGACCGGTCGAAACCATTCGTCACGGGACGCGAGAAATTCGATTCCCTTCCTACCAGGATGTGACGAAAAGGTTGCACCTTTTTGCTTCAGAACGTCCCGGTGCACGAGATTTCCGGTTGGTTCGCAGACGAAGCCGTTGCCTTGAAACTCTTCCGGCAGCGCATCTCCGCGGTACAGTGTGACGCCGCATGCTGCCGTAAATTGTCCGGCGTGCAAATTGGATGTCGTCCACGTCTGACTGATGGCGTGCACTTTCGACTCCGCCCCCGCCAGCGAAACGTCGTGAATTACACTGCTTAACGTGAGGAACGGGTTGCGGCGGATATAGCGGTCCTCAATCACAATGTGCCGGCACGGATTTCGATTGCTGCAGACAAAGCGATTGCCGAAATCGTCGAAGGTGAGGCCGAATTGGCCGTTTCCAGTAACGGCTTCGTAGGTCCCCTCCGTCGGGTGAAAACGGAAATCCATCCCGCTGATTGAGACCTTCTGCGCACCGCTTGTCCAACCGTGGCGTTTGGCGATGACATCTCCGCCTCGCAGACCGTTTGCAACGTAGATATGATTGTCGAGTGCAAAGGTTGGATGATTGGCTCTCAATTGTGAGTTTCGTTGGGCGAATCCTGAAAACCAGGTTTCCCGCCGATCGGCACGACCATCGTTGTCGGTGTCGCGAAAGTACGCGACTTCTCCGGCAAGTGTTACGATCACGCCCCCTTTCCAGGGTTGAATTCCGGTCGCGAACAGCAGTTTGTCGACGAAGATGCGGGCAAACTCGTACCGTCCGTCTCCATCCTTGTCTTCGAGCAGGCGAATTCGCGAACTCGGAGGCTCGCCCGGCTGCGGACCGTGCGGATAGTCGCGCATTTCAACCACCCACATGCGGGACTTGCCATCGAATGCCACAGCGACAGGATCGATTACGTCCGGCTCCGCCGCGACCAACTCCAGTTTCAAACGGGGATGGAGCTCGAACTGTCCCAACGAGGCTTCCGCGGACAAGGGACTCTTGAATGATGCGGACGATTGAGGCGTCTGGGCGACAAGGTCACTTGATGCAACGGTGCCAAGCATCGCAAAGAACGCGAAGAGGATTCGCATCGGTCGAAGCCTGTTAAAGATCGAATCATGGTGATGATTCTGCGTTTTTAGCATATGCATTCCACCTCACTCCGACCGCTGTCGGCGGCAATTCCCGTCTGAAAAATAAAAGGCGCTGGCCCCCTCGCAGCGCCTCGTCAGTTGGTATGCCAACTCGTTAGACTGAGCGAACTGTCAAGGGTATTTGTACGTCACCAAAAACATCGGCGAACACCGTCAAGCCGGCCTACGAGGAATCTCCTCTGATGACGAACTTCTGCCTAATGGTATCGAGGTATTCGTTGACCGCGTGGGTGGGTGCTGCAGTTTTGTTTGTCGTCACCGCGGTGCAGGAAGCGACTTCTGACCAGTTCGACTCTCCCACGTTGAGCAATCTCGCTTTGGTGCGCTTCCCCGCGTACTATCTGTTCGGTTTCGTTCTGATTGCTCTGGCTCTGTTCTTCGGGTGTCTGGCCCGAAATCATGCGGACGTGGGCCGGCGGCGGATGCGATTCTGTCTGATTCTGGTCGCGCTCGCACTTTTAATGATGCTTGCCGACTATTTCTGGATCTATTCCCCAATGCGGGACATGCTCGCCGTGCCGACCGAGGCTCGACCCGCACGTTTCGTGGACCTTCATCAAGCCTCGAAATACGTCAACGCTGTCCAAATCGGCATCTGCCTGCTGGCTGCGGCCATGCTGAATTGGCCCGGAACGTCCCGTTCGAACCAAGCGGACGGGTAATGAGCACAGGGGGACCGGCTCTGCTGAGCGAGATGCCAATCACAAATCGGCATGGCTACCCGCAGAGGTCTTCCTGCCGTGACTCGTGCGGTTACTAAATTCATCTGTCTCCATGATAGCACCCGCGGTAGCCAACGCAATTGCCGCGCGGCGGAAGCAAAGCGTGAAATGACGTGCGCGGTGAGGGCCCGCTAACACTCGGTGGACTACAGGCCGCGGTTCAGTCACGCAGGTGAAACAGCCGTTTGAGCGCCTCGATTAGCGTGTGCGGTGCGCCGCCACGGGCCTCGTCCCTCAAAGCTTCCAACGGGGGATGCAGTAGCTTGTTGATAATCCGTTCGATGCTCTTTTCGATTTCCTTCCGATGCGGCTCGTCGAGATGTGGAAGCTTGGTGAAGAGGCGTTCTACTTCTTCGTGACGAACGTCGTGCCACTCTTCACGGAGCCGGCGAATGATCGGGCCGGTCGCACGATGGAAAACGTCATGCATGAAGCGGTCGGTCTCTTGCTCGATGATTCCTTCGGCCCGCTCGAGTTCGGCGGTCCGCGCAGTCCTGTTTGACTCGCAGGTCGCTTCCAGATCGTCGATATCGTACAGGAAGACGTTTTCATCGACGTCGCCCACTTGCGGATCGAAATCCCGCGGCGCTCCGAGATCGAGGATAAATAGAGGGTGCGAATCGGAATTCTGGCGAATTTGCACGAAGCGATCGACGTCGACAATCGGCCGGTCCGCCCCGGTCGTGCTGACGATGATGTCCGCACAGGCGATCCAGTGGTCGAGTTCTTCGAATGGTTTGGCGGTGCCGCCGCACTTGGATGCCAAATCCTCGGCCCGTTCTGGATGCCGATTCACGACGATGATTGTTGGCTCGCCTTCATTTCGCAGGTAACGGAGCGTCTCCTCGGCCATTTCTCCCGCACCGATGATCAGCACCTGCTTGTCGTCGAATTGGTCGAAGATACTCCTGCCGAAATCGCCCACGGCGACACTGGCGATGGAGACGCGGCCGTCCGCCAGACGTGTTTCCGTGCGGACCCGGCCGGACACCCGGATAGCAGCTTGAAACAAAGCATGGGTCAACGGACCGCAGGCGTCGTTTTGCTGAGCAACACGATAGGCCTCCTTAACCTGATTGACGATCTGCGGTTCGCCCAAAACCATGCTGTCGACACTGCTGGCCACTTCGAACAGGTGACGCACAGCGTCCGGCCCACGCTGGGACAACAAATCATCGGAGAATTGTTCCAGCGGAAGGCTGTGAAAGTTTGAGAAAAACTCAGCGATCTGCCGCTCATTTGGTGTGTCCGCGGGATCTTCCTGAGCAACATATAATTCCACACGATTGCACGTTGAAAGGACCACAAGTTCCGACGATGGAAAATCTTTGCGGAGTGTCCCGTAGGCGCGCTGCAATTGCTCCTCCGAGGAGAACGCCAGCTGCTCGCGCACACCAAGGTCGGTGGTCCGATGGCTGCAGTAGGTTACCTGAACCATCATCGAAGTGCCCCCCTACCCGAGAAGCACATCACCGGCTGGCTGTCGCGGCGGGATGTCTGACGTTGATGGACGGACGAAGCATCATCAGCAGTAAAAACCTGCAACCCGAGCAGTGTCACCAACAGGAAGCCAAAGGCCCAGATCGTCATCCACGCCACCTGCTTGCCTCCCAGCGTGCGGTGCCGCAGCCGCCAGAAAAAGAAGAGCACCATCACAAGCCAGGCAATACTACTGACGACAATGACGGGGTCGGCGAGGATGCCTGAGCTGGTTTCGTTTTGCCTGTTGATAGCTAAGCCAAATCCGGTCGCCATGCCCAAGGTGAGCGTGGGAACAGAAATGACGACCGCCCACCAATTCAGCCGGGCAATTCTTGCCAAACTGGGAAGCGCGAGTCCCTTTTTCGCGGCCAGTTTGTGCTTTAACCGGTGATGTTGTGCCAGATACATCATGCTGAGCACAAAGCCGCCGATCACCCCGGCGATTCCGAACACCAAAAGCGATGCGTGCAGCAGGGCCCAACGATAAAAGGCATCCTTCACAGAGACGTGGCTGTTGGGTAAGTCGCTGACGAAGAACGCGGAGCAAATGAGCAACAACACCAATGGCAGCAGAAACAACCCGACCGGCAACGTGCGATCGATCAGCGTTAGGAACAAATAGAGCACGACAGCCAGCCATGCCAGCACCAACAGCCAATCGTGGGTGGAACTCAAGAGCGGTGGGAGATCAATTTGCCTGCTGCGTGCCAGTAGGTACGCGGTGTGAGCGGCCAGACCGAAAATGCCGCAAACCAACGCCGCTGACCGGCCCGCCCGGAAGCGGCCGGAGTGACGGAGCAATTCCATCACGAACACAATCGCGTAACCGGCGAGCAACCAATAGACATTCGGCGCGGACATAAGTGGCCCTTCGGCCCGATTGGTAGAATGAGCGTGCCGTCTTGACCTTTCGAATCGACTGGTCGTCTACGGCCACGACGAGGTTTGTTGCGTTGCGTCACGCCCGTTGCCGATGCTCAGCAACGAACGCTTGTAGTTCGAGGCCAGCGACGCTGTCTAAGCAATTGGCGGGGCAGCTACCCACAATTTACCACGTACTACGGCCTGCTGCCTATAAGGTGGCCGGGACGATCAGAAGAATTTTCGCCGGCAGACCGTGATCATAGCCTATCCTGGCCGGACGACCCAGATTCAGCCGCCCGCGACGTCGACACCCTGCAGAAAATCGGGCAGTTCGTCCGCATTCGGCCCGTAACTCGACGGCACCTAGCCGTGCTCTTTCCCCGTCTCCGCTTCAAGCGATCTCTTGAGTCCCGTCAGTTTACTGGCCCAGAGATCTTCGTACTTGCTCACCCACCGCTCGTAGACCTGGCGAATTGGCACGACGTTGATCGAGTTGACGCGGCGTCTTCCTTCGGCTCGGGTGTTGATCAGCCCCGCTTGCCGCAACACATCGATATGTTTCATGACGCCGAATCGGGTGAGCTTGGGGAATTGCTCGACGATTTCGGTGGTATTGCGTGGGCCGTCGCGAAGTAAATCGAGAATTTCCCGGCGCGTCGCGTCTGCGAGTGCCTTCCAAATGCGGTCCTGTTTCTTCGACATGTGGTCGAGCCAGTCTCGGTGATCAATCCATGGTTTCCCGGCGACTTCGGGGGCCAGTGTCCCGGTTTGCCCAATCGTTAACTATTCGCACTTGGATTTGACTTCCTGCAAGAAATGCTCCCAGCCGGGAACGACTCCTTCCCGATGTCCCTCTTCGATCAGTCCCAGCACACGATGCCGCAGCGATAATTTGGTAACGCCGTCGGCCTCTGTTAGACGCAGCGCCAGGTGTCCCGCTGCGGGATACGACATAAACATCGGTCCGGCGATTTCCAGCAGCGCGGGCGGCTTGATGACTTGCACAAAGCCCCACAGATGGCCCGTATCGTCCCCCAGATCGCGATACCATCGGCCACCCGGCCAACGTTCCAGTTGCATCGCCAGCGGCTGCTCGTCCGGCGTGGTGTTTCCTTCGCCCAGTTGAGACAGCATGCCTGCGAAAACGTCTTGCTGCGGTGCGGCGATCTCAATCTGCTGCTGAACATCCAAGGTGAGATTCTCTACGTTCATCATGATTCTCCGTATGTAGGTGCATCTAAGAGCGGCCGTCTCAACTCCAGGGACTGTGTTGCGTCCAGGATCCTCCGGAGTTGAGATATGTGATATTATAGTAACGTAATTAAATAGTCACGTAAACGCCAGCAGGGCGATATTCGACACGTTAGCGAATGTATCGCGCCACCCTGAATAGCCGACTCTTCGTCGCATGGTTTGGCTGGCGAACGAAGTGAGTGATGCTTGCGGCAGGTCGGCTGGTCCGGGAAAATAGGGCGTGGAGTGAACTGGAGAGAACCTCGCTTGTTGAGAACGTCCCTGATTTGTAGATCGGTAACGTCCATGATGAAACAGAGTTGGCGAACTGCCGGCATAATGCTTCTAGGGATTGTGTGCTGCATGGCCCTCTCTGGCCGCGGTGAATCTGCCGGCGATCAAGCTCCCACGAAAACGGCAAGCAAGTCCCAACCGAAGTACCTTCCTGATGGCGCCTTGGAGCGCCCGGAGGATTTCAGAAAGTGGGTCTTCGTCGGCTCCTCTTTGGGTTTGAGTTATGCGAAGGATCCGAAGTACGACAAGGAGCAACTCTTCCACAACGTCTACATAATTCCGGCGGCCTACGAACATTACGCGAGAACGAGAAAATTTCCTGAGAAAACGATGCTGGCGATGGCTGTCTACCGGCAGGTCACGAAAACGAAAACGCCCTTAGACCTGCAAGGATCCTTCGCCGGAGATCTGGTCGCTCTGGAGCTGGCCGTTAAAGACAGCAACCACTTCGAACAATCGTGGGCCTATTTTGATTTCTCCTCCAAGCCAAACGAAAAATCGCTGCGCCCGTCAGCAAAGCCGTTCCCCGCGGCAAAATGCTACGATTGTCACGCCGCCCATGCAGCCGATGACAACGTCTTCGTCCAATTCTACCCGGTCCTGCGACGTTTGAGCGAACAGGCACCGCACAAGTAGCCGCAGAGACTCCACCGGTCGCGTTCACTCGAGGGGGGAATCGTCAGCACGCACCGAGACCCGTCTCTTCACACCCCGAACAAGTTAGAAAACTCAGTTTCAGCGTGAAGCGGGCGGCCTAATGCGGTAGGCTGATCCCTGGTGGAAACCATGAGCAACGACCCGGCAGCAGAGGGCATTCGAGCGGCAAGCAACGATCCGCCGATTGACGATTCGCTTTCCGCGCCTTCATTCAAGCCGTTGGACCTGATCTTCTCCAAGTGGACCGCTCTGCTTGCCGTTTTGCTGTTGATCGGTGGAGTCGCACTTTCGCTTTGGTTGCCCTACCAGCGTCGGGGAAGGGCTATTCAAGAGATCAAAGCAGCCGGAGGTGTGGTAGACGACTACTTTGCGCCGGGTGGCCCAAGGTGGCTGCGGCATCTCGTTGGCGATGAGGCGATGCAGGGTTATTTTGATGTGCCAAAGCTCACATCCATTGACGCCTCGCTTAAGGATTATGGTGACGAGGACCTGAAGCATCTGGCCGGACTGACGAAACTACGATACTTGGACCTCAACAACACGCAGGTTAGCGACGACGGACTACAGCATCTGGCCCGTATGACCAAGCTTGAATTGCTGAGTCTCAACAGCACGCAGGTCGGCGACGAGGGTTTGAAGCATCTGGCCGGGCTTGCCCAACTCCTTACGCTCCGTCTTGGGGGCACACACGTCAGCGATGAGGGGCTCAAGCATCTGGCCGGTCTGACCAAACTGGAATACCTGGTCAACCCAATCTACAAGAATCTGATTAACACGCAGGAAGAAAATGGACACTTGGTTTGCAATACAAAAATCATTTCTTCGATCTCGCCAGCGTGATTCCTTCCCAGCACATCCTTGCGTTTGAGGCTCGAAAATTACGGAATCCCCTACGAGTGAGATTGCGACCCAGGTCATGTTGAGTGGGAGGATGTTTGATCTTATTTTTTTGGGCGAATAGCAAGAACTCTGGATAAAGCTCTCTGCTTAAAATTTTCAGGTTGGGGCCTGTCACACATCGCTCTTTCAAGAACCGGCCCACCCAATCAATTTCTTTCCCTCCAGATGCTTCATCCAAGAATCGTGCCATCATTTCATTTTTGTTGAAGTTGTTTCTTAGCACGTCATAGCTGATGAACTTCCCAGTTTTTGGGCATGTAATGTTCTCATCTTTCAAAATGGCTGCGATCTTTGTCAGGGTGTGTCCCTCGCTGTAGAGTTGCATGATTCTTGATTCTGCTTCTGGAGTAATTTCTATCCGTGTTAAATCTGCTGCCTTCATGGCTGCACTTTTGTTGGCAACCACTTGGATAAAATCGACAAGCTCTTTCACGAAGAAAGTTTTTTCATCCTCAGGCATTGTTTGCCGAGCAGCAAGAATCTCCACATTGTGCTTCTTGGCTAAAAATTCTAAAAGCCGTTTTTCTGATGACGTTCGACTTAACCGATCTGAGAATTCCACACAGAGATGGCTTAACTTTCCCTCCATCATCAAATCAACGACATTTTCTAATCCTCTCCTACTTCCAAAAGCTGAAGCTATATCGCTAACCAACAACAACTTCCCACTCTCAACACCAAACGTTTCAAACGCCCATTCAATCATTCGTTCAATCTGACGATCCAAGTTCCCCGCTACTTTTTGACTCTTGGAACTCACCCTTGAGTAAATACAAATCTTTCTCTCTTGTTCCTCTCCACAATCAACCTTCATCCCCAGCATACGCTCCAACGACAATTTACAAATTAGGCGAGTTTTTCCCGGACTCCTTATTTCTGGTATCAAGCCTGCTTTCATGTAAGCTCTCATCGTTTGATGAGATATCGAATAATTTCTACACGCTTCACCTATCCTCAATAACTTCTTCCCTGTGTTAACATTTTCCGATGACGTTTGCGTCGTGTTGTTTAACCGGACGCGGCAGCGACGATCTGATGGGCGAGAAACATGTACGGAGCGTGAGCGTGGAGATACCATGGGTGAAGCCATTTGCAAAGTTCCTTAAGCGGTGTTGCGATGGTCAGGGGCGTGAGATGTTCCAAGCATCTTTCGCCCCGTTTTGTTGCCAACCAATCTGACAGATTCTATTTCAATCTGTGATTTTAGCCTCCGATTGGTTGCTGGGCCTCCGATACACGCAGGTTAGCGACGACGGCGTGGCGAAACTCCGCCGTGTACTCCCCGGTTGCCGGATCGCCGGGCGGTGACGCCAAGCGGAGCAGGGGCACCGTCACCCGGCGCAGGCCGGCAGGGAGCGCGGTCCACGAGCAGGTAAAGCCGCGTTCGCAGCGCACACCGGGCGTGTTGAAAAAGTCCGCGTGTTGGCAAGCTACGCGAATTGAGTAATGTTGTTCCGGCGGTGTGAGAGCCAGACGAACAGCCAGCAAACAAGCGCCTTCACCAACCGCTTCAGATTCTGG
>Ga0315336_1005704_pt1 | contig 13341 bp, 10 predicted proteins | sample ASW5metaG_FD_204512 | JGI IMG/M metagenome (GOLD analysis project Ga0315336, IMG submission 204512) | Ammonia-oxidizing marine archaeal communities from Monterey Bay, California, United States - ASW #5 | ecosystem: Environmental > Aquatic > Marine > Intertidal zone | place: USA: California...
CAAGCCCATTAACAGGGGAAAAGTACCGAAGCTGACCGCAGACCAGCTTTCAGTGCTTAGCACTATTAAAAAGCACCCCAACGGATACAGGGCCTTTTTGCTCAAGGGAGTCACCGGAAGTGGCAAGACTGAGATCTATCTCAATCTTATCGCCGAACATTTGAGTGAAGGTCGACAAATTCTACTCCTAGTTCCCGAAATTGGCCTGACGTCGCAACTGGTCAGTCGCCTCAATGAGCGCTTCGGTACTGAACTTGCCCTGATGCATTCACATCTTTCACCGAGGGAACGTTTGAACGCCTGGCTGAAAGCAAGAAGTGGAAATACGTTAGTTTTAGTAGGAACACGTTCTGCGGTGTTCTCCCCCCTGATTCATCCTGGCCTTATTATTATCGATGAGGAGCATGATTCCTCTTTCAAGCAGCAGGACGGGTTTAAATACTCGGCACGAGACTTCGCGGTCCTTCGTGCACAAAAACTAGGCATACCCATCATTCTTGCATCTGCTACACCGTCACTAGAGAGCTATGAAAATGCTTCAATAAATCGATACAAATTATTAACTATGCCCAGAAGGATTGGATCAGCGGGTACACCCAACATTCGCATGATTGACCTTAACCAACATGCGGCCCGTCACGGCATCTCAACACCGTTAGTAACCTCAATCGAAACGCACCTAACCAATGGAAACCAAATCCTTTTATTTCTTAATCGGCGAGGCTTTGCGCCCACTCTATTTTGCCCTGGATGCCACAGCGCAGAATCCTGTTCTCGTTGTGATGCTCACATGACAATTCACGCACGAAAAGGCAGGCTTTGCTGCCATCACTGTGGCACTACATTGCCTATCATTTGGTCGTGCGCACTATGTAATACAGAACGTATTGCTGTAGGTTCAGGCACCCAGCGAATAACGGATGAACTTAGAGCGTTGTTCCCGGATGCTCGAGTCGCACGATTAGATCGTGATGCAACCATTCGCAAGGGGTCTCTGGATCGGTTGCTAACCAGTGTTCACGAACGTGAGATTCAAATACTCGTTGGGACCCAAATGCTAACCAAAGGACATGATTTTCCAGGCGTTACCCTTGTCGGTGTTCTCAACGCGGATCAAGGCCTCTTCGGAACAGACTTCCGTAGCTCAGAACAACTCGCACAAACAATACTTCAAGTGGCCGGGCGCGCGGGAAGACGGGATCGGGCTGGCGAGGTACTTATCCAAACTCACTGTCCCCAACACCCATTACTCACCCAACTCCTTCAACAAGACTATACTTCGGTAGCTGAGTGGATACTTAAGGAAAGGCGTGAAGCTGGCTGGCCTCCGTTTTCTCGGCTTGCAGTTTTTAGAGCTGAAGCGGCACAAAAACAGCCCGTATTCCAATTCTTAAATAAGGTGCGGGCCCAAGTAGTAAAAAACAAAACCGACGATGTGGATATATTCGGGCCTGCGCCAGCAATTATGGAAAGGCGCGCGGGGCGTTACCGGGCACAACTTCTACTCCAAAGCTCGGATCGTCTACTTCTTCACAGTTTCCTCAGTTCCATAATTTCTCACGTGAGATCATGGCCATCCAGCCGCCGCGTGAGGTGGGCAATTGACGTTGACCCCATAGAACTTTAATCCCTATTTTGTAATTAGCATAGACAAAGATAACTAGGCACACTAAAAACTAGGCTTTGCAAGCACTGATTTAGTAACAATTTTCCGGAGTTTAATGCGGAAACATGACAAATGATTTTTTCAATCAACGCCAAACGTTTATGCTACCCGCAATAATCAAGTGATAGAGTATGCAGGGTAACACCTTACGATAGAATCCTGTTTTCGAATGTGAGCAGATATGTTACGGATTCAACTGAACACACTATTGAGGGAGGCACTAGCTAGTCTTCCAATACCAGAGGGGCTCGAAGAGGTTGCTGCCCATGGGTGTCAACTGGAACGCACCAAAGATTCGAAGCACGGAGATTTTTCTACTAGCATAGCTCTCCGATTAGCGAAATCCATCGATCAGGAACCAAGGGCTTTTGCGGAAAAGATCGTTGAATCTCTAAAACCCTCACCACTGGTGGAGAAGGTTGAAATAGCCGGTCCTGGCTTTATCAATTTCACCTTGACCGCAACCGCGTATCATGAAGAGATAACTTCAATCCTCAAAGCAGGCAAAAGATATGGCTCTTCGGACACTGGAGCTAACCACCGCGTATTAGTTGAATATGTTTCTGCTAATCCCACAGGGCCACTCCATGTCGGACACGGCCGACACGCAGCTTACGGCGCTTCGATTTCAAACCTGTTGCGCGCGACTGGCCACGATGTTCATGAAGAATATTACGTGAACGACGCAGGCCGACAAATGGATATTTTGACAATTAGTGTTTGGTTCCGCTATGCAGAACTGTGTGGTCAATTTATACCTTTCCCAGAAAATGCTTACCAAGGTAATTATGTGAAAGAGATTGCTGGGATCCTAAATCACTCTCGAGGCGAAAATCTCATTCCCGATTCAAATGATTTAAAAAAAATAACTGAACACCCCAACACAGACCCAGAAAAGCAATTAGATCTCATCATTAAGAATATCAAAAATCTCATTGGTCTTAAGCAGTTCAATGTGGTGCTCAAACTCAGTCTTAAGACCATTTTAAAAGATATTAAAGAAGACTTGGCATCATTTGGAGTCCAACCTAAACATTGGTATTTCGAAACTAGTCTAGTAGAAAACAATGCGATTGAATGCGCCCTTACATCTCTAAAAAAGAAAAAAATGATCTACAAAAAAGATGGAGCTACATGGTTCCGCTCCAAAAACTACGGTGATGAGAAAGATAGAGTTGTCGTGCGCGAAAACGGAGCAAAAACCTACTTTGCCTCAGATATCGCCTACCACTATGACAAGAGGAAACGTGACTATACTCACCTTCTAGACGTGCTTGGCGCAGACCATCATGGCTACGTTGCACGGATTAGGGCGGGACTACAAGCCATGGGAGAGCCTGCCGAATGTTTCGAGCCATTACTCGTTCAATTCGTAACCCTGTACCGCGGACAAGTCAAAGTTCAAATGTCAACTCGGACGGGTGAGTATGTAACTCTGCGGGAGCTCAGAGAAGAAGTAGGAAACGACGCCGCCCGTTTTTTCTACGTCTCTCGTTCCAATGATCAACATCTCGACTTTGATCTGGAATTGGCGAAAACACAGTCTAATGACAATCCCGTTTATTACATTCAATATGCTCACGCGCGTATAGCTAGTATGTTGCGTCAAATAAAAAAACCGGCTGTCGACTTTCAGTCTACTAAGAATTTAGTCCTTAACCAACTAACTGAGGCAGCCGAACACAGTCTTATGGTAGCCCTGAGTCGCTACCCAGAAGTTGTTCAACTAGCATCAGACAAAAGGGCCCCCCAACACATAGTCCACTACCTCCGAGATACTGCGGCATGCTTTCATTCCTATTATAATGCGCACCAAATACTTGTCGACGACTCTACTCTTCGTAAAGCTCGAATAGCCTTGGTGCTAGCTACCCAACAGATAATCCATAATGGACTTACCCTACTAGGGGTGTCCGCACCCGAAAGGATGTAATACGGATTGATAGTACAAATTTTTAAAGCTCCTCGGATATGACAATAAACAGCATAACGAATTTTAAGTGGCTACTTTCTGGTTTCGGATTGGGTTTAATTTCGGCCACTGCCATCTACCTTATTGCTCAAAAGGACTCAATCGCTCCAGATGCTTTAGACTCGACCCAAGAACCGGTCACTCAAATTTTGCACAACTCAACCCAACCTGAAGTTGATCACCCGGCAGAGCGTTTTGATTTCTATGATGTGTTATCCCAATCCCAATTCGAGGTCGTAATTCCGGACCAAAAGTTTTTAAATAGTTCGCGCGAAAATTCTTCCACACCAGCCGAATCCGAACATTACATAATCCAGGCTGGCGCATTCGCCGAGCGCACTGACGCACTTCGTGTTCAATCTAGCCTGGCACTTTTAGACATCCCATCCTACATTGAGAGGGTAACAATCAAGGATGATATATTTCACAGGGTTCGCATGGGTCCAATAACTGATCTGGCAACACTGAGAGCATTGAGACAGCAACTTGAGAGTGCTGGTGTTGAGATTCTCGAGGTAACTACCAGAGACTGAAAAAATATTTCATGTGTTCAAGCACGATGAGTCCATTCATTACAGACTCAGAGGGTTACTGCAATTTTTGGGGCTAATAGTTCAACAAACCAACAGAATACTAGTGATTTATTTATTCTTTGCGGTGATGTTTCGAAAATCAACTCCAAGGGCTCGTAACTTTCGATACAAGTGTGTTCTCTCCATACCAACTCGCTTCGCGAGTTGGCCCACTTTTCCGCCAGAGAGAATCAGCTGCTGCTGTAGATAAGCCCGCTCAAAATGTTCACGAGCCTCTCTCAAAGGCATACTTAAAAGGTCCGGCTTAATAAGATCTTTATTTTCCGTGATTTGGCCCGCAAGCTCAATCTCAACCTCTTCCAGAGTAACTTCATCTCCATTACTGAGAATCAAAAGACGACTAACTATATTCTTTAGTTCACGTATATTTCCGGGCCATGGATAATTGCGGAGCCTGTTCTGGGCTGCAACACTAAAATGTCTGAACGGAAAATTTTTGGAGTCCACCAACATTTCAACATTGTAGCGTAGCAACTCTGGAACGTCTTCAGCATACCTGCGCAATGGTGGAATACGGATTATTACGGTGCTTAATTCACTTAATAAGTCCCGCATAAACCCCGTAAGATTGCTTTCAAAATTTGAATCTGCGCTTGAGATTATTCGCACGTCAAAAGACTTCTTCTCGCTTTTGTTGCTGGGGTTAGCCCTTGCTTTCTTTAAAATATCTGAAAATGAATTCTGCGCGTTCAAAGACATTTTTCCAATTTCATTAATGAAAAGTATTCCGCCCTGAGCACGATCAATCGCACTCGGATTTTCAATGCTACTGGGAAAAGATAAGCCTCCATTTTCATTGTTCAACGCCTCAGCCATAATAGTCACAAATGGCTCAGTGGCGCGGCTACTAAAACTTGCCAAGTATCGCGCAACCATCTCCCTTCCACTGCCCGGCTCTCCAACTAACAACACATTTGAATCATGCTTGGCAACTTGTGCAACCTGATCACGGAGAGTCTGCATGACTTTGCTTTTTCCCACAGGCACTAACGAAGGTGGCACTAATTTCCCTAGCTGCCCTCTCTTAGTACGTACGTGTGAAAGAGCCTTATCTATTGTTCTAAGTAACTTGGCAAGTGATACTGGTTTCTCAATGTAGTCAACCGCACCAAGTCTTGTAGCTTCCACTGCCGTGTCGACTGTGCCGTGACCTGACATCATTATAACCGGTGCCAGTGACCCTTTTTTTGCCCATTCTTTGAGCAAAGAAATACCATCTGTTTCCGGCATCCAAATATCTAAAAGTATCAGATCATATTCTTCTGCAAGCTTGGCGTCCCTAGCCTCAGCAGCATTTGAAGCAGTAGTAACTTGATAGCCTTCTTCTGTAAGAATCTCTTCTAAAAGCAATCGGATATTTGATTCATCATCAACGACTAAGATAGAAGCATTCTTCACGCACCTTCACTCCAGTTTTTTTGCCGAGGTCTGCGCATCATAGTTGCGCTGCCAGCTTTTTCTATTATGGGTATGAGTATACTTATCTCTGCCCCGCCCTGCTCTCCATTGCAGGCTGCAATTCGTCCACCATGCTCGTCTATTAGTTTTTTGACAATTGCAAGACCTAGTCCCGTACCTTTAGCCTTGGTCGTAACATAAGGCTCAAATGCCTGTCGTGCGATATCCCCATGGAATCCAGCCCCATTATCTGAAACTTTGATTTCTGCTGCCTCTGAATCACCCTTAATATGTCGCGTGCAAATATCTATTCGCGCATTATTCTGATTCTCCACTGCCTCTAACGCATTTCTAATTAAATTGTGAAAAACCTGTCGCATGCGCCCCGGGTCCGCTTGTACGAGGGGTAGGTCGTTATCAAGATCTAGATAAACCTTAAGCGGTTCATCTTGATGTTTGTATAATTCTGTAACTTCCATCAGCAAATCATTCAAATCAAACCGAGTTAACTCTATTTGAGGCGTTCTAGCGTACTCGCTAAACGCATTTACCATGTCTTTCATGGCCTCTACTTGTTGAATAATAGTATGGGTTGCTCGGTTGAGCAGCTCGGCATCAGAGGATCGAGTAGGTAAGTAGCGTCGACGCAATCGTTCGGCAGATAGTTGTATCGGTGTCAAAGGATTTTTAATCTCGTGAGCTAGTCGCCTTGCTACTTCGCCCCAAGCTGCATCCCGTTGAGCTTCAAGCAACGCGGTAATTTCATCAAACACAACTACATACCCGCCCGGATAATCCCCCTCGCTTGGCAACGCTGTGCAGGCACACATCAGAACTCGGCGGCCAACCTCACCTTCTTGTATAATTTGCTCTCGCCATTCACTTTCTCCTTTCTTTAAATGGGATGCGTTGACTGCTAAAAATTCATCTAACAGGGGCTTAGAGTCTGCTAACGCGCTCAGTTGTTCTCCAACGTGCGACTCTAAATCTACACCGAGTATGGTACTGGCAGCCTGGTTAGCTGTTCGAATTCTTAGATTGGATTCTAAGGAGACCACTCCAGTCTTTAATCTAGCCAAAATAACTTCTAGTTTTTTTCTCTCGCTTTCTACTTGTTGCTGTCCTGAGCGTGCCTCTTCGCTTGCTTTAGAAAGTCGGCGCGTCATATCGTTGAACGACCTCACCAAAAACCCAATTTCGTCATGACTTGGAGTGGGCAACAAAGTATCAAAATCACCCCGAGCAACGGCCCGAGTACCTGCCATCAATTGTTGGATCGGGACTACCAAACGCTGAGCCGAAAAAAAAGCACCATACACGGCGGCAAGCAACGCAATCAATAAGACGAGGCTGAGTGTTACTGTAAACCCAGATTTAAGCGGGTCCCGCAGAAAAGACAAGACCCCATACTGATCATAGCTAGCCTGAACCTGATTGGCTAATTCGCTAAGGCGTTGTTCCACAGGGAATGAAGCCTGCAGTATAGTCTCCTCCCCACCTGGAAATCTGGGCATAATATTAATTGCGGTCAAAATCTCGTAGTTGCCCTCTAAGCCGGGCTCAAGCCCGACATAAGAGCGTCCTTGTCCAAGTTGCAGCACTATTTCATCGCTAGGATATCTCGGAACTCCAACAGAGGAATTCCCCGAGCTTGTCGCAAGAATTTGATCGTTCGCAGTAAAAATTGTGAGCTCCCCAGCTCGACTTTCACGCCTCAGGTCACTTAGCTCGCCAACGATGTCTGTGTACCCACTACTAGCAAGGCGTGTTGCCATGCTCTCTACCTCATCCAGATGTTGCCGCATTTGAATATCTAGCGCCGTCTGGCTGAGTTCCAGTGCGTTACTAAGTCCCTGCTCAACATCCACATTAAACCAGCTATCAATACCACGATTAATGAATTGAATTGCGAAGAGATAAACCACCAGCAAAGGAGTTACTGCGAGAACCACAAGTAATGTGACCATCCGTGCTTTGAGACGAGACCCAGGAACATGTCGCCGATGTTCGCGCACCAGTTTCATCAGGCTTCCAAAAATCAAAAGCAACAAAACTACCGCACCAAAAAGATTGATAAGTAATATCCAATTTTGAAGACGGCTGAATTCCTCAGAATTTTGGGCAGTTTGACTGAATAGAAACAGCGCTGAGAGCCAAAGAAGCACTCCAACCGTAAGAACTAATGCATATAGTGCTCTTTTCAACTTCTTTCCAGCTCCCATCTATACCAGTCACTTTTAAGCGACCACTTGCGACGCATAAAAGAAAGGAATCGCAAGGGACCAGGAAAATCTTCTGTGTTAAGCCCAACCCGAATTCGCATGTCATACTGCTCGTCGTTATCTAACAACGCGACATCAATTACCGGCAAATCATTTATTCGCCCCAGATAATTCAATGCAGAAAACAAAGTGGCAAAGGAAAGTTGCTCGCCGCTATTCAGATTTCTGACGATGTAGCGCTCACTCAATGCGTCTCGTTCCAGTTGGTAGAGCTGCTCTAAACTTGCATCCTCCAAGTCAAGCCAAAAACGTCGACGCTCTAAGACTTCGACATCAAGCTGTATAGCTAATGTAACTCCAGAATCCAGTGCATCTCTTGCTTCAGAAGACAGACGATACTCCACCCGTGCATTTAAAAAACAAACTCCTGAACGAAAATCTATGCTAGCTGACCTAACTTCAAATCGGCCGGAATCCGCCTGAGAATAGGCCGGCCCAGAAAAGCCTCCCAACCCCAAAACCAGGAACACCATCATAAAAAACGGGATCAACCATCGCTTTGCAAGCTGCCCGCAAAGATTTGAGGCTATGTTCAATATTCCTCCAATTAATGCTTCTTCTCAATTGAAGCATAATAGAACCCGTCCATATTCGCCTCCCCCGGCATTATTTGGCGTTCAAATTTCTGCCTAATCGTGTGAGCATCGGGGGTTTCGCGTAAAAATCGCTCAATCTGATAATGGTTCTCGTTCTTGAGGACAGTACATGTAGCGTAAAGAAGACGACCACCGACACTAAGTAGAGGCCAAAGAGTACGCAACAGCTTAGCCTGTTCCAGAACGATCTCCTCCACATCATTAGCGCGGCGCAAAATTTTTATATCCGGGTGCCTTCTAATAACGCCCACTGCACTACATGGCGCATCAATTAGAATACGCTGAAAAGGTTCACCGTCCCACCAATCGCGCGGTCGCGTAGCATCCGCGTGACGCAATGTTCCTTGCAATTCCAGTCGATCCAAGTTCTCAGCTAGACTTTGTAACCGGTATTGGTCTCGGTCTAGAGCAAGGAGTTCGTCCAAGCCCGCGCAAGTCTCCAGAATCTGTGCCGTTTTTCCGCCTGGTGCTGCGCAAGCATCTAGCACTCGATGTCCTGGCTCAATTCCCAGGAACCCCGCAGCAAACTGAGCCGCCCCATCCTGAATCGAAACTAACCCCTCCTCAAAGCCAGGCAAACTCTCCGCCGGCTGAGGTACCTCTAAAAGGAGAGCGCCGGGTCCCGCTCCTGGTACTGTTGAGGCTAAAATTCCAGCTTCGCTAAGATGGAACATGTACTCTCTTCGTGTAACTCGAGACAAGTTGACCCTAAGCCACATAGGGGGATGCTCATTATTTGCTGTAACAATTTCCTGCCAGTTATCCGTCCAATCGTCTCTAACCATTTCAAGAAGCCATGAAGGATGACTAAAAAAAGCCTCCGGGCTGTCTTGGAGTGCCCTTTGGAGTTCTTCCGCTTCACGCAGAAAACGCCTAAGCACTGCGTTAACAAGACCCCGGGTGTGAGCTTTGCCCAAAAGATCTGCAGCAGCGACCGTTGCAGAAACCGCTGCATGGTCTGGGATACGCATCCACTGCAGCTGAAACAATCCCACACGCATCAGTGCCGCTAGCTCTGTCTCACGCCGGTCTAAGGGGCGATGGAGCAGCCGATCAAGCTGCCACTGCAAACGGTGATACCAACGCAAAGTGCCGAGCACAAATGCGCGAATCAAACCTTGGTCTCGTGAATCTGTGGAATCTATTTCATTAATTGCTTGTTCAGCCGTAATTCCGTCCCTGAGAATCCGGGCACTGACCTTCGCTGCCACCGCTCTTGATGCTGAACCAGTAAAACCGCTATTTGCCACCAAAAGCAGCTCCCTTAAGCGGGTGAGCGGCTAGGTACGCCTCGACCGACATAACATTCCCCGACGGCTCTTGAACCTTCAATATTCGCAGTATTCCTTTACCCGTTGCTACGTCTATACCTGAACGCCCAGCCGTTATTACTGACCCCGGCGCAGTGTTAACTCTCGAACTTAATACCTCCGCCTCCCATATTCGTAGGCGACGCCCATCACTAAGTAATGAATCCGAAATAGGCCACGGATTGAATGCGCGCACTCTTCTTTCTATATCCTGAGCAGACAGCCCCCAGTCAATTGCCGAATCTGCCTTGGTAATCCTTGGCGCATAGGTTGCAAATTTTTCATCCTGTGCCTTATCTTTTATGCCACCACGTAAAAGGTCAGGCAGAATCTCATTCAATATATCTGCCCCTAGAGCCGCAAGACGATCATGCAGTTCGCCTGCCGTCTCTTGAGCACCGATATTCAGCACACTTTGCTTACAAACCGGGCCTGCATCCAAACATTCTTGCATTTTCATGATCGTTATTCCCGTAACGTCATCACCCGCAAGAAGTGCATACTGAATAGGGGCTGCGCCACGCCAGCGCGGCAGAAGAGAAGCATGAATGTTTACACAGCCCAGCCGAGGCCAGCTAAGCATCCATTCTGGCAGCAGCAAACCATAGGCCACCACAACCAAAAGATCTGGTTTGGGGCCCCATTGTCTTGCCAAGCTTTTGTCGCGAAGCGTTTCAGGTTGCTCGACGCGTACTCCCATATTCAAGGCTAGCTGCTTGATAGGACTAGCCTTTACAGACCGGCCACGGCCAGAGGGGCGGTCAGGTTGTGAGAGTACTAAAATGGGCTTTATGCTTGAAAGCACCCTAAGGCTTGGTACAGCAAACTCTGGGGTACCCGCAAAAACGATACGCGGTTTGCTACTCACAATTCCCCGCCTGATTAGGGCTCTAAATTACGGGGGCCGTCAATCTCCCCGTCTCCCTAGCAGCGTCAGCTTTGGTCTGCTTCGACTGTTTTATAATCTTCTTCTTGAGTCTTTGGCGCTTTAGCTCAGAAAGGTAATCTACAAAAAGCTTTCCTTCGAGGTGATCCATTTCATGCTGGATACATACTGCAAAGAGCCCCTCCGCTTCAAACTTACGAGGGCTACCTTTTTCGTCCAGAGCCTCAACTGATATGCGCTCTGCCCGCTGAATCTCTTCAGAGAACCCCGGAACCGATAGGCAACCTTCTTCATAGCCAATCTGTCCTTCCCGGGACAGTATTTTTGGGTTTATTAGGCAACATGGCTCATTGCGCTTTTCGGATATATCTAAAACCAGTAGGCGTTTGTGGATATTCACCTGTGTGGCAGCCAACCCTATCCCTGGAGCTTCATACATGGTTTCAAGCATATCGGACACCAAAGCGCTGATTGTCTCATCCACCTTCAAAACTGGTTCCGCCCGGATTCTAAGCCGAGGATCGGGATATTCGAGGATGGAAAGAAGTGTCATACAGTTACACCAACATCTATCTGATAACAGCGTTGGACGCTACTTTGCCTGATTTTATGGGGTTATGGCTATACCTATGCCCGAAACTTAACCGCATGAATAATTCTTTTGTAACTATTGCTAGTCACCAAATCTCTTTCAAGATAATGCTCGAGGCACCTTCGTGCCTCACCAAAGTCAACGATTCTAATGCTCCTGAACTATTCGGAGTGACCAGATTTTTCTTCTTTGACATTGAAACAAGCCTCATTGACGACAGCAAATCTTTCCTCCATGCTCCTGCTCCTGCTCCTAACGTTGAGAGGGAAAGCTAGAGGCTAGTCAAAACTTATAGCCGCTGCCAAACCAAGAGACCTTTATGAAAGAAACCGTTTTAGATGTCCTCATGTATCTTTTCGAGTGTTTTGTAGATAGCGAGGATACGCCCGAGCCTGACAAGAACGAACTGAGAGAGGAGTTGGAACGGGCGGGTTTCAGACATCGTGAGATTGATCGTGCACTCGAATGGCTAGATGGACTTAAGGCCCCTAAGGTCACGACGGATTCCGTAACACCCCATTTCCCGACCCTCAGGATATTTGATCGCTCAGAACAGGAACGCCTCGACACTTCGTGCCGCGGCTATTTATTACACCTCGAACAACTGGGCATCCTCTCGCCAGTGCAACGAGAGCTAGTCATTGACCGGTTGCTAGCGCTTGATTCCAGTGATATTGATATTGAGCACATCAAGTGGGTGGTTATGATGGTTCTTTTCAGTCAACCAAGCCAACAACAAGAATATGAACGAATGGAGGAATTAGTTTTCGCTGAAGACCCAGACTGGCTACACTGACACTCACGTCCCTCGGTTTAGTCGGCTGAAGCGACTGTCGGCAGCCATTGAATAACTATGAGCAAGAATCTTGTCCTAGTCGAATCCCCCGCAAAGGGAAAAACTATCGAGAAATATCTCGGCACGGATTTTAAGGTGCTTGCCACTTATGGACATGTTAGAGACTTGGTCTCCAAGACGGGTGCTGTGATTCCTGATCAGGGTTTCGAGATGAACTATGAAATCAGCGAGGACAGCAAAAAACAGCTCACGAAGATCACAAAAGCCGTAGAACAGGCTAAAACACTTTACCTTGCAACTGATCTCGACCGTGAGGGAGAAGCTATTGCCTGGCACGTACAAGAAATACTCAAAGAACGCGGTCTCCTGACCGATAAAGAGGTGCACCGTGTCGTCTTCAACGCTGTCACCAAGCGGGCGGTTCAGGACTCAATCAAACATCCCAAGGTAGTCTCTGACTCACTGGTTGACGCGTACAAAGCACGCCGTGCCCTTGATCATCTCTTCGGCTTCAACCTATCGCCTCTGATGTGGGAAAAAATTGCACCGAAACTATCTGCCGGGCGCGTCCAAAGTCCGGCATTACGTCTTATTGTGGAACGCGAAGACCAGATCTCGGCATTCGAGCCTCAGGAATACTGGACTATTGGCGCTATCGCCAAGCACAAGGAAGAAGTCTTCAGGGCGCGCCTCTCCAAGTACGAGGGGGAAAAGACCAAACAGTTTTCCTTTACTAATGAGAAGACCGTCAGGGAAGTCGAGGGTGCGATTAAGGCCTTAGCTGATGGAATCCTCACTGTCGGCAAGGTGGAAAAGAAACAGAGACAGCGCAAGCCAACTGCGCCATTTATAACCTCCACTCTCCAACAGGAAGCCTCACGCAAACTCGGCTTTAGCGCAAGGCAAACCATGATGACGGCCCAACGACTCTACGAAGGCATTGATGTCGGTGATGGTTCTGAAGGCCTTATCACTTATATGAGGACCGACTCAGTAACACTGGCGGGTGAGGCTGTAGCTGAAATCAGATCGCTGATCCAAGACCGTTATGGTCTGGAAAATCTGCCGGATGATCCTCGAACATACCAAACCAATACCCAAAATGCCCAAGAAGCTCACGAGGCGGTGAGGCCTACATCGGTTTCCAGAACTCCGGTAGAACTGAAAAGTCGACTGGATGCGGATCAGCATCGACTTTACGAACTGATATGGAAACGCACTGTTGCCTCTCAGATGAACAACGCTATTTT
>Ga0315336_1005705_pt1 | contig 13340 bp, 7 predicted proteins | sample ASW5metaG_FD_204512 | JGI IMG/M metagenome (GOLD analysis project Ga0315336, IMG submission 204512) | Ammonia-oxidizing marine archaeal communities from Monterey Bay, California, United States - ASW #5 | ecosystem: Environmental > Aquatic > Marine > Intertidal zone | place: USA: California...
GCGACCACCCGATCTCGGGCGTCCTGGGCGGCGGACTCCGGGGTGACGCCCGCTCCGGCCGTCTCGACCACTGGACCGGTGGCCCGCGCACCGATGAGGCGCAGGGCCTCGTCCAGATCTCCGAAAGTGAGTCCAGCTTCGATGTGGCTCGCCAGGGAGTGTCCCGTCACGGATCCATAACGATGGCGGAGGCGGACCATCGCCTGCCGCAGCTCGCCGCGCAGGTCGTCGGGCAGGCCCTGGCGAACGGTCTCGGTCACCTGGCGGCGGTAGTTGTGCAGGATGCCGAGCACGGTCTGATCGACGACGTTGAAGTCATCGAGCTCGTCGCGAAGCGCCAGGACGGCTTGCTCGGTGTGGCTGTTCAAAGTGCGCCGGATGCTCGCTCGCTCGGCGGCGGTGATCTCTCCAGGAGCCTCGGGATCGGGCTCGCCGGCTACGGCGGGACTCTCTGTGTTTCCGGACGCGTTGGGAGCTTCCTCTTCGGGTGCTGGGGCGGCGGGAGCTGGGGTCGAACCCTCCACGCCAAGCACGCGGATCCATCGCAGAGTCGTCGCCAGCTGGGGGTCGTCGATGTCGCCGCGCAGGGCGTCCCCGAGGGGCTCGTGGCCGACGAGTTCATACTCCTCCTGGAGGATGCGGCGGGCAGCGTCGACATACGCGCCGGACCGATTCCCACCCCGTCGCATGGCGCCGAAGAAGCTGTGGACCGCGTCCTGCACGGTCTGGTCGGTCGTCCACTCCTGGATGACGCTGTGGATGTTCTGGGCGTGGGTCTGGGCGAGCGCCCGGATGTTGGCGATCTCGTTGTGCGTCACCGGCGTGTTGTGCATGTGTCTCGCCGATGCCCGTTGTACGACTGCGCTCGGCTCCAACCCTTCCTTGATCTGGTTGGCGATCAGCGCGGCTTCGACTTCGGCCGCATCGTTGGGGGAGCTGTGCGAGGCCCCGCCGGTTCCCAGCGCGTGCTGTTGCATGTGCACCAGCTCTTCGATGCCGACTTCGAGCCCCGCTCCCGCTGCCAGGGAGATTCCGCCGGGTGTTGCGAGGCCCATGCCGATGAGCTCCTCCTCTTCTTCCTCGCCGAACCAGTCGGACAACTCGCTGTGGCCGATGCCCAGCTGTCGCGCCGCCAGGTTGAGGATGGGCGTGGGCTCTTCTGGTGGCTCTGCGGCGGCGAATCCGGTGGCCATGCCGCCGCCGAAACCCAGTTCGCCGCCCTCTGTACCGACGCCGAGATCAAGCTCCGGTTCCTGCAGCGTCTGCTCGGGTATCTGAACCGGCGCGCGTGACGGGCGATGCTGCTTGGTCATTCTCTTCCCGGCCGCCGGGAGAGGAGGTCCGACGCACATCAGACGATAGTGAGACGCCCTTGCGGTCGCCCCTCACACATCCATGCGATGGGCTGTCGTCAGATGGCGCCGGCGGCGAGAAGAACCCGCCTGGAACCCTCGCGATCGGCGCTCGGGCGCGCAATGTCCACGTAGCCGAGTGGTGTTCGGCCCTCGTCGTCGAGGGCATTCACTTCTGCACCCGCGTCGATCAGCACCTGCATCACCTTCGTATAGCCGACCCGGGTCGCGCAGTGGAGAGCGGTGCGGCCCTTGTTAGCGCGGGCGTGGATGTCGCAGCCCAGGCCCAGGAGTTTGCGGATGAGGTCCGGTTGCTCTCGGTTGCCGTGGTGGCCGGTACAGAACTCGATCCAGTGCGACGGATAGCGGGTCACGTCGGCGCCGGCGGCGAGCAACATTGGCGCCAGTTTGTCGTCGGCAACCCAGCGGCCGGCGCTGACCCATTCGGTAGAGATGCCCTCGTCGAGGAGGAACTTCACGAGCTTGGGTCGGCGTTTCGAGATCGCCCGATCGAGCATACGCCAGCCCTTCTCGAGGGTGGCGCCCCGTGCCCTGAGGAGCGCGATGGCTTTGATCTTGTTGCGTTCCATGGCGTGCTCGAGGGGGCGCACGCAGTGGTAGTCCTGGGCCGGATCGTCGATGTCCACCAGCGTCGGATCGGCGTCCAGGACCGCGGTGAGCCCGGCGACTTCTCCCAGCCAGGCGAGCGTGAATACGTCCATCACAGCGCCGTTGTCGCGAAGGAGGTCGGCGATTTCGGTATGTTTCCCCGTCAGGGCCATGCACAGCGGCGTCACGGCGACCCGGGTCTGGGTGCAGTTGGGCAGGTTCACGTCGATGCCCTCGTCGATCAGCCACTTGACCACGTCGAGCTGACCGCGGCGGGCGGCCTGGTGCATCACGAGCTGAGACGGGCCAGGCAGGCGTAGCACGGGACGGTCCTCGAACCAGTTCTGGAGCTTGGGCAGGTCTCCTTTGCCGGCGTCTGCCGCAGGCTTCCGATACCAGCTCTGGCAGTCCAACATCGGCGTGTCGTCCACGAGCGCCCTGGCGAGGGGTCCCAGGGTCTGGAGCACCTCCTTGCGCAGATCGTCGCCGATGCGGGCGTCGCGCATGGCCTCGGTAAAGTGGCGGAGCCAGCGTCCGGCGCCGCGGGCGGTGACCTTGTTTCGATGCCGGCTGCGCACGCCTCGATAGCCTCCATAGGAGTCGGTGGAGCCCATCCACTTGCCGAAGAAGGCTCTCTGGTTGATTCGCTCCTGCTGGAGGTCGTGCACGAAGAGCGGGCGGAGCTCGGGGTCGGTCTCGATCCGGTCGTAGAGCCCGTCGACGATTCGACCGACGACTTCTCCTCCCCCGATCCGCTGGTAGAGATCCGGAGCGGGGTGGATGCGAGCCACCATGTTCGCGAGTCCGCCGCGGTGCCTGAGCGCTGGATGAGCCATGGCGGGAGTCTAGTATCCTCCGCCTGTGACTGGTGTGCTCATAGCGGTGGTCTGTGCGGTGGCAGCCGAGCCGCAAGTGGACATGAAGGCACTGGACGCCGAGGTCGACCGCCTGATACCTCTCGGCCGGTACGCCGAGGCCGAGGCCGAGTTGCGAGACGCGCTCGAGTCCCAGCTGGAGGATCTCGGGCCGACTCACATGGATGTGGGCTGGCTGTACAACAACCTGGGCCTCGTATGCCTGCACCAGCGCGACTACGCCGAGGCCGAGGTGCTCTTTGAACAGAGCCGGATAATTACCGAGTTCAACCTCGGGCCCGACCATCCGAACACGGCCGCAATCCTGGGTAATATCGCCCACATCAGACGAGATCAGGGCGACTTCGTGTCCGCTCTGGAGCTCTATAGACGGAGCTTGGCCATCCGAAGAGCGGCTCTTGGGCCAGACCACCGGGTCGTCGGGGTGAGTCTCAACAACATCGCCGCTGTCCTGTCTGCCCAGGGAGACTACCGAGGTGCTCGCGCCGGCCAGGAAGAGAGCCTCGCCATCACGCGCGCGGCGCTGGGCAGCGACCACACGGAGACGGCGATCACGCTGGACAACCTGGCGTCGACGCTGACGGTGCTCGGGGCCTACTCTGAAGCCATGAGTCGGTACGGCGAGAGCCTGGCTATCTGGCGTCGAGCCGGAGAGAGTGGGCGCCTGCAGCTGGCGACCGGCTTGAACGGGTTCGGCGGTCTGCTTCACGATCTCGGTGACTACGCTGCGGCCCGATCTGCGTACGAAGAGTCGCTCTCCATCCAGGAGGAGATCCTGGGGCCGGACCATCCGCTGGTGGCGCTGAGCCTGCAGAGCCTGGCGGGAGTTCGTCGGGACCTGGGCGACGACGACGCCGCCCTGGCCCTGATCCAACGGGCTCTCGAGATCCAGCGCGAGGTCCTGGCACCGGACCATCCACACCTGTCCGGCACCCTGACTCTGTACGCGATGCTGGAACACCGTGCCGGTGATTTCGCCGCCGCTCGCGCCCACTACGAGGAGAGCCTGCGGATACAGCGTTCGTCTGGCGGGTCCCATCCGACGTTGGCATCCAATCTGAATGGGCTCGCTAGAATCCTGCGCGTCCAGAGTGATTTCGACGAAGCAGCGGCCTTGTTCGAGGAGGCGCTGGCCATTCGGATCGAGACCTATGGTCCACAGAGCCCCCAGGTCACGATCATCACCAACAACCTGGCGACGCTCTATTGGAAGAAGGGAGAGTTCGAGCGTGCCGAGGCCCTGTTCAAGGCGGGTATCGAGGTCATGCGGGAGGCCAGCGGCCCGCGTCATCCGGCCCTGCCAGTCCGCCTCGACAACCTGGCGGCGCTGTACCGCGACGTCGGGGACATCGACTCGGCCAGACCGTTGCGAGACGAGGCGCTGGGAATCGTCGAGGCGCATGCCGACTTGTCTGGGGCGCTGTCCGAGCGGGAGGCGCTTGCCTTCCTTTCGAACATGCGACCGGTCCTCGACGGCTGGCTGAGCGACTTCGACCGGGTCGGAGACGCCGAGGCGGGGTGGGGCCACGTCCTCGCCTACAAAGGAAGTGTGGCGGCCCAGGCGCGGACGGCGCGAGCCCTGGCTTCGACTGAGCCTGAGGTGGCCGCGGCGGCCGCAGCGCTTCATGAGGCGCGAAGCGAACTGGCCCGTCACGCGTTCTCCGACGACGGTGAACTCGAGCCGGCAGCCCTGGACGCCTTGTCGGTGGAGCGCGAGCGTCTGGAGCGCGAGCTGCGGGTCGTCAGCGCCCGACATTCGACTCAGATGGCCTTCGGAGAGGCGACCCCGGACGCTGTCTGTCAGGCTCTGCCACCAGGCGGCGTACTGGTCGACCTCTTGCGCTATTATGTAGATCACGAGCCGAATTATCTCGCCTTTGTCCAACGGCACTCCGACTGCGTGGTGAGTCGAGTCGAGCTCGGGCCCGCGGCGCCCGTCGACGCCGCTGCTCGCGCCTGGCTGGCGGTGTTGGCGGATCCCCTTTCGCTGTCCACGCGGGTGAGCGAGCGCGGTCGGGCGGTCGCAGAAATGGTGTTGAAGCCTCTCTCTCTGGCGGCGGGGGACAGTGCACACTGGATGGTCGTTCCGGATGGGCCGCTGGCCGCGATCCCGTTTGGCGCACTGCCGACCGACCGCGGCTACGTCATCGAAGACCGGCTCATCACGTATCTCGACCGGGCAAACGACCTCCTGGTGGCACCGACGCCGACTTCAGCCGGTGGAGCTTTGATCGTCGGTGGCGTGGAGTACGGCGATCCGGACGATTCCGGGCGATTGTGCGAACAAAGGAGCTTTGCAGCACTCCCCGGAACCGTCACTGAGACGGCACAGATCGCAGAGCTCTGGCGTCGAAGACGGCGGAGGTCCTCCCTGACCGTTTTGAGCGGCGCCGAAGCCACCGAAGCCAGTCTGGTGCATGCGTTCAGGGGCAAATCGATCGCGCACATCGCGACCCATGGTTTCTTTGCCGACGCGTGTCACTCCGCAACCAGCGGTGTCGGTTACGACCCCATGCTCTTCTCCGGGCTCGCGCTTGCGGGAGTGAACCAGCGCAGTCTTCGCGATGAGTGGGACGGCATCCTCACCGCCGCGGAGGTGGCGAACTTCGACTTGTCGGGTCTGCAGCTGGCGGTCTTGTCGGCCTGCGAGACCGGACGCGGGGAGATCGAGTCTGGCCAGGGCGTTCTGGGGTTGCGGCGGGGCTTCGCCATCGGCGGCGCCCAGAACCTCGTCATGAGCCTGTGGCCCGTGTCCGACGACGCGACCGCGACGCTCATGGAGCAATTCTACCGGCGCTATCTGCGCCGGAAGCCTCTGTCGGCGGCCGAGGCACTCAGGCAGGCACAGCTCGAAGTCATCGAGGAACAACGGCTCTCGGGCGCAGAGCAGATCTTCGCATGGGCGGCGTTCATCGCCTCGAGCCACGTGAATGCCACTCCGGTGGAGGACCCGCCGAAGAACGACTAACTTCCAGGAGTGTTCGTCTCCCCCGTCCTCGCCGCTGTCCTGTTGGCCTCCACGCTTGTCGTCGGAGTCGCGCAGGAGATCAGGCCGGGGGCCTGGGCGGGTTTCGTAGCATCGGGCGACTGGCGCTGATGTTCGTCTCTCCGGTCATCGCTGGCATCCTCTTCGTCTCCTCGCTGATCGTCGCTCTGAGGCTGGATGGGGCGGGGTTCGGTGCCAGCGCTCTGAGTGCGGCGGTGGTGGCTGTCTGCGGAGCGGCCCCGGCGTTGTTTGCGGAGGGGCTCGGGCTCGACGGGTCGCAGTGGATCGTGCCCGTAGTCACTGGCGGCATCGCGTGGTTGTGGGCCATTCGTTACATGGCGGATGTCTCCAAGAAGATGCCGGTGTCACCGCTCGGACCGCCTCTCGATCTCTCCACGTTGGTTCTGGAGATGGCCGACCGCATGGGCATGGAAGCCCCCCGGGTCTGCGTCGTGAGCTCGGGTGGAGCGCTCCAGACCTATGCCTGGTCGGGTTGCACGGCGTCTCCGGTCGTCCTCTTCAGTGATGGATTCCTGCATCGATTGAACGCCGAAGAACAAAAGGCGGTCGTCGCCCACGAGCTCGGCCACTTCAAGACCTGGTCGCTGTGGGCGTTCATGATCTGTGGAGGCCTGTCCGCCTGCCTGTGCACGGTGTTTGCGCTCTGGTTCTCGCCCTTTGCCCTGTGCTTGCTCTGCTGGCCGATGGCCACCGTCATTCATCGCGTGATGTCGCGTCCTTTCGAGCACGCCAGCGATGCGGTTGCCGAGCGATATGTCTCGGGGGCGGCGATGGCCGGTGCGCTCGAGACCATCGAGAACCTGCAGCCCTTCAACAGTGACTGGAGGTCGTTGCCGCTGCACGCGATCGACGGGCATCCGTCGTCGCGGGTTCGGATCGCGCGACTGCGAAAAACGCCCCTCGAACAATCGCTCTCGCACACGCTTGCGCCCTGGGTCGCCCTGGGTCTCGCTCTGCTGGTCCTTTCGATGGCGCTGCTGATCGGCGACGAGGTCTGGGAGATCCTGCTGCTGGGCCTGGTGTTCGTGGGCGTCATCCTTGCCCCTCGCGCCGCGCTCAAGCTCGCAAAGACCGATGTCGATCGCCGCCGACGCCGACTGGTACCGACCGGGCACCCCGAGACGCCGTGGATCTTCGCCACCGCCGCTCTCACCATCGCCATGGTCCTGATCCAGGCTTTTGTCTTTGGCATCGAAGGGGTGACCTTCCTGGTCGCGTTGCCCCTCCTGGCGTTCGGGTACTTCGGCGTGCGGATCCGGCAGCGCAGGCAGCTGCGCCAGCGGGTCGCCGTCGCCCTGGCGTCGAAGAACTGGGCCGAGGCCATTGCGGTTGGAGCGACCCATCCGAAGTGGCTTTCGAAAGACCCGATCGGGCTGCACGATGTCTCGTTGGCACAGCTGATGGGCGGCGACTGGCAGGCGGGTCTCGACGGACTGCGAACCGCCGCGGAGAGGTCGCCCGGCTTCCTGCTTCCCTGGTTGACCCTTGCCGGTGCGCAGCGGTGGACGAATCCCGGTCAGGCGGTCGCCTCCGCGCGCAAAGCGGTCGACGCGGCGCCAGATTCTCCAGATGCGCTTACGGTTCTCGCCGATGCCTTGGCGCAAGCGGACCTGCCCCTCGAGGCGGAGGAGGCGATTGTGGCTGCATTGCAGATCGGTTCTGCCCAGCGCATCCTTCCCATCGCGGCGAGAGTCTCACTGAGAGGCGGTGATCTGGACATCTGCCGGACGCGGCTCGACGAGGCAAGGCGGGTCGCGCCGGGAGACCCCTACGTGACGCTGGTGGAGGCCGACTTGTTTGCTTCAAGTGGCGACATCGATTCGGCGAGAGTGTCCCTCGAGAAGGCGAAATCAGCGCTGGCCCTGGTTCCGCTGCACTTCATGGCGCCCTATGTGGCACAGCTCGAGTCGGCGCTATTGCCTCAGTCTTGATCGGGTTGTCCACGGGACAACCACTCGCCCGTCAGCCTGGAGACGGATCCGACGCCCCGATTCAAAGCCGAGGCGTGCACCTTTTTCAGCCGAGTCAGGCTGTCGGCGTGGCTGTCACGAATCCGTGCCATCACGGCTTCAGCGGTTTCGAACAGCAGATCGAGGTAGCCCGCTTGTACGTGGCTCGTCGCCTCCCGAATGACGGGGACCAGCCGTTCTGCCAAGGCGAGGTCGCCGCGTGAGACCAACGCTGGCAGGGCTCCGCGGGCTCCATAGACGACCGAGTTCGCGAGCTTGGGCTCGGCACAGCCAGCGAGGATCTGGTCGACCAGCACATCCAGCTCATGGCCCGTCGCCCAGCGCAGCATGGCTCCGCCGGCCATCAGTCCGCTGCGTGGGTCGCGTTGGCACAGCGCGTAGGCCTGGCGAACCCGGGTCTCCGAACTCTCGCCGCGCATCGCCTTCCAGGCGGCGTAATGCCCGATTGCGACGCTCAGGCTGATGGGGCCGAGCTGGTCGGCCAGGGGCATGGCGATGGCCATGTACTCGGCGACCCGAGGCTCGTCGCCGAGATCGTTGAACACCGAAGCTGCGACCACGGCGCAGTTGAGTCGGGGCCTGGCCAATCCGGCGCCCGCTGTCCGCGCCATGGCATCCAACGCGTAGTCGTGGGCGATCGGCAGCTCCAGCAACCAGTGGGCCGCCGAGGCCACCATGCCGGCGTTCACCGCCGCGATCCGCGTGTAGCCCCGCTCATCGGCGAGGGTCACGCACTCGGTGTACGCCGCCAGACTCGCTCGGTAGTCGCCGGACGCGATGTTGGCGTCTCCGATGCCGCCGAGGGCGCGGACCTCGGCCTGGAAGTCCCCGGCCTGGCGCGCAAAGGCCAGTGACTGCTCGTGTGCCCGCCGACACCCCTCCGAGTCTCCTTCCTGGAAAAGGACGTTGCCACGGGCATAGTAGACGTGAGCGGTCTTAGAGTGCAGCTGGCGAGCGGTGGCCATTTCTTCGGCGACCGACAAGGCCTCGAGGGCGGCTTCTCGGTCTTCATCCAGACGCAGCTGCAGTCCGAGCTGGATGTGGAGATCGATCGTGGGTTCGGCGTCATCCTCCTCACCGAGGTCGGGCAGGCTGTCTACGGCACAGCGCAGCATGGCGACAGCCTCCCGCGTGGCACCGGCGGCGACCGCCCTGTCGGCTGCTTGCTTCCACCAGACAAGGGCTTCGTCCTGGCGATCGGCCTGCGCCAGATGCCGGGCGACGAGCTCTGCCTGCACCGCAACGGTCTTCGCGCGCTCCACCAAAACATCGGCGATCCGCAGGTGCAGCTGACGCCTGCTCTTCCGCAGCAAGCTGGCGTATGCCAGATCTCGCACCAGGGCATGGCGGAAGGCGAACTCGCCATCATTGTCGATGACCAGCCCGCTCTCGATCAGGCGCGACAGTCCCGTCTCGAGGGGAGCTCGCCCGCTGTAGACGCTCGCCAACAGCCACTTCGAGAACGAACGCCCGATCACAGCGCCGGTCTGGGCGACTTCGCGGGCTTCACCCAGCCGGTCCAGCTGGGCCATCAACGAGTCCTGCAGGGTGTCGGGGATGACCACCCCCGCTACATCTGCGGCGTTCGCGAGGTTTCCGCGAACCGTTCTCGCGAGCTCCTCGAGAAAGGCAGGCACCCCATCGGCGCGATCGACAATGCGGGCCACCACGCCCTCCTGCAACTCGCCGCCTCCGGCCTCGCGGACCAGCGCAGCGGACTCGAACCGGTCCAATCGCGCGACCGCAACCGATACGCCCGCCGGGATGGCTACATCTGGACGGTGGGTGGCCACGACCAGGAGGGGTCGCGAGCGCGCACCCGCCATCAGGTCTTCGAGCCAGTGTCGCGTGGTGGCGTCCGCCCATTGCACATCCTCGAAGATCAACAGTGTCGCGACCTCTGGGTCGAGCCATCGGTGCAACCCCCGGAGCATGTCGGATCGGGGCACGGCCTCGCCGACACCCATCAGGGCACGCACGGCGTCGACTTCCGTGGGCGCCGCGGACCAGGTTCCCAGCCAGGTTCCGAGTTTCTCCTGTCGGTCGTCCCTCCCGTCGTCAGGAGAGAACCCCGCGAGTTGGGCAATGCGTTCGCTCACCGGGTGAAGCGCGGTGCCCACATTGTGGGGTCGACACGGGAAGCTGAAGACCCGGGCATCGGGCGCGACAGCGGCGCGCAATGCGTCGACGAGGCGCGACTTGCCGATACCGGGCGGTCCGTGTACAGCCACGGCTTGTCCCTGACCCGAGTGCGCCGATTTCCACAGGTCGGTGAGCATCTTCAATTCGCCAACGCGGCCGACCATCGGCGCCCGGACGGCGGCGACTCTGGCGGCGGCAATGGCCACTGCGCGCCAGGCTGGCACCGGGTCCGCGAACCCTTTGAGCGGGTGGGAGCCCATGTCCTCGAACTGAATGGCGTCGCTGATCAGGCGTCTTGTGCGCTCGGAAACCAGCATGGATCCCGGCGTCGCCAGGGATTGCAGGCGGGCGGCGAGATTGGGGGTCTCGCCGACAACCGCAGCTTCCTCGGAAGCGCCCTCGCCGATGATGTCGCCGACGACGACCGTGCCCGTGGCCACTCCGATGCGAACCTCGATGCCCGGCTGCTCGGCCACCTCGGTGAGGATGCCCAGCCCCGCACGCACGGCCCGTTCAGGGTCGTCTTCCCGAGCGCGCGGATACCCGAAGTGCACGAGCATGCCGTCGCCCATATACCGGGAAATCACCCCTCCAAAGCGCTCGATCTCGGCGACGCAAGTGTCTTGGTAGGACCGGATGACGTCCCGGTAGTCCTCGGCGTCCAGCTGGCGGGACAGCGCGGTCGAGCCCACCAGATCGCAGAACATGACCGTCAGCTGTCGGCGCTCGGCCTCCTCCCGGACCGGAGCGACGACAACGACGCCAATGCCGCAGCCACCGCAGAACTTCTCGCCGGGGAGATTGCCGTAGCCACAGGACCCACAATCGGTCGGGGTCAGCGACGCTCCGCACTCGGCGCAGAAGCGGCGAGTGGTGCGATTGGGGGTGTGACAGCCGGGGCACAGCATCGCGGCTTCTCAGCTTCCAGTGGGCACGATGCTGTCGTTTTCGACCATCAACACCGTCGCCCCCGTGCGGGCCGTCGGCCGGTGCCGCACCCCGCGGGGAACCATCACGCCCTCGCCGGCTTCGAGGCAGATCGTCTCGCTCCCCTCGATCTCGATCTCCAGCCGACCGTCCACGACGTAGAAGAACTCGTCTTCGGTCTCGTGGGCATGCCAGTGGAACTCCCCATCGAAGACCCCCAGGCGGACGAGGCTGTCATTCACCCGGCAGAGCGTGCGGTTGAACCACGGGTGGTCGCTCAGGGTCTTCGCCTTTTCGATGCGGATCTTCTCCAGGCCCGCGTGCATGGGCTGCATCGTGATGTCGTAGTCCATCTCTTTCTCCGGAGGCGACCAGGCTATCGGAAGCGGTAGCCCACCATGATGCCGACTGTCGGGGTGTGCACGTACTTGGTGAAGGTCTCGTTCAGATATTGCTCGCCCGCCGCGGTCAACTCCTCTGAGACACCCGACACCAGCTGTTGTCCCGGTCCGGGCCGATTGCTGTCGCTGGTCACGCCTTCCAGCTTCGAGGTGGCGACCACGGAGAAGGCACCGCCGAGCGTGAAGTCCATCACCAGACGCTCCTTGACCACCACCTCGTAGCCCACGTCGACGGTGAGCATGTGGTCGGTCGCGTTCACCCCGATCTCGGCGATGGCGTTCTCCGGCGTATCGGCGAGCTCCTCACCGGTGAGCACGGCCACGGTCTCGGCACCGGTCAGGGACCCACCGAGGGCCGCGATCATCCAGCCGCCGTCGAAGTGGAAGCCCGCCTTCGGGATCGGCCGCCAGCCGATCCGTGGGTGGAAGATCAGCGAGTTCTTGAGCGCTGCCGCGATCAGGTCGGCGGTGAGTTCGTCGTACCACCCGAAGCCCGTCGAGATGCTGTTGATGATGTTCAGATACCCGCCTGGCAGGAACCCGAGCCCAAGGGATCCGCGGATGCGGTACGGGCCTTCGATGCGAATCTGTGCGCCGATGTTGACCGCGACGTTTGTGCCCACCATCGCGTCGACATGAGCCGGTTCCTTGGCGTGGGCCACAGAACCGAGGAGGAGGCCGGAGAGGATGGCGAGGTTCTGAAGAGCGGACACGGGACTCTCGGTGGTTCGGAAAACGCAGGCTACTACGATTCCGTTCACGGTCGGCGCCCAAACCGGAGGAAATAGCGCTTGCGCCCTCCGGTTTGAGTGTCGACTGTGAATGGAATCTCCCAGTGGCGCGCTTGCGCGTCACGAAACGGATGCTTCGAGATGGACTATCGACCGGAGGGAGATCTTCTACCTCGATTTGGGCCGCTTGCGCCGGTGATAGGTCAAGCCCAGCGCGATGCACTCCGCGACGGCATCTCGCGGGAGGGGCGCTGCAGCGTCGAGGACGATGGCGCGCTTGCCTTCGAAGGCGAGAGCGTCGGAGTACAGGCTTCGATACGTGGCGATCAAAGTGGTCTGGCAGGGCACGAAGAGGCAGTAGGCGCTGGCTTTGCGCGGGTCCGAGGCGCAGGGTCGTCCCCGAACGAGGGGCGCGGGTCAGGTAGCTGGGCTGTCCCCACTTGAGGGTCTCTACGAGCTCTCCGACGCCCGGCGTGTCTTGGGCGACCTCGAAGATCAGCTCGCGCATCGCGAGGAGGGGCGCCCGGAGGTCTCCGTCGAAGGCGGAGAATGCAGCGGCTACGGCGGGGTCTGCAAAGGGCGTTTGCATGGGTCCTACTGGTGGCGGTTTGTAGGTAATAGCGGAGAGGGGGCGCGGCACGACGACCCACGACTTCGTTGCGGGTCGCGGCACCGATCCAACGCCGAGCACGACGATCTCTCGCGTCTCGTCGGCGGGTGGAAGCCTCGGGGCTTCGGGCCGGGGATCGGCTGGGGAGGCGGAGTCGGCGGGTGAGAAGGCGTTGGAGGTCGGGACGTGGAAAAGATCACTGGCTCGCTGGCGCTCGGCATGGGGCAAGCCCCCTACGACCCCCAACTGCAGGAGCGCGTCCACCGTGCACGACGACCCACGACTTCGTCGCGTGTCGGTCGTGTTTGGCCGCGTCCAGCAGCAATGGGCTGCGCGCCCCTTGAACCCGCGCGAAAGAGGGCAAGCCCCCTTTAGAATCCCCCGGCAGACGACCCAGGTTGAATTTGTACGTCGATTCTACGCAGGCGACCCCTTGCTCGGCGTTTCGAACACCAGCACCAGCACCGTCTGCTCACCAACTCCGCCGACAGCGTTCCAGCGTTGAAACACCGAGATCTCGCATGACGTCGGCGGGTGGAGGCGGCCGGCGGTTCGGGCCAGGGATCGGCTGGGGAGGCGGAGTCGGCGGGTGAGAAGGCGTCGGGAGATAGCGGCGTGGAAAAGATCACTGGCTCGCTGGCGCTCGGCATGGGGCAAGCCCCCTACGACCCCCAACTGCAGGAGCGCGTCCACCGTGCACGACGACCCACGACTTC
>Ga0315336_1005708_pt1 | contig 13334 bp, 11 predicted proteins | sample ASW5metaG_FD_204512 | JGI IMG/M metagenome (GOLD analysis project Ga0315336, IMG submission 204512) | Ammonia-oxidizing marine archaeal communities from Monterey Bay, California, United States - ASW #5 | ecosystem: Environmental > Aquatic > Marine > Intertidal zone | place: USA: California...
AATGCTTCATGAGCGGTTGGCGATAACTCCAGGTTTTTCACCATTTCAAACTGGGATTCTCCGACCTCCGTCGCCATCAATTGATAGGCGGCCTTCGGCGCGTCACGGCTTATCTCTTCTTCTGCAAGAAAGGTCTGGAACTTGACCACGTCTGCGCCTGACTCGGCGGCGGCATCCACCAGTTCGATTGCCCTGTCGAGGTCGCCGTTATGGTTGACCCCAGCTTCGGCAATGACCATTACGGCCGGGATCCCCTCGGTTTCGGCGCCGTCCTTGTCTGCGGAATTCATGGCGCAACCTGATACGTTTTTACCCCGGAATACGTTTCCTTAATGACATCGGTAAGAAACCATGCATTTCCGGCAAACCGTCCCACAACCATGACATTGCTAAAGGCCTCGTGAAGACGGTCGAGGTTGGCGCGGGCGTGATTATTGTCGTCATCAGTGGGCACCGGGAAGGTGTTGTGTAAAACCTGTTTAATCTGACTCAGGACCTTGGCGTTCTTGGAAACAATCCCAAGGTCCACCATTTCCTTTTGGATATCTTCAAGGGTGATGTCCTCGGCCTCATCCGAAGTTGAAAGGACTTCCGCGGTCAGATTGTTCAGCGCCGGTGTGACGTGGGGATTCAGGCTGGGATACAACGTAATGCGAAAGGTTTTGAACCCAGAGTCCCAGCACCAAACATAAAGAGACTCCTTGATAAGCAATTCCTTGTCGAAGGCGAAATGGAACAGCGAGGTCGCACGTGTTCTCGGGCCCTTATGGGCGCCTGGGATTCCCGCCACATGCAGGGCCAATCCAGGCGCGGCTGTCCATATCAGAAGATCACAGCCAACCTTTCCCTTCGAGGAAAGGTAGATTTCAGTGATTTTTTTGTCGCTGTGATGAATTTTCTCGACGGATTCATTGGTCAGTATCTGCACGCCCTTTGACTGGGCCATGCCAACAAGGCGTTCCATCCAATAACTCACGCCTTTGAGGTTCTTGGGGTAAAGGTGTGCCGCCTTCAGTTTTTGATCCAGATAATTATGATATCCGAGCTTGGCGTCGAAAACGTCCAGCGTCTTGAGGGCTTTGGTCACAGATGTCGTCAATGCAATGACGCGGCTCAGGCCGAAATAACCAATTGACGATTGGAGAGAGAGGTCCTTGGTGCCGGACCCGTAAAGCTTCATGAGGATCGGCTGGAAGACCTTGTCCGTAAATGTTGGGCCTACGGTTTCCCTGAGGTAGGCATCGAGGTTTTCCGACTGACTGGGTTTATCCAGTGCGAGAAGTTCCAAAATCCCCTGATTGTAATCCTCTTCGAGAAGGCTTCTGGTGTCGACAAGGGAGTTGCCCATATTCCATTGTCCATTGAAAAAGTTACCGACCGGCAAATGGGCGAATTGAGTCCAATTTTCCGCCAACTCCTCGGGTGTTCCATAGAGAAGTTCGTTCAACTCCGGATCCGTCATCAATTCCGGAATATGAGTCCCTAAATCGTAGTAATTTCCCCTGTCGTCCTTGACCGATGTCAGAAGGCCACCGCACTGGTCTCCTTTTTCTATCAATAGGACTTGTTCGAATTTGTCGGCCAGAAGGATTGAAGAAAGAAGTCCTGCCAGGCCTCCGCCGACGATGCAAACGGTATTTTTCATAAACAATTCTCCCTTTTCAGGCTTTTTTTGTTTCGGTGCGGAATGTATCCCGGACACAATCCCAGACTTTATGTGCAGGATTGGGAGTTTTTTTTATGTCGCAAAACCAGTCGAGTGCGGCCAAGGCATCCGGGTAGTCACGGTTGGCAAGCGCTTCACGCAATTGGCCGGGTGTATCGAATACCCGTAAAGGTCCGAATTGATCGGGCTCAAGCGATGAGGGGACAGCCCTGAGAGGTAGATAAGGTTTCCCCATGGCGAGGGTCTCAAGCATTGAACCGGAATTAACCGGGCCGACGACAACGTCTGCCCAAGCTATGTGCTCATGCGGGGAAGGGCCTGTTTGGATAGAGGCGGCAAGCCCAAAGTGATCAAGAATGTCCGCAATACAAGCCTTGCCGGCGGAATACCCTGGGTGAAGTTTTATTCGAATGTCATGAAACCCGGCGTCGTTCAGGGCGCGGATCGTTTCGACAAGATATACAAGCGGGTGCGAGACAAAGATCTCAAGATCGAGTCGTTCGATCATTTGAGGTAACACCAGGGCGCGCCCTTCGCCGCTGGGTGTTGGCCGGGAAAAGGATAAGGATAAAGGCACCTCTATTCCGGGATAACCGGTACGAACATGAGGAACCGTGACTCCCTTGATGGATAGGCACGAATCCATTTGTTTTCCCCATGACAGAATTCGCGTCAAATGAGGCTTCCGGCCATCGAAGGTATTATGGGAATCGGTCTTGAAATACCACGTAAAAACCCCGTTGGGCAGTTCGTCTGATGCAAATCCGCGCTTGGCAGCGTATTCGACAAGAATCCGGCCAATCATATTTTCGGTGTGTCCAACAAGAACGTGGGAAATGCGTCTTTTCGTTAAAAACCGCGTATATCGAGATACTAAGATGGCCCGGTCTTCCAGCCACCCCGACTCAAGATAGTATGTGTTGACGAAAGTCTGGACGGCGCTGTTAACAGGCGAAGATAACTGGCCCGGCGTCTGCGCCTGGTCTTTCAGTGTTTGCTCCAGGCGGCGGGTGATTGCCCGAACCTGATCGTGTTCGTCCGGGTTAAGTCTGGCTTCGGGAAGTCGAGCCAGCAGGATGCCTTTTCTCAAGCAGGCCCAAATGAAGTTTAAATTTTTTGGAAAGGCTTCAGCTAAAATAAAGGGAAAGATGCCTTTGCCGTCAAAACCGGAAATGAGGTTTTTTATGACGCCCAGTTGATGCAAGACAAATACACGCGGTTTCGGCGTCGAAAACATAATCCTGAGACGAAACAGAATATCTATGAAAAAACTGTAACCACGCCTGAGGAACGGTTTGATCCCGGTTTCCTTGTCCGGCTTCTTTCTGAATTCCCCGACGTGATACGTAAAGTCATGAGCCGGAGTCGGACGATGCCGATTAATCAGTCGAAGGTTCCGCCGGGAACAAAGGGCTTCAAGCATGGTTAGCATTGACGCCCTCTCGACATAGTCATATTCGGCATGAAGGTCGTGAAATTCGATTTCGCTTGGCGAAAATGCGTCACAAAATCGGTTGAGCGCGTGCCACATTCTTAGGTAGGCAACGCGGAACGACATGACATGTCCGTAGAATTGGGCGCCAAGGGAAATACCATGGAATAAAGTGACATCTTCTCCGTCGGCAAAATTCCAATGGCAGCTATCGATATAAAAGTTTTCCGGACTGGGATATTCCAACAACCAGTCCCATACCAGGTGCTCTATATGCAGGGCATGACATTCTTTTTCCATCAGAATAAGCCATCCCAGCCAGTCGCTTGTGACTATAAGGCTGTTATCGTCATCAAGCTTGATATGCTCGAATTGAGAGCGGTGTGAGACGAGCACCAGCCGGTCGTAGGAATCCTTGATGTGGGTCGGCCTGACCAGCGGTGAAAGATCAGAACCCGGCGACATGACTTCGGGCATGGCTGAAGGTATCCGCGCGTGTTCCATTTTTTCAGTAGTTTCCAGAGTCATTTTTGCGCCGTTACCACCCATTCAAAGATTTCAACCCGGCCATTGTTGTCCGTTCTGAGGGAGCTATCGATGGATAGGCGGGCGAAGCCGGAAAAAAGGGTTTCTAACTCTGGCTTGTCAAAGAAATGGCTAAACCCCAAGTCCTTGCACAGGCCTTCCAAGGGGTTTTCGCAAGTGCCGTCGTCCAAAATAACACCGCTTGCCGAGCCAGTGGTTTTGGTTCCGAACATTTTCCCGAAATATGATCCGCCGGGCTTGAGAACGCGGTGGACCTCGCCAATGCACGCCTGGATGGTCTTCAGCGTGTTCGACGAAATCGAATGAAGGTTGATGGCGACGTCAAATTCCTCATCCGCCCAGTCCAGTGTTGCAAAATTGCCCACCCGCAGGTCGTAGGAAGTATCGTCGGTGGCGGCGAATTCGCGCTCGAGCCACGCTTCCGCAAGCTGAATGGCTTCCGGCGAGCCATCGATGCCGGCGATCTGATATCCCTCGCGCACCAGGAAGCAAAGGTTTGTGCCTGGACCACACCCCACGTCCAGCACCTTGATGCCGCCTCGGTCTTCGACGGCTCTAAACGTACGCGCCATAAACCGGACAAGGTCTTCGGACGGATACTTGCCCCAGGGACGGGATTTGAAAATGTCGTCCCATAAAGCCAGGTGGCTGTCGTCGGTGGGGCTCATGAATTCACGTCCTGGAATCGTTTGTTTGTCAGTCTGGCGTTCAGGGCAACGGTTTTCAGTCGGTCAAGGATTCGTTCCACCCCGTTGCCGCTGTAATAAGGATTTTCCATATGGGCCAGGGATTGGCGAAAGTTCGGGGAAAGGGCCTGGCGCCATGCTTCAAAGATTTCGTCCTTAAAGGTCGGAACGTTCAGAATATTGGGCCCCATGATGCGGCCCATCTGCCGGTTGCCGACATTCACCACGGGCAATGTGAAAGAGGCGGCTTCGATGATGCCGCTCGAGGAATTCCCAACCATACAGTCGGCATGGCGGAGGATATTCAAATACCGCGAACGCCCAAGCGACAGATAGACACGCCAATCGTCCCGTTCGGCCGCCACGCCTTCGATTGCCTGGATGATGTCTCCGGACCCCGGATCATCGTTGGGATAGGTGATGACGATCTGGGTATCAGCTTCCCTGGCCGCGCCGAGAATTGCCGCGATGCCGTCGGAACTGCTTGTTTCAGTCACCGTTTCCGGATGGTAAGTCAAAATACTGAGCGGCTTTTCTTGCGACAAGGAAAGGTCTTCGAACAAGGCTTTGCGGTCCATGAACGGGAACGTGGCCAGCATGTCGAGGCCCAGTTCGCCGGCGACCGTGATGCGCCAGGGTTCCTCCCCAAGCTGCTCGATGCGGCGGCCATAAATCTCATGGGCGGGGAAGTGCAGATGGGAAAACTTGGTAAGCGCATGGCGGATTGAATCGTCCATGGCCCCCTCCGTCACTTCGCCGCCGGAAATGTGGGCAACCGGAAAATTGAAGGGCAAGGCGGCAATCGCCGCCGGCAGAACATCAAACCGGTCCCCCGGGATGACCAGAATATCGGGCCGGCTGCCTTGAAACCGGCGGGCAAAAACAGAAACGCCGTCTGCCATGGTCTCGGCACAGCCGCCAGGCGTGCGGGATTCTCCTTTTAAAGGAAGCTCAACCATCTCCTGGGCGAATCCCATGGCGCGAATTTCATCCACTGTATTGCCGTGGACGGGATCAAAATGCATGCCCGTCACCAAAATCGTGCACGTCATCTCAGGGTCGTCCTTTATGGCCTGAAGAAGTGGCGCCATCAGTCCGAAATCGGATCGCGCAGAGGTGACAAAATCGATGCGGCGCGGCTGGGAAGACGACGCGGTTGAGTCGGTCACGGCGATGGGGTTCCCACGCCTGATGGTGCGGAATGCCTATACCCCAGGAACCGGCTGCCGCCATCTCCGCCGCCCAATCGCCCATAGGTGTCGCGATCGAAAATCAACCCGGCAGTGTAGAAACGGACGCGCAAGGGAGAAAACTTTGTTTTGAACCGAAACAGGGGATCATCTACAGCGGCGGTTCGCCCCCCGCCGAGATGCATCCACAGGGCGCCCTGGGCAGAGAAATGCTCGAACGCGGTTTCCAACAGAAGATAGTTCGCCTTGGTCTGACGGGCTTCTTCGTTGCCGCCGGCAAGATGATAATGGCAAAGCCCCATCCCTGAAGATAGGAAGCAGGCCGCGGCGACGGGCCCGTTATCTCCCTCAGCAAGGAATGTCGTTGACCACGGAGCGACGACAAGGCGCCGATAGCTGTCAACCTGGAAATATGCTTCTTTAGGGGCTTTGTTCCGGGCAAGCATGTCCTCGTGAAGCCGGCGCAGAATATCTCCTTCATTGGGGGCAAGGTCGCGGACAGTAAGACGTTGTTCGGCAACGCGAAGGGCATGCCGGGTGCCCTTCGAATATGCCGCCCGGTGCTGTTCCCGCGAAACGCTCATATCCACGATTACCGTTTCCCGGTTCACCATCAGATGATCAAACAGACCGTCAAGGGCGCCGGCATCGAAGAACGGATGCAGGCGGATAAACTCGGCGACGTGTCCGGCGCGCTCCTGACGTTCCCGCCAAGCGTGAATGCCGTCCTTCAGGTCCGAAATATTCCTGGCGATGGGGCCGCCATAGCCGTGCGGCGTTTCCATGTCGGTGCGGTCTGTCCCCGGTATGGAGCGGATGGCGGCGCCGTGTTTGTATTGGGGCGTCTCCAACGTATCTATTGGATCTGGTGCGCCATACAATTGGATAAACTCCGGATTGAAATAGATATCGTTCATGATGTCGGTTGCTTCCAAGCCGTGGACGGGAATGATCATGCGGAAAGGACGACGCTCGACGGGATGTTGATGATACGGGCCGCCAGGCTTTCGGTAACGCTCAGGTCCATCCTTGGGCAGTCCTCGTACATTGCCAGTTGATGCATGGGCGTCCACGCGGGCCGGGCTTGAAATCCGGCGTCGGTGGTGACGGCCAGAATAGAATCCCGCAGGTGGGCGTGGTCTTTATCCAGCACTATGGCGTTTAGCCAGTAATTGCTGTGGCAGTTCGCGGGCTCGGTGAACAGGTTAAGGCCCGCGGTGTCGGCGAAGGCATGCCGGTACGTCTCCGCCAACCGCCGTTTCCGCTCGACGAATTCGGGCAGCTGTTCCAACTGGGCACAGCCCAGCGCCGCGTTGATATTAGGAAGCCGGCAATTGTACCCAACCCGGTCGTGAGCCATCTCCCATGGGTGAGGGGTTCTGGCCGTGGTGGTCAGATGTTTCGCCGCTGCGGCCAGGGTGGCATCGTTGGTCAGAATGGCGCCGCCGCCGCCGGTGGTGACGGTCTTGTTGCCGTTGAAGCTGAGCGCCGCCAACCGTCCCGTGGTTCCCGTGTGCTGGCCTTTGTACGTCGAGCCCAGAGATTGGGCCGCGTCCTCGATCAGGATCAGGTTGAACCGCTCGCACACACCAACAAGTGCATCGAGGTCGACCGGATGGCCGAATGTGTGCATGCAGACAACGGCGCGGATGGGGCGGCCGGTCGTCTTGTTGCGGCAGACGCCGTCGCTTCCCTCGGTCACCGCGCCCAAATGCGCATCCAACTTTGCCGGGTCCAGGCCGAGCGTTGTTTCGGCGCCGTCGGCAAAGTGAGGCACGGCACCCGTATAGGCGACGGCATTGGCGGTGGCGACAAAGGTGAGGGCGGGAATGATGACCTCGTCGTCCCGCTCCACGCCTGCCAGCATAAGGCATGTGTGCAAGGCGGCGGTCCCGCTGACGGTCGCTATTGCGTGCCCGGCGCCGGTGATCCGGGCCAACATGCCTTCCATCCGGTCCACATAGGCGCCGGCAGATGATACCCAGCCCGTATCCAGGCAGTCCTTCACATATTCCCATTCGTTGCCGGAAAACGACGGCTCATGCAAAGCCGCTCCGCCAGCCGGCAGCAGGCCGGAAAGGATCTGGGTGACCTGGGCAACAACGGGCATTTTGGTGCCGCTCACGACATGAACCCGATGTCGGCGCGGACCCAGTCCATGCGTTCCCGCCACCAATCGATGGTTTGTCCCAGGCCGTCTTCCAGGCAGGTCTCCGCCATCCAACCGCTTGCTTCTTCCAGCCGGCTTGCATCTGCCATCAGGGCCATGACTTCGCTTTCCGGCGGGCGCTTGCGGGCGTCTTCCACCACCACCGGCTTGTCGCAACCGGTCATCCGGCGGACCATGTCCACCACCTCTTGAATGCTGATCATGTGGCCGCTGCCGGTGTTGAACACCCGGCCCAGGTTGCTATCATTCAGCTCGGCGGTTCTGATAAAGGCGGTGACGGTATCTTTGACGAAATTAAAATCCCGCGTTGGCGTCAGGTCGCCCAGACGCATCTCCGGCGTCCGCTCATCCAGGGCTTGACGAATGATGGTGCTGATGACGGCGCGCTCCGATTGCCGGGGACCGTAGGTATTGAAGGGCCGCACCGTGATCACCGGCAAACCGAAGGACCGATGGAAGGCCTCCGCCATCATGTCGGCGGCGATCTTGGAGGCGGAATAAGGCGACTGCCCCTGAATGGGATGGTCTTCGGGAATGGGGGTGAATTGCGCGGTGCCGTAGACCTCGCTGGTCGAGGTGTGAATGATCCGCGACACCCCGCCGTCGCGGGCCGCCGTCAACACATTGACGGTGCCTTGCACATTGGTTTGAACGTAACTGGTGGGGGCGTCGTAAGAATAGGGAATGGCGATCAAGGCCGCCAGATGAAAGACGATATCCTGTCCGCGGACCAGCGCCGCCAACTGTTGCCCATCACGGATGTCACCGCGCACTAGGCGCAGGTCATCAAGGATTTCCGGCGCTACGTCGTCGAGCCAGCCGTGGCTGTCGAATGAATTATAAAGCGCCAATGCAGTCACCTCGGCGCCGGCGCCGACCAATGCCTCGGCCAGATGGGATCCGATGAATCCGTCGGCTCCAGTGATAAGGACCTTGCGAGCGTTCCAGTTCATGATGTGATTTCGAGATGTCGTAGACGGGGGGCGGGAATTTTCCCACGCTACCGCAGTCTGGGTGAAAACGCTCACCCGGCGGCAAATTTATAAAACTTCGGATATAGCCTATTCGGCGCCTAAATCTCAGGCGCAGGCATAGACCGTCTCCGGGGGCACGCGTACCTTTACTTCCCTGCCCAGAAGATTGAGCAGGACGGTAACGCGCTGTTCATCGGTGGGGCACTCGAACAGCCCCTCAAGGTCGCTTAACGGACCATCAATAATTCTTACCCGATCGCCGGGTTTGAAGCCGCAGCCCTCATGGGTCTTGACCAGCCCTTTTTCGTCCTGGCGGGCCTTGATCTCGGCAATGATTTCCGGGGGCACGACGGCCGGCCGGCTCCCGAAGCTGACGAGGTTCGAAACCCCGAAGGTGGACCGGATTGACCACCACCGGCCCTGGGTGGGGTCAAGGGCGACGAACAGATACCTGGGGAACATCGGCGCCGGTACCCAGTCGATACGGCGGGCATGCTTGCGGCGTTTCAGATGTTTGGGCAGGAAAACGGTGTATCCCTGACTGACGAGATGAAACGCGGCCTTGTCCTCGGCGCGGACATGGGTTTGAACGGCGCACCAAGTGGTCATCGCTTGTCTCCCTTCAGGGGGGCCTTTTTGCCCCTTAAGTCCCTGTCTAGGCCTAGGAACCGGGGCGCTAGAACACGTTCCGCTGTAAATTCGGCACAGGCTTTGTCGTAAAGCTTCTGCGGATTGACGATGTCGCAGATGATGACCGCGTCCACTTTCTTCAGCTCTGACGGGTCATTGACGACGGGAAGTCCGGCAAATTCCGTGATGCTGGTCTTTCCGTTGACCACGGCCACAAGCTCGATGGAAAAATCGCGGGCGGAAAGCGTAAAAATTTCGGTCAGGTCGCCGAGGCCGTAAAGCGCCACCCGGTTCCATCCCTGGTTCTGGCAAAAGCCCAGAAGTTCGGACCCCTCAGTGCGGGCGTAGCGGAACAAGTTAAAGGACTGGGACAGGAACTCGGCCGTGAGCCGGCTTTTTTCGATAAAACCCTTCGGCGTCAGGTAATAGGCATAGCGGTTAGCCGGCGCCTGGCTGACCTTGATCAGGCCTTTTTTGACGGCCCGCTTCAAGTACGCGTTGGCGAGGCCGAGCGCGATGTTCAGATTGTCGGCCATGGAACGCTGTGAGGTAGCCGAATCGTCGTGGACCATGTTCAACAGGCCAAGGGTGATCTTGGCTTCGTTGTCCATATCGGGCGAATTTGTTTTGGTTTTGCCCAAAAAAGCACCTGTTTCAAGAGGCCGGAAGCGGCCTTCCTAAGTTCCTGGATGTCCCCGGATATCTCTGGAAAACGCCTCCCCGAACGGCCGCCGGATCGGCCTAGTGTTCATAAAACGAACACTACCTTGTTCACCATATGGACGTCAAGAGTCTAAATGATATGAAACGGTTACCGTTCGGGCCAACGGTGGTGGATCAATCGAATTACCTTGACGGTGAAAGCATTCCAATGACTATGAAAGTTATATATGGTTGGGCCTGATTTGAAAGTTTTCTGGAAAATATCTGATGAATACACTGACAAAACGAATCAAGGCAATGGCACATCATTGTGATACCAGTGATGTAATCATTGGAGAATATTGGCGGGGGTACACGCAAAAAACGTTTATCGAGGTCGACCTATTTGGTGAAGATATTTTTTCCGACAAATTTTTCTTTGCCACTACTTTTGGGGCTGGATCATTACGTTCCAAACCGTCGGCGCATAAAGGGTTGTTCGAGAAATATGTTGATCCTTTGTTATGGAAGGCTTTTTCCCCAAAAATGCCCTCCGCGATCAGAAATAGTTTTCTTTCTAATGTACTGTTTCCGCGGTTGACCGGGAGACTGGCCAGAAGAAATAAAGACGGTTTGGGATACAAATTTTTCGACTTTTTCGTTAACTGTTATTACGCCTTATTGAAAGACGAGATCAACAGGTATGGTTTGGAGACGGTGTCTCAGGCATCCACCAATGATGTTGATATAGAAGAAGAAAATGGGAAAAATTTCCTGTTTTCCTATGTCACCTTACGTCATTTTGCTAATTTTTTACGAATAGTCTCCATGGTGGACTGTAGAGGAAAAGTCGTTCTTGAAATTGGGTCCGGCATTGGCGAACTCGCCCGAATATTTATGACGACCAACGTTTCTAAAAAATATATTCTTTGCGACATTCCCCCTGCGCTCGCATTTGCTGAAAAACACATTCTCGAAAACATGGACGCCTCCCGGGTGTCCCTGTTTGACCCGAACCGTACCGGTGTGGACTTGGATAGCGACCACGATTTATTTTTTATTACACCGGATCAATTGACCCTTGTCCCGCATTTTGACGTTGGGGTGAATATCTACTCTTTCGGTGAAATGACCCTGGATATTGTGACGTCCTATGTCAAAAAACTTAAAGGAATAGGGTTTTCCGACTTCGTTACCATCAATCAACGAATTGGAAAAAGTGGGAATACCGATTATTTCGGGGAAAAAGAGTATAGGGAAATATTTTCCCCGGAATTCCACGCAAAAAGCCTGCACAGTGTGGGCGGCAGAGGCCTGCCGCTTATTTTTGATGACCTTCCCGGTGTTGACGGATATCAGGCTATTTACTTCACCAATAATTCCCTTTCTACAGACAAAGAAAGTCCGGCCCAAAATTGATCATCGGCATGTTTCCATTGGTGAAGGCTGCCTGAGTTAATGGGATGGATGCCCCTACGCCCTGGCATTACAAGCGGCGGCGCTGTCGAAGACGCAACACGTTTCAGGGTTTCCTGAGTAAGGCATCTTTAAAAATTTCTTCGCCCGTCTGTGATCAGGTAGAATCCGGGCGACGTGACGCAGGGATCAAGGGAGCCGGGTTGACTGGGGAGGTTTGAGGGTGACAAGGAATCTCTGATGTATCGTTGGTTGACGATTTTGGCGCTTTCGGCGTGGCCGTTCTTAGCATTCGCCTCAGGGAATAAGGGTAATTTCCTGGATTACGGGACCATGTTCGCCGTCTGGGCCGCTTCCTTCGCTAGCCTCGCCGTGGCCCTCGCCGTTCTACAGAGGGTCCTACAGTCTGGCAAACTCCTGACGCCGCTTGTCAATTCCACCTGCGTCGGCTTCGCGCTGTTTTTTACCTATGGGGCACTCAACAATTTTCTCATAAAAAATTTCATGGTCAACCAGGCACGTTACGCCCTGATTGTCTGGGCGGTTCTTGTCGTTGTCGTCGTCGGCTCGACCTGGCGGCTGTCACAGCGCTCGGAGTCGAGCATGGTGCTGGCGGCGGCCGGCGGAGCGATGGCGCTGCTTGCGGCCTGGGGTGCCGCGCCAGACATCATCGAAAGCGGCGTCGCGTCCGGGAACCAGCGGCCAGAAATTTCTGCGCCGCCACCCAAGTCGACGGTTAAACGGCAGCCCGACGTGTTCTTTTTTCTTTTCGACGCCTATGGGCGCGCCGACATGCTCAAGGCAGGCATGGGATACGACAACACCCCCTTCCTAGATCAATTGAGACAACGGGGGTTCTCGGTGCTTGATAAGAGCTTCGCCAACTTTCCGATAACCAATCTTTCGCTTTCGAGCACGCTCAACATGGATTTCGTAGTGAAACCGGGTTCGGGGGGAAAAAGGGGATACCTGGCTTACCAGCCGATTCTGGCCGGATACAACAACACGGTCAGAATGTTCCAACGCGTCGGCTATTCCTACATCCACGCCGGGTCCAACAGTTGGGGGCAAAGTCACTGCCGTGGTCCGGGTGTTTACTGTGTGCCGGCCCAGACCGAAGGCCTGAGCGAAACCCTGTCCGGCCTTCTCGCTGCGACACCGCTAGAGATCACGCTGCGGAAGCTGGCTCCCAAATTCATTAGATACAAGATCTCAGAGCTACCCTATGTCACCGAAAAGATCCACGCCATCCGCGACCGGGTCGATGGCCCGGTCTTCGTCTTCGCTCATATTCTTATTCCCCATGAGACCGTATATCGCAAGGACTGCTCCTTCCGAGGGCGTGAAGGACGGCTCGTCGCCTACATTCCGGAAAAAAAGAAAGTTTACTACACCCAGACGCTTGCCTGCCTGAACAAGCAGATCATGCTCTACCTGGATTGGCTTCTTGCAAAGAACCCGGAAGCGCTCGTGATTCTGCAATCGGATCATGGATTCACGCTGGGCACGGATTACATGTTTTCACGACCGTTCTCGGAATGGACGAAAGAAGAAGTCGCTTGGCGGTACGCCATTCTCAACTCCATCCGGGCACCGAAACAGTGCCGACGCCACTTGTACCCGACGTTGAGCCCGGTTAACACCTTCCGCTTCGTGCGCGGCTGCCTGCTCGGGAAAGAATCGGAAAATCTGCCGGACAATTCATACTTTGCGACCTATTATCGGGATAAGATTTTGCTTCGCGATCCTGCCGAATAGCATTAACAATGACCCTGGAACGGTTGCCCGGGCGGTGCGCTTCCTGGCAAGGGAAGCCACGAAACACCAACAAAAATGAAAAATGATGAGAAGTTTGTACGTTTTTTTGCTGATAGTTTTGTTCCCCTGGCCTGCGTACGCGTACATAGACGCCGGACTGGGAAGCCTTATCACCCAATTGGCGCTTGGCGGCGCTGCCGGCGCCTTGGTAGTCGTCAAGCTTT
>Ga0315336_1005710_pt1 | contig 13330 bp, 11 predicted proteins | sample ASW5metaG_FD_204512 | JGI IMG/M metagenome (GOLD analysis project Ga0315336, IMG submission 204512) | Ammonia-oxidizing marine archaeal communities from Monterey Bay, California, United States - ASW #5 | ecosystem: Environmental > Aquatic > Marine > Intertidal zone | place: USA: California...
CTTTGTCAACGAGATGTTCAGCACGTCCGTATGGTTCGCCTACTTGCGGAGCACCGAGGTACTCGATTTCTTTGAGTGAAAGCAACGCCTCCCCAAGCCGTACGATCCGTTCCACGAGTGACCGATCACGCTGCGGTGGCCAGGTAAAGCGGGCCTCGAACCGGTCCAGGACGGGCCCCAGGGTCGCCTGGAGGTCACCATCAAATGAGTATCGAATAGCGATTGGATGGATCACCACTTTGCCGGGAGGCGACTCCTTTGCCCGCCGCTTGGCTGCCTGCCGGGCAATGAATGCCGGGCCCTCCATCAGGTCCATGAGCAAATCGTTATGCCGCGAGACAGCGCCTTCGGGAAACAAAACGAGAGGACGCCGGTTGCTGGTCAGGATATTGATCGCTTCGTTGACCGCATGACGATCGTTGCCTTCCCGGTACACGCTAAAGGCCCCCATGCGACGAAGCATGAATCGCTGAAAAAATCCCTCTTTGAAGAGGTGCCAGCTCGCCATCGCAAACAAATGGCAGTCCGTCTCCCGGGCAAGTTCTCCCAGTACCAGCGGATCGGAAAGTCGACAGTGGTTGGGAGCAAGAATGATGCTGTGGCCGGCCGCGATCGATGCGCGGAATCGGTCCACCTCCTGGCAGTCGACTTTGGCGACACCCCACTGCGTGCGGAGATAGCGCCGCAGATAAAGCCGAATCAAGGTTGGCCACCATTTGGAGTAGACCGGTGGGACAAACTCGTACGGATCCTCGAGAATAATGTCTTGCATTTTCGTCAGGTCAACGCCGTCAGTAAGTAGAGGCGCCAAGTCCAGTCTTGTGAAAAAATCGAGAACTCCGGAAGCAAGCCTCTCTGAATATCATATTGCGTAGCCATGTGGATGTGTATGGTGCCAGTGCCAGGCAGTTTCCACAATCTGCTCCAAGTCGAGGTATTGGGGTTTCCAGTCGAGTTGACGCTGCGCGCGACGGCTATCTGCCACGAGTTCGGGGGGATCACCCGCTCGACGGTCACCGACGACCGTCGGGATCTTCCGACCAGTAACGCGTTGGCTTACCCCAATGGCTGAACGGACACTGGTGCCATGACCTGTACCCAAGTTCAGTTTCAGTTGAACACCTGGTGCCACCTGTTCGAGTGCTTTGATGTGGGCAGCACCCAGGTCGTCCACATGGATGTAATCGCGGATACACGTACCGTCGGCAGTAGGATAGTCCTCACCAAAAATCGTAACGTGCTTGCGTTGTCCAAGCGCCGTTTGGAGAAGCAGCGGAATGAGATGTGACTCGGGTGTGTGATCCTCACCAATGTCGCCGTCGGGACTGGCACCGGCAGCGTTAAAATACCGCAGTGCCACGAAGCCAAGGTCATAGGCCTGGGCATAATCGTGCAGTGCCCGCTCAATGGCAAGTTTGGTGAACCCGTACGGGTTGACAGGCATTTGCGGGTGTTCTTCTGAGATTGGCACCGATTGTGGGATTCCGTAGGTTGCACATGTGCTGGAAAACACCATTCGTCGTACGTTGGCGGTACGCATCGCGTCCAGCAAGGTCAATGTTCCAACGACGTTGTTTTGGTAGTAGCTGGCAGGATCTGACATCGATTCCCCCACGAGGGCAAATGCCGCAAAGTGCATCACGGCGTCGATCGATTTTTCCCGCAACACGTCGACCAGTCGTTGATGATTCAGGAGATCACCCTCGATAAGTAGGTTGGCCGGGACGGCTGCCCGGTGCCCGCGCTGGCAGTTGTCGTAGACCCAAACCGTATACCCGGCGCGGGTGAGTAATCGGACAGCATGACTGCCGACATAACCTGCCCCACCTACGACTAAAACGTTCATCGTTGATTCTGCTTACCGTCAAAGAAGTGAAGGCCGAACCACCCTCACCAGTTTGTAATGCTTCCTTACCCTCTCGCGATAAGTCGCCCAAACGGTGTAAACCATGCGACTTGTCGCCAGCATACTCGACGTCCAGCCGTTATGCCCAGATCAAACACGGTCAGGATTGGGGTCTTGGCAGTTCGATGGACGATACAAGTATCAAGGTACTGTTGCAGGCAATGGAGAGGGTTCCGATGGGTATGCGCAAGGTGATCCAGCCGCGCCGCACTGCGGCCAGAGAAAACGCCCGGCGTTGGCGGGAATCGTTTGTGCGTTACTTGCGCAGCGAATGCCATTTGGCGGAAAACACGGTGGTCGCCTACGACCGCGACCTAGGCAGGTTTTTTTCCTGGCTGAAAGGACGCCGGGTGGAGGCGTTGACCATTGGCGAGTTGGGTCACTACCCGGCCTGGCTACTTGATCAGCAACTTGCCTCAGCCAGCGTGAGTCGCCACCTGGTTTCGCTCAAAATGTTTTTTCGGTACCTTCAACTTGAAGGAGTGCTTCAGGAGAACCAGGCTGAGTTACTGGGCACGCAAAAACTGTGGCAACGTGTACCGATGGTGCTTTCGTCAGAGGAAGTTAGCGCACTTCTTGCAGCGCCTCAAAAGTGCGACGTCTGGTGGCGACGCGACCGGGCGGTCCTGGAATTGCTTTACGCAACGGGTTGCCGTGTCTCGGAACTGTCCGGGCTTCGTTCCCGCGACGTCCACCTCAAAGACCGTCACTGCCTTTGCCATGGCAAAGGTGACAAGCAGCGCATGGTTCCACTTGGCAGGCCGGCTGTAGCTGCTGTTGCCGCCTACCTTGAGCAGGAGCGGCCTGCGTTGGTCACACGACGGAAACCCCCAGCCGATTTTTTGTTGCTCTCTTCCCGAGGGCGGCGATTGCGACGGGAACGGATCTGGGAGTTGCTCAAAGTTTACGCGGCACGTGTTGGTTGTGCAGAAGAACTCAGCCCGCATTCATTACGACATAGTTTTGCCACACATTTGCTCGCTGGGGGGGCTGACCTGAGACAAGTTCAGGAGATGTTAGGTCACGCCAGCATCGCCACGACCCAAATCTACACGCACGTCGATCACACGCGATTGAAAAAAGTACACGATGCGTTTCACCCTCGGGCGTAGGGCAACAACGGCAACCACTATGGGTTTTTGGGGGGGGAGAATTTGATTCGTTCGATGAGTTTGTGTTGCTGCCCGTTCTCCACGTAACCGGTAATCGCGGTAATGGCTCTCACCACGTAGCCGTAGTCGAGATTGTAATCGCAATCAAGCTCGATTTCTTGATCATCAGCAGAACCTGGTCCTCCCTCGTCGGCGATTAAACTGCGGATGTATGCGTGGAGTTGGGCGAATGCCTGCGGGCCGTTTCCGAACGACTGGCTATCAAGCTGCAAGCCAGCTAGTTTACCGTTCGGGTCTGCCGTGATTCGCAGCATCAGCGTGGGTGTTTCAGATGGCTGTGCCGTGACATTCGAAGCGGGGGAGGGCATCCGAATGTTGAAATCTCCCTCCGGGAGTACGATTTTAAAGGTCATGATAAAGAAGATCAGCAGCAGAAACACGATGTCGATCATCGGTGTCATCTGCAACTCGATCTTGTCTTCGCGACCAGTATGGCGAATTTTCATGCGACTGGAACTCTGTGGGTCGTGAGGGGACGACTTTCCAGGGAGATTACCATTCCAACGTCTAAGGTGTGGTCAACGTCGAGATATTGCTTTGTCGGCTACGAAGCGCGAAGGTGTCGAATCCGGCATCCTGGCATTTCTCGATGATTTCTTGGACTTTTCCCGTTTTGGCTTCTTTGTCGGCACGGATTACCACGGTCACGTCCGAAAGTCGTTTCTCGGCATGGGCGCGGACGATTTGAGCCTCGGTCAGCAGGGCTGACTCGAGACCTTGTGAGTCCATCTTGTCCCCTCCGAACAGGATCGTACCATCCGCCAGCATTTGCACAGTGAGCGGTTCTTCGTAGGGAACATCGGGCGGTTTAGCCAGTTCGCTCGACGGCAGGTTGACTTCTTGATTTTGTTCGACTTCCGAAAAATTAATCAGCACCATGAAGAAGGCGATCAACTGAAACGTCATATCAATCATCGGCGTCATATCGCCCTCGTCGATGCGGGTTTGTCGGTTTTTGCGAATCCGCATGACGGGATGCCTTGATTTTGTTTTGTGGCCAGTTGTCCAAGTTACCGATGCAGGGGTGACCGGGAGTTACGCGTTGGCAAGCTCATTCCGGGTCCTTTTTCTTGATCCCCACATTTTGAAAGCGGCTCATGAGTCCTTCGCTTACGATACCAACTTCCAACACCAGCCGTGCGATCCGGTTGCGGAGGATGTTGTAAGCAGCAATCGCGGGAATTGCCACGGCGAGGCCAACCAGCGTTGTGAACAGAGCGGTTGCGATCCCTTCGGCCAGGTCTTTCGGTTTGGGTGCCATTGTTGCAAAGGCAATCACGTTAAACGAAGCAATCATACCTTGAACGGTCCCCAACAAACCAATCATGGGACTGATCGTGCCAATCAGCGCCATGTAGCTCAGTTTGTGCTCGAGTTTCATCGTTTCTTCTTCACCGACTTCTTGCATGGCCTCAATGGCCGGGCTGTAGCCTGCTGACAACTTGGCCAACCCTGCTGAGAGCACCTGACCCAAAAACGAGTCGTCATTCTTTGCCAATTCGTACGCCTCCTGGTACTGCTTGTTGTTGAGGTGCTCTTCAAATCCCTCGATCAGTTGGGCGGGAACAATGTTTTCTCGCCGGGCCGTCAACAGGTTCATGACAAACAGCGCGACCAGGCTGAACGACAACAGCAGAAAGACAATACTGTAGAACCAACCCAGGGACCCCAAAGCCCAGTGGAGATAGCTCTTTTTATCTTTGTCTGGTGTCGACGCCGGTTCGGTTTCGGCCGGGCGGGGAGCCTGGCCACCTTGAGCGGCTGCCGGCGGGTTCGCTCCCGCGTCGTCGTCCACAACGTCCGCATCTTGAGCCCAGGTCACCGAAACGAGCGCAGATGTGGCTACGCACGTGATGGCGACCAGGAGCCCAAGCGTCAAACACCAAATGGTACGTTTCTGGTTCAACAAGAGGATGATCATCCGCATGTTTATCTCCACGGAGAGGATGATGGGTCATAATACGAAGCGCCCAGTGTAATCCTCGGTGCTGGGCCCCGTAAAGTCGATCCGTCGTACTCCCGGGAGGAAATTCAGCTATTCCCGTCCGTACTGGTCTCGCAGCAGTCCGCGTGCCTCCCGGGCCCGTCCAGCCTGGCCAAACGATGTCCACAAGGCTGCCAGATGCTCGAGTGCTTCAACATGGGCAGCCGGGATCGAGCTGTATAGAACGTCGACATGCAGAAATGCCAACAGGGCCTCTTTGGGCTTGCCTGCCTCCTCGTAGCATTGGCCCAGGGCATTGTAAGCGATCGCGTGAAGTTCCGAATCTTCAGGATCTGCGTCGCGAATGACTTGATGGATCATCGTTACGCCCTGGTCGAGTTGGCCCGTTTTCGAAGCACTGATTGCTTTTCCCAATATCGCAGCAAGCCGCGCAGCTTTACCATCTTCGCCGGGTCCGGCCGCGGCGAGTGCGGCGTCGAATTTTTGGATTGCCTCGGAATGTTTACCTTGACCCTGCAGGGCCCGGCCAATCAGCAACTTGGCGCGAGCCTGGTAGTCGGGCCAAGGAGCTTTTTCCATTTCTGCGTACTCTTTCTCGGCATTGGTGAGTCGATTTGCGGCGACGAAGAGATCGCCCAGGGTTTCTCGAGCCTGATAATAATGGTAACTGTTAGGGTGCGCGCGCTGGAATCGCAACATTTGGGGGCCTGCATCTTTGACTTTTCCAGTTCCGAGCAGGGCTAGCTGGGCGGTGCAGTAGGCACGATAGAATTCGACTTCCTGGCGGATGAGGTCACGATCCAGTTTAGAAATTTCGATATCCCCAAGTTGATTCAAGGCGTTTCGAAATCCGCCATTTTGCGCGTTGACCCGGGCCTGAGTCAGTTCGTTCGGTTCGCCCTTGAAGATAATCGAGCGGATCTCGTTGACCGGGACTTTTTCAGTTCCCGTCGAACCTTTTGAGACCGAGACTTCCGTTGGCGATGTCTCCACAACCTCACCAATGACTTGTCCGCTTTGTGTCGTCCGCACGCGGTCCTGACCAGGTGCTTTGAGACCGCTGGCCATGGTCGTCATTACGAACGTCAGCAGAAAAGCGCAGCAAGAATTATGAATAGGCATGCCAATCTCCGGAGTTTCTGGTCGCCGACAGGCGTACTGTTTCGGGCCATTCGCGCATTTTTTATGCTCTTAGCGGGTTACAGCAACAAACTCTGCAAGCCCCTGGGGTTCGATGCCTTCTTCCCGCTGAATCTCTTTTGTCAATTTGTCGAACTTCGACCGCCAGTCCGCGCCTCCCAGTTCAGGGTATTGTCGCGAAATAGAGCGGATTGTCGACTTCGCCTGCACGAAATTCTGGACTTGCTCCGCTCCCTTCGATTTGATGCCAATCAGATAGCGACAGCGGGCAATGTTCAACCACGCCTCAAAGAAAGTATCACGATGACTGTCATTTTCTTTGATGTAACGCTTCACGGCATTGGCGATCTTGACCCAACCCCAGATTCGGTTTTTACCGGTTGACCGCAGTTTGTATCCTCCGCCAATGGCGTGTTGAAGTTTCGACACATCTTCTGCTTCGCCCCATGCCTGGTAGGTGTAGGCAGCTGCCTTTTGGACGTCGAGGCGCGATTCTTTTTCTTTCAGGATGGAAGAAAAGGTATCGAGCGCTTGCTTGTACTCGCCGAGATTTTGCTGACAAATCCCCGTTTTTTTCCTGGCCGCCAGAAGAGCGATGGGGCTCGGCGCGAAGTCGGGTGTTTGCTCTGCCTGGGCAAGCATCTTTTCGTAGATGCTCAGGGACTTTGCAAAGTACGCTTGCGCTTGCTTCCTGTCAGTGACCACTTCATCTCCCATTTGGAGATACGTTTTGGCAATCCAATTCAGGCCGGTCCAGTTGGCACTGTTGGTCCGGGCTGCCACGTGGTCGACGAATTCGGCAAACGCTTCGATTACCCGTTCTGCTTCACGGTTGCGACCAGAATCCTTGGATTGTTCGATCTGCTTTTGCAGCTGAACACCCAGGCCAATGTAAATCTTTGTTAATCGATCTGCAGATTCGGCCCCTGTGCCGGCAGTCGCTTCCAAAGCCTTCATCGTGGCGACCACTTTTTCTCCCTGGGGAGGGACTACCGAAACGTAGGCCCGCAAGGCAGCTATGTAAACGGCCGCTGCATATTCCGGGCGTGACGCCAATGGATGTGCCTGCTCAACAAGCTTCAGAGGGCCAATGTCGTCTGCCTCCAGCAAAGTGATTGCATCCTGATACTGGCCGTCGCTCAGGTACGACTGAATCAGGTAGAGTGCCGAAGTTGCCAAGGATGTGGAAATGTCACCCGATTTGCGAACCTTTGCCGTAGCATCTTGCAGCAGGGCAATTGCTTCGTTGCGTAGTTGCTTTGCCTCTTTGTCTTTTTGCGATTGCGCCAATCTAAGAGATTTCACCCAAATCTCGTTGCCAAGTTTCAATTCCAGCTTTGCTCGTTGTTCCGGGGCGACTTCCGCCAGCAATTGTCTTGCTTCCTCAAGACGGTCATGGCGTAGAGCAAAATTCAGCAAGACTGTAAAGGCATTCTCCGAATCGGGAGTATCGGGCCAACGGCGGGTAATGAATTCGGCCATATCAGCCAGTTGGCCTGCTTCAAATTCTGTCTGCTGGTTGTCTTCTCCGCCCGCGATCGCGTTGTTGTAGAGTCGCTCGTAAGACGCCATTGCGATCTTGGCGGCGTTGGGAGCTGCGGGATGGTCAGGATAGCGGCGGGCAAGAAATTCCCCCAGAATTGCGGACCGATAAAATTTTTCCTGCTGAAAATTAAGCCAACAAAGATAAAACCGCACTTCGTTGACTTTCGCTAGCTCTGTATTTGCGTCGGCCAGCGTTTGCGCCAGTCTCATGTACTTTGCTGCCTGGTCGACGGCCTCTTTGGTTTGTGCTTCCAGCGCCGGAACCTGGGGAGGGTCGTTTTTCCTGGCTGCATTGAGGGCCAGATTTGCCACGGTCAGTTCATCGATCGAACTTCGCGCGGCGTCATACGCCGCGGCAAAAGTTTTTGGATCGTCGGTGGACTCATTGCCGCGGCCCAATTCGCTGACGGCGGTACGGGCTTCCTTCTGGAACCGCCCCGGCAGCTTGGCAACAGCCCGGAATTCGCTGCGGGCTTTCCGCAACAGATTCCGCTGCTGGGGCTTGTCGTCATCGAGCAATTCTGCTTTTTGGCGGAGTGCGGTGGCCAACAGAAAACGCAAGGCTAGCCATTCCGGCCGATTTTTCTCATGGGCTTGTGACTGGGCCAACCACGCTTCGATATTGGCAATGGCCGGATCGTATTGTTGCTGTGCAATGAAACATTCGGCCTGATGCTGATAAGCTTGCGCGATCACCGGGCGAAAATCGGAAACCGTGCGGGCGGTCTCTGCACCGGACAGAATAATGTCATAACTGCCAAGAGCTTTCTTGAAATTTTCAAGTGCCTGAAAGCACCGGCCTTCGTACAGAATGGCATAGTAGCCAATCACCCGCCCTGAAAACTCTTCAAACACGCCCGAAAATTGTTCGGCAGCATTTTCATTCAACTCTTTGAACTCGTTGGAGTCGTTCGCAAACGTTTTTGCCTTTTCGTAGTCGGCCTGGGCGGCGAGAATTCGCGCCTGGGCCAGCCGTCCCCTCAATTCCTGGCGGGTCTTGATTTTGTCCTTTTCTTTCTTGGGATCGAGTGTCTTCGGAAAGGTCGAGATTTCAGCGGTGTAGATCTCGCCGGTTGATTCAAAAATTCCGCGGGCCTGATCGAGCAGGCGGCGTGCTTCCGCGAGATAGGCGGCACGTTCCTCTTCGGCCCCGCTGGAGGGCAACTTTTTGGCACGAGCCATTTGTTGTTTTGCTTGCTCGACGAAGACATTTCCCAGGCGGCCCTGTGCCTCGGCTGCTTTGAGCTTTTCAGGATTGCTGGTCGCAAAAGCATCCAGCGCAGCGTTGGCCTCAACCAACAAGGCAGCCCGCTCGTCCGGATCGGTCGTACGGCGGGATTGATCGATCAGCAAGATGCCGCGGTGATACGGGATAAGTGCCTGAAATTGTTCGGTCGCCAGCGGGCTCGACTCCATTTGTTCCAGGTAGTCCAGGGCGAGGTCGATGAGGCCCCGTTCCTGCAACCCTGCGAGGAACTTTTCAGAAGGTTCGCTGGCACCGAGCGGCGGTTGTGGCCCAAGGACGACAAACACCAGGCCAAAGGCCAGCACGCCGATCACTTGGCGAGAGCGCCAAGTTCGACGCGCCAAACGACGGCGTTCAATAGGACAAAGTCCTTTCTCCACAGCGCCCAAACTCCACTCGAATTGTTCTGTTCCGGGAATTACTGACATGGCAGCCACCGGGACCAAAGAGACGTTTAAATCGTGGCCGAAGCCTGTCGCTTTCATTCTACCCAAACCCGAAAGTTTCACTAGGGCCGATGTTGCGGCTCGGCCCTACTTTGCGTTTTCCTCCCCAATGATGCTGGTTGCGAAACAGACCCGACTGCCAAGGGCCGCTAACGGAAACCTGGGAAAAATGACTCGGTGACAACCGGGGCGCGCATACCGCCCAGCTGTCGCCTTGGGGCAGGGGACTGGACCGGCTCGATTACCAAGTTGGATTGGCCTGTTTACGTTGACAAAGACGCAGAGTTTCGGGTGTTGCCCATGGTCCGCCGTCGAAGCCGGACGATGACCCTCGATGGCAGGGCAACTGTCCGAATGGCCCGGTTGACCCGATGACGGGCGAGCAAATTTGTGGTGCGGGCAAGAAAACCCTCGGGCAAGGGCACACCAGCAAGCTGGTGGTCGATGTCGAAGTCTTCACCCGAATTGGACCACGGGGTGAAATGGTGGGTGTACGAAGGCATGACTGAAAGGATCCTTGTTTTCCCCGCAGAGCATTTTCCGCGATTTGCCACACGAGGAACCACGTTTGTTACAGCAAGCAGTTGGCAACTCAGTTTGTCCCCATCGCTTGCGACAGCTCAGGCAACTGCAGCATGATGGGGAAAACGGATAAAATGACACCTTCCGTGGTATTTTCCGTAATCACCGCTCTTGCAGAAAGATTCTGCTGCGGTTCGATTCAACGATGGTTTGGCGAACAGAACACAGCTCGATTTGTTTCGGTCAGAAAAAACTGCCGAAGTCTCCCACGTGCTCTGCTGACGCGCGACAATACGGTCCCCAGCGGAATGCCTAAAGCATCCGCTGTTTCTTGGTGGGTTAGTTCTCCCACGACCACCATCAAGAGCGATTCGCGCAACGTGTTTGGTAGACGGGAGAGTGCATGTTGCATTTCGTCGGTGAACTCGTCGTTGGTCGGGTCGTCCGGTTCGACCGGTACTTCCAGGGAAAATTCTCCAGCCAGGACTGGCTTGTTCCGGACACGGCGCCAGCGATCGACTACGCGACGTCGCAAAATAGTGACCAGCCAGGCACGTTGTCCACGTCCTTGCCCGAAGTTCAACCGACTTTTCCAGGCACTGCGCAGCGTCTCCTGGACCACATCCTCGGCATCGTGCGCATCGCCTACCAATCGGTACGCCAAGCGGTAAAGTGCCGGGGCGTGTTCATCGATCAAGCCGACAAAATCAGCCCGCGCAAGCGCCACCCGTTGCCTCTTCCCGTTCCGCAGGTTTCCGTTCCAAAAAAACCTGCTGATTTTATTCAACGAACTCTCGTTGGTGTACCGCATTGTACCACAACACAAGCCCGCTCAGCGATAATTTCGCAATGTTGGCTGGCGGTTATTCCCGCGACAGGAACTTTCTTGCCCGAGTGCCGCGCTGGTTCACCTCACGTTGCCGCAAACACAAGCCACAAATAGAATTAACGGTGTTCGCGCAGCCTGACCGTTGCCAGTTTTCGCTCTCGGCCAGGTCCGCTCCTCCTTAGAGAGGCAATCCAGCCCTGTGGTCAGGTTTCGCCCTTCCAACAACCGTCGGCCTCCGAATTACCTTGGTCGCCGCCTGCAATGGCGGCTGCTGGCGCTGGTACTAGGCTTGGGGGTGACCGTGCTTTTGCTCAATAGCGTCCGTCGACCGAAGACTGCCAGATTCCTGGATCGGGTGTTTGCCCCTGCGGTCGAAGAACCGCGCATTAGCGATGAACAGATTCGTGAATTGGTCAGGTCGCTCCCGACTAACTCGAATCCTCAAGATACCTTTCGCATGCCCGCGCCTGGTGGGGCAAAGCAGGCCACATCGTCGGAGTATTTTCGGGCGGTTCAGCCGCAACTGTTGGAGTCGATTCGCGATAACACCTACTTTCGCTCGGTGGAGACCGAGGCCTGGTTTCACTTGTTGGATATCTTACAACAGTCTGTGCCCGAAGAACTCGCCGAGGCTTCGCTGGGTGAAGTTGGCTACGTGCAAATGGTGCAACAACCGCACGTCTACCGCGGTCGAATTGTCACAGTCTGTGGGACCGTGCGGCGAGCCGAGGTGGTCGAAGTGGCCGAAAACAACATTGGTTTGCAGCAGTACTATTTGCTGACCATACGCCCGGCGGGGAGGCAGATTTGGCCGATCCGTGTCTACTGCCTGGAGTTGCCCGATGGTTTTCCCTTGGGCGAAGATGTTTCGGCAAGCGTGATCGTACATGGTTTCTTTTTCAAGAATTGGTCATACCAGTGGGAAGGGGGGCCTGGACTGGCTCCCATTTTGCTTGCCAGGACCGTGCAGTGGCTGGATCGGGAGAGTGACCTATGAGACCTGGTCGTGGCGGTTTACCGCAGCAAGTTTTGTCTCTGCCGGTACCCGGCTGGAGGTGTCTGCATTTCTGCGGATGGTTCCTCTTGTTTTCGGCGTCAGCCTGGGGACGTGAGTCGCAGAGTGATTTTCGCGAGATTCTTGCCCTGGCAGGTTGGGATGAGGCAGCCTACGCCCAATTTACTCCGGCAGTTCCACTCAGTGAAGCTGAAACGGTACACGCTTTGAAATTGCTGCGCCGCTTGAGATCGTTCGACGCCCTGAGTCTCGAGCGCTGGACAAATCGGGATATTAAACTTGGCGAAGTCGTCAATCATCCCCAGTCGTACCGGACGGAGTTGATTTGGTTTGCAGGTCGAGTCGTTCATGTTCGGCAGGTTCGTCTTGCGGAGCACGACGGAGCGCGTCTGGAAATGCAGGACTATTATCTTTGCGACGTTATTACCGACGAAGGTGATATTTTGACGGAAGTCATTACCGGCAATGTACCGCGTGCATGGCTTGGCGTTGAGAATCTGGACGAACCGGTTGCCGTGAGCGGCATCGTGCTCAAGGGTTCCAGTGACAACCCCACCACACCTCAATTGGTGATCGTGGCTCCTCACGTTGCGTGGTATCCAACGGCAGTCAGTCCAATAAACCCTTTTTTTGCACAGGCGGTGCTCGGCAGCCTTGGTTTCGATGTCGGCTTGCTTGCGGACATCAGCAATGGTCGGGCAATCCGGGGGGAGGAACGCGAGGCGTTCTACCAAATGCTGTTTGCCATGAGTCACGTTGGGCCGCAACAACTGATTCGCTTTGCTGAACGTAACTTGCCCTGGTTCGTCAAGCGATGGGAAGAGAAACTGGAGGTCGATCCTCACGATCAGCTGGCTCAAGTTGTCATGCGGCAGGCCGAACAAGGGCGATTTTCCGTGGCAGCGCTTTTTAATGACGCCGACAGTCAAATCGGGAATCTTGTTGTGCTGGATGGCATCGTTCGTCGGGCGGTACGAATCGAAGTGGGCTCAACGAGGTCTGGCCAGCTGAGCGACATCGCACGCCGTTTTGAAATCGACCATTATTTCGAGTTAGATCTGTTCACAGAAGATTCCCAGAATCATCCGGTCGTTTTCTGCGTCCTCGATTTGCCGAGCGGTTTTCCGGTGGAGGCAAAGATCCACGAACCTGTTCGCATGGCGGGGTTTTATTTCAAGAGCTGGCTTCATCATACGCGGCAGGGAAAGGAAGCCGAGCAAAGTTCAGCGAGTCGCCGGCAATTGGCACCTCTCTTGATTAGTCCTGGCCCGGTTTGGGTCAAGGACGCGGTGGGGCAGGCGAGCGTGGTGACCAGTTTGATTGGTGGTGGTTTGTTTGTACTTGTCGTCGTTGGTGTGTGGGTTGCTGCCTGGTGGTTTGGTCGGAGTGACCGTGAGTTTCACCGCCGTGCAATTGCAACACAATATGCTCTCCCGCAAGGAGAATCGCTTGATGACCTTGTGGCGTCGGCAGATGTCGACACACCCGATTTCTCAAATTGGCAAGACGAGGTCGGGGGTGAAGGTCCCAATCCGCCGTAGTCGGGTTGGCCAGTGTACGGTTA
>Ga0315336_1005711_pt1 | contig 13326 bp, 1 predicted proteins | sample ASW5metaG_FD_204512 | JGI IMG/M metagenome (GOLD analysis project Ga0315336, IMG submission 204512) | Ammonia-oxidizing marine archaeal communities from Monterey Bay, California, United States - ASW #5 | ecosystem: Environmental > Aquatic > Marine > Intertidal zone | place: USA: California...
CGGATGGGTCCATCCAGAATTAGGATGAACTCCGTAGCCGTTGAAAAATTCCCAAACACAAACACCACAACCACACTCTTCGCCTCCTATATCGTCACAAGTTTGATCTGGATACCACTGCCATCTCTCTCCTCGGAAGGCTGAGTTCTGACATTCTAGTTCCGTAGTATTGTCTTTACAATGTCCCACTCCATCTACACCAGTTACACAACAAGCACCTGTTACTCCACACGCTTCTGGACCGCATGGTAGATTCGCCCCCGGCGACCATACAGTCGTGTAAGCTATATCCATCCCTTCCCAAATACCCCCACCACCTCCTAGTATATCCTCACATTGTACACACTCGTCGCCTAAAACGGGAATACCTATCTGCTCACTCTGCTCGCACTCACCTCTCGTTAAGTTCTCATTACAATCTTTAAAATCACCTCTTTTATTCGGCTTGGCAGGATCAAAATGCCATCGACAACACCTTCCTACAGGAGGATCTTCAACCTGCTCATCCAAGGTTTGACAATCTCTTCCAGGTTGCTGTCTTCCTACGATATGTTGTCCTGGACAGTCTTCAGGGTTAGCTTCGTCACAACAACAGTCCACTACTTTTATTTCCCATACAGTACCGCCTAATGGAGCACAAACACAAAATTCTGGATTACAACAAGAAACAGTAGCTACATGCTGAAAACTATCACCCGTGCTAACCGCACAAACACTGTCTATCACCACACCATCACACTTGACTTCTAGTGAATCTGGAATAACAAATGTCTTGAATAAAACTTTACGACACGGATTTGAACCATCACCACATTCTCCACCGCAGTCTCCACAACCTTGTTCTTCTAGCCAATTACCACTGTCACATTCTTCCTGAGTTGTTATTTCACTACAAGCCCCTTTGCAACAACAACCCTGTGTATCATGATCATCACAATCATCAACACTTTGACCTCCAACCTCTTCGCACTCTTCCGTGGTCATCTTCTCACATCTCTTAATGCCGTTAGCGTCTGTATAAGAACATGGAGTAAAGTCATCGCAACTATCACCAGTTCGACCTCCAAGCTCTTCACATTCTTCCTTAGTCATACTCTCACATTTCTCTTCGCCACTTTCGCTATCTTTATAAAGGCATGGAGCTGGACATGTTTCTTTGTCATCAACAACACAATCTACGCCGCTAGTCCAATCACCGTCACAATCTTCTTCACTAGTTAATGCACAAGTTCCATCCGTTTGACAGCAGGCACCTAGTTGTTCTACATCCTCACAGCGTGTAGCCTCACTCCATGAATCTTCACAGGATTCTTCATCCGTTAATTCACAGGTGCCATCTAAACTAGTACACGCACCTAAAGAAACACATACTATATCTTCACAAGTCTGACCAGCAGTCCATGTACCACTCAGATCATCGCAATCTTTTTCGGACATACCTTCTGTACAAAGGTTCCAAGGAGGTACACAACAAGCTCCTTTATCTTCACATGCTTCCCTGTGTATTGTTCCAACCGTATTCTCATCACAAGTAAGAGAATCTGTCACATTAGAAAAAGGACTCTTATTGCATTCAAATGAATCGCAACAATCATCAATCAATTCCCATGCATATGTGCTACTACATGTCCGACCAAAGTTAGCCTTCCAAAGGTTGTAATCTTCCAGAACAACAGTGTCTGCACCTGAACCGTTTCCGTTCAACACTGAAGAATCCCCACCTAGATTATCTTTCCATATAGTATAGTCCGCTGCATCAACAACACAATCATCGTTGAAATCACCAGGAAGATCACTAGACACACTACATGTGTTACCAAAGTTAGTTTTCCACAAATCGTAATCAGCCTGAACAACAGTAGCTGCACCGGTTCCATTACCATTTAGTACTGAAGAGTCGCCGTCAAGATTATCCCGCCAAATATTATAGTCAGCTGTATCAACAACTCCATCGGCATTGAAATCACCAGGACAACTACCAACAAAGGATAAAATTTGCTTACATTCATACAAACATTCGTCATCACATTCTCTAGTTTCGCCGTCAGCACAGAAACATAGATCCTCTGTTAATTGTCCACCTGTACGCTTTGTTTCTTCTACTACATTTCCGTCAGTATCTGTTTTGATTATTATTATGTCCCATCTCGTATTATCAAGAGGTGCATTTATACATAAACATACAGAACAACCTACCCCTAATTGATCATTACGAATAGTATGCGAAGGTAAATATAAATCTTTAAGATGATCTAAATCTGGTTTACTATTAATCACGGCTTTGTTATCTTCATTATCAAACCAGTGATCAAAATCACCCCCTATATGTGATTTATACATAATAGAATAAGGATCACTGAGATGACTCAGACCTATTGAATGTCCTATTTCATGAACTGCTACCCATTTAATACTTATAGCATTTGGTGTATTAGATCCATTTTTTTTCCAGATTTCATAAGAATCAAAATGAACATCACCTGCTGATGATCCCACTTTGCCCAATATAGACTGTGAGATAGGACCACGAGCATGTCCTATATTACCTCTTTCCCCATCTATGGGATGCATCCCAAATCTAAAATCTCCAACATTACTTGCATTAGGTAATGAATATGTAGTATAAGGGCTATTAATCCAATCAGTATTCGTATCCTTCTCATCTCCCAAATTAACAAAGTTTACCGTAAGCCACGGACATATATACTCAAAAGCTACCTTCCAAATATCCAACGCCTCCTCTATATCTGATATAAAGTCTTCATGAGTTACCTCATTCCACATATCTCCTACCGCCGCTTCACATTCCTCTTTATTGGTATAATTCCTTTCATCACAGTAATAGGACTCCAATGTAACAGCCCTAGACGTTCCACAGAACCAAATTTCCCCCGCTTCTCTACATTCCCGTTCTGTAGTATAAGAAGGATTACGACACTCTCCTCCTGCTTCTGGAGAATCAATACAAGATTCTATAATAGAAGTTCCTTCAATCATAAAGCTATAAGTTATAACCACCGGATCAGTATGGCTTGGATCTTTCATTGCATCCCTAAGCTCCGTAATACCGCCCGTGCTTATATCTTCATCTAATTCACCATCTGTACACAAGATGTGCAAATAATCATCCTTACTGCCAAGCATATCCTTAGTAGATATCATACCTGTACGACAATATTCCTCACCTTTTTGAGACTCCGCACAACAATCATCGTTTTCGTCAAAGTAAATTATAAGCTCATCTGGTATTGTATAAGTTCTTAAATATATATCATAATTATATTCACATAGCGATGGATCTGGAGCTGTGGTGGTCGTTGTTGTCGTAGTGGTAGTGGTAGTAGTAGTAGTGGTAGTGGTGGTGGTAGTTGGGCAACAGCCACAGATTGTATCATGAAGATATGTAGCAATCACATTTATATCTTGTAACGGAGCTGACACCACTAATGTTCTATAAAGAGTATAATCTAGAGGATCATCAAAGACACAATCAATATCACCAGCACCGTCTACAGTATCACACAAACATTTAGAATGCGGAGGAACTGCTACGGACCATTTATCTTCATCAAGCCGTTCCTTTTCAGGATCACAACAAACAACAAACTCTATCTTGGTTTCTTCTTTCTTTGTGGATTTATGACATTTAACCGTGTATTGATTAAAACAATCACTTAAAGATGTTTCAGGTGTAGAATCAACTCCTTCTACAGGTACACAATCAAACTTCTGCCAGATTGAAACAGTATCCTCATTACAGCTACCTTCATCAGGCAATTCAAACCAATTAGATGAAACTTCATAACCTGTAAGACAGCATTCACCAGCTTGATCAAGAACCCATGAATATGTTGCTTCTCCATCTTCAGGCTCACAAACATATCCTGTTAATTTCCAACAACCGTATTCTGGTCTAGTGGAATCTTCACTCAAACGGGATACAGTAAGAGAACCGTCCTTAGTACTTAACGTTAACTTTTCGTCGTGGTTAAATCCCGTTGAAATAGAAGCGTCATATATACAAGGTCCATAGGGCCACTCATCTTTATCCCACTGGCTCGATTTGGGATCATGAATTTCAGGTTCACCAAGACCTGTATAATAGCCGTCAGAGTGAGTATAAGCGTCCTGACCCGCCTTCATTTGTAAGTGTAATTCAACATTAGGAAGATTACATGTATAATTAGAGGGACAAACTACGGGGTTTGTATCAATAGTTTTTTCTAGTTTCTCAAGGCCAAAAATTTTTGTAAGGCCAACTTTTATGTCATTTTCAATACTGAAATATGGAGCCCCAACTGCCACTATGTTTCCATCTGAACTTAATGAAACCGACCTTCCAAACCAAGTATCTGGAGTTTCTCCTACAATTTTTAAAATATTACCTTCATCATCTTCTGCCTGTACCCAAACTCCATCAATATAATCAAAGATGTTTATATATCCAGCACCCCCTATTGGTCCGAATATTGCGTTTTCATCTGCTCCAACCGCAATCCTTGTGCCATCTGAACTAAGCGACACTGATACTCCAAAGTAATCATTTTCATTTTCCCCTTCTAAATTGGACCCTAACTGTGTCCAAGTCCCGTCAATATAACCATAAATCCTTGCAATACTGTTTCCTCTTGATCCAATTGCTAACGTCTTCCCATCTGAATTTAACGATACAGACCCACCAGACATGTCTCCATAACGGGATATACCAGTCGAGCCATCTCCTCCCTCCCCATTAATATCTTCGCCCAATTGTTCCCATGTGGCAATTGATGAATTATACTCAAAAATCCTTGTTTGACCAGAATAATAACCATTACTTTGATCATTAGGTGCTCCAAACGCAACTATATTCCCATCTGAACTAAAAGAAGATGAGAAACCAAAAGCATTAAGTTTTGCTTTTCCATCAATGTCTGATCCCAACTGTTCCCACTTTGAATTATTATAATTAAATTCAAAAACTCTTGCACGAGGTGTCCTTTCCTCCTTTAGTCGTGGAATTCCAATTGCTACCCGATTACCATCTGAACTAATAGAAACTGAAGCACCAAAATTATCATCATCATTTTCCCCGTCTATGTCTTGTCCTAATTGAACCCAATTAGACCCGTTATAATCAAAAACTCTTACATGTCCAATCTTTCCTCCTTGAACTGAACCAGTATCGTTTTTGGGAGCACTAATTGCCACCCTTTTACCGTCTGAACTCAGTGATACCGATTTTCCATTTTGGTCCTGTGAACCTTCTGCTACTATCTCTTGTCCCAATTGCACCCAGCTTCCTTCGTCGTAACTAAAGATTTTTACATAACCCGTATTTGAAGATGCAGTTGTTGAAAGCCCTACTTTTCTTCTAGCTCCAGGGGCTCCAATAGCCACCGCAGTGCCGTCTGAACTCATAGATACTGACCATCCAAACCAATCATCTTGAGCCATCCCGGCGATGAGCCCTATTGGCCACCAATCTAACACGCTTACTACTGGGGGAGAATCAATATCACAAGATACGCCTTCTGACCAATCTCCATAATGAGGAGCAGATGTACATTCTGAATAAGTCAAATCACCTACACATTCTCCATCAACACAACAAGCACCAACGGCAGGATCACAACATTCAACATCTTCACAAAGCTCGCCCTCATGAATTGATATTAGTTTCCATTCGCCGTAACATTCAGAACTTTCTATATCACTACATGTTTTGCCAAAATGAGTCTTCCAGAGGTCATAGTCAGCCTGTACAACGGTTGCTTCACCGGTTCCATTCCCATTTAAAACTGAAGAATCACCGCCTAGGTTATCCAGCCACAGAGTATAATCCGCAGCATCAACAACGCAATCGTTATTGAAATCACCAGGGAGGTTAGTAGAAGCAGCCATTTTTAACTTTCTTATCTTTTAATAAAATATAATTAATCGCCCAAATCTATACAACTTGAGGGGAATCCCAATTCAAAGGAGCCATCTCTAATACTTCCATTAATAGTATCCCATTTCCACTGATATGTACAAGTTCCATCACAAATATTTCCTGTTATCTCTGCACAAGAGAAGCTAATTTCCCATTCTTCCAGATCCACACAAGAACCAGCAGGATAAGGACACCAAGGAATACAATCTCCACCTTTTTGGGGATTTGAGTCAGGAGCATTACAAAGTGATGGAAATTTAAACCCTTTTGCTTGTAATTCAGTAACTGACGGACATTTACAAGATGTCCCACTCCAATTTGTTGGCTGACCACTTGAATCAAAGCTTGTTGTAAACGTAGCAGCTATATTTAATGGAGTACACCCATATTCAAGAATGTCACCTTTATTTGCTTCATTACACGGGGGAAGACAGTGATTTGGATCTGCTCCAGGCCATGTACATTCAAAAGATGGCATATTACATTCCGAAGTTCTATTCCCATTTGCATCAAAACAGCATTGATAGGCTAATCCATCTGAATCAACAAGAGATAGTAACCAACTCCCCCCTGGCATACATTCTGTTCCACATGCACCACAGTGTTGTGGGTTTCCATTATGATCAGGTGGGCAATTTTCTTGACAAGGGTCAACAGTCGTTGTGGTTGTAGTAGTAGTTGTCGTGGTAGTTGTAGTGGTCGTAGTTGTCGTGGTAGTTGTCGTGGTTGTGCAGGCATCTAAAGAACATGGCATTGTATACGTTGTAAATTCAGAGTCACATTCCGATCCTTCTCCCGCTGGATAAACACAACAACATCCGTTCGTACAACCTTCAGTTTTCAATTCCCAACATTCATCATCAGTACCAGTATCTGAAATACAACTTATTGTATGATATACAGAAATAGCATTATCACCATCCCATATTTCCCCCGCTTCTCTACATTCCTGTTCTGTAATATAAGAAGTATCACGACACCAAGAACAAGGTTCTGGAGTAGTTCCATCTTGTTTACATCCTTCTTCACACTCACTTCCTATCAATACCCAGATATTAGGAACAGTTGAAACACACGAAACTGTTGCTGTAAATTCACCATTTTGGGCTTGATCGTCATATGAACAAGGTTCTGGAGTAGTTCCATATTCTGTACAACCGTTTCCACAACCAGTCACCAATTTCCAGCCAGTTTCAACACCATCTTTTGGAATACACGTCATTGAATGAGTATGTACTCCATTCCCATTTACTACTGAACAAGGTTCTGGAGTAGTTCCATCTTCTTTACAATCATCTCCACAACCAGTCCCATCCTTCAATACCCAGCCATTAGTGCTTTTGTCAGAACAATTATCATTAGTAGTTTTTTGAAAATCGGGTTCTGCATCTGCATCAGGTACACATTCCTGTTCTACCGTCCAAGATTGAGCCCCTGTATCACAATACCCTTCAGCTTCACCAGGAACTGTTATAATATTTGCCCAATCATATGAGGGCGAGCAGCCTACTCCACAAGTACCCCGATCTACCCATCTTCCTTCATCTCGATCCTCGGGGTTAGGCGGATTAAGACCTATACATTGAAAACGAGTCCAACCACAATCTTGACATCCACCTGTATATGTTACTTGACACGTTCCTTCAGGGCAACTACACGTTCCCGTTATTATCTCACCAATCTCTATCTCCTCTACATCATCACAATTTAAATCTTCAAGTGCTTTACCAAAGTAAGTGCATTCACATTTTTTACATTCATATGTAGCTTCTGGGCACTTAACGGCTGTACATTCATATGTAGCTTCTTCACACTCAGTGGGTTTACATTCATATGTAACGTCTGTGCACGTAGTTACTTCTTTTTTCTCGTAAATACACTCACCACAATCAGGAGCAGGAGTAGTTCCACAACAAAGACATCCGTCGATATCAAGTTCAGCAGAAAATTGCCAAAGAGGTATATATGAACAACCGGAAAATTGACCAACAGAAGTAAAGAAACATATGTTCTTCAAACAATATATATCTAAAGCAGGCGAGAACCAATGTCCGGTATCGGTCCCTGTTCCAGTCTCATAACTTATTTCATTCTGTCTACAACAAAAACCCATTTCAAACCCATCACCACAATCTAATTCACCTTTTACATGATAGCAACAAGTATCTCCCTTATCGCTACAACACTTATCATTAGTTTTTCCACCGGAACATGTTTGACCAAAGTTTGTCTCCCATAGATCATAATCTGCCTGTACAACGGTTATGGCTCCAGACCCATTACCATTAAGAACTGAAGAATCTAGACCTAGATTGTCTTTCCATATAGTATAATCAGCAGCATCAACAACACAGTCATTGTTGAAATCACCAGGAAGATTACTCTTAACCTCCCCAGCACATTCTAGGTAATTACTACCTGGAACTGGGTCAAAAGATCCGTCTAACCAATTTTTCGCTGTACATTCCTTACTAATATTTCCATGTTCATCATCTTCATCAGCCAAATGACTAGCATCTTCACAAGAACACTTTTTGAGAGTAACCACTTGAGTAAATCCCAAAGAACATCCTTCAATAGCTGGGCCGTCCCAAGAGATTATAGCTCTAACCTCATCAGGACATGGACAGCAACAATGTTCAGCAGGAGCTTCTCCTATATAACTATCTCCAACTTCAAATGTACTACCTAAAACATCAAGATTATTACTCGCTATGTCGTCTCTTGTCTTACCAAAATTAGTTTTCCATAATTCATAATCTGCGTCAACTACAGTTGCCGCACCTGTACCATTACCATTCAAAACTGAAGAATCACCACCTAGATTATCCTTCCAAATTGTGTAATCCGCAGCATCGACAACGCCGTCATTGTTAAAATCGCCGGGAAGATATGATCCACAAGAATCTACACAACAGCAATTAATCGGAGCAACAGCTTCAGACACTAATTCCCATTGACCGTATGAATCTTTCCATTGTAAAGAACAGCCCGTAGTAGGCCCGTCACCCTCAAAAATATCACCAATATGAAATAAATGATACAAATTGAAAGGAGGAATAAGATCTCTACCGTTACCACAGCACTGTCGGCCTTGGTCTCGAATATCTTCTACTACCTTCTCTTCTGGAAAAATTTCTGTTGATTCAAAACGAAAAACTCTTGTGTTACCCGTTTTATCACCTAATTCTTTACTATATATCGCTCCAATTCCTATACGTAACCCTTTGGAACTGGGAAACTCTCCTTTATCGTTATCGTTTTCTCCAAGCGACACATTCCAACCAAAGGCTTCTCCAACTAATGGTCCTGTGATTTCATTCCATAGTTTCCATTCTCCTGATTCAGAATCAAAAATTCTCACATAACCTTTGTTCGTATATTGACTTTCAGTTGCTCCAACCACAACCATTGATCCATCTGAACTTAAAGCTACTGATTTACCAAAACCGTCATTGGTAGCATCTCCTTCAAGGTCTGACCCAAATTGTTCCCAATCTTTTGTTGATTCATTATAATGAAAGATTCTAACGTACCCTGTTCCTGTTCCAGTTAAATGGCTGTGGGTTTCTTCGTCCCCAATTGCCAATACGGTTCCATCTGTATTAAGTGATACCGATATTCCAAAAGACTCACTGTCACCTCCAATATCACTTCCAAGCTGTATCCATTCTTCTTCTTCATTATAGCGAAAAACTCTTACGACTGGAGCATCTGAAATCTGTTGTTTAAATTTACTGGTTGAAGCAAGTGGTATAGATTTACTTGTTTCATCGCCAAGGTTTTCAAACTCTAAAGTAAGCCATGGCCATAGATGATTAAAAGCTTTACCCCAAACTTCAAAAGCTTTACCAATTTCTTTTTTAACATCTTCTTTTGTAGCACCACCTGTGCAATCTGGCTCACCGTAAAGAGAAAAATCTCCATCTAAGTTATCCGATAAAATTCGACCTTCGCCACAAGTATTGGTATCATAAGGATCAATGAAAATTTTATGTCGTAATCGTTCACAAGCATCACCTCTTTCTGACGGTGCAGGACAAGGCTGACCCCACCTATCATCCCAAAATGCATGTCCTAGTTCTCCATATGTATTTACTACCGTCCCATTTTGGTCAGTACGTTTCGCTGTAAGTCTTTTATAGTTGTCAGGTTGAGGTACTCCAAATTCGTCCGTAACATCAGATGTATTTTCTACTGCATTCTGTGATCCAGATATCAAATTGTCCATATCTAGAATAGGAGTTCCCTTAAGAACAAAACTATACGTTATATTAACTGTAGTTTCCTTTTTGTCGGGATCATGTATAGCTTCAAGAATATCTTCTATTTGTTTTTCATCTACCTCATAAAAAGGTCCACCACCACTTTTAGTTCCCTTACCCTCCTGCCATTGATTATAGTCATCCAAAGTTGCATCATACGTTCCAATACCTCCAGCACCATTTACATCATTACCCCAACGTATATACCAACTACCATCTGTTTTATAAGCATCTTCATATATAGTTTTAAGATGTGCTATATCATTTGGGCTGTCTACTACACCTCCACCATTACCCTTATCTGGCCAAACTTTTTCAAATGGTCCTGAGCCTGCATGTCTTCCTTCTGGGTAAAAGAATTCGCCGTCACTTGGTATTCCTTCTAAGTCTTCATTAACATCGGGATTTTCTGAAAGAAATGTTGCTTTAGAGTCTTTACGCTCACCAAACCATCTTTTACAATGCCGAGTACTTTCATACCCATCACAATTTGTGCCATCATAAAATTTCTTTTTATACCAAGGTTCCCATAACGCCATAATTGCATCCCAATACTTAGGCGTTCCATCTGATTCCCAATATGTGCCAAATCTTTTTTCCGCACCGTCCCATGTACCTCGATACTCTAGATGTGGTAAAGCAAATGAATGACCTATCTCATGAACTGCAACAGATAAAATATCGTTAACGTTACCTATTGTCCATAGGACATCTGTATCAAAATGTATATCCATTCCAGTGCCATATTTATATTCTGAATATTGTGGAGAATCCCAAACATCATCGTAGATTAAGCCTACGGGCCAAGAATGTGCAAGTGAAGCTCCTGTTTTATGGAATGCAAATCTAAAATTACCCATGTTAGCTAATCCACCAGCTCCTTCATCTTTTCCTAGTGCCACCGTTGTGCCATCTGCACTAAGAGATACTGTACTTTCATAAGCACCTGCTGGCTTGATACTTTGGATATCTTCCCCCAGTTGAACCCAATCTGATCCATCGAACTCTAAGATTTCTAAAAAATTCAACCACCCCTTATAAAGATGAAAATGCTTATCAGTTCTAATTGCCACTCTATAGTTATTATCCTCAGTCATACCAAGTGATACAGGAGTCCCATACCCCGTAGTACTATTTCTCTTAATCGTATTACCTAATTGTTGCCAACTTGAATTTATATAACGAAAGATTTTTATTGTCTCACCGAGTGGTTCATCAGTAGAAAAATAATTTGATCCGTCTGGAACACCAATAGCTAAAACTTCACCATCTGGACTTAAAGAAACTGACCGACCGAAGCCATCGCCCTCGATATCTCCTCCAATATCATCTCCAAGCTGTATCCACCTGTCATTATCACTATCATAACTGTAAACTACAACATAACCTATAGTGGTGGGGCCTCTGGTGGCCGAAATTGCTATTCTATTCCCATCCGAACTCATAGATACAGAGTAACCAAACCACGAAAATGATGACGAACCAAAAACTGTTTGTCCCAGTTGCACTAGTCCTCCACCTTCGACTGTTGATCCAGGTATGGTTGTAATGGTGGTATTTTGCCTGAAACAAAAATTCGTATTATATCCAGAATAGATATCAGAAGTAGTTCTGCCGTAGTTTTGTCTCCACAGATCATAATCGGCTTGTACAACCGTATCTGCACCAGAACCATTACCATTCAATACTGAAGAGTCACCCTCCAGATTATCTTGCCAGATTGTATAATCCGCAGTATCAACTATACCGTCGTTATTAAAATCACCGGGAAGAGGTATAGTGTTTTTCTTTCCAAAATTTTCTGCCCAAAGGGTGTAATCAGCCTGTACAACAGTGTCTGCACCAGAGCCGTTACCGTTCAGCACTGACGAATCACCACCCAGATTATCTTGCCACACTGTGAAGTCTGCTGCGTCAACAACACCATCGTTATTGAAATCGCCGGGAAGATTAGTAGAAGGAGGTTTTCCAGATGAAATTCGTTCCCAACAATAAGCAGTAGGAAGACATGCTTCACACTCTGAACAATTCATTACCTCTTTTTCATTAGGTCCATCACAAACCGCTCTTACACCTGGACTATCATAAAAAGAACATTCTTCAGTAACGGTATTACAACAAGCCCTACAAGGCGTGTCTGAACAATCTAGAGGTTCTTCACACTCTCTACCTGGATGAAACTTACCACACGGTTTTGCTATACATCTAGCTTCACTGATAGGACCGGTGCATTCAAGTCCTTCATCCCCTAAGAAACAGCACGCTCCAGTTGCTGTAGGAGGACAAGTAACACCACAACAAGTTGACATTTTAACACCCAATTAAAAAGGGTTAAATTTAATTAGGATGGAGGACAACTCACATATATAGGTCTATTTTCATCATTTATTCTAGCTGTAATAACATAGGCATCTGCATGTATAGTTAAATTTGGGTCTCTATTTGTAACCCAGATAACACCCTCTTCAGTATATGAAGTATATCCATCGAAATTATTATAAACTTTAACCTGCAATCTTCCTGTTGTTGGATCAGCAATAGAAGCTGGTGCTGCAATTGCTTCACAAATTCCTTCTAAATAACCAAACATCGCAGGTACGATTTTATTATCTTCATTAGCTCCTGGTGATTGAATGGTTTCTATTTTTTCAACAAAATCTCCAGAAGGATTAACATATGCTTTTAAGAGATCATCTTGATGCCACGACTGTATATAAGATGTAATATTGTGTCCTGGTTCGGAGGTAGATCTTCTAACAGAAAGTGGTGCATCAGGATCAAGAATTGCATCGCCAATAGACAAGCGACGTTTTTCCGTATTTCCAGCTATAGTGTTTTGAATATTAAGCCTATCAGAAAGCTCTCCAGACGCATACATTAACCGCTGATTATCTAGTAACCCAGCCACTATTTCAATATTCTTAGATCCACCCTCAGACTTACTGATTTCACCACGTAACGCATGTTCACCAATACCTATACAATTAGGAGAAGTGCTATTCAGTCCTGCACTAGATCCGATAAAAATAGAATCTTCAGCACTATCAGAATTTTCGCCAGCACTTGTTCCTATAAATACTGAATTATTAATATTATCAGCATCATATCCAGCCCTATATCCAATAAACGTACAGGCAGTATCTATTT
>Ga0315336_1005712_pt1 | contig 13325 bp, 9 predicted proteins | sample ASW5metaG_FD_204512 | JGI IMG/M metagenome (GOLD analysis project Ga0315336, IMG submission 204512) | Ammonia-oxidizing marine archaeal communities from Monterey Bay, California, United States - ASW #5 | ecosystem: Environmental > Aquatic > Marine > Intertidal zone | place: USA: California...
GGCCATAAGCCTCGCGGGAAATCCGGAGGAAGGTATCGCGATCATCCGGAAGACCCTAGAAAGCAGCCCCAAGAACTTGGCGGATTTTGGTCCCTGGCGGCTTGCGCTCTCGTGTTTTGCCGGGGAAGATTATCCTGGGGCCCTGAAGGCGGTAGAAAAGTCGCTTCAGTTTGTCCGGGAAATGCCCATATTGTTTTACACTAAGGCGACAATCCTTGCGCAAATGGGCGAGATGGATGAAGCCAGAGCGATCATCGCCGATATACGCGCTGATTTCCCCGAGTTTAGTTTGGCGGGCATAAATACCGTCATGTTCAAGCGGGTAGAAGATAGCGAGCGCTTCCTCGGTGGATTGCGTGCGGCCGGGGTGCCGGAATAGGTCTGCGGGCCGGGCCAATTTCAACACTTCCAATTAGCGCTTTGTACGTCTGTTAGCCGACACGGCTTTGGGGTAAACTCAGTTCTAGAATCAATGCTCTAATTTCCTTGGGAGGTAATCTGATGAGCGGTAAGAATGCGATCGGTGGTGATCGGAAGTTTTGGGGAGTGCTGCCGGTAATGGACGGGGCATCCTTGACCGGTATTGCCCAACAGGCGGAAGGCGCGGGCTATGAAGGGTTATTCGCGATCCAGGTCTATGGCCCCCCGTTTATACCCCTGGCAGTAGCAGCCGCGGCGACATCCACACTCAAAATCGCGACCGGTATCGCCATTGCCGCCGCCCGCAGCCCGTTTGAAACCGCGATGGCGTCGATTGATCTGGACCGCATCAGCAACGGCCGCTTCACCCTCGGCCTCGGCAGTAGTGTGTCAGCGTGGACGAGCGGCGTGTTTGGCGCGCCCGAATACAAGCCGGTGACCCATATGCGGGATACAGTGAACGCCGTGCGCCACATTGTAAAAGGCGCCCATTGTGGCTTGGAGCCGTATGACGGCGCTTACTACAAGGCCGACTATAAGGCATTGAAAAGGACCGAGCCGCCAGTACGCGAGGAAATTCCCATTTGGGTTGCCGCCCTGCGCGAGAAACTCACGCGCCTGGGCGCCGAAATTGGTGATGGCGTTATTGGCCATCCCATGTGGTCGGTCGAATGGACCACAGATGAAATGAATCCCGCCATTCTCAATTCGCTTCAGTCTGCTGGGCGCGCCCGCAGCGAGATCGAGGTCAACATTTGGCCGTGGGTTGCGATCAACGATAACGAAACCGAAGCCATTAACGATGGCCGGGCGACCATCGCGTTCTATGCCTCGATGGACCAGTATGAATCGTTTTTTGCGGCCCATGGGTTCGAGAAAGAAGCCCGCGACTGCCAAGCCTGTTTGGCTGAAGATGGTCATTCTGACAATGCCTTGGACAAAGTGCCGGACGAGATGGTGACGGCGTTTGTTGCGGTCGGTAGTCGGGACAAAGTGCTTCAGAAAATTGAACCCATGTGGGGGGTCGCAGATTCCATGTGCCCGACACCACCCCTGTGGTCTCTGCCGCCTGAAAAGGTCGGTTTCTACGTGGAAGCGATTGGTGCCATGATTGCCGAACAGGTGCGATGACCGCTATTTCGATGACCTGGGTTATTGAGCCGCGGCGCTTTGTGCGTCGCGGATCATCCGCCACAATTTATCGGGCCGGATCGGCAATTCGTTCACCTCTACCCCAAACGGCGATAGGGCGTCGGTAACGGCGTTCGCAAGTGCTCCAGGCACCGGACCAGGTGTGCCTTCGCCCACACCGCGCGTGCCAAGGGGCGTATGGGGGCAGGGACCATTGTCGGAGTGGACGATTTCGATGTTGGGTGCGTCGGCGGCGCCGATCAGTTTGTAAGTTTCGAAATCGGCAGTGAGCAACTGGCCGTTCTCGTCGTGAACAAATTGCTCATAAAGGGCGTTGGAAATCCCCATCATGGCACCGCCATGGATCTGGCCCTCGACAACCAGCGGATTGATGATCGTGCCAACGTCTTCACAGGCGGCATAGCGCAAAATCTTAAACTGACCCGTGGTCACGTCCACTTCGACTGCTGCCGCGTGTGCACAAAACGCCATCAATCCGTGATCGGTGTCAAAGAATGTTGTGTGTTCGAGGCCAGCTTCCATGCCCGGGGGCAGATTAATGGGCGTCATGATGATGCGTTCGGTAATCTCGCGGAATGATTGCTTGATGTTGTCGGCGGGCAAGTAAGTGACATAGCCATCGGCGAACTCGAAATCATCGACGACGGCGTCTAGGTCCATATCATGAGCCATGATAGCAGCCATCTTCTCTTTCAGGACCCGACAGGCGGTGGCGACCGCGTTCATGGTGTAAGGGCCAGAACGTGCGGCTACGGTGCCGCTGCCGAACGGTGTTGTATCAGTATCGCCCTTGGTTAAGGTTACATCGTCGGGGTGGATGCCGAACTCGCTCGCAACCACTTGGGCGGTCGTGGTTTCGTGGCCCTGACCTTGAGTGGTGTCGCCGATGTATACAATTGCTTGGCCGCGTGGATCGAGGCGGACAGTCGCCGCCCCATATCCCGGTTGATTTTCCATGGGCACAAAATCGACAGAGGGAATACCGGAAAATTCTGCACCGGTGCCAAACCCGATGCCGAGATACCGGCCTTCCGCTCGCGCCTTGGCTTGCTGGTCGCGGAAGTTGGCATAGTCCATATGGGCCATCAGATCTTTGAACACCGCGATGATGCTACCGCTATCCAGATAAAAGCCGGTGAGCGTGGTAAACGGCGTTTCCTGAACGAAATTCAGGAGCCGCACCTCGGCCGGGTCCTTGCCGACCTTCATCGCGATTTTGTCGAGTGTGCGCTCGATCGCGAACCGGGTCGGATAGGTGCCAAAAGATCGCGCCGGAGTAAGACCTGGCTTATTTGTGACCGCAACCTTTAACTGGATATCGGCGCGCTGCACGTCATAAGTGTTGGGAAACAAATAGGAGCCGGTCATGGGCATGACAAAGCCGTGGTAGACCCCGTTCGCCCCATCTCCATTGTCGGCCAAGCTGCGCGTGCGTAGCGCCGTGATGCGTCCGTCAGTGCCGAAGCCCACGTCCACATCGTGAATCTGGTCCCGCTCCTGAGCGGCAACGGTCAGATGCTCCTGCCTGTTCTCCTGCCAGCGTATGGTTCGTCCGAGTTTCATGGCCATGTAAGCTACCAACACGGTTTCCCGGTACAGCGGTGCTTTAACACCAAAACCGCCACCGGCATCGCGAGGATGGATAACTCTTATTTTGGCGGTTGGCAGATCCAGCAAATCAGCCATGGCGACGCGCTCGATATGGGGCCGCTGGGTAGTCGACCATAGGGTGAGACCATCCGAAGGGTCCCACTTGGCCATGAACCCGCGTGGCTCCATGGGCGTCGCGCCGCAACGGTGAACCTGATAGCGCTGGCTGATGACATGGTCTGATGCTTCAAGAATTTGGTCAACTTCGTCGATGTTTTGCGCTTGATCCTCGGGTGTTTCACCGCCGGTGAAGTTCAATTCAAGAATTAGATTGTCGTCCCAGTCGTCGTAGACCGTGGGGGCGCCGGGGGCTAACGCTTCTTCCGCGCTGCCGACATAGGGCAGATCTTCGTATTCAACGCGGACGGCTTCAGCGGCATCTTCTGCCAAGTATTTGTCACGGGCGATGACGGCGGCGACTGGCGCGCCATAGTGTTTGACTGTGTCGATCTCCAGCATATACCAGTCAGGAAAGTGGGCGGGTGCCAAGGCTCGTAATACCGGTTGCGACAGGCTTTTGAAATGCTTGATATCCTGCCCGGTAATGACAGCGACAATGCCGGGCATAGCCTCGGCCTCGGTAGTGTCGATATTTATGATACGGGCGTGAGCTCGGTCGCTGCGGACGAAGATAAGTTCAAGCGCTCCAGGTACCTTGATGTCGCCGAAATATTCGCCGCGACCACTGGTCAGCCGGTGATCTTCTTTGCGCCTAAATTTGGCGCCAACCCAAGTACCCTTTTCGTTGGATTTCACCGACCAGCCCTCCCCATGGACACGCCTCTAGCCACAAGGCTGCAAGTTTAGGCAGGCCGTGTAACCAAGTCCATATGGAAGGGGGTATCTGTCAGCGGATGTCTACGGATAATCGCAGCGGTGGCCGGTAGTGTTGATGAAGCCACGGGCGCCCGCAACCAAATTAAACCGGTACTCGGAATCACCCACCACAACCGATGGATGAAGTGGCAGTACACCTTCGGCATCAGACGTTTGTCCACCCGCGACGGAAAATTTGATCTTGACCGGTTGGGCTGCGTCGAACCAGGCCTCGGGATTGCCATCTGCGTTTAAGGCGGGAGTGCCAGACGCCGTGACCACAATCCTGTTGTCGGCGAACGAAACTGTATCGTTTGCACCCACTCCCAGGCCGGTTTGAACGATAAAGCGCTTGGTGGCCGGAGTGTCGTCGCAGCGTTCTTCGTTTTGCGCGGCACCGACAACAAAAGCAAGGCGGTCAGCCGAAATTCCTGCCGCCAAACGATCCCGCACCAAGTCAATTAGTTGCTTGGCCTGCGCAGGCGATACGCCGCGGCCGTATTGGGCTTCCAACGCCTTATCGAGTTCGAGTGCCGCGTCCAGTTGAGTTGTAAGTTCGGTGTTTTCAGCTTCGACCTTGGCGAGGCTTTCCTCTAGGCGAACGACATCCCTACGCGCCAGTGCGGTGCCCTGATCATAAGCGATATAACCGATGCCTAGTGCGACGCTGAGTACAAACGTCCACCACAGTATGCGCAGCCATGCGCGGCGCAAACCTTGCCGCCGCCGCCGTTGTTCGTGAAATCCCAAGGACATGTTTGTACTGGTACCTCTCCTGTGTACCGTCAGTATACGTTCAACGGTTCATTGCCCTGAATGCCTTCTTTCGGCAAGTCTAGGGGTTCATTGTGGATTGGGGGTTCTTTTATCCGTTTTGCCGCAAGTTTCAACAACCAAAGGCGTTTGGGCATCTTTTTGAGCATCTGAAGGGCTTTGCCTGGGTCAACCAGGTGGGTATCCGGTATTTTTTGGCCTGAGGAGCGTATTACGTGGCCAAGGGGATAGTCCAACTCGTCTTGAAGCTTAATCAGTTTGGCCAGTAAATCGCTGAACGGGGTGACCAAGGGCCCGAAACCGTAACGTGGCTGGCTCCATCCAACCAAATACAAGTGCCGGTATTCAGGCACCATGCAGTCGCCGTAGACCTGGGGAACCAGACCCTTTACAGGGACCATGCCTTTGGGCAGAAACGGGTAACTCACATGAAAACCGGTGGCTGCGATCACCATGTCATATTCACTTCGGCTGCCGTCGGTAAACTCGACGAAACTTCCATCAAAGCGGGCAATCCCGGGCCGTGGGGTTATGTCTCCATGTTTTATATAATGGAGAACCTCGCTCGAAATAGTTGGATGACGCTCCCAAATCTTGTGGTCGGGCAGGGGTAAACCGTAGCGCCGGTAGTCGCCCACAATCAGCCGCAATACACCTTTCAGCAGCACTCGCTGCATCCAGATGGGCATCCACGGTTTCAGAAACTCAACCAGCGGCTTGCCCATAAGAGTTTTGGGAAAAAACCAGACACCGCTTCTGAGCGACATGTCGGCGGACGCGCCCACACGGGCGGCTTCGGCGACCACGTCACAAGCCGAGTTGCCACCACCGATAACCAAAATGCGTTTATCTTTCAGCTGATCGGTTTCTTTGTAATCTTTGGAGTGGATGTACTCACCCGCAAACTCGCCCGGCGTATCGGGCCAGCGCCGGTCCCAATGGTGGCCGTTGCAGGCAAGAACACCCTTGTAGAGTTCGGATTCGCCGCCTTCGAAAGTCACTTCCCACAAGTTGTTTTCGACCGGCCGCGCGTAGATTACCTTGCGATTGAATTGAATGCCGCCGCGCAGATTGAAATGATCTGCATAATCGCGCAAGTAATCGAGCATCTGCTGTCGGCTGGGAAAGTCGGGGTAGTGCGCGGGCATGGGGTAGTCGGCGAATTGCGTTGTGTCCCGTGACGAAATGATGTGCGCAGTCCGATAGACCCCGTGGTACCAGTTACCGCCAACGTCGTCGTCCGCGTCCACCTGATCATAGGGAATATTATTTTCGGCCAGTGCCTTGGCGGTCGCCAGCCCCACCGGGCCCGCGCCGATCACAAGCATTTTGTCTTGTATGGTCATGAAAGAAAGAATTCCGGAATCTGCCCCCACATCGAAGGCAGACTATCCGACACCCTGGGGGCAAGGTCAAATTTTGCGGGTTCTCTATTCAGGTAAAGCTTCGAGGAACGTCCGCGCGTCACTTACCGTAGACAGCGGATCTTCCTCCATCGGCACGTGGCCCAGGTTGGCATAAATACGCAATTCCGAGTTGGCAATATCCTGATGAAAGCGTTCGCCGTACTTGGGTAAAATCCAGGTGTCTAGGGTGCCCCACAAAATGAGCGTTGGCACCGAGATTGAAGGTATTTTATCCACATTCCCGAATGAAAAGCCCTGGGAAAAGCGAATGTAAGTGGCATTCCGGTTGCCTTCGCGCAGCAATAATTCGTGGTACCGGGTGACAAGTTCCTCAGTCACCCGCGAGGGGTCACCATATACTTGGTAAATACTGTCGCGAATGCCAAAGCGGGGAGAAATTACGGACATCATTTGGCCGATCACTGGCGTGCCCGCTAGCCTAAGCACCAAGGGCAGCGGCTCCTCCCAAGGGTATCCTGCGGCATCGACGAGGATCAGCTTTTCGACCTTGTCCGGGTAACGTACCGCATAATTCCACGCGACCGCCCCGCCCAAAGAATTGCCGCCGATCGCGAACGATTGAACTTCCAGATGCACCATCAGGGCATCGACGAGACTGACAAAATCCGCAACCCGGTACCGGCTTTCAGGATCCGGGCCGGTGAGGCCGTGCCCCGGCAAATCCATGCGGATCACCCGGAAGTTATCCTTTAGATTGGCGGCCCACCCCTCCCAAGTATGCAACGACGCATTCGAGCCGTGCACCAGCACCACCACTGGCCCTGTTCCCTCGTCGCGGTAGTGAACCTTCATGCCGCCGATTTCGGCATACTGGGAAGGTTCACCGCCATACTTTGCCTTAAGTTCTTCGACTGGAATGTCGGCGCGGAAGGACAGCGCCGACGCGCCCAGCATTAGACCTAAAAGGACCGCGATCAGCGTTACGACAAAGCGCATCTATGTGTCCGTTCCCGCTTACCGTCACTGCCCCTAACGGGACATTTTGCCAATTTGGCCCTAATGGGACATCTTGCCAATTTGGCACCAATCGTGGCCCTGTGTCTTGAGTGTCCGGCATAGGTCGCGGGCTTGCCCACGAGAGCCTATACCGTCAGCAACCAGTCGATAATAGATGCCTTTTTTAGGGCCAAGGTCCGCCTCGATAACAGCAGGTTCGTAAGATCGCAGGTCGGGATGTTTGTTGGTCAGAACGCTCCAACCCCGGTCCGCGTCACTGCGTCGTTTATAGGACGCTAAATGTATCGCGGTTGTATTGGCAGGCGGTGTGGGTGCCGCAGCAAATGCCTTTACGGGCTCGGGTACTGGTGCAGGCGTTGGTTGGGCTACAGGTTCTGGCGCCGCGTTGACCACCACGGTCTCGGGAGCCTGGGCTGGCTCAGCGGCCTCTGCTGTTTGCGGATCGGCTGGCGGTGTAAGAGGGGGCTGCGCATGGACATCGTCCGGGAATATGTTTGGTCCTTTCGCACCGGCGGTTATGTCATCAGCAGGACGCATTTCCGGTGGGGTGTTGGCAACTGCCATTTGCTCCGCAACGGCGGCCACTTCACGTGTGCCTTTAAGCGCAGCCAATCGTTCCGCTGCCACCTCGGTTACCGGGCGGCCTTGTGCGGTCGAATCTTGCGCGACCAGTAAGCCTGCATCCAGTTGGGACGCGGATTTGTACATGGCTGCAGCTTTTTCGGTCTGGCCGGTTTCTTCGTAAACTTGGCCCAGGTACAACCGAGGTTCAGGCGCCATCGGAGAATTTTCAACTTCGAATTCCAGATGCCAAGCGGCTTTGTCGTAGTCCTTTGTCTGCAAGGCGCGATACCCCAGATCGGTGCTCGACTTAAGTGCAAGGAAGTTGGGTTTGTATTCCGCCATTCGGGCGCGGATCGTGTTCATGGTTCCGGCCAACCCGCTTGCGTCCTCTTCTGCCCCACTGGCACAGCCAGCGACGCCGAGAAACACGGCCAAAACGAAAATTGCTTTTGCGGGTACAGTCGGGGCCCAAAGGCGAGATCGGGAGCTACTCATTTTTCTTGTTCTCCTCCGCTTTACCGTTGCCCCCCGGTGTATCGGTTTCTATCTGATCGAGCACTTTTTGGATACAAACTTCGTGTTCGACCGGAAGGCCCATAAAGTCATGATTACAGTCATCAACTTGAGCCTGATAAAATTTGGTTTTCTGAATTCTAGCTTCGCGTTCCGCTTCTGTTTCTGGAGGCCGGGCCAGTGCCGGCTCGGCGGTTGTTACTGTCTCAGGTGTGACCGGTGACGCATTGGTTTCGTTTGTTATGTTTTTTTTGACTGCGTCCTCTGCCGATGTATCACTTTCTTGCGCTCTGACAGCCGCCATTGACCACACAATCACCGCAAGGATCGTTACCGTCATGAACAACTTCATGGTCGTACCTTACCGCAGTGAACTCAAATGCCTCGAAAATAGTGTTCGAGTTTTGTTGTCCTCGGACAGCATCACCTATTTGTCGCACTGTAAACAAGGGATTTTACATGAAACATTCCTGTGCCCATGAAATACGGCCCAAATGCAGCCTGAATTATGAGTTTCAATGGGTTAGGGCGCGGTTCAAATCGGCACGGGGCTTGCATTTACTTGCAGTCATAAGAGCAAATTAGGCCGCCAGATTTTTTTACGAGCAGTGATGACGCGGTATCAACGGAATACGAGTGAAAGGCGGCTGAACGTGTGTGAGACAGATTTTAGGATAGCCCGGTGCTTCAAAAGCTGCTGTGCGCTGGTTGTATATCGACTGTCCAACCGTTCTGGAATGGGGTGGCTAGGTAAATATGCCGGTCCGCCGTCGGCTTGCATACCCGCTCCCGTAGTGCTCAAAAATGAGAATGAAAGCATGCAAAAAATTGTGAATAAACCGGTGGTCATACACCGAAGTGCCAGAATTAAAATCATGCTGTGGGATGAAGGCCAGCCAATGAAAAATCACTTCTCCCTGATGAAAAACGCTGCGGCCGCTTCAGCAGCTGGCCTTCCAACCGAATTGGCTATTCAAGACGCTAGCAGGGTTGCCCCTGACTAAAGCATTTCAGTTCCTGGTCGGAAAGGCTCTCCTCCTGTGCGCCGGTCGTGATCGTCACGTTGTACGGTGCATCCGGCATTTCGCCACGGTACCGAGAATATTTACAGACGCTTTTCGCGCGCACCCGCTCCAATTCCTCGCCGGGATAGGAGAAATAGACCCGCACTTCAATGGAGTACTTGTCGGTTGAATAGCTGAGGCCGTCGATACTCAATTTTGTCGTGCGGCTGCGATACCATGCGCGGGTTCCACGCACACACATATTGGCATGGGGCTGATAATCGGCCACAAGCGCGGGTTCATTACGGTAGGCATCCTCGAATTTCTTTACCTTCTTCATGTGCGCGACGAGTTCCGGATTAATCTTACCGTCCCGTGGCAACCCTTCCCATCCCTGATAGTCACGAACGGCGTCTTCGGTGCCTTTCCCCATGGTTCCGTCCGCTTTACCAGCATCGTACCCCAGCTCGGCCAAGAGCTTTTGCGCCTGGGTAATCAAAGGGTCGGCAACCGGTGCTTTTGGCGCCGCCTTTTTCTTTTTCGCACCTACCTTCGCCGTTTTCTTCTTTGCTTCTTCGGGAGGCTCGGCGGTGGTTAGTCCGATCGAGCTCAGGAATATATCGAGTTGCCTTTTCTCGACACTTAAAACACCGATGGCAATGAATGCCACAACCCCAAGTGCAACCATCGGCGCAAAAAATTTCCGGCGAAAACTATGGTCTGCTTGGCGCGGAAGCACGGGCGTCATTGCTGCGTCGGATAAACCAAGTTCGGGTCCGCCCACAGGTGCCGTCGGCGCGGCCTTTTTGGTAACTGGTTTATGTGTCGGAAGGATTGTAGCCGCCATCAACAGCACAGCGAGGACAACGCCCGTCACATAAACTGCCAGCGCGCCCCATCCTTGGTCGCCGCCCCACGAGACTGCGTACGAAGCCGGATCCAGAGTGTTAAACGCGTATAGCCACGCGCCGATTGTCAACACCAGGCTGGCAATTGACCAAGATCCCCCCGAGCGGTGTTTCCACACCTGCACAACAACGCCAATAATAAGTGCGCCGAGCACTATGATCGAAAGCGTACCGTAAAATGACAGCAGTGAAAGCGCCTGGATGCCAAAGGGTTCGCCGTATTTCTCGAGAAAGCTCATAGACAACTGCTGTGACAGGATTCAGTAAAGTGATTAAGCGTCAGAGAAACACGATCCGGCCACTATCTCCACCCTCTTTCAAGAGGTCGGTAAAATCTTCTTGGGGCAGGGGTTCGCTAAAGTAGAAGCCTTGGACTTGGTCGCAATTTTCGCTGAGTAGGAATTTAAGTTCTTCTGCGGTCTCTATGCCCTCGCCGACAACGATAATGTCCAAACTGTGGGCCATGGCGATAATTGCCGTGGCGACCGCTTGATCTTCTGGATTGCCCGCGAGGCCGCGTACGAAAGTACGGTCAATCTTTAGTACGTCAAACGGGAAACGCTTTAGGTAATTAATCGCCGAATACCCGGTGCCGAAGTCGTCAATCGACAGGCGAACACCGAGTTGACGGACTTGCATAAGAGTTGCGACCGTCGCCTGTTCGTCGGCCATCACCAGGCTTTCTTTGACCTCAAGTTCCAGAAATTCCGGGGCCAATCCGCTATCGTTCAAGGCTGATTTGATCGTACTAACCAAGTCACCCGAAGTGAATTGCTGAGGAGAAATATTGACGGTTACTCTTAGATCGGGGGCGCCCTGTTCGTGCCATATGCACGCGTCCCGGCAGGCAGTTCGAAGAACCCAGTCGCCGATCGGAACGATCAAACCGGTTTCTTCGGCGATCGGAATCATCTGATCAGGCCACACCAGTCCAAGATCGGGGCTTTGCCAGCGTAGTAAAGCTTCGGCGCCGACCACATCGCCAGTGTCGGGCTTAACAATTGGCTGATAGTGGAGAAATAACTCGCCGCGCTCGTGCGCTGTGCGCAAGCTGGTTTCAAATTCCAATCTTTGAACGACTTGCGCATTCATTTCCGGTGTGAAGAACCGGTAGGCGTTGCGCCCGCGTTCTTTGGCCCGGTACATGGCGGCTTCGGCATCCCGCATCAGTACCTGGGGATCATAGCCATCGCTCGGGTAAACCGTGAGGCCCATGCTGGCCGTAAGGAAAATCTCCTGCCCGCCCATGACGAACGGCTTCGCGATTGAATCCAATATTTCCTGGGCGACGACTTCGGCATGGACCGCGGCGTGGAGCCCAGGCAAAACGGCCAAAAACTCGTCGCTGCCCAACCGCGCAACGGTGTCTCCTTTGTGGACGCAGCGATCAAGGCGTTCGGCCATTTCCTTGATCAGGCGATCCCCGGCATTACGGCCCAGCAGATCATTAACGTTGCGGAAGTTGTCCAGATCGATGTGCATGATGACAACCGAATGGTTCCCTTGATGAGCCCCGGCGATTGCTTGTGATAGCCGATCCAGAGCCAGAACACGGTTTGGCAGATCGGTTAAATCATCAAAGTTGGCCTGACGCAGCAAGCGATCTTCGTAGTCTTTGCGAAGGGTGATGTCTTCCTTTGTGACGATGAAGTTGGTGACTACACCGCTTGGGGTTTTGATGGGCGCGACAGATGCATATTCCCAGAACGAACCACCATTTTTCTTCTTACTGTGCAGCTCCCCCCGCCATTCTTCGCCATGGAGGATCGTATCCCACATGTCATCGTAGGCGGTTTCGACGGTTAACCCCGACTGCAGTTCAGACAGATTAGTGTTCAAGACTTCGTCACTATCAAAACCTGTGACTTCGACAAATTTCGGATTGACGTACTCGAGGGTACCATTGGTATCGGTAATAATTACGGATGCAGGACTTTGCTCGACCACCTGGGTCAGTTTTCGTAGTTCCTGCTCGGCCAAACTACGCGCGGTAATGTCCTGTACTGTACCGCGCATGCCGACAGGCTGACCGGCATCGTCAAAGTAGACCTCCGCTTGCTCTTGAACTGTCCGCGTTTTCCCGTCGGTGCATATAATCCGGTGATCCATATTAACCGGCCGGTTGTCGTCAAAAGCCGTACGCACAGTTTCAAGCAAACGATCTTTGTCGTTCGGATGAAGCCGCCCCAGGGCGGTTTCAAGTAAAGTTTCGCTTTCCAGATTGCGCGGGTCGACGTTGTAAATGCGATATACTTCGTCCGACCACCACAGATCATCCGTCGTGAAATCCCACCGCCAATTACCGAGTTGGGCAATACGCTGGGCTTCGGAAAGTCTGGCCTCGCTCGATCGCAATGACCGTTCGGTTTCAGTACGCTCAGCAATCTCACTTTCCAGGCTCTCATTGATCGCGGCCAGTTCAGTGGTTCGCTCGGCGACTTTTTCTTCGGATCGAATGCGGTCCGCGATCTCTTTCAACAGCCGTTGCAAGAACCACAACAAAACCATGACGGTGATCAGCAGCGCGGGCAGAAACATAACACCGCGTTCAATTGCGTCACGACCGCTGTGTACTGAGAGATTGAGTACTTCCGTCGCATTCTCCCTGGACTCGCGCCAAACTTCCTCGAGGAATGACAACGCTTCCAGAGCCGGATAGTCGTCGATCTTGGCCAAAACGCCCGATTGGGCCGGGTCTCGTCCTTTGGCAGCCGAGTCCCGTGCGATCTCGAGTTTGATTCCGTAATCGTAGATCGTTTTCCGTAATTGCTGGATGGCGACTTGCTCTTCACTGTTCGCGCCTAAGAGCTCGTATTGGAGAATTAGCCACCGCAAATCTGCCAAGTCCGTTTGGACTTCGCTGAGCAATTCCGGATCCTGCCCAATGACATAGTCCTGGAAGTGGTGAATCAAGCCGCCGTACCCGATGGCGCCGCGAATTTGGCTGAGATAAAAGCCCTTGGCTTCGGCGCCAAGCGTGTAGTCGTCCCAACTTTTTTGGACTTCGTCAAAGTTCTTGGCCGCACGGACGCCAAAGACAATGCCAGCGACAAACATGGCAACCAGCATCAATACAACGCCAGCAGCAATAAAGCGCAGGCGGCGGACACCTGAGGGCCTTTTTGTATTGCTCCGGATAT
>Ga0315336_1005713_pt1 | contig 13323 bp, 13 predicted proteins | sample ASW5metaG_FD_204512 | JGI IMG/M metagenome (GOLD analysis project Ga0315336, IMG submission 204512) | Ammonia-oxidizing marine archaeal communities from Monterey Bay, California, United States - ASW #5 | ecosystem: Environmental > Aquatic > Marine > Intertidal zone | place: USA: California...
ATTTTTTTAACTAATCCTTTTTGTAAAGCAGCAACAGCTTTAGCTACAGCTAAAAAAGTTTTTCCTGTACCGGCTGGTCCAACAGCAAAAACAATATGTTTTTGATTTAATAATTTGAAATATTTTTTTTGATTACTAGATCGTGGTAAAATTTTTCTTTTTTTGGTTTGAATAAAAAAATCTAATTTCGATGAATTATTAGTATTTAAAGACAGCAAACTCTTTGTATCTTTAATTTTTTCTTCATCAATCTCAATTCCTTTTTTTGCTTCTTTAAAAAGATTTTCAAGTTCACGTCGGGTTTCTTCTATAGAAATTTTTTTTCCTATGATTTTTACTTTATTGCCTCTATATTCAATCTTTACCTCATTAATTCTTTCTAATATTCGAATATTTGAGTCATCAATACCAAACAAGCTACTTAAAATATTATTATCATCAAATTCTATATGAATAGATTCTGCTGTCATGCTTTTAATATATTACCTTCCAGGGCAAAATTTGTAGAACGACTAATAGATACTTTTTTAATTTTTCCAATTGGATTATTGTTAGAAGTTACGAACACACTTTGATTATATATTGAACGTCCTATGTATTGATTCTTATGTCTTCCGTTACGATCGAATAATATTTCTAATTTTTTTCCTAAGAAATTTTCATTATATTTTTTTTGTTGTTCTTTTAAAAGAGATTGTAACGCACTTAAACGTGCCTTTTTAGTGATTATATCAATATCTTTTAATTTAAAAGCGGGGGTACCTGGCCTTGGACTAAACATAAAAGAGTATGCTATTGAAAATTCAATTTTTTGAACCAATTCCATTGTTAAATCAAAATCTTCATCATTTTCCCCAGGGTATCCAACTATAAAATCAGAAGACAGAGCTATATCAGGGCACCGATTTTTTAATTTATTAATAATTTCAAAATATTTTTTTCTTGTATGCTTCCTATTCATTTTTTTTAAAATTTTATCAGAACCTGATTGAATTGGTAAATGAAGGAAAGGCATTAATTTAGTATTAGTAGCATGAGCATTAATTAGAGACTCACTCATGTCATTGGGATGCGAAGTCATATACCTAATTCTTTTTATATTTTCGAATTCAGCTATTGTATCCAATAAATACGCAAGATCTACGGTTTTGTTATTTTTATTTTTACCATGATAGGCATTAACATTTTGTCCCAATAAAATTACTTCTTGTATACCGCTCTCTATATATTGTTTTATTTCATTTCGAATCTGATCTACTGGTCGTGAGAATTCTGAACCTCTTGTATAAGGCACTACACAAAAAGAGCAAAACTTATCACAACCCTCCTGTATAGAAATAAATTCTGATATTGCATTTGATGATCTAAAAATTAAATTATTAAATTTTTCATTTTGTAAAAAATCATCACTGATAAATTCTTTATTTTGTTTAATCATTGAAGGTAAATTATGGTAAGACTGAGGTCCCACAACAAAATCAACCGCGGGAGCGCGTTTTTTTATTTCCTCACCTTCTGCTTGTGCCACACAGCCAGCAATAACTAATTTGGGATCCTTTAAATTAGCTTTAGATCTTTTTTTTGTAATACGTCCAATATCTGAATAAACTTTTTCTGCTGCTTTTTCTCTTATATGACAAGTATTAAGAACTATGATATCAGCATCTTCAAAGCTCAAAGTTTCTATATAGCCTTGAGGTTCAAATAAATTTATAATTCTATTAGAATCATACACATTCATTTGACATCCATATGATTTTATAAAAATTTTTTTTTGGTCAAATTTATTCATTAATTATTTTTTCAATAAAATATACATCGATTTTAGTATTACTAAATTGATAATCATCTTTTCTAATTCCGGTCTGGAGATAATTATTTTTTTTGTATAGATTAATTGCAAGTTGATTATCTTTAGCCACCTTTAAATATATATTTTTCAATTGATTATTATTAAAAACTAATGAAATGGATTTAAGAAACTTGGTCGCATAACCTAGTTTTCTTTTTTGAATTTTAACATAAAGCAATAATATCTCATATTCTATTTTTTTTTCAATAGTTATTAAGTTACCTAAGACAAAACCTTCAAATATGTCACCTCGAAATAGACCTAATCTAAAATTTATTTCTTTCAATAACTGATTATTAAATTGTTCAAGGTTCCAATTTAAACTTATAAAATAATCCAGATCTCCAGAACTTAAATCTATTAAACTAAAGTATGTTAATGAATGAATGGAGTAATAACTTTTTGACTTGTAACAATTACTTAATTTAATATTTTATTATTAGAAATATATATGGGCTCTATTATATCTTTTTTAGGCAAAGATATTATTTTCTTTATATTGTGATTAATTAACTCATTAAAATTTATTTTTTTATATTCTACATCTTTTATAAAATTTATTTGATTCAATGGTAACGCACTATTAGTGAATATAGTTTTAAAAAATAATTTATTTAACTCTAAAGTATTATTTTGTTTTTCAATTTTTGTAATTTTATACTCATCTTTTTTTAAATCATACATACAAATAAATTTTTGATTATTAGATGAGCTAATATAAATTGCTGATGAACTTAACTGTTCTTTCTTAATAGCATAACGAAATAAATCAGTACAAGACACGCCGATTAAAGTAATATTGGTTGCTAAACTTAATCCTGATAAAAATGCTATACCAATTCTTAAAGCAGTAAATGATCCTGGACCAGTATTAGTAATCAAAAATTTTAATCTCTTATCTAAAGAAAATTTTTTATTCAATTCAATGTAGGCTGGAAGTATACAATCACTCATTTTTTCATTGGAATTAGTAAATAAATTTTTTGAATAAATAATTTTATTATCTTCAATAAGTGAAAATTCTGGTAAAGGAGAAACTATATCAAAAAACAAGATCATTATGTATTTAAAAAAAATTTATTGGATATTAATTAGTTTTTTTTATTTATTTTTATTTACTAATACATCTGTTGCCAATAATATCAAGAATTCTGCTGTGGTCTTTATGTATCATAAGTTTGATGTTTCTAAATATCCTTCTACAAACATAAGTCTAGAACAATTCGAGGCTCATTTAAATGAATTTTCTTTACCAAAATATAAAGTTTTATCTTTAAACTATATTGTCGATACAATTAATAATGATGGTAAATTACCAGATAATACTATTGGAATTTCTGTTGATGATGCTGATAAATCATTTTTTGTATTAGCTTGGCCAAAATTTAAAGAAAGAGGCTTTCCTGTTACTCTCTTTATAAATACATCAATCATTGTTGCAAATAATAAAAATTACCTCAACTGGGATCAAATAAGACAACTCAAAAATGAAGGGGTTACAATAGGTGCTCACTCACATTCTCATAATCATTTGCCAGAAATGTCAATTGATGAGATAAAAAATGAACTTGAAATATCAAATAAAATTTTTTTAAAAGAACTAGGAGATATACCTCAACTATTTGCTTATCCTTATGGAGAAGCAGATGAGAGAATTATGGGTATTTTAAAAAAATATAAATATAAAGTTGCTTTCGGTCAGCATTCTGGCGTAATTAATGAAACCTCTAACTTATATTATTTGCCTCGTTTTTCTTTAAATGAGCGTTATGGAAATATTGATAGAGTTAAATTTGCTGCAAACACAAAAGGGATGGGGATTTATGATTTTATACCTTCAGATCCTCATATATTTGATAATCCTCCATATATTGGTTTTTCCTTACTTGATCAAAAATTAGCAAAAACAATTGACTGTTTTATTTTCGATAGTAGTGGACAGGTAGAAAGTGAAATTTTTAAATTTAATGAAAGAATTGAAATACGTTTAAATCGTAAATTGAAATCTGGAAGATCAAGATTAAATTGTACCGCTAAAGATGAAAACAAAAATTGGAGATGGTTTGGTCATCAATTTTACTTATAAATTTAAGAGTTGATAAAGGCTTGAATCTTAAAGTCAAATTGACTAAAATTATTTGAGTCTATTATTGAGTTAATAGTATCAACATATGAATCGTCTTCGGCATATACATCTAATGTTTGTGTTAATAATTCAATATTTTTATTCAAATCTTTTTTATTAATTTGACTTCTAACCTTTCTAAATCTTTGATAGGCATAATGGGTATTAATATTTTTAAAATATGATTCTACACTTTTATGAAAAGAAGAAAAATTTCTAACAAGGTGTTTTTTTCCTTCTTCTCTTTCAAAAGGAACAACTCCATTATTTTCATCATAAGTATATTGTCCAAATAAGGCATTGTATTCTTTTGCAAATCTAGAGGTTCCCCACCCACTTTCATTCGCTGCTTGAGCTAAAACAATTGAATTTGGAATAACATCTACTGAAAATAATAAATCGTTTAAAAGATCAATTTTATGTTTGTTTTTTGATTTTATTTGATATTTTTTTGCAATTTCTTTCAAATAAATAATGTCATTTTTAATTAAAGTTTTTTCTAACAAAAGATAATTTTTTATCTTAATTAGACGTTGTCTTTCCATCAAAATCTTTTGGTTTTCAAATGAAATTAGAGGTAGAACTGTTTCTATAAATTCTATTTTTTTTAGTGAAAACATTTTTTTCCAATCTGAGGAAACCAATGGAGCTGAAAAGGATGAAATATTATCTATAGTTTTGTTTGCTGTATTTTTTTTTAAACTAATTTGTATATTTTGATTAGTAGAAATATCCTTATCAATAAATTTTTCAGAATATATTTTATTAATTTTTAAAGAATCATATTCACTAGTAATATTATTATTTTCCTCAAAGGATGAAATATGATTTATAGTTTTGTTGGCTGTATTTTTTTTTAAACTAATTTGTATATTTTGATTAGTAGAAATATAAATATCTTTATCAATAAATTTTTCAGAATATATTTTATTAATTTTTAAAGAATCATATTCGCTAGTAATATTATTATTTTCCTGAGCGGATACTAAATTTACTTTTATTTGAGAAATGGTATAAATTTTTTCATTAATATTGAAAAAATTGTCTAATTTTTTTGTAATTTTAAAATTTTTATGGACATTTATAGGAACAAGATCTTTTTTAACAATTGAGTTTATTTTCTCAGTATTTTTATTAAAATTATTATTAAAAAAATCTAATGAAGTTCCCAGTAAAATTATAAAAGTAAACGGAACAAGTAATAATATTAAATATTTATGCATCTACAGGTCGCACTTCTTTTACTTCAGGCACATAATGTTTTAACATATTTTCTATACCCATTTTTAAAGTAGCTGTCGAACTGGGGCAACCAGAACAAGCACCTTGCATATGAAGATATACAATTCCTTCTTTAAAACTTTGATATATAATATCACCTCCATCCATTGCAACAGCGGGACGAACTCGTGTATCAAGTAATTCTTTAATTTGTTTAACTATTTCTGAATCATTTTCGTTTTCTTTTAAAGATTCAGTTCCTTTATTTAAAGTAGTGGCATCTATTGTTTCATCATCAGAATTGAAATGATCCATAATAGCACCCAAAACATCAGGCTTCATAACTTGCCAATCAAGTTCTGCCGATTTTGTAATTGTAATAAAGTCACTACCAAAAAAAACACCTTCAACACCTTCAACAGTAAAAAGTCTTTTAGCAAAAAGTGAATCTGCTGCTTCATCTGTATTTTTGTAAAAGGCTGTTCCTTCTTTCATCACTACTCTCCCTGGTAAAAATTTGAGAGTTTGGGGGTTAGGCGTTTGTTCAGTTTGTATAAACATGATGACCTTCTATATATAGGTAATATTATGTCAAACGTATGAAAAAAAGAGGCTATTTACTAATTTTCTGGGAGTATTATGGCTTAGAAAAACCCACAATATCATAAACCTGGTTTAAAACAGGCTCGGCTACAACTATGGCTTTTTCTTTTCCAGTTTTCATAATAGTATCTAAATATATGCGATCTTCCATTAATTTTTTTATTTCTAATGCAATAGGAGTTATTTTTTCTGCTGTCAGATCTGCGAGGTCTTTTTTAAAGGTAGAAAATTCTTTACCTGCGTAATCCTTAAGAACTTTATTTTTTGACATATCACTTAGTGACGCAAAAATAGTCAGTAAGTTTAGTACTTCAGGTCTATTTTTTGCTTCTTCAAAATTAGATGGTAGTGGGAGTGGATCAGTTTTAGCTTTTCTAATTTTCTGAACAATACTATCTTCATCATCACTTAACATTATACGGGAATAATTAGAAGGATCTGATTTACTCATTTTTTTAGTACCATCTCGAAGGCTCATGACTTTTGTAGCTTCACCAAATATTAAAGGCTCAGTTATAGGGAATAAATCAGTTTTAAAATCATTATTAAATTTTTGAGCAATATCACGTGTTAATTCTAAATGTTGTTTTTGATCTTCTCCTACAGGGACATGTGTTGCTAAATATATTAATATGTCAGCAGCCATTAAAGTTGGATAAGAAAATAAACCCACAGAAACATTTTCCTTATCCTTTCCTGCTTTATCTTTAAATTGAGTCATACGACCTAACCACCCCATACGGGCAATACAATTGAAAATCCAAGCAAGTTGAGCATGATGGGGCACTTGTGATTGCGCAAACAACACATTTTCTGCAGGATCAATACCAGAGGCAATAAAAGCAGCTGTCACTTCTCTTGTCTTTTGTGCAAGTTGCTTGGGGTCTTGCCAAACAGTAATTGCATGTAAATCTACAACGCAGAAGAAACATTCATATTCTTTTTGAAGTTTAACAAAATTTTTAATAGCTCCTAAATAATTTCCTAAATGCAAATCTCCTGAAGGTTGTACACCTGATAAAATTCTTTTTAACTTTTGCATATTTATTTTTTTATATAGCCCTTTAGATCCTGAATCGTGATAACTTTTAGCATAAAAATCATCCCTAGATAAATAATTTTACAACAGACAATGATCAAAGCAAGACTGCCTATTTTTAATGAACTACTCAAATCACCAATATTTAGAAATAATACTTTATTGAGAAAATAGCATCCAACAAACATTACAATCATAGACATTATAATTTTAAAGCTATTACGTATTAATTGATCGTCTAATGCAAGACTGTCTTTAGAACGCAAAACTATAAAAAGCAATATAGTATTAGCCCAAGCACTAATAGCTGTTGCTGTAGCAATTCCCATTTCGCGCATAGATTCTATTAATAAGAGTGATAAAACAATATTGATAATCACACTTATCAAAGAGATATATAATGGAGTTTTGGTGTTCTCTCTTGCAAAGAAACAGGTAACTAAAATTTTAATTAAAATATAAGCTGGCAAGCCTAAAGCAAAAATCGATAAAACTTGAGCTGTATATAAAGTATCTGCTGAGAGAAATGCCCCTCTTTCAAAAAGAATATTTATAATTGGTGTGGAGAGAACAAATAAAACTGCGGCAGATGGAAGTGAGATAAATAAACAAAATTCTAGTGAGCGATTTTGTATTACATCAATTTCTTCTTTTTTATTTTGTTTAATAGCTTTGGACAAACTTGGCAACAGGACAACACCCATTGCTATACCAAAAATAGCTAGAGGTAATTGATTCAGACGATCAGCATAATAAATATGACTGATAGCACCAACAGGCAAAAAAGATGCAATTATTGTTCCTACAATAATATTCAATTGAATAACACCTGATCCAATGACACCTGGTAAAAATAATCGAAAAAACTTTTTTAATTGTTTATTTATTCGAGGAAGACAAATACGTGGACGATATAATTGTAAAACAGCATGATACATAAATATAAATTGGAATAAACCACCAATTAAGACACCGTAGGCTAAGGCATGACCTGCAGAGGGAAGTTGTGGGGTTAAAATAAAAAGAGAAAGAATAAAACTAATATTTAAAATAACTGGAGCAAAGGCGCCTGCCGCAAATTTTCCGTGTACATTAATAATTGAGGTAAAGTGAGAAACAAGAGAAATAAAAATAAGATAAGGAAAAATAATTTTTCCAAAATATACTGCTAAGTTAAAGGCTTCTTTATTTTCTGAAAAACCCGGAGCTAATACTTGTATAATATAGGGCATTCCAAAATAAAAAATAAAAGTTAATGTAATCGTTACAAATAATAACAATGACATTGTATTTTCAACAAAATCAGCAGCTTCCTGATCATTCTTAGTATCTATGACAACTCCAGAAAAAACAGGAATTAGTGCAGCGCTATATGCTCCCTCTGCCAACACACGACGAAAAAAATTAGGGAGTCGAAAGGCTACAAAAAAAGCATCTGCTGTTACAGTAGATCCAAGAAATTTTGCTATAAAAATATCGCGGACAAACCCTAAAATACGACTAAGAACCGTATAAAAACTAACAGTAAGAAAAGATCTAAAAAATCCCTGCATAAGACAATTTTATAGTGTGATGAGTGATTTGTATAAATTTATTTTAGGGCTTAATTTTGTTCAAAAATTCAATTTATTAATAATTATTGTAGCCGAATCATATAATCAAAAATAGATACCTTTTCTATTATCATATATGAGCCTAACACTTTTATACACAATATTAGGCTTTGGCCTTGCCGCATATTCAGTTATAGCAAATGACTCTGTTCAAACTCTTGGAACCTTTATTGCCTCTAATGAACGATTTAAGTGGTACTGGCTTGCTGCTGCTTCATCAGCAGTATTAGCATTTACTCTTTTATATGGATGGTCTGTAAATGATGGTGACATTACATTTGGAAGATTAAATAAAATTCCCTATCAAACTATTCAGTGGTATCACGCTGCTGCTCCTCTTATTTTAGTTATGCTGACTAGAGGTGGAATTCCTGTCTCTACTACATTTTTAGTTTTATCAGCTTTTGCATCAACTGTTGTTTTAGAAAAAGTTTTGATGAAATCTGTTATTGGTTATGGTTTAGCTGCTACAGTTGCCTATATCGTGTGGATTTGTGTTAGTTATTTTATTAATGAAAAATTTGATAAAGTTCCAGAAAATCATCGTAAAGCTTGGATTATTGGTCAGTGGTTCACAACTGGTTTTCTTTGGTACACTTGGCTTAGTCATGATGTAGCAAATATTGCTGTTTTTCTTCCTCGTCAATTATCAATTGAACTCTTACTAGCATGTATTGTCATACTAAGTGTTTTACTGTTTTATATTTTTTGGGATAAAGGAGGAAAAATTCAAAAAGTTGTCTATTCTAAAACAGGGACGCGTTACACTCGATCTGCCACTATAATTGATTTTGTCTATGCAATTATTCTTCTCTACTTTAAGCAATATAATGATATTCCAATGTCAACAACTTGGGTTTTTGTAGGTTTATTATGTGGAAGAGAGTTGGCCATTGCTACTATGAATAAGGAATATAAATTGCGTTATGTCTTCCCTTTAGTTGGTAAAGATTTTTTAAAAATGATTTTTGGTCTCTCTGTATCAGTTGGAATTGTTTTATCAATCCACTACGTATTCATCCCAAATGGATTTTAAATTAGAAAATTAGTTTTTATTCTTTTTCTTTAATTTAGGCCAATGAATATCATCTAAAATATATCCTACACATTTAGATGAGCCACATTTGCATGGATGGTCAACATAATCTGTGTCATATGAATAACCATAATTATATGATAGTTCTGCATTTTTTTTTATATTTTTAATAGCTGAAATCCAAATACGGTTATTGTCTATTTCTACTTCACAATTTGGATCACAAGAATGATTAATTAACCTTGCGTGATTATGAGGAACGCCTCCATCAATATCATAGAGTTTATTTAGTTCAAAAACATACACCATGCCGTTATTTTTATTTTTTTTAGCTTTATTAATTTGTTTATCTGCTCTTTTATCTCCTTCCTTTTTTGTGATTTTATCACCAATATATTCAATTACTTGAGACTTTTTTTTAATATCTTGTGATGCAAATAAACCTGATCCATGCACTTTTGATTTTTTCTTTTTCCAAAGTTGCTTCATTTTCTTCCTAAGGGTAAATAATTGAAAAAATTTGTATTTATGCTTTTAAATTAATTTCTTTAATAAGAAATAATTAATTTTTGAAATTTTACAAAAAAAATAAGAGAAATTATAGTGTTTTGTAATAATTTTGTAACATTGCTTTATTTATTTTTTTAAAGTTCTATAAGCCTTGAATGTTTGGATTAAAAACAGACTCCCTATTTGGAGAAACAAAGAAACTTGAAAGAGAAATCGATGAATTTGTCGATATTTTATCAGAAGTAGGCCTTGTCTTTAAAGGTATTGTGCCAACTTATTTGTCTAATGGCAATACAGATAAATTTGATAGCATGGTTAATCAAGTTAGTGAAATGGAGAGTAAAGCTGATAAAATTACAAAAGAAGTAGAGCGCACACTATATGAGGAAACTCTTATTCCTGATGCACGAAGTGATGTTTTGCGTCTTTTAGAACATCTAGATGAGGTGATTGGTTTGTATCAGGGTAACTGTTATCATTTTTCTATTCAAAAACCTAATTTTCCTAAGGAGTTTCACGAAGACTTGAAACAACTGAGCAACACAGTTGTTAATTGTGTTGAGGCACTCTGTCTTACTGTTCGCTCCTTCTTCCGCGATATTAAATCTGTTAGAGATAATGCCCACAAAGTCACTTTTTATGAAAAAGAATCAGATGTTCAATTTGGTTCTTTGGCAAGAAAAATTTTTGACTCTGAACTTTCGCTTGATCAAAAAATGCATCTTCGTTACTTTGCCGAAAAAATAGATCGCATCTGTGATCTCTCTGAAGACATTGCTGACGAAATACAGATCTACGCTATTAAAAGATCAGTATAATTAATTTATGGATTTAATGATTATAATTTTTCTCCTTGGTGGATTGTTTCTTGGGTGGTCTTTAGGTGCAAATGATGCAGCCAATGTCTTTGGCACTGCTGTAGGAACTCGTATGATACGCTTTAAAACAGCTGCTATAGTTTGTAGTATATTTGTTATTATGGGAGCTATTATTAGTGGAGCAGGAACAACTGAAACATTGGGAAAGTTGGGAGCAATTAATGCATTACCTGGAGCCTTTTCTGCCTCTGTCGCTGCAGGGTTATCTGTCTATCTAATGACAAAATTGGGACTTCCTGTTTCTACAACACAGGCGATAGTCGGAGCAATCGTAGGATGGAATCTATATACTGGTTCCCCTACCAACATCAAGGTTCTCATTACTATTCTTGGAACTTGGTTTTTGTGTCCTGTCATTTCAGCTATTGTAGCTATGTTTTTTTTTATTATTATTAAAAAATTTATTAATCAGAGTAATTGGCATATTCTTCGACTTGATGCTTATACTAGAACTGCCCTTTTGCTTGCAGGTGCTTTTGGTGCTTATAGTTTGGGTGCAAATAATATTGCTAACGTTATGGGTGTTTTTGTACCTATCTCTCCTTTTACAGACATTAACATATTAAATGTATTTACTTTTTCTTCAAAAGAACAGCTTTTTCTTTTAGGAGGCATAGCTATTGCTGTTGGTGTTTTCACTTATTCTAAAAGAGTGATGCTAACAGTTGGAAATGATTTATTAAAAATGTCCCCAGTAGCTGCTTTTATAGTGGTTCTTTCTCATTCAATTGTTTTATTTTTATTTGCCTCTCAAGGAATTAGTAATTTTTTACAATCTATAAATCTACCCTCTATTCCTCTTGTTCCTGTTTCTAGTTCACAGGCGGTCGTAGGAGCTGTAATTGGAATTGGCTTATTAAAAGGGGGAAAGGAAGTGAAGTGGAGTATTGCTGGTAAAATTACTATTGGATGGTTTACTCTTCCTGTAATCGCAGCTTTAATTTCTTTTGCGATTCTTTTTATTTTACAAAATATGTTTGATCAAAATGTTAGTTTTTAATCAAATAATTTAGACAAAAGTTCTGTAGGATAAAATAAAATCTTCCTGCTCTTTAGTTTCAATTGCCCCTTTTCTTTTTTCTCTAACAATATCTATAGCGTCTTTATTTTGTTCACCAAACTCCACTAACAGCATTGCAGCAAGGGTGCCTGAGCGACCTCTACCTCCCATACAATGTACAACAATATTTTTTCCATCTATTAAATCATTTTTCAAAAGAGATTTCGTTGTTTGCCACTTATCTACAAATTTATAATCTGGTGCTTTTAAATCAGAAATGGGCATATGCATCCATTTCAAATTATTAGTATAAATATTGCGAACAAATTTTTTTTTCTCATAAAGATTTTCAATCTCTTTATCTTCGATTAGTGAAACAATAGTACTACAATTAAGTTGATTAAAAAAATTTAATTCATTAAAAAAAATATCCTCCTTAAATGAAATCCTCTCACTATCTCTGCCAGGGAAACGGGTTAATATAATTTTTCCACTAACACCTTGTGGTTCAACATAGTCGTAATCTTTGATCTTCATAGGCTAATTTTTACATTAATTTAAATTAATTGGTATCACCTACATTGTAGCGCCACGCCTGTGTTTTTCTTAAGATCCCTTTTGTAATAATTGTATGTGTTAAACGAACAAAAATAGACACGTATACAATAAGCATTGCCATAGCAGCAGCTGCAGCCACATCGCCCTGCTCATCTAGATGAATAGAGGATACTGAGGCTAAAGTTGTATCATAGGAATAAATAAAAATAACCCCGGACACTGTCGTCATAGCATTGACAAAAAGATAAATGGAGATATCAAAAATAGGTGGTAAACATACAGGTAATGTTACTCTCCAAAACATTTTATAAACTGGAATTTTTAGAGATAGAGAAACGGATTCAAATTCTTTGTCCATTTGTTTAAGTGCTGTAACAGCTGTTAAATGTGAAACGGTATAAAAATGAACAATTGTATTCACAACTAATATAATCATTGTTGCATAAATAAAATTTAATGGATTGTCTTTAGCATTAAAGAAGAAAATATATGACAAGCCTAATACCAGGCCTGGAACAGCCATAGGCATAAGGGCAAAAAATTGCACCAAACCTCTTGTTTTTTCATCGGTTCTCAATTTTTCAACTAAGTAAGAACCAATAAAAATAATAATCGTTCCAAAAATCGCTGTGTACAATGCTAGACGCACGGAATTATAAAAAGATTCCCATCCTAATCCAGCGACTTCAAAGCTATAGTTTGATAATGTTAGTTGTAAATTGTACGGCCAGAATTTTACTAGTGCCCCAAATTGAGCCATCCCAATCATTAATAAAACAATTATTGCAAGCATTGAACAAAATGCCAACATTATCATATCAACATTAAAATGTTTTTTAGGTTTAAAAACAACCGACCGTGAGGTCAGTAAAGAAATTTGTTTTTTTC
>Ga0315336_1005714_pt1 | contig 13320 bp, 11 predicted proteins | sample ASW5metaG_FD_204512 | JGI IMG/M metagenome (GOLD analysis project Ga0315336, IMG submission 204512) | Ammonia-oxidizing marine archaeal communities from Monterey Bay, California, United States - ASW #5 | ecosystem: Environmental > Aquatic > Marine > Intertidal zone | place: USA: California...
AAACTACGCCGCTACATCAACGCCTACTCGAAAGACGCCAAACCGTTCCGCTGGAAGTATTCGAAACCTTCACGCCGCATCCGCCATGGTAAAACTATTTCTGCGACAGTCCACTAGTGACACGAAGGGGGTTCCTCCGGTACCATCCGAATCGACGTTCAAGAAAGGGACCCGCGATCGCGGTGGCAGGCCAACCGGAGCGATTCAAGGTATTCCAGCCGGAGTCAAACCACGTTTACACCCAGGAGTATTTTGAGTGGGTTGCGGAATGGTTCAAGAAGTTCTGCTGAACGGGCTGATTCCTATTGCGCGCACAGAAACGTTTGATCCACACTTCGCCGCTACAACTGGGTTGCTCGCCCACGGAGGAAGAAAACGGCTACATCAATCGTTTCGCTTTCCAGCGGCCGGATCCATATTCACCCAAATCGACTTCGCCAAACATCTCTTCGCTAGAGGCCGACCCACTGAACTGATACCGCAACGATGTTCCCTCGTACCGTAGCGAGCTTGCAAAAGAGACGCTACGGTCGCTTACGCGGCCTCGGATCGCGCCACCAGCGATCCGCCCCGTATGCTCACCACGCAGTTGACCCTCCTCCATGCTCAGAAAGAGTTTGTGGCGGGCCGACCCAACCGAGTAATCGATCCACAGATCCCAGTGGCCGGATATATCCACTGTGGCTGGAGGGGGCTTGGCCCGGGGCGGCTTCCGTTTTGGGGCATCCCGGAAAATCTGGTAAAGCCGTTCGGCCACGTGCTTCTCATCACCAGGGTACAGTGCCGCTGCGCGAATCCCGAGGGAGTGCCCCTCTCCACCCGCATGGGCCATGATGCGTGGCTTACCGTTAAGCAGTTGATCGTGTACATCCCCAGAGGTCAGCCCAATCAACTTCGGATCCCACTCAATACTCATCCGAACGTAATTGCCCTCAAGTTCGCCTTCCGTGATTCGGCCCGTAACGCCTCGGACTTGCGAAGCGCGGCCGATGATATGCCGATACCAGCCACGCCAGAGTTCGTCCTCTTCAGACCGGTCTGGCTTGCTTGCAAGCGCTTCCACCGCCGCAAGCAATCCCATGATCTCTTCCTTACTTACTTTCATCGCACGGGCAAATGCGTGGTGAGGCGCGCTGTTCGTGAACGCGGCAGCGATGAGATCCTTTCGCCCCAGCAGTAGCCCGGCTGTTTGGGGGCCTCTGATAATCTTTCCCCCACTGTACGCGACAAGATCGACGCCACGACGCAAGAATGGGTTCGGCCGGTGCGGAGTGCCATCCGCAGCATCAATCAACACCGGGACACCTTCTCTATGCGCAGCCTCAACGAACTTCTCCAGTGAGAAGGGATTACCTGCCTCGCCCATGTGAATCAATCCGGCAGCCATCGCGGTGCGCGGACCAAACGCCTTGCGTAGATCCGCGGCTGTTGTCACCTCAACGATGCGAGTGCCGACCGAGCGAATCGCTTGGTCATACACGATGCGTGACCAGCTCGGGATCACCACCTCGTTCTTCAGTCCCCGCGTATCCGGAACCTGTTGGATCTTCTCGGGATCGCCGCCCGCAACACAAGCGAGCGTTGCGCAAGTAACAGCTCCTGCCGCGCCGGAACTCACAAGTGCTGCCTCAGCATCAAGAAGTCGCGCGATCCGCGGTCCCACGGCGGCCATGAGTTCATCAAGGTTGACGTGATAGTAGGAAGCCTGACGGATCGCTTCGATAACCTCCGGCCGTTGAGCGGAACCACCGTAAATCGTAGTAATCGCCGTGCAGTTGATGTATGGCCGGGCACCAAGCTTCGTGTAGACATCCGGCCCTTTCCCGCGTATCGGCAGCCCGGTCTCGGGATCCACCGCTGGACCTACCGCCGCCGCCAGTCCCAGCAGTTCACGACGTGGCAGTCGGCTGTTTGTGAAAGAACCCATAACGTCTCGCCCCGCTACTTCAGTTCGTCTGTTCCTGTTCTGCTACTTCCCCTCGGGATAGGGTGTCCAAATCACGACCGAAGTGATACCCATGGGATAGCCGGCGGCATTGAGTGTACCGTCGTTCCACTTAGCATCGTAGTGATAGCCGAATAGGGTCATGATACGACCGTCGGCCAACTCAATCGATTGCGGACTGTGCATGCTCTGATGCATCGCCCACCGAAACAGGATAAAGCGTCGGTCCCAGTCCCACGTCTTACCGTGATCGCGACTGAGCACAGCCTCGATGCCGTGATAGATCTCGCCATCGAGTTCTCCCATCCGCACTGCGTAGGTGAGCAGTATGTCGCCACTACTCAGTGTGAGCAGCCGGCTGTGAACCTTGCCGTATTGAAAGTGAACCTGATGATCCGTCCACGTCCTTCCTTCATCCAGGGACCGAGCCATGGTAATTCGTCGCCAGTGGTCACTGTACGATGGTAAACCGCTCGCTTGTGCTGTTCGGAGTGCCACGACCAAAGCCCCGTCGCGAGCTCGCGTAACGGCCCCCTCGGAAGTAAGCCACTCCGGGGGCAGCCATCGCTCTTCTCCCCAGGTTCGGCCACCGTCTCGGCTTCTACGAAGTAGCGAATGAGCTGACCAGCCATCGCGGAGTTGTCCTTGAACATAGAAGACGCCCGTGATGCTTTGTCCCTCAACGAGAAGCGTGCCATGCCGATAGGTTTGGCGGTTGCTGCCATCGGACAAGAGTGGAAAGGGGATCTTCTCATCCCAAGTTTGCCCACCATCCTCGCTAAAGCTTGTGAAGCCCAGATCATCTCGCGGAATCAAGACCAGACGGTTGTTTCCAAGGTGAACCGGTTCCGGCGGCTCCTGACCCCAATGAATGATCCTCGGCTGGCTCCAGCTTTCCGCTTCGTCATCGGAATGCGTGACAAAGACGGCCCGCTCGTCTTTCACCGGGTTTTTCAGCCAACCGGTGCCCACCAGCACCAACCGTCCATTGTCGAGGCGGGCCACGCCAGCGAACTTCATGGAGTGGATTAGGAACGTGTAACTGCGGCCTTCGTGGTACGACGAACCCTCGGGATGCTTGCGTCGGATCGCAATCGGCATCGTTGGACTGATCACGCGGTCGGGAGAATACGCGGCGCTAGCCCCTTTGGAGGCGAGTCGCTTCAAGCGCTCCAGAGGAATGGTGTCTCGGGGGGTTGGTCTAGCAGTTCTGACCGTCACATCCCTGGCCGTGGGAATCCCCGACGCGGCGCCAATCGAGCACGAAGCGAGTCCGAGTGCCGTCAAGCACACGAGTTGTATTGCCGTGCAACGTCCGACTTTTACTTGTGTGGGTCGCACTCGGCGTCGAAACAGATGGTCCTCTCGGTCCTCATACAAGACTCGTGACATCGGCACCGACATGAGCTGCGGTGATTCTATCGCGATCTGGATTGCTGTTGGCAATGACGGTGGTCTCACTTCTTCCGCAAGGTTCGCGCAGACTGGACGCTGGAGGCCTGATCGAGAGCCGAGACCACACAGCTATTGCTTGCCGGCGTCCTCCGTGACAAGAGAACTCGCTATAGTTCACCTCATGCAAGACAAACCCGTACGTTCGAGGCGCCTTGGTCGAGTCCTTTCCTGGTCGATACTCTGTCTTTATGGGATGACTCAGATTCTGAGTGCACAGGCCCCAAACCAGTCACCCCAAGAGCTGCCGCCGTCGCCATTCAAGGAACCACAGAAGCGCTCGAAGCGCATCCGCTACAACAACGGAGCCTGGAATCCTATCGTTGACCTGACGGAGATCTTTCCAGGGAACCGCAATGTCGATGAGCGTGGCGTGTACCGGCTGTACGACGGAGCAGTCGGTGTCAAGCTTCGCGTTGAGCAGACGGAGCGGTCGGAACCGCTGTTGGAGGCGGTCGCGCCGTGGGAGAGGGGAAGCGGAATCTCTCCTCTGCTGATCTGGAACGCGGACGGCCTGTGGCACATGCTGTACGAGGTCTCGGCAGCCGACAAGACAGGCTACGCCACTAGCGAGGACGCCTTTCATTGGGAGCGCCCGGTGATGGGGCAGGTAGGATTTGGGGGTTCGACAGAGAACAATCTGCTCGCCAACGGTATACGAGGAGCAACCGGCGCCTACGTTGATGGGTACGCACCACCGGACGAGCGCTTCAAGGCTATGGGCGGGGACATGGCCTGGTACGATCCTGCCACCCTACAGCGGCTTTACGGCAAAGAGGCCTGGGGGCGTTGGACGAAACAGAAGCAGGAGGGCGAAGCATACGAGGGCCCCAGAGCGGAGATTTGGGGCCGCACACTCGGATGGGTTTCGGCGGACGGCCGTGATTGGAAGATGCTCGAGGAGCCACTCGGCAACCGGCCGGTAAACGGGGGTATCTCCTTTTACTACGACGCGGAGATCGGCGAATACATCGCCTACCTGCAGATCATGGGCAACACCGCCGAACTCATGCCTGGCATCGGCACGGCACGCATCGAAGAACAAACACAGCGCCGCACCATCGGATTCTCACGGACGAAAGACTTCCGCCGCTGGCCGGCGCCGAAGCTGATCATGGCTCCAGACGGGCAGGACGATCTCGACATCTCCTTTTACGGGGCCAATTACTTCCCGTATCCGGGCCGTACCGACCTGCACGGCATGATCGTCCCGATCTACCACCAGGCGTCCGAAGACATGGACGCTCAGATCGCCTTCAGCCGCGACGGCCTTTTCTGGACCCGGCCCGAACGCCGTCCCATCCATACCGTGGGAGCGCCTGGCAGCGGCGAAGACGCTTTGACTCATTGCTGGCGCAGCGGTCTAGTCATCCTGCCCGATGGTCGTTGGGCGGTGCCCTATACAGGAAACTCGGTACGACACAACGTCGGTGAACAGCAAAGGGACCAGCTCTTCCCCCAGCGGCGGCCGATGCAAATCCGCTACATGCTCTGGCAGCCGCATCGCCTCACCGGAATCGAGGCCGAAGGTGAGGGCCGATTCACGATCCCAACCATCTACCGCCACGGAAAGGAGTTGAGGCTTAACTATCGGTGTAAGCCGGGAGGCTGGATCACGGTGGAACTCGTCAAGGAGCGTTCCGCAGTCTCACCCGACCCCAACCCTATTGTGGGCTTCAGCTTCGCCGAGTCGGACCGTCTAATCGGCGATGAAGCCGATCACGTCGTGACCTGGAACGGCAAGAGCGACACTTCCAATATCGGCAGCACGGTAGCTATCCGCATCCGGATGTTCCAGGCAAAGCTTTTTGCCTACAAGATTTGAGCTGAACTCGCGACTGTACCTATCCCTGGAGTCGGCAGGTGTCAGGCTGTACTGGAATGTCTTGCTAGGGTCCAGCCGGTACGGAGGCCCCTTGCTGTAGAAACAGAGGGCCCCAGACCAGCGGCATCACGACCGGAATAGCTCCTCCACGACGTGACCGTGCACGTCGGTCAGGCGGCGTTGGATCCCATTGTGGTAAAAGGTGAGCCGTTCGTGGTCGAGCCCCAATAGGTGGAGCGCCGTCGCGTGGAAATCGTAGACCGTCACCGGATTCTCGGCCGGCTCATAGCCAAGATCGTCGGAAGCCCCGTAGGCAATACCCGGTCTAAGACCGCCGCCGGCCATCCAGCAGGTAAAGCATGTGGGATGGTGGTCGCGGCCGGCGTTCTTACCCGCACCTTGCGAGACAGGAGTACGTCCGAACTCGGTGACACCCATCACCAGAGTGTCGTCTAACAGGCCTCGGTTGCCGAGGTCCTGAAGGAGCGCTGCGACGGGCTGGTCGTACCCAGCAGCCATCTTCTCGTGGTTCTCGACAAGCTTTCCGTGGGCGTCCCAGCTCTTGGCCGGGCCGCCATGATAGACCTGGACGAAGCGGACACCGTTTTCAATCAGTCGCCGGGCGAGCAGGCATCGATTGGCTAGCTCTCCGGTCTGTTCCCCTTCGCAGCCATAGAGACGCCGCGTTGCCTCGGATTCCTGACCGAGATCCGTAATCTCCGGGACGCTCAGCTGCATCTGAGCAGCGACCTCGTAGCTACGGACCCGCGCTTCCAGGGCGGAGTCGCCCGGATATGCTTTCGCGTACTTCCGGTTCATCTGCTGTAGCCAAGTCATGGCGCCCACACGGGCTTCGTCGCTCACGCCATCGGGTCTTCGCAAGTCCGCGACCGGTGGGCCGTCGGCGTAGGTGCGAAACGCAGTCCCCTGCACCTGAGTCGGCAGAAACCCGTTGGTCCACTGCACCGATCCGCCCCAGGGGAGACCGTTGACGTCAGGCAAGACCACAAACGAAGGTAGGTTCTCGTTCTCCGATCCCAGCCCGAAATTCACCCACGCGCCCATAGACGGAAAGCCTGTCAACACGAACCCAGTGTTCATCTGTGCGACGGCCGGCATGTGGTTGGCGCTCTTCGAGACCATGCTCCGAATGACGGTCAACTTGTCAGCTTGCTTGGCCAGATTCGGCAAGAGCTCACTCACCCACAGCCCGCTCTCGCCGCGTTGACGAAACTCCCAGGGGGAGGCCCATAAGTTGCCACCTTGCCCGAAGAAGGTCGGCATGGAGAATGGTTTGCCATCTCGTTTTCTCAACTCGGGCTTGAAGTCAAAGGTGTCGAGGTGGCTCATTCCGCCTGTACAGAAAACCTGAATTACCCTCTTGGCGCGAGGCCGAAAATGCGGTGCGAGACGGGCGTCGCGGCCGGGCGAAGCGGCTTTCGCCGCGTCCCGCTGAACCAGCGAGGAAACAGCGAGCCATCCGAAGCCGCACCCCGTGTCGAGTAGCCAGCGCCGTCGTGACCAGTTACTGAACATAGATGAACTCGGTTGTGTTGAAGATACCCCAACACAACGCCGCTAAGCCATGGGTCTCCGCAAGAGATCGGCTGGAGGAAAGCTCGTCAGCGCTGGGCCGCCGCCCCATGGCTAGTCGGAATGCCCACTCAACCTGTTCCTCAAGGCCGGATGCCTCGCGCCGCAAACGAGCGGCAAACCCCTCGGCACGCCGCTGCACGAATTCATTGTTCATCAGGCTCAGCGCTTGCAGCGAGGTGGCGGTTTGCGAGCGCTTCGGTGTCTTCACCGAGGGCAGGGGGCAATCGAGCGCCTCGAGCATCGGATCACCGCCGGAGTTCACATTCATGCGGTACACGGTGCGGCGGTTGAACTCGGGGGCGTCGTGTGCAGTTAGGTTGTAGATTTGGAGCGAGCCTTTCTGAGTGATCTCGAAGGGCCGAAAGCTAGGCCCGTACATCACACCGTTGAGATCGCCGCTAACCGAGAGCATAGCGTCGCGTACCTCCTCGCCGGTGAGGCGGCGCGGGGCAAGTCTCCACAACAGGCGATTGTCGGCGTCCTTCCCCGCAGCGGTCTCGTGAAACCAGGAGGACTGCCGGTATGTCCGCGAAAGCAAGATCTGCTTGTGAAGTGCCTTGAGGCTCCAGTCCTTGCGTATGAACTCGGATGCCAACCATTCGAGCAATTCCGGATGGCTTGGCTTGCCGCCGTTGTAGCCGAGGTCGCTCGGATTGGGGACAAAACCACTTCCGAAATGATGCTGCCAAACGCGGTTCACCATGACCCTTGAGAACAGCGGATTCGAGGGGTTGGCGATCCATTCTGCCATGGCTTGGCGACGTTCAGCTGCGCCCGCGGCGTCTGAGAGACCGAGGTCCGCTGACAATCCCTGAACACAAGACAAGCCTGCCGGCGCGACCTCCGGCCCTTTTTGCGTGACATCACCGCGAAGGAATACGTGCGTCGGTCCCGTTGGCCGAGTCCGCGCCCCGTGCACCAACGGTGGTTCGGGAATGGACTCTAGCTCCTCTTGGAGTCTCTTGTGCTCGGTTTCAAAGGCCGCTGTTCGCCCCTTCGCCTCCGGCCCCATCAGGCCGCGCAGATCCCCTGGCGTGAAGTTGCGTATGCCCGCTTGGAAGGATGCGGCGACTTCGGTGGCGGACAAAGCTGAGTCATACAATCGTGCTTCTTCGATTTCGAGTTGGTGGGAGGCCCGGAAACGCAGCAACGCATCATCGGGGGAATAGGTCTGTAACCGTCCGTCGGATGTTGTCGGATCGGGCCTGTAGGGCTCGCCATAAACTTCGCCGTTACGGAAGATCGTGATCGTGCCGTCCGCCTCGTAGGAAATGGCGAGATGGACGCGGTCGCCGGGCTCTAATTCCTCAGTCTGGCCGCCGGGATCTTGTGTACGGAAGCCGCCGTTAGACCGGTTTTCCCAGTGAGGCTCCTGTTTGGGAGCGAAATAGATACTGTCCACCGAAGCGCCGCGCCGGCCGCTGAGACGGCGGAGTTCCATCAGGACGATCGTTTTGTCGGGCTTCTCACGGACGTGGACCCAGGTCTCGAGCGTCTTCTCGCGGATCTCGCGTGACAGAAGAGCGCTGATAGCAATGCCTTCCGGCCCCTTGACCGCATCGTCCTCGCTACGCTCATGGCCCTGTCGCGGTATCGCTTCCGGGCGCAAGCGCAATCCCCCGTCTACGGTCTCGATGGGGCCGTCAAAGCGGGTCGAGAGAAGCGAGAAATCGGCTCGACCATCGACATCGAACGTCCATCGAGCGATGGGCTGCGGAAACCCGTTGAACGAATCGATTGGCCGCACGCCACGATAGCGCTCGCCCCGTTCATCGTCGATGGCTTGGATGCGGCTCTCAATGCTCGCGATCCGTTCGTCACGCGCGCGCTGCTCGCCGGGTGTCAACAAGGGCCGGCCGTAAGGGAAGAACTCATCCAGCGTTCCGAGGCTTGCTGGCTCTGTCGGGGGCCATACGGCTTCGAACGCTGCTTTCATACGGTAGTACTCTTGCTGGGCGATCGGATCGAACTTGTGGTCGTGGCAGCGGGCACAGTTAACGGTTAGGCCGAGGAAAGTCTGGCCGACGACGCTGAGCATTTCTTCGAGATACTCCTCGCGAATAGTCGCGCGCTCGCGCGGAATCGTTGACGTGAGTCCGACCGCATCGAGAGGACCGAGCGTGAGAAGGCTTGTGGCGATGATGCCGTCGTGCGTTACAGGTTCGATCGCGTCGCCGGCAAGTTGCTCGCGAGCGAACTGAAGGTACGACTTGTCCTCATTGAGACTGCGGATGACATAGTCACGATACGGCCAGGCATACTCCCGCAGCCGGTCGCGCTCGAAGCCCTCGCTTTCCGCATACCGTACGAGGTCGAGCCAGTGACGTGCCCATCGCTCCCCGTACTGAGGGGAGGCGAGCAGGCGGTCGATCAGCTTTTCGTACGCATTAGGGCTCGGATCTCGAACGAAGGACTCGATGTCCTGCGGACTGGGTGGAAGCCCGGTCAAGCCGAAGGTGACCCGGCGGATCAGAGTTCGCCGGTCGGCTTGGGGCGCCGGACGTAAACCATTCGTTTCCAGCCCAGCGTAGATCCAGCGATCGATCGGCGAGCTTTGCCACCCCTGCGGTGCGCCGACAGTAGCAGGGGGTGTGGTCTCCTGGAGCGGCTGAAGCGACCACCAGTCCTTCCCGGCGCGCTTGTCTGTGATGCGACCTAACCAAACCGCGCCGTCGGCGATCCAGGCCTGCAACGCCTCCTTTTCCGCTACCGAAAGTGGGGCACCGGGGGGCATCTCGTCCGCTAGGACGCGGGCGAGCAGTAGGCTTCCGTCGGGATCGGAACGATCGATGGCCGGCCCTCGGGACCCGCCCTGTAAGGCAGACTTACGGGTGGAAAGGTCCAGACCACTCGTCTTGGTGCTAGGCCCGTGACAGGAGAGGCAGCGCCTCTCGAGAATTGTCGGACCTTGCTCCGCGGCTTGGAGCAAGCCGCCAGCTAGGATCAGGACGCTTCCGAGTGAGGACAAGCTCTGGAGTGAGGTGAACATGTGAATGCCTTGAGTAAAACCTCCCACGTCGATTCTACTTTGATCTGAGGTAATTCTAGCGCCTCGCCGACGGCTATCGCTCGCAAGTAATCCATCGGCAATCCGCTCTGCACCCGGCTATAGAGTACTTAAAGCCTTGTGGGCTTAGAGTAGAATGCGCTGACCTAGGACCGCGTGCCCCACCGATGTTCCCGATCGCCTCGACCGGGCCGCTCGACTTCCCGGTCACTCACCGAGGACCCAATCGCGATTGAAACGCGCCCGGCGGATGTCACGGCCTCCCTGTGGAAGCTGCTGTTGCCATAATGCAACGAAGGTGCCGTCAGCAGCCTGGGTGATGCTTGGGTAGGACACTTGGGGCCCGTCGGACTCCGCAACATTCCGAGGGATACTCCATGTGCGGCCGCCATCCGCTGAGATCGCCACGCTCAACGGCCGGCGGTACACCGGCGAGTTATTCCAAATCGCGATGACCTCCTCGCTTCGGTCTAGACGCCATAGTCCTGTGGGCGTATTGTGGCCCGTGAGCGAACTGGGCTTCGGAGGCACCCAAGTCAGACCTCCGTCGCGGCTTCGACTCTCATAGTGCCGACTTGATCCGGTCCGCAGGAGCATGAGAATCTCTCCGTCCGCGAGTTCAACGATTGAGGGCTCATCGAGACCGTTCGTCGAGTACGGGGTCATCTTTGGAATCCAAACGTGTAGCTCGCCGAAGGGCCTCCAGTGGATGCCATCGTTGGACCGCAAGATTCCGGCGGCGATGTTCATCTCACCTTCCGTTCGTGCCGGTGTGCCCTTCTCAGCCCACAAATCCCACGAGTAACCCATGAGTAGCGTTCCGTCGCCTAGGCGCAGGCCTTTATGCTGCTTACCGGCGACATACCGCTTGGGCATGAAGATCTCGACTGGAGTCGACCAGTGCTCGCCGTCGTCTTCGGTCTTAGTCATGAAGACTGTGCTCTTGTCGATTGTCGTAAGCTTGACCACTCGCGTGGTGACGTAGACGAACGTTCGTGAACCATCGACGATGATGTTGGGATCGCCGTCCCAAAGCCCAGGATTGTCGACAATTTGCTTGGCTCTGGACCACGTACGCCCGCCGTCATCCGAGATTGTCGCCGCGACCAAAGCGCTGCTTTGGTCCCGCGAATAGGCGCCGAATACCGCCAGTAATCGCCCACTCGTGAGTCGCGCGACCGTTGGGTAGGCGTTGTGGTAGAAGGGTGCCTCCTGGGACCTGATCACGGTGCCGGTCTCGAAGAACGGTTCGGCCGCGCGCAGTTCCAAGGCTGGAGCGAGAACGGCTGCGATCGAACTGAGGATCCAGACCGCTAGAGGAGTCACTGGTCGTTTCACGGGGAGGATGGTGGCCCGGCCGATCCGGGTTTCTGAATCACCTCCGACAGAGTAGCGGAAGTGCCCATGCTGCTGCAATCACGTGGCGGCGGAGGCCTCACCATCATCGAGGCGCTGGAAGAGGAGATCAGTGAACGTAGAGTCGGATTCGGAATCGTGCTTCTTACGCCCGACGATATAGGCTACTCCAAGAGCGAGGATCCTGAAAATGCTAAGCCTCGCGCTCGGCAAAACGTAGTTCTCGAACTCGGGATGGTCATCGTGGCTCTCGGCAGACCCAACGTCGCCATCCTACGCAAAGGCTTTCTTAAAGACCCATCTGACGCTCAAGGAATCATTTACATTCCTTTCAACGACCATGTACGCGAGACCGTCCCGAAGCTCGTGCAACGGCTTCAGCGATCCGGATTCAACCTGGATCAGAATGCATAGCGAGAGCTTCGTCCTAACGCGGGATGAGCATCCACCTTTAGCACCAAGGCCGAACCCTGTTAGGCCTGGTGCCGACATCTAGCTCGGTTGGTCACTGGCCTAATTGGATTCGCGACTCCTTGGGTCGCTGTTAAGGCCATCACCTGGATTCTCACGGGCTTCGGGGCTGGCTGAAAACAAGGAGCGAGCATCGACCACACTGAGCCAAGCTGAGGAAAGGCCTTGCCATGATCTCGTCCTCGGTGGCTTCTCCAAACGTTCCAAACTCCAAACCGCCCCTCATCGTTTAGCTGGAAGTCGGCCAGGAAGTCTGTGAGCCGAGTGATCTGGGCACCCTCGGGGTTCTCAAACTCATCGAGCCTGATGATGGCTTCGTTCTTGTTGCGGGCTAGGACAACTGAGACATCACTGTTGGGCCAGCGGCAGAGGTAGAGGGGCATAGTGGGCGCTCCTGGGAGTTGAGTCTAGTGTAGGTCGGAGGACGGCCCAGAGTTGCTACTCTGTCCGAGGTACCAACTCTTGCCCAGCGCAACCATCAAGCTGTTCTTGGTCCACGGTGACGCAAAGCGCCTACGGACTGCGGAGTTGTCAAACTGGACGGGAAAGGCCGTTGCAGGGCCACGCAGTGAGCTTGATAGCGTCCTTGCGCGAGATGAGGCCAAAGGCTCGGGTGTGTACTTCCTGACCGGCATCGATTCAGAATCCGGAAAACCCACAATCTACGTCGGTGAAGCCGAGAGCATCCGTGATCGCTTGCGGAGTCACCTAAGCAAGGACTACTGGAATCACGTCGTGTTCTTCGTTAGCAAAGACGAAAACCTCACGAAGGCACATGTGCGCTATCTGGAAAGTCGCCTCATCGACCAAGCGAAATCCATTGGACGGGCACTCGCGATGAACGGTCAGTCAAGCGGGTCCAAGTTGCCCGAGTCCGACCGTGAGGACATGGAAGTCTTCCTTGAGAGAATCCACCAACTCATGCCGGTGTTGGGGGCGGAAGCTTTGGTGCCGATTCGATCGAGCACGGCAGGGAAGGCCGAAAAGAAGCTGCTCATCTGTACGATCAAAGGACTCAAGGCAACGGGTCACGTGACACCTACCGGCTTCGTTGTGCTGAAGGGCTCACAAGCGGTTCTCAAGGAGCGTGACTCTGCCCAGAAATACCCATACACCATGGCCACGCGGAAAAGATTGATCGAAGAGGGGACACTCGTCGAAGAAGACGATCACTTTACTTTTACCTCCGACGCAGAGTTCACCAGTCCCAGTGCGGCGGCAACCGTCGTGTATGGTGGACATGCGAATGGGCTAACCGCGTGGAAGATCAAGGGCGGGAAGACGCTGAAGGAATTGGAGGCTGTCTAGTTAGGCTGGGTTCACGGCAAGCTGTTTCGGTCGCTGTTGAGGGCGTATTTTGGGGTGAGTGGACGAAGGCTAGGCATGCAGGTAGGAGCGACGACTATGTTTCGTGGGATCTTCGTTTTTGTTCTATGCGCAACCTGTCTGTTGGGGCAGCCAGATAGAGAAGTCCCGAATGGGTCTACCCGTTCCGCTGGCACATTCCTCTCCGTTTCCGCACCAAGCCTCGGATCGATTGCTGGGTCGGCAGGCTTCGTCGGCGAGGATGTCCGATAGGCCGTAGAAAGTAGCGACTCTCCGGCCCGAGTCGATAGGCTCGGGTTGACTGATTCGTTTTAACGAAAAAGGAGAGTCGCTGTGAAGAAA
>Ga0315336_1005715_pt1 | contig 13316 bp, 13 predicted proteins | sample ASW5metaG_FD_204512 | JGI IMG/M metagenome (GOLD analysis project Ga0315336, IMG submission 204512) | Ammonia-oxidizing marine archaeal communities from Monterey Bay, California, United States - ASW #5 | ecosystem: Environmental > Aquatic > Marine > Intertidal zone | place: USA: California...
AGCCCTGAGATATTATTTTTGAATTTGATGGCAAAAATATTGATACAATGAGAACTTTACCAAAAATTGTTGCATCGACAGATGTAGGCAAGAATGTAGTTGTTAAAGTTTGGAGAAATAAAAAAATAATTTCAAAAAAAGTTTTATTAGGGCAACTTGAAAGTTCTAAAGAGTTTGCGTCACTTAGAGAAAATGAAAAACCAACTGAAATTAAAAATCTTGGAATTACAGTAAGATTGTTATCAGAAGAAGACATTAATAAAAGACAATTACCCAAAGATACGACTGGGGTTGTAATTACTGAAATTGCTTCCAATAGCCCCGTTTATAATCACTTACAAGTAAATGATATTATTGTTGAACTTCAAAAAACAAAAATCAATAATTCAATACAATTAAATGATATAATAAAAAAAAACGTCGACAAGGGCGAAAAAATTTTATTGTTTGCAACTTATAACAATCAAAACATTAGACGCTATCTAGGGATTAAATTAAATTAATTTTCCATTCCATGGAGCGAGAACCCATAATAGTTTTATTAGCTGGTCCATCAGCATCAGGAAAATCTAAGCTTGCAATTAAATTATCAAAAATTATTAATGGAGAGATTATTAATGCAGATAGCATGCAAGTTTACAAGGAGTTAAAAATTTTAACATCCAGACCTTCTGCTTCAGACTTAAAAAAGATTAAACACCACCTTTATGGTTTTATTTCTGTAAGAAAAAGTTTTTCAACTGGTGCCTGGTTAAATATTGTAAATAAAAAAATTAAATCAATTCTGAAAGAAAATAAAGTTCCCATTTTAGTTGGTGGGACGGGTCTTTATTTTAAAGCATTAGTTGATGGTTTAGTTTCTATTCCTAATATTCCAATATTACTAAGAAAAAAAATAAGAAAATATCACAAAACAATTGGTCAGGAAAAATTTTATAAAAAATTATTAAAATTGGACCCAAAAATCAAGAATTTTATTCTAGAAAATGATAATCAAAGATCTATTAGAGCTTATGAAGTTAAAAAGTTTACGAAAAAATCTTTATATGATTGGATTAAAAATACTAAGCCAATGTTTGATCCAAATCTTTTTAAAAAATTTTTTCTTCATCCTTCCAAAGAATTTTTATTGCAGCAAATAAATATACGTACAGATAAAATGTTTAAACAAGGAGTAAAGCAAGAAGTTAAAGAATTTTTAAAACTAAAAATTAGTCCTGATTTGACCGCTAATAAAGTGATCGGCATACAAGAAATTAAGGATCATTTAGTAAAAAAATTAACATTAACTGAGGTTAAAAATTTAATCCAAATTAGAACTCGTCAATATGTAAAACGCCAGTTTACGTGGGCTAGAGGAAAAATGAGTTCTTGGAAGATAATTAATCCTAAAAATTATAAAGATATTCTATATACACTTGCCAATTAATTGTTCTTAAACTTGACCAAAAACTAAACTCCGTTAGATTGTTCTAATGGGAAATTTAATGACAGGAGCAGAAATTGTTTTCAAGACTCTTGAAGAACAGGGAGTGGATACTATTTTTGGTTATCCTGGTGGAGCAGTTTTGCCTATCTATGACGAACTAAAAAATCATAAAAAAATTAGACATTTTTTAGTTCGCCATGAACAAGGCGCTGGTCACGCAGCAGAAGGTTATGCAAGATCTTCTGGTAAACCGGGAGTCGTTTTGGTTACATCTGGTCCAGGAGTTACTAATACGGTAACAGCTTTAACCGATGCCTATATGGATTCAATTCCAATAGTATGTATTACAGGTCAAGTTCCTACCCATTTAATTGGAACAGATGCATTTCAAGAATGCGATACCACAGGAATTACACGACCATGTACAAAGCATAATTGGTTGGTTAAAGATGTAAAAGATTTATCTAAAGTCATGCACAAAGCTTTCGAAGTAGCAACATCGGGTAGGCCAGGTCCTGTTTTAGTGGATATTCCAAAAGATATTCAGTTTAATAAGACAAAATATATTTCTTATAAAAATAAGAAACAATTAAATAACAAAAAAAATAATCTTTTTACCCAAAAAGACATTGATACGGCGATTGAATATTTTAAAAAGTCTTCTAAGCCCATAATATATACGGGCGGTGGTGTTACAAACTCAGGACCTGAGGCAAGCACCTTGCTTAGGGAGTTGGTTGCAATAACGGGTTTTCCGATTACTTCAACACTTCAAGGATTAGGATGTTATCCAGGTGAAGACAATCAATTTATTGGAATGTTAGGTATGCACGGAACTTTTGAAGCAAACAATGCGATGCATGATTGTGATTTGTTAATCAATATTGGCGCTAGATTTGATGATCGAATCACAGGTAAGGTTGATGAGTTTTCTCCAAAATCAAAAAAAATACATATAGATATTGATCCATCTTCTATTAATAAAAATGTAAAAGTTGATTTACCAATAGTAGGAGATGTGAGTAAAGTTTTAAAATCTTTCATTAAAAACTTTAAGAAAAAAAATCCCAATTTTGGGAAATCAAATAAACAAAAGATTTCAAAGTGGTGGGAACAAATTGGAAAATGGAGAGAAAAAAAATCATTAAATTTTATAAACAGCACAACAATTATTAAACCACAACATGCAGTTCAAAGGTTATATGAACTAACTAAACATAAAGATGTATTTGTTACTACCGAGGTAGGCCAACATCAAATGTGGGCAGCTCAACATTATAAATTTAATAAACCTAATAGATGGATGACCTCAGGCGGGCTTGGTACAATGGGCTATGGCTTGCCAGCAGCAGTTGGGGTTCAAGTTGCTAATCCTGGAAAATTAGTTATTGATATTGCTGGAGAAGCATCCGTGTTAATGACTATGCAAGAGATGTCCACTGCGGTTCAACACAAATTACCAATTAAAATTTTTATTTTAAACAATGAATATATGGGAATGGTTCGTCAATGGCAGGAATTGTTACATGGAAAAAATTATGCAGAAAGTTATACCGCAGCACTTCCAGATTTTGTAAAATTGGCAGAAGCTTATGGTTGCGTGGGAATACGTGCAAAAACTCCCGATGAATTAGATCAAAAAATAAAGGAAATGATTGAGGTTGATAAACCCGTTATTTTTGACTGTGTAGTTGATAAAGAGGAAAATTGTTTTCCAATGATACCATCAGGCAAACCACACAATCAGATGTTGCTTGGACCACAAGATGAGGAAGAAATTTCAGAAGAAGGGAAAGTATTAGTATAAATGGTAATTTCGAAATCAGCGTACAGTGTTGCAGGAAAAATTGGAAAAATTGAAAGACATACCATTGTTGTTTGGGTAGATAATGAAGCGGGTGTTTTAGCTAGAGTTGTTGGCTTTTTTTCTGGACGCGGTTACAACATCGACTCTTTAGCCGTTGCAGAAGTTGATAAAAAAAACAACCTATCCAGGATTACAATTGTTACATCAGGAACACCACGGGTGATAGAGCAAATTAAACTTCAATTAAAGAAACTTATCCCTGTTCATAAAGTTGCTGATTTTTCCAAAGATAAAACATTATTTAGGGAGTTGGCACTCTTAAAGGTGATATCTAGCGAACAAAGAAGAAATAAGGCAAAAAAAATATGTAAAAAATATAATTCAATAATTTTGGATAACACAAAAAAATCATTTGTTGTAGAAGTTGCTGCTTTACGAAAAGAAATTGATAAATTAATAAACCTCTTGCAACCATTAGGTCTTGCCAGTATATCAAGAACGGGAGTTGTAGCAATGTCAAAAGGTTCCGAAGTGTTTGGAGAGAAACAATGAAAATGTTTTATGAAAAAGATGCTGACGTCGGTTTAATAAAATCTAAAAAAGTTGCAATTTTTGGTTTTGGAAGTCAAGGACATGCACATGCTCTTAATTTAAAAGACAGCGGTGTAAAAGAAGTTGTAGTTGCTTTAAGAGAAGGATCTACTAGTAAGAAAAAAGCAGAATCCCAAGGACTTCGAGTAATGAATTTGTCGGATGCAGCCGAATGGGCAGATATAGTTATGATCTTAACTCCAGATGAACTCCAGGCTCAAATTTATAAAAATCATGTTGAACAAAGAATGAAAGAAGGAACAAGTATAGCATTTGCGCATGGTCTGAATATTCATTTTAGTTTAATTAATGCGAGAAAAGATTTAGATGTTTTTATGATTGCCCCCAAAGGTCCCGGACACTTAGTAAGAAGCGAATATCAAAAAGGAGGCGGCGTTCCATGTTTGATGGCAATTCACAAGGACAGTTCTGGCAAAGCTCGTGATCTAGCCCTTTCATATGCTATGGCGATTGGTGGAGGCAAATCTGGTGTCATTGAAACAACTTTTAGAGAAGAATGTGAAACAGATCTTTTTGGAGAACAAACAATACTATGTGGCGGGTTAGTAGAACTTATTAAAAATGGTTTTGAAACATTGGTTGAAGCTGGCTATTCACCCGAGATGGCATATTTTGAATGTTTGCATGAAGTAAAGTTAATTGTCGATCTGATTTACGAAGGTGGAATTGCAAACATGAATTACTCAATTTCAAATACAGCAGAATATGGAGAATATGTTTCGGGTAAAAAAATAATAGATGGCGACACCAAAAAGAGAATGAAAGAAATTTTACAAGATATTCAATCAGGAAAATTTGCTAAACAATGGATGAATGAATGCAAAAATGGACAAAAAAATTTCTTAAAAATGAGAAAAGATTTGTCTAATCATCCAATCGAACAAGTAGGCGAAAAGCTTAGAGCCTTAATGCCATGGATAGGTAAAAATAAGCTAGTTGATAAAGATAAGAATTAACAATCTTTTAAATTCTTGCTAATATTTAAACAATTATTTTGCAATCTCGCCTAGAGATTGTAATATTGGTTGATAAAAAAAAAGCAAAAATGCTTACAAATGACCAGCGATAAAAATAGAGTAGTAATATTCGATACCACAATGCGTGATGGTGAACAGTCACCGGGCGCGTCTATGAGTTTAGAAGAAAAAAAACAAATTTCGAGAGTTTTTGATGAATTAGGAATTGATGTTATTGAAGCAGGATTTCCGATAGCTTCTCCAGGGGATTTTGAAGCAGTAACAGAGGTAAGTAAAATTTTGAAAAAATCTATCCCTTGTGGATTATCGAGACACAATAAAAAAGATATTGATGCATGTTATGAAGCTTTAAAAGCAGCGCCAAGATTTAGAATTCATACTTTTATTTCAACAAGTCCGCTTCATATGATGCATAAGCTAAATAAATCACCAGAAGAAGTAGTTGAAGCAATAAAAGAAAATGTAACTTACGCAAGAAAATTTACTGATGATGTGGAATGGTCATGCGAGGATGGAACAAGAACTGATATGGATTTTATGTGTAAAACGGTTGAACTTGCAATCAATTGTGGAGCAAAAACAATAAACATACCCGATACAGTTGGATATTCGGTTCCTGCAGAATTTAAAAAAATAATTGAAACACTCATAAACAAAGTACCCAATATAGATAAAGCTATTCTGTCAACGCATTGTCACAATGATCTAGGTTTAGCGGTGGCAAATTCTTTAGCTGGTGTTTCTGCGGGCGCTAGACAAATTGAATGTACCATCAATGGTATTGGTGAAAGAGCTGGTAATGCTGCACTTGAAGAAATTGTAATGGCAATGAAAACTCGAAATGATTTAATGCCATTTAAAACAGGAATAAAAACAGAATTGTTAAGCAAAGCTTCAAAAGTTGTTTCAAATGCAACTGGTTTTCCTGTTCAATTTAATAAAGCGATTGTTGGAAAGAATGCATTTGCTCATGAGGCAGGCATCCATCAGGATGGAATGTTAAAAAATAGAAACACCTATGAGATTATGACACCTGAAAGTGTGGGTGTAAAACAAACTTCATTGGTTATGGGAAAACATTCTGGAAGACATGCATTTAAAGAAAAATTAAATGATCTTGGTTATATGGGAATTACTGATGATATTATCCAAATTGCCTTTGGAAAGTTCAAAGTTCTTGCCGACAAAAAGAAACACGTTTATGATGAAGATATTGCGGCTCTAGTAGATGATAGTTTAATTAAAGAAGATAATGTTATTAATTTAAAATCTCTTAGAGTATTTGCTGGAACTGGAGAGCCACAAAGAGCAGATATGACGTTAGAAGTTTATGGAGAAATTAAAAAGGCAACCGAAACTGGCGACGGTCCGGTAGATGCTATTTTTAAATGTGTAAAAAAATTATATCCTCACGATGTAATTCTTAAGTTATACCAAGTTCATGCAGTAACTGAAGGAACAGATGCTCAAGCTACGGTAAGTGTAAGAATTGAGGAAAATGGCAAGACCACAGTTGGCCAAGCAGCTGATACTGATACCCTTGTGGCTTCAGCCAATGCATATTTAAATGCATTAAACAAAATGATTATTAAAAGAAAAAGAACAGCTCCAGAAGAATATGAACAGCAAAAAATGAAAGGGATATAAAATAAAATATGATCAAAAATTTTTTTGAAAGATTTGCCAAAATTTGGTCTACGGATATGGCAATTGATCTTGGAACAGCAAACACATTAGTCGTACTCAAGGGTCAAGGAGTTGTTTTAAATGAACCTTCTGTTGTTGCGATTCTTGATGATAAAGGCAAAAAAACTGTATTAGCTGTTGGAGATGAAGCAAAGACGATGTTAGGGAGAACACCTGGAAACATAACAGCAGTTAGGCCTTTAAAGGATGGAGTGATTGCTGATTTTATTGTAACGGAAGAAATGATTAAGCACTTTATTAAGAAGGTTCATAAAAAAAGAACTTTTGCAAATCCAAGAATTTTAATTTGTGTTCCAACAGGTTCAACGCCTGTCGAAAGGAAGGCAATTCAAGACTCTGCATTAGCTGCAGGAGCTAGAAAAGTTCAATTAATTGAGGAGCCGATTGCAGCAGCAATTGGCGCAAATCTTCCAATTTCAGAAGCAACGGGTTCCATGGTGGTTGATATAGGCGGAGGTACCACTGAAATTGCTGTATTATCACTTGGAGGCGTAGTGTATTCCAATTCAATAAGAGTAGCAGGAGATTCAATGGACCAAGCAATCATCGGTTATATGAGAAAAAAATATAATCTTCTTGTAGGGGAAGCTAGTGCTGAAAAAATTAAAAAAGAAATAGGAACCGCTTTTCCAACTTCTAACAATAGTTATCTTATGAAAGGTCGAGACATTAGGTCTGGAACACCAAAAGAAATAAGCCTAAGAGAAGAAGATACATCAGAAGCGCTTCAGCCAATTTTAGGTCAGATCTTGAATGCTATTAAAGATGCATTAGAAAATACACCTCCAGAATTATCTGCAGACTTGGTTGATATGGGGTTAACACTTACTGGTGGAGGCTCATTATTAAAAAATATCGATAAATTAATTTCAAAAGAAACAGGATTACCTGTTGCGGTTGCCGATGATCCTTTGGCCTGTGTTGCAATTGGAACTGGAAAAGCTCTAGATAACCAGGATTTATTTTCTACCATGTTATCCGAATACTAATTGATGACATGCTATGGTAACAAGTCGAGATGATTTTTCAATAGCAATACGATCAGCCTTTCTTAAAAAAAGTGTTAAACAAAAATTTTCATTATTAGCCCTTATTATTATATCGGTTGTTTTACTTTCTTTAGAATCAATCAATTCAAAATCTCTTAATTTTGTTCGTTCGGCAATTAAGGATGTGATTTATAGAACTTCTTTTATCACCTCTATTCCGGGAAATATCATTAGTCCTATGTTTTCTAACATTCAAGGCCATTTTGAACTTTACGAAAAATATGAAATGGTAAAATTGGAACTGCAACAATTAAATGATCAACAAAATCAAATTAATTATCTAAAAATAGAGAATAATAAATTAAAAAAAGTTATAGATGACAACAGTGTCCATAGTTATGAAACTATTACTTCCAAAGTTTTGGTGGATAAAGAAAGTCCTTTTTTAAAGTCAGTTATTTTAAATAAAGGATTTAACTCAGGACTTAAAAAAGGAATGCCAGTTTTAAAAGGTTCTTATTTTGTTGGCCGAATAACGGAAGTAAATTATTTGTCTTCAAGAGTATTATTAATCAGTGATTTAAATAGCAAAATCCCAGTCATCGTTGAACCAATGGGCTATCAAGCAATTATGAGTGGCACTGGAAATGAATTTGCTCTATTAGATTTTTTACCAAAAAATCATCAATTAGAAGTTGGTAATCTAGTTTATACTTCTGGAAGAGGAGGTATATTTTTTCCGGGTATTCCAATTGGAAGAGTTGAGTTAGTTGAAGAAAAATTCAGCGTAATATTTTTTACCGATTTAAATCAATTGTATTTTACAAATGTAATTACTTCAGAACCAATGACAGGTAAACAATAAATGAATTTATTAAAGAATTATTCTATTAATCGCTTTCTTAGTTTAATTCCAGCTTTGATAATGTTTTTTTTAGTTTTTAGCGAAACAGATTTTAGTTTTGAAAATCTAAATTTTTTATCTTTTAATTTAATATATATTCTCATATTTTATTGGATTTTAAAGAATCCTGATATTTTAGGTTATGGTTTTATTTTTTTAGCAGGAATAGTTAATGATGTAGTTATTGGATTACCTATCGGAGTAAGCTCAATTACTTATTTAATTTTATCAGGTTTTGCTGCATATTTAAGGTATTTAACGGTACAGCCTTCCCTCATTTATGATTGGATTGTTTTTGTACCATCAATTGCAGTTACAAATTCAGTTTATTATTATATTTTAAGAATATTTTTTGATATTAATGTTAATTATATTGCTTTAGTAATAAATACAGGCATTACGATTCTTTTTTATCCTATTTTCGCGATTTTATTTAATTTTCTAAGTAAAATAATTGCTACAAAAAGATAATGCTTAATCGAGAGAATATTGCGATAAATAAAAACAAATTAATTACAAGACGAATGTTTGTTTTGTCTGTTGCAAAAATAGTTTTTTTTACTGGTATTTTAGGTCGATTATTTACATTGCAAATTTCTGAAAATAAAAAATATTCATTTCTATCTGAAAAAAATAGATTGAAAGAATGGAAACTGCCGCCCAAAAGGGGAATTTTCAAAGATTATTTTGGAAATATAATAGCAGACAATGATCAGGTTTTTCAACTACATGTCGTGCCTGAAGAAGTTGAGAATTTTAATTATCTGATGGTTAGGTTGAAAAATATAATTAAAATAGAAAATAAAGACATAAAGAGAATCTATAAGAAAAAAGAAAAACAATTACCTTGGCAAACATTAATTATTTCAGAAAATCTTTCTTGGGAGGAATTTTCTAAACTTAATCTTTTTTTACATGAACTAGGAGGGGCAAAACCGGTATTTTCGGTTGCAAGAAAATATCCACATGGAGAAAATTTTACTCATGTTTTAGGATATGTTGCAGAAGCTAGCGCACAAGATATCGATAATTATTCATTTATTAAGGAAAATTATGTTCCAGGTCTCCGTGTTGGTAAAACTGGATTAGAGAAATCTTTAGAAAAAGAACTTATTGGAATTTCCGGAGTACAACGCTACGAAGTTAATGCTCATGGAAAAAAAATTAACCAGATTAATCGCATCGAAGGGACTCAAGGTAAAAATTTTAGAATTACCATCGATAAGGAAGTGCAAAATTATGTTCAGAGGTTATTGTTTGGAATGAGTGGCTCTATCAGTGTGATGGATATTTATACAGGAGATATGATTGCAATGGGATCATCTCCAAGTTTTGACCCAAATCAATTTGTTCATGGAATAAATATTAAAGAATGGAACAAAATTAACGAAAACCCAATGAAACCACTAATAAATAAATCGGTTTCTAGTTTATATTCTCCAGGATCAACTCTGAAACCTTTAGTTGCTCTGTCTGCACTAGAAAACGATGTTATTAGTCCTAAGTTTGTTCATAAATGCGAAGGAAGCATGGTGCTATATGGACATAAATATCATTGCTGGGAAAAAAAAGGTCATGGGTATATGAGTTTAAGAAACGCGATTAAGCAATCTTGTGATATCTATTTTTATGAAGTGGCAAGACTATTAGGAGTGGACCGTCTATCTGTTACAGCAAAAAAATATGGACTTGGAAACAAAGTATTAAGTAACTATTTTTTTGAAGAAAAACCTGGAGTTATTCCTTCTACAGAATGGAAAATTAAAAACATAGGTAGAGGATGGGTATTAGGTGAAACCTTACTTACTGGAATTGGACAGGGCTATATACAATGTACTCCATTAGAACTTTGTTTATCGACAGCTCAGATAGCCAATGGAGGGTTTAAAATTAAACCGCGAATTATAGACGATGGCACAGTAATTTATGAAAATGTTAAATCAAGTATTGATAGTCAAATGAAAAAATTTGAAGAAAAATTAAAAAAAAAAGAAGTCATAATTGCAGAGCAAGATCTTGTTTTAATGCAAACTGAAAATGTAAAATTAATATCTTTATTCAGAAATCCTGAAAATGTTAAATTCATAAAAGAGGCAATGTTTGCAGTAAGCAATGAAACTAAGGGTACTGCTTATTCCTCAAGACATAAAAAAAAGAAATATCAGTATGCAGGCAAGACAGGAACTGCACAGGTTAAAAGAATTACAGAGGAACAACGTGAATTAGAACTACTGACCAAAGACATACCTTATGAAGATCGAGACCATTCTGTATTTATTGCTTTTGCACCATATGAAAATCCTCGATATGCAATTAGTGTTTTAATTGAGCATGGAGGTTCTGGAAGCAAAGTGGCAGCGCCACTAGCTCAAAAGGTTATTAAATTAGTTATCGATCGACACGAACTAAGAGAAAAAATTAGAAAAGAAAGAATGTTAGAGATTTAAAAATGAAAACATTAAGTAGTTTTTCTCAAAAAAAAACATTTTTAGAAAAAATTAAATCGATTGATTATGTCCTTGTAACGATTATTTTGTTAATTGGTATCATTAGTTGTTTTGCAATGTATTCAACTGATGGAGGTCAATTTAAATATCATACCAATAGCCATATTTTAAAATTTTCGATATTTTTTATTTTGTTCATAATGTTTTCTTTTATAAGAATAACTTTTTGGCACACGTCAGCTTACTTATTTTATTTTCTGGTACTAGTTATGCTCTTTTATGTATTGTGGTTTGGAGTTTCGGCCAAAGGTTCTCAGCGTTGGATTGATTTATATTTTTTAAATTTACAGCCGTCCGAGCTAATGAAAATAGCTATTATTGTCTGTTTTGCTAAATTTTATCATCGAATTCAAATGCAGGATATACACAAATTTACAAATATTATTTATCCCATTATTTTATTAGCGCTCCCAATTTATCTTGTGATTGCCCAACCAGATCTTGGTACTTCAATCTTAATTGCTGCAAGTGGATTAGCTGTAATTTGGTTAGCTGGAATTAGAGTTAGGTACTTTGTTTATTCATTTTTATCTTTATTAGTTTCTGCTCCTTTTGTTATATCGTTTTTAGAACCTTATCAAAAGAAACGGATATTAACTTTTTTAAATCCAGATAGAGATCCTCTGGGTGCCGGTTATCAAATTCTCCAATCCAAAATTGCAGTAGGGTCTGGTGGATTATTTGGTAAAGGATATCTAAAAGGAACTCAAAGTTATCTAGAATACTTACCGGAAAAACATACGGATTTTATATTTACTTTATTTTCAGAAGAATTTGGATTCCTAGGTTGCGCAATCTTACTGATGTTATATTTTGTAATGTTATTTAGAGTTATCAGAATAGGCGAACAATCAAAAAGTTATTTTGCAAAGTTTTATTGTTTTGGTTTCTCCGCTGCGTTATTTATTTATATTGTAGTTAATATGAGTATGGTGTTAGGCCTTCTACCGATTGTCGGTTCCCCTTTACCCATAATGTCTTATGGCGGTTCGGCCTTATTATCTATCATGCTTGGTTTTAGTATTGTTATGAGTTGTAAAATTTATTCTACTGAGACAATTATCTAAAATTAAAATGATTCCAACTGTTGATCAATATTATCAATTGCTTCGCCAAATCCATCGATTGGTAGAGTAAGCGAAATCGGCTCTTCCTCATTGAAGACATAAAAACTAATTTCCATTTTGTCGAAATTTTTCAATGAGTACTTGAGCATTTTACCACCTTCAAACATTACAAGGCAACTATCGCTCTCACATTTCAAAAATGACCTGGTAAATTTGGTTTTGTCATCAAAGCTTATTTTTAAACGTTTCACTATGTTTATCCTAGAAGCAGGAGGAGTGGTTATACTTAAATTTTCTTTTATTTTTGAATTTATATTCTTAGTAACACTGTATGTAATTAAAAAAGTTTCGTTCTGTTCTTTAATATTTATTTTTCGAGCAATATTGCATTGTCTTTGTTTCTCAAAATTAATACAGTAATAAGTCCAGTATCCTGAACGTTCCGTCTTAATTTGTTTTTCATTTGTTTCAGAAGCAATTACGAACACACCTGAAAACAAAAAAAACAACAATGTGGCTTTAAAGCTTCTAAATATCATCAATATTTTACTATTTTTGTTACAATTATAAGTTGCATTTCAAATTGATTATTATATATAAAATTATAAGCGTATATTATAAAAGTATAGCGGGAGATGAAAAAAATAATTTTTGTAGTAGTTACTACAGTCTTTTTAAATGGGTGTTTCCAGGTGGTTGCCATGCTAGGGCCGGCAATGACAGGGGTTACAACCGGAAATATAGCTCATTCAGCGCTATCCTACGGATTTAGTTATAGCGTTCAACAAGCTACTGGTAAAACTCCAATTGAAAATGTATTAAGTCTTACTAGAGAAAAACATAAGAAAAAAGTAAAGAATGATGACTTATTAAAAAAGTTATTATCCAAGGATTATATAACAACAACTTTCGGCAGTTAATAGTTAGGAAAAGCGTCTTTTAAGCCCATTTTAATCAAAAATTTAGATTTTAATTTTTATTTTTTTGTGATTTAATTATTTATGTTTGGAAAAAAATCTTCTGAATTATTGTTGAATGAAAGCGGTAGATCCTATTTAGCTGAAACTATGCAGGTTGAAGGCGATTTCCATTATGGCGGGGCCGTAGATGTTGCAGGATTAATAAATGGAAATGTTTATGGCAAAGATATGGTCATTTTAGAAACAGGATCAGTCAAAGGTAATTTGCATGTTAACAAGCTAAATATAAATGGACATGTCGAGGGCCAAATAGTTGCTGATGAAATTTCTTTAGGGAGCAAAGCGGTAATTAAGGGAGATGTTTTATTTAAAGCATATCTAAAAACCGAAGAAGGCG
>Ga0315336_1005716_pt1 | contig 13311 bp, 14 predicted proteins | sample ASW5metaG_FD_204512 | JGI IMG/M metagenome (GOLD analysis project Ga0315336, IMG submission 204512) | Ammonia-oxidizing marine archaeal communities from Monterey Bay, California, United States - ASW #5 | ecosystem: Environmental > Aquatic > Marine > Intertidal zone | place: USA: California...
TTTATAAAGCCTCTAATAAATTAATAAAAGATTTTAGAGAAGTTGAAAATTTACAAGTATCAAAAAAAGGAATTGGAGATTTTGTTACCTCTGCAGACTTAAACTCGGAACAAACAATTATTAAAACATTGCAAAAGGCATATCCAGAAATAAAAATAATTTCAGAAGAAACAAACCCTGAGGTTGATTTAAATTTGCATGAAAAAAAATGGATTATTGACCCATTAGATGGAACGTTGAATTTTCTTCATGGATTGCCTCATTTTGCAATTTCTATAGCATTAATGATAAAAGATGAAATAATTTCAGGTGTAATTTATGATCCAATAAAAGATGAATTATTTTGGGCAGAAAAAGGTGTTGGTGCCTATCTTAATAATACTAGAATAAGAGTTTCCCAACGAAGCCAACTCAAAGATGCTTTAATCTCCACAGGAATTCCATGGAAAGGAATGGAAAGCTCTCATAAAAATTACCTGAAAATTTTAGAAAATATTATGAAAAATTCCTCAGGAATTCGTAGATATGGGTCTGCTGCATTAGATTTAGCATATGTAGCTGCAGGAAGGTATGATGCATTTTGGGAATTCAACTTAAAAACATGGGATATAGCAGCTGGCGCACTTTTGGTAAAAGAAGCTGGTGGATATGTAGGAAATATTAATAAAAATGAAAATTATTTGTATACAGGAAATATATATGCGTGTAATAATAATTTAATAGATGAATTAGAAAGTGGATTTATAACATAAATATGAAATCAATAATAAGAAAATTTAAATTAATTTTTTTTGTTTTAATATATGTTTTTTTTTCAAATTCTTTATTAGCTATTGATCCTGTTGAAATTGGAACAAAGTATCAAAATGATATTGACGTAAATTTATCAATTATTGAAAACTTAAATAAAAATATAAATCAAAAAGAAATTATAATAAAAAAAGATATAAGAACCAAAATAAAAAAAAAAGAAAATGTAACAATTAAAACAAAAAATTTAATTGAAGAAAAAACTGAAACTGAAAAACTTATAGAAAAAAAACTTGCTAAAATTAATAGCATAACAAATACAGTACCAAGCGAAATTCATATTCTTTTTAACTCAGAAACTGCAAATATAAAAATTGATGACGAAAATAAAATAAGAAACTTTATTAATAATCAAAATGATAAAAAAAAACTAAATTTTAAAATTACCTCATATGCAAAAACTAACAAAACTGATGATGTTTCAAGGAGATTATCTTTGGATAGAGCTATAAATATAAGATCAATTCTTATAAAAGAGGGCGTACCGGCTAAACATTTGATAGTCAAATCATTTGGAGATAATAAAAACAAAGAAAATAAAGTAATAATTGAATTTGAAAAAAAATAAAAAAAATATAGTTTATAAATTATGAAAAAAAATATACACCCAGATTACCATGAAATTGAAGTCGTTATGACTGATGGCACAAAATTTAAAACAAGATCGACCTGGGGAAAAAAAGGAGATGTACTTAATCTAGACATAGATCCGAAATCACACCCTGCCTGGAGTGGCGGTGAAAAAAAGTTGGTTGATACACAAGGGCAAATTTCAAAGTTTGCAAAAAGATATAAAAATTACAAAAAAAATAATGAAAAAAAAATAAAAGAAACTAATACTCAATCTGAATCTAAAATTAATAAAGATAAAATTAAATAATTAAGTGAAAGTAGTCGAAATTAAGAAACACGGTGGTCCAGAAGTGTTATATATAGGTACCAGACCAATGCCAAAACCAAAAAAAGGCGAGGTTTTAGTAAAAGTTAAGGCCGCGGGAATAAACAGGCCTGATATTTTACAAAGAGAAGGAAATTATCCGCCTCCAAAAGATGCTAGCAATATTTTAGGTCTTGAAATATCTGGAGAAGTAGTTGAACTAGGAGGAAAAACAAAAAATATAAAATTAGGAGATAAGGTGTGTGCTCTAGTATCTGGGGGTGGGTACTCTGAATATTGTTTAGCCCCATACACACAATGTCTTCCAATACCAAGTAATATTAATTTTGAAGAAGCATCTGTAATACCTGAAACTTTTTTTACTATTTGGTTTAATTTGTTTATTAGAAGCAAAATATGTAAGAATGAAAAAATCTTAATACATGGTGGTTCAAGTGGTATTGGAACAACTGCTATACAATTTGCTAAAAATTTTGGATTAGAAGTTTTTACAACTACTAGTTCGAGTGAAAAAATAAAAAAATGCAAAGAAATTGGTGCCGATTACGCAATTAATTCAAAGAAAATAGATTATGAAAAGTTTATTAAAAAAAAAACAAATAATATTGGAGTTGATTTTATTTTAGATATTGTTGGTGGTGATTATGTTCAAAAAAATATCAATATTTTAAAAAAGAATGGTACTTTAATTAACATTGGATGGCTAACTGGTTCTATAGTAAATGTTAATTTATTAATGATAATGCTTAAAAGATTAACAATTACTGGATCAACACTTAGAATTGGGTCTTTGGAAGAAAAAGAGAAAATAGCAAATAATTTAAAAGAGAAAATTTGGCCACTAATAATAAAAAAAAAAATTAAACCTATTTTATGTAAAACTTTTCCATTGAATAAAGTAAAAGATGCTCATATTTATATGGATAAAGGACTACATTTTGGTAAAATAGCATTAACTATTTAAGATATTTTGAAACAAATTAATCATTTAAATTTTAAATTATAAAAATGGCAAAGATTTTAATGCCGAAAGCTACTGCAGTTTGGTTATTAGATAATACTTCTCTAACTTTTAAACAAATATCAGAATTTTGTGAATTACATATGTTAGAAATTGAATCAATGGCAAATGGAGAAGTTGTAAGTAAAATGCCCGGTATAAATCCGATTAACAGTAAAATTCTAACAATAGCGGAAATAAAAAAATGTGAAAACAGCCCTAAAATAAAATTAAAAATAAATAAAACTGAATTACCAAAACCAAAAAAAATTACTAAAGGAACAAAATATACTCCTATAGCTAAAAGACAAGAAAGACCTGGTGCAATTAAATGGTTGTTAAAAGAATTTCCAACTATTTCTGATAATGAAATTTGCAGACTTATACGAACAACAAAAAATACTGTTGATTCTATAAGAAATAAAAGCCATTGGAACTATGAAAATATTATTGCAAAAGATCCTTTAAGGCTAGGATTTTGCAGTGAAAAAGATTTTAATAAAATAATAGCAATTCATAAAGAAGATAAAACTTTAAAAAATGATGAAATTCAAAATGAAGATAGTGAAAAAGAGAATAGTAAAAATGATGAATTGGAAAAAATATAATAAATATGAGTGATATAAAAGTAGCAATAATAATGGGAAGTGAATCTGATGCAGAAGAAATGAAACCTGCTTCAGAAGCTCTTAATGAATTAGGGGTAAAAAATGAATCTCGAGTTATTTCTGCCCATAGAACTCCGGATAGACTTAGAGAATATATTTTAAATGCAGAAAAAAATGGAGTTAAAATATTTATTGGAGGCGCTGGTATGGCAGCTGCGTTACCAGGAGTTATAGCCGCACACACTCATCTTCCTGTTTTAGGCGTACCTATAGAAAGTAAAAGTTTAAAAGGAATAGATAGTTTGTTATCAATTGTTCAAATGCCACCGGGTATACCAGTAGGAGCTTTAGCTATTGGTTCTGCAGGTGCGAAAAATGCTGGTCTACTTGCTGCAGCAATTTTAGCTGTAAGCGATCAAGAAATAGAAAGTAAATTAAAAGATTATAGAAAAAAACAAAGTGATAAAGTAAGAAAAGATCCGTTATAAAACTTCAATATTAATATTTTTTATAAAAAATAATTGAATTTTGTTCATTTATTCATATTCTCTTATCAATTAAATTATTAACTTAAATACAAAAAAAAAAGGTAAATAAAATAGTACAAATATTTATAAGAGATAATAACTTAGAAATTGCATTAAAAATTCTCAAAAAAAAAATGCAGCAAGAAGGTTTATTTAAAGAAATGAAGTTAAGAAGACACTATGAAAAACCTTCAGTTAAAAAAAAGAGAGTAGCATCGGAAGTTTTAAGAAGAAAAAGAAAATTTCAAAGAAGATATTAACTTATTATTCTATTTCTTTCCTTTAATATTCTTTTTTCATCAAAATCCTTAATCAAATCTTTAAATAATTTATGCCAATTTAATTTTACATCTAATTTCATAAACAACGACCCCATTCCTATAGCAGCTCTATCAATAAAAACAAATTCTTTTGGTGGTTCCACACCTCCAATTTTCTTTAATTCTTTATAAACATTATTTGCCACATCTATCCCATAGCCTCTATTCTTCTCTCCTTGGATTAATCTTTTTTTATCTTCTAGTAATGGTCCGTATATGTATGAAGCCCACAAATTTAAAATTTTAATTAACTCTTTATTAATTTTTTTAAAACCCCACGTTTTATATGCTTCAATAGTTAAATCCTCGTCTTTTTTCTCAAGTGCATAATATAAATTCAAAACTGCTTTAACAAATTTAATAGGAAAAAATCTTACGCAGCCGAAATCAAACAAATTTATATCACCATTTTTTTTAAAAGAATAATTGCCAAAATGTGGGTCGCCATGAATGACACAAAATTTATAAAAGGGCATATACCATGTATTAAAAATATTTGTTGCTATTCTTTCAGAAAATTCTTTTTTATTTTTTGAATATTTAATTACATCTTCTAATGACTGCCCTTGAAGCCAACTCATTGTTATCAATCTTTTTGTTGAACAATTTTTATAAATTCTTGGAATATTGACAGATTTGTTTGAGTTGAATATTTTTTCAAAAATTTTAATATTTTTTATTTCATTTACATAATCAATCTCTTCGACTAGGCGATCTTTTATTTCTAAAAAAATTTTTTTTGTTTTAATAACTTTATTATATTTTTCAAATAAATTTAAAATTATTTTAAATTGATTTAAATCTGCAGTAACGGCAGATGTCATATCTGGATATTGGAGTTTACAAGCAACGATATCTCCATTTTTTAATTTTGCTTTATGAACTTGCCCAAGTGATGCTGCATATGATGCAGTAGTGTTAAAATCTAAAAAAAATTTCTTCCAATTTTCTCCTAATTCATTTGCCATTCTTCTTGTAACAAAAGATTCTCCCATTGAAGGTGCGTGTGATTGTAATTGCATTAATTGATTTGAATACTCTATTGGTAAAGCATCAGGGATCATAGAAACAAGTTGGGCAATCTTCATAAAGGGTCCTTTAACTTCTCCTAGATCTTTTTTTAAATTTAAAGCATGCTTATTCTTATCAATATCCATGCCTAAAAATTTGTTAGCGCCTAATTTAGCTAACAAACCCCCAACTTGGCCAGATAACTGAATATATCTACTTGCTCTTTTTGAGAACTTATCTTTATCTAAAATATTGTTCAATTTATTTATAATTCTAAAATATACAATTGATAATAAAATATATAGAACAATTTAAATATCAATTGCTCATATGATAAATATTAAAAAAGAATTTAATTGGAAAACATTGCCGGAATTATTTTTCGAAGAAGCAGAAAAACAATTAGATAAGCCTCTCCTTTGGTACAAAATAAATAATCAATATAAGTCATATTCTTGGAAAATTGTAAAAAAAAGAATTTTATTGCTTTCATCAAAACTTACTCAGTTAGGAATTAAAAAAGGAGACAAGGTTATAATTGTTTCAGAAAACAATCCGAATTGGTTTATTACTGATTTTTCCATAATGCTTGCAGGAGGTATAACAGTTCCCGCTTATACTACATATACAGAAAAAGATTATGAATACTTAATAAAAGATAGCCAAGCAAAAATGGTATTTATTTCAAACAAAAAATTATTTTTAAACTTTCTACCTGCAATGAGAAATAATAAACAAATTAAAAATATTTTTTCTTATGAAAAAATAAGTCATGGTGTAAATGAAAATATAATTTATGTAGAAGATCTCTGGAAAGAAAAAATAAAAAATGAAGATGTAAAAATAAAAATAACAGAAGATGACCCTGCGTGTATAATTTATACTTCTGGAACCAGTGGGATTCCAAAAGGAGTAATTTTAACTCACAAATCTATACGCTCAAATTTAATTGGATCCTTAGATATTTTTAGAAATATAAATTTTAATAATGAAAGATATATTTCTTTTTTACCTTTATCTCATTCCTATGAACATACTGCTGGTCAATTTATGCCACTACTTACATCAAGTGAAATTTTCTATGCAGAAAATTTGGACAAACTATTTACTAATTTTAAAGAAGTTAATCCAACTTATATTGCTGCTGTTCCACGGTTCTACGAAGCTGTTTATAAGAAAATATTAAATAACTTTTCTAAAAATAAAATATTAGAAAAAATTTTTAATATAAATTTAACTTTAGGAAAAAAAATTTATTTAAATCAAAAACAATTATTAGTTATGACACGTTTTTTCAAATTTTTTTTCAAAATTATAATTGATAATAAAATAAAAAAAATTTTTGGGAAAAATTTAAAATTTTTCATTTCTGGAGGTGGTGCGTTAAGCTACGACATTAATATTTTTTTTGAAGCAATTGGAATAAAAATTTTACAAGGATATGGTTTAACAGAAACCTCCCCTATTGTTAGTTGTAATCGACCAGAATTAAATAAAATAGGAACTGTTGGACCACCTATAAAAGGCGTTGAAGTAAAAATAGCTGATGATGGTGAAATATTAATAAAAGGTGATAATTTAATGAAAGGTTATTTAGGAAAAGAAAAAGAAACTAAAGAAAAAATAAAAAATAATTGGCTATATACGGGAGACATAGGTGAATTTGATAAAGAAAATCACTTAATAATAACTGATAGAAAGAAAGATATAATTGTAACAACAGGTGGGGATAATATTGCCCCACAGAAAATAGAAAATTTATTCAAAACATTTGATACAGAGGCCGAAGTAGTAATATTCGGAGACAATAAACCTTTCTTAATAGCTTGCGTAATTATTAAACATGAAAAATTAACACATGCAGAGGCAGAAAATGCAATGAAAGAAATTGATTTATATATAAAAAGATTAAATAAAATATTATCTCCTATAGAAAAAATAAGAAAACATCATTATTTTTTTAATAAACTAGATCAAAAAAGTGGTCTATTAACGCCAACTATGAAGATTAAAAGAAATAAAGTTTATGAAAAATATAAAAAAGAAATTGAGAAATTATATAATTAAGTAATATTATGGTAATTTTTGTACCAAGTGACAAATTTTTCTAATCCTTCTTTTAAATTGGTTTTTGGTTTAAATTTTAAATCCTTTTTACTCTCTTTAATGTTTGCATAAGTATGACGAACATCCCCAGGTTGCATTCTTTTTTTATTTATTTTTGCTTTTCTTTCACATAGCATTTCTAATAAAGAAACCATTTTTAAAAGTTGTTGAGGTTTATTGTTACCTAAATTATAGATCTTGTGCATATTACTTTTTCTTTTCTTAATCTTTATTAATGGAGTAATACCGCTAATTATGTCGTCAATAAAAGTAAAATCCCTTTCCATTCTACCGAAATTAAATAAATCTAAAGTTTTGTTTTGAAAAATACTTTTTGTAAAAATATATGCTGCCATATCTGGTCTTCCCCAAGGTCCATAAACAGAAAAAAATCTTAAACCAGTACAATTAATATTAAACATTCTTGAATATGATTGCGTAATTAATTCCCCAGATCTTTTTGAAGCTCCGTATAAAGATATTGGGTTATCAACTCTGTCATCTATTGAAAAAGGAATTTTTTTATTAGAACCATAAACAGAAGATGAGCTTGCATAAATTAAGTGTTCAAAACTCTTTATTTTTTTTGCTAGTTCTAATATTGATATTTGAGCCTTAACATTACTCTCAATATATTTATATGGATGGGTAATGGAGTATCTCACGCCAGCTTGTGCTGCAAGATGTATTATTGTTCTAAAATTTTTTGCTATGGGATATATTTTTTTTACGAAATTAGTGTCAGAAATATCTATTTTTTTAAATTTAAAGTTTTTTTTTCCTAATAAAATTTTTAATCTGTTTTTTTTTAATTTCACATCATAATAATTATTTATATTATCAATTCCTAGAATCTGATGTTTAGCTTCTAACAATTTTTCACATAAATGAAACCCTATAAAGCCAGCTGCACCTGTTACTAAAATTTTCATAATATAAATTATTTATTTATCTTTTGATAATGGTTTTTGATATTTTTTTTTCCATTTATCATAGGACATTCCATAAATTACTTCTTTAGCTTCTTCATAATTTAATTTGATTCCTTTTTTTTTCGCAGATGCCATATACCATTTTGATAAGCAATTTCTACAAAAATCAGCTATATTCATCAAATCAATATTTTGAACATCTGTTCTCTTTCTAAAATGTTTTACTAATTTTTGAAAAACCTCCGCTTCTATTTCGGTTTTTTTTTTTTTATCCATAATTTAAAAATTCATTGTCTCCTTAACAAGAAATTTTAAAACTTTATCTAATGCTAATTTTTTATTATTTGATTTTTTCATTTCTTCTTTAAATATTTTAATTTGTTTATCGGCACTAGTACCTACTTTACATATATTTTTTATCTTTTTTACTTCAGTTACACAATTTAATAATTTTGCATCTTTGCCTACTAAATCAATTAATTCATCAGCTAAATGATTGTAAGATACAAGCTTACCTTTACCAAAATCAACTAAACTTTTTTCAATACCGTATCTTTGCGCTCTCCATCTATTTTCATTAATTAACATTTTTGAATATATTCTCCATCTTTTATTTTCTCTTCTTAACCTGCATGCCATGTGAATAATACATAAATATAATGCTGCAATAGAGATAGCATCATTCAAAGATGTGCAGGTATCACAAATTCTCATTTCTAATGTCGGAAATTTTACATTAGGTCTTAAGTCCCACCAAATAGTACTTGGGTCTTCAAGTATTCCTGAATTTAACAAAATTTTTATATGTCTTTTGTATTCATCATAACTATCGAATTCTTCTGGAAGACCTGTTCTTGGTAGTTCATCAAAAATACTAACTCTATAAGATTTTAAACCAGTTAATTCGCCTCTCCAAAAAGGGGACGATGTACTTAAAGCCAATAAATGTGGTAAAAAGTAAGAAATTTGATTCATTATATCAATTCTTAAATCGTTATCAGGTATTCCAACATGAACATGCATACCTGAAATAACCAACCTTCTTCCTACAATTTGAAATTTATCAGCTAAATTAAAATATCTTCTTTTTTGTGTATGTTTTTGAGTTTCCCAATCAGAGAAAGGATGGGTTGATACAGCAATAAATGCAAGATCGTACTTATCAAGTATTGTTGCAATATTTTTTCTCAAAAAAATTAAATTTTCTTTTAAATCATTAATAGAGTTACAAACTTTTGTCCCTACTTCAATTTGAGACCTTAAAAACTCCGGTTTAACTTGACCTTTAAGTTTTTTTTTACAATCTCTCATTAAGCCTTTAGGGGGATCCACTATTAACTCTCCGTTATATTTATTTACAACTAAATATTCCTCTTCAAGCCCGACTGAAAAAAAATTGTTTTTCATATCTATTATTATCTCTTTTTAAAATTCATTAATATATAAGTAATATTTACAAAAAAACATGTAAAGAAACAAAAAAATTACTATTTATAAATTAGTAATTCAATATTTTATATATGAGAAGAATTAGGAAAGCAAAAATAATCGCCACGTTAGGGCCATCAACTTCAGATCTTAAAACGATAAAAAAACTTTTTGTAGCAGGTGCTGATGTATTCAGATTAAATTTTAGCCATGATGTAGCATCAACGCATATTAAAAGATTTAAAGAAATAAGAACTTTAGAAAAAAAAATAGGTAGGCCAGTTGGAATTTTAATGGATCTTCAGGGCCCTAAATTAAGAGTAGGAAAATTTGAGAATGGCCCAATTTTTCTCAAAAATGGAAAAAAATTTATTTTTGATCTAGATCCTGCTCCAGGAAATAAATATAGGGGTTTCTTGCCTCACAAAGAAATTTTTAAAAAAATTAAAAAAGGAAATAAAATCTTGGTTGATGACGGAAAACTAACTCTAGTAGTTACAAAAGTAGTTACAAAAAAAAATAACTATTATATAGAAACCAAAGTTAAATTCAGTGGTTTTATATCTAGTAATAAAGGTTTTAATATCCCTAATTTAAAATCAGTTTCTAATTCTATGACAAAAAAAGATAAGGAAGACTTAAAATTAGCTTTAAAATTAGGAGTTGATTGGATAGCTTTATCGTTTATTCAAACAGAAAAAGATGTTTTAAATTTCAAAAAAATAATTAAAGGCAAGGCGTCTGTCTTAACAAAGCTTGAAAAACCAAGCGCTTTAAAAAATTTAAATAAAATAATCGAAGTTTCTGATGCAATTATGATTGCAAGGGGAGATCTAGGAATCGAAGCGCCGTTAGAGTCGTTACCAAGCCAGCAAAAAAGAATTATCAATGCATGTAGACAAGCTGGAAAACCAGTTGTAGTTGCAACGCAAATGCTTGATTCAATGGTAAATTACCCAACACCAACAAGAGCTGAGGCTTCCGATGTTGCAACAGCTATTTATGATGGAACAGATGCAGTTATGTTATCAGCAGAAACTGCGATTGGTGGATACGCAAATGAATCTGTTCAAATGATGAATAAAATAATTGAGAAAGTTGAAAGTGATCCTTTATATTTAAATATTAATGAATCAGGTCATGTTAAAGCAGAATCAACAGCTGAAGATGCAATAACAGAATCTGCAAAATACGTAGCAAGAATTATGTCAGCAAAAGCTGTTGTAACTTACACAACTTCTGGTTCAACAGCTTTAAGAGCAGCAAGAGAAAGGCCTGATGTGCCAATTTTAAGCATATCTCCAAATCTGAATACTGCTCGAAGGTTAGCATTGGTATGGGGAGTTCATTGTATTCATACAACAGACGCAAGAAGTTTTAAAGATATGGTTCTAAAAGCCGGAAGACTTGCTAAAAAAGAAAAGTTTGCAAAAAAAGGAGATCGTGTGGTTATTACAGCTGGTGTTCCATTTGGACAAAGTGGAGCAACAAATGTTTTAAGAATTGCTTCAGTAGATCGATATTAATTAATTAATATTTCTGAGAATTTATTTTTAGATAATTCTTTGTTTCTTAAAAAATTTATTAATTTATTAGCCTTATCTTGAAAATAAGCAGCATTTTGATTAGGATTCATAAAAAGAAAATATTGCATAGCGCCACTAAAAACAATATTTATTCTATCATCAATAATGAAGCAAGTTTTACATAAATTATAATTATCAAGATTTCCACTTTTATGAGCTTTTTGTAATAATTCTAATTTCTTTGATTTTCTTATTTCATTTAAAGATGACTTATTAATATCGCCAATAACTAATTCTCCCGTATAATCTCTGCAACAAACTGATAGTTTGCCATCAATCAAAATATATGGAACTTTTCCAGAGACTAAGTGGCACATTTTATTTATATGAGTGTGTTCAGGAATTGCATTAGCATTATTAAAATATGAATTATCAGGAGACAAACTATTTACAAAATTAAATGAAAAGTCCATAAAAGGATATGAAATATATTGTTTAAAAAAAATTACAAATTTTCCAATTTCATCAAAATTATCTTTTGAAATTGTCATATTAATATCAGTTGATAAACCAGAGGATCTAAGTTCATTATTGCAAAGTTCTAAATTTGAAATTAGATCTTCCCATTTACCCCCGGCTCTTATTTTCTCATAGGTTTTTTTATTAACTCCATCTATGGAGAACCTTATAGACGGACATATGTCCATAAATTCTTTCAATGTATCAATGTGCTTGTATAGTAATAAACCATTGGTAGATATTGAACACTTGATATTATATTTTCTCAACCCAATAAAAACCTCTTTTAATCTTGGGTTAGCTAAAGGATCTCCAATTGTATGTAAAGTTACATGGGTAACACCTGCCTCTTTTAATCTTTCAAGTGCAACATGTAGTGTTTCACTATCCATTTTACCTTTTTTTCTTGTTGAAAGACTTGTTTTGCACATTATACAGTCAATATTACAAGTATTGTTAATTTCTAACGTTGCTCTATCATATTTAATTTTATACTCACTAAAATTTTTTGGTAAAGTTTCATCAAAAGGTTTGTTTTTTATATCTTCTACAATTTCAATAAATTTATTCTTTTTTTTTGACCAATAATTATGATTAAATGATTTTGAAATCGTATAATCTCTATATTTTTTAATTAAAAATGGATAATTTTTCTTTAAAAAAAATTTTATTTTTTCTTTTAACATAAAATTTATTCTAGGAATAAAAATTATCCTTGTCTTGCTTTAAATCTAGGATTTGACTTATTAATAACATAAACTCGTCCTTTTCTACGAACTAATTTACATTTTAAATGCCTACCTTTTGCTGACTTTAATGAACTTAGAACTTTCATAAAAAACCTCTTTATTTATGGAAATTTAATAGTTTTTTAATTGATGTCAAGATTGATGACTTGTATTGAACACCAATAATTTCAAATGGGCCTGGTGGGATATCTTTTTCATCTCCAAATAAGTGGCCAAATTGTGCCTGAAGAACCCATGCAATCTTTCCTTTTATTGCCACAGTTGTTGGGGTATCTAAATTATCTCTAAGAATTTTAAGTGTAATAGGTTCTGATAAATTTATATTTGTTAAACTCCCTTTATTTTCAACAACTAATAAATTATTTTTGTTTATAGCTTTTAAACCATCAGGTGCATTTAATGGTCTGGGTAGATCAATTTTAGAAAAATTTATAGGCTTTCCATTATTGCCAATATCAATTTTAAATAATTCTCCAGAATTCATTTTTACTGTGTAAATACTATTATAAATAAAAGTAATACCATTAAGATTGAACCCTTTGCCTTTAAAGGCTTCATTTTCAAACCAAGTTTCAAGTCTTGATTTTGATTTATTTAAACGAAGTATACGAGGATTAAAAGAGTCAGTTACATAAATATTGTCATTTGAATCTATTGTAATATCGTTGCAAAAACCACTATTAGGAAAAATATAACTTTGAAGAAAATCGCCTGTATTTAAATCAAATGCTTTCAAAGATACAGGGTTATCACTTGGATAATTAGTAACTCCGGGATTAGAAGAACAGGCCCAAAGAATTTTATTACGATCATCTGCTAAAATACCTATTACCGACATTAAACCATTAGAATTAGAAGGAATAAAAAGTTCAAATTT
>Ga0315336_1005717_pt1 | contig 13310 bp, 10 predicted proteins | sample ASW5metaG_FD_204512 | JGI IMG/M metagenome (GOLD analysis project Ga0315336, IMG submission 204512) | Ammonia-oxidizing marine archaeal communities from Monterey Bay, California, United States - ASW #5 | ecosystem: Environmental > Aquatic > Marine > Intertidal zone | place: USA: California...
TTGGGAGCGAGCGATCTCCTCGAGCTCGGAACATTGCCGGGAGTTCAATCGAACCAGGCTACCCTCAAAGGGCATATAGAGAAGACGTCTTCCCTATATACAAGGTTACTTTGAGACAGTCCACTAGGATGATCCGCATCGGGGGGCGTGGAGTCCCCGATGGCGGTCCTCCCGTTGTGATCGATAAGGGTTGTCTTGGAATGGCCGGCAGGGTGTGCAGGATAGCGTACGAGCGTTACTGGACACGTCCGGTGGCCGCTGGTATACTGCACGATTATCACGATGTTCGACCACGTCTATCAGTGGCTTGGATTTACGGGCTGTTGACCCGCGAAGTGGCGTAGGTTCGAACCAAGTTACGTTCTTCGAAGCCGACCCACTCGTTCAGAGTGGGTTTTCCTTTGCGGGGGTCTTAATGATTATTTCAATGAAGTTGGGTGCGACCAAAGAGCAGACCGAAGATGTCTGCAAGAGAATTGAAGATTTCGGATACCGTGTCCATTCCATCCAGGGAGAAGAGCGTGTTGTGATCGCCGCCGTGGGTACGGGTGATGTGACACACTGTCTGGAATCGCTGCTGTCGTATGAGTCGGTGGAGAGTGCCGTGCGCATTTCAGCGCCTTACAAGTTTGTGAGCCGCCAGTATCAGGCGGACCGGACGCAGATAAAGATGGGGGACACCGTCATCGGTGGCGACGAGTTCGTCGTCATGGCGGGGCCGTGCTCGGTAGAAACCGAGGAACAGATCATGGCATCGGCTGAAGCCGTAGCCGCGGCGGGTGGAAAGCTCCTGCGCGGCGGCGCTTACAAGCCGCGGACGTCCCCGTATGACTTCCAAGGACTGGAAGAAGAGGGTCTTAAGCTGCTGCGCAAGGCCGGCGACGCACACGGGCTCGCGGTCATCACCGAGGTCATGACGGTGACGAACGTGAACCTCGTTGCTGAGTACTCCGATGTCCTGCAGATCGGCGCCCGGAACGTGCAGAACTTCCCGCTGCTGAAGGCGGTAGGGCGCGTAGAGCGGCCGGTCATGCTGAAGCGCGGCCTCAGCTCAACGATCAAGGAGTTGCTGCTCTCGGCGGAATACATCGTTTCGCACGGTAACCCGAATGTCATCCTCTGTGAGCGCGGTATTCGCACGTTTGAAACGGAGACACGGAACGTTTTGGATATTCAAGCCGTAGCGGTGCTGAACAAGATGACGCACCTTCCGGTTGTGCTCGATCCAGCGCACTCGTCTGGTAGGCGCGACTTGATTCCTCAGATCGCCCGCGCCTGTGTGGCAATTGGCGCCGACGGGATGATGGTCGAGACGCACCCCAATCCGGAATCCGCGTGGAGTGACGGACCACAGTCGCTCACGTTCGCTGGGTTCAAGCAGATGATGGACGACCTGAAGCCGTACGTTGAGCTGTGGAAAGCGAGCCGGCCGGTCTCAGTACCCGGGTAGCCGCTGCGGGTATCCACTAGTCGGTGTGGAAGACCTCTTCCATCTCGGCCCACCACTCTCCCTCTTTGCGCGTAGGCACGGGGTCCTGCATGGGCTCCATGATGTCCCACCATTCGCGCATTTTGGGTTGTTCGGCCATCTTGGCCATGTCGGCGGCGAAGTCGTCACCCACGTATTCGTAGTAGGCGAATAGGTAGCCGTCCTTGAGATAGATCGAGTAGTTGCTGACGTTGCAGTCGCTGATGATTTCGAGGATCTCCGGCCAGACGACTTCGTGATACCGGCGGTACTCTTCTTCTCGTTCAGGCCGAACCCTCAAGACCAATCCGTAGCGTTTCATTGCGATGTCCCTATTTGTGGGCGTCTCGATGGGCGGCCACGAAAGCACGCATCCTAACACGCGGTCAGAAGCGGCCAAAGGTGGGCCGGGCAGCCATCGGATTGCGACTATCATGGAGAAGCCGCGCTCAGCGGCGTGGGAGTGTCTCAGGCTTGAGGGCCGGCGAAAGAATGCAAGAACCGATTGTGTATCTGAAGGGCGGCTTCGTACCTGCTTCCCAGGCGAAGTTGAATATCTATGATTTCGGCATTGTCTTAGGCGCGACTGTGACCGACCAGTTGCGAACGTTTCGGCGTGAACCGTTTCGGTTAGAGGAGCATGTCGGGCGGCTCTTCGAATCGGCGAAATACGCGCGGCTGGATATGCCTATTTCTCCCGGCGAGGTGATTGCTAACACGAGGGAACTCATCCGGCGCAACACGGCCCTACTTCCGCCCGGCGGTGACCTGGGCGTCGTCTATTTTCTGACGCCGGGAGAGAACTTGGGGTACGCCGGTAGCGCCGTGAACTTCGAAGCCGGCGAGCCAACCTTCTGCATTCACTCTTTCCCACTACCGTTTGGCGCGTTCCGCCGTTTCTTCGCCGAGGGAGCGCACGTCGTGACGCCGAGCACACGGCACGTGCCGCCGCAGTGCCTCGACCAGAAGATCAAGCACCGCAGCCGGCTGCATTGGTGGATCGCCGAGAAGGAAGCACGGATGGGTGATCCCGACGCCATTCCATTGCTGTTGGATCTGCAGGGGAATCTCACCGAGTGCAGCGGCGCAAATTTCTTACTGGTCAAGAGGGGTGTTGTGTACTCTCCGCGGTCGGGGAATATTCTGCGGGGCGAGAGCCGGGCAGTTGTGGCGGAGATTTGCGGAGAATTAGGGGTTGGATTTGAGAGTCTTGATTTGCAGGTGCACGACGCGATCAACGCCAATGAGATGTTTCTTGTAACGACTCCCTATTGCATGGCGCCCGTGACGCGAATCAATGGTCTGGCGGTAGGTGACGGCACGGTGGGTGGACCTATCTTCGAACGCGTTCTCGCCGCTTGGAGTGAGAAGGTCGGAGTAGATATCCGCGCACAGATTCTTGGGACGGGTGCGGTTGAGGAGGGGTTAGCGTGAGCGCGACAGGGGATTTGTTTAGACTGGATGGCCGGGTTGCTCTGGTTACCGGCGGTGCCGGGCTCTACGGCAGGCATATCGTGCGCGCCCTGGCCGAGGCGGGAGCAACCGTTGTCGTGGCATCGCGGAATGGAGATGCCTGCCGCGAGTATGCCGAGGAGTTGCGGAAGGAGTAGTTGCTGTTTGAAGGCGAGTAGTTCGACCAAGCGTCGGAGTCGTCGATCCGGGACCTGCGAGACCGGCTGATCGAGCGGTATGAGCGGCTCGATGTGCTGTTCAATAACTCGGTGGCACGCGCTGGTGGCGACTTGCTCGAGATCACTGCCGAGGGGTGGGAGCGGTCGATGCGCGTCAACTCAACAGGATTGATGCTGGCCTGCCAGATCTTGTCCGAGCCCATGTGGAAGCAGCGGTCTGGATCGATTGTAAACATTGCGTCGATCTACGGCATGGTAGGCCCGGACTGGTCGATCTACAAAGGCACATCGATCTCGAACCCGATTGACTACCACTTTGCAAAGGGTGGCATGATACAGATGACGCGCTACCTGGCGAGTTTCCTGGGTCCGTACAACATTCGAGTCAATGCGCTTTCTCCTGGCGGCTTGCAAACGCCGGACCACAGCGAGACCTTCGTCAAGCAGTACAGCGCACGGACGCTGCGCGGACGAATGGCCGATGAGGATGACATCAAGGGTCTGGCCGTTTTCCTCGCATCGGATGCGTCGCGCTACATTACCGGGACCAATATTCCGGTAGACGCCGGCTGGACCGCGATCTAACGCCGCGCTTCCTGCGATTCCGTCTGGGTGACGACGAACATCGGGTCGCCCGGTTTGACGACGGGGAACTGGTGAACCAGGGCGACGATGCCGTCTGAAGGTGCGTTGTACGCTTCCACGATTTGCCCATGGAGATCGACGGTGCGGCCCAGTTCCTGCTCGGCGGCGACTGTATCGAGTAGCTCGACGTCGGGGATAAAGAAGCCTTCCTTCTGACAAAGAAGCCCTGCGTCGATGTTGCCATCGCCGTACAGACGTGTCTTGATGGTGCTCGGGTCGGCGGGCTTTCCCGCAATCATCTCCAGGTGCTTCATGAGATTGGTGACACCGCTGGTAAAGACCCGTAGGTCGTCGGGGTGGATGCGGCCGGCGCCGCGGGCTTCGGTGTAGAGCCAGGGGATGCCACGCTCATGGGCGAAAGAGATGGTGCGGCCGTGGGCAATGGTGGGATGGCTCCAGGTGACCGGCGCTCCAAAACATTCGGCGGCCGCACGGCCACGCGGGTCATCTGTGGAGTAGCCGACCATCGTGGGCATCAGGCAGGTGACACCCGCGCTATGGAGGTCGATATAGAAGTCCGCTTGCGCGATGATCTGCTGCCCTAGGACGTGGGCGATGGCTTCAGAGGGGCCTTGGTCCGGCGCACCTGGAAAGACGCGCGCGAGGTTGGCGTCGTCCAGCGGGCTGCTGCGGGTGCCGGCCCAGAAGGCGGGTGGGTTGGCTGTGGGCACGGCGATGAGGTCGCCGCGCATGTCGGTGGGATCGAGCGATTCCGAGACTTCGAAGATTGTGCGGATGCCTTCGTACTCGTCGCCGTGAACGCCGGCCGTAACGACGAGCGTGGGGCCGTCGCTGGCCCCCCGGATGAGGATGACCGGGATGTGGATGTCGCTGTGTCCGGCATCGATATTGAAGTGGTGCTTCTGCCCACGGGAATAGTCAGCTCGGTTGATTTGAGAGGTCAGCATGGACAACTTGGTATTGGCTAGTGAGGAGCTTGAAGGCTTAACGGCTCAAGCTTGCGGAGTTGCTGTGCAAAGGTGTCGGGATCGCTGGTAGGTAGCTCGCAGATACGGTTCTCGCAGACGTAGGCCGTGGGTTGATTCTTGATCGCGCGCTTTTGGTCGAGTAGGGGGATCACGCCAGCGTGGTCGGCGAGTTCATCGCCTTCCGTCACGACGCTGAGGATGCGATTCGGAAGCAGTGCCTTCCGGAACCTCCCGAGGAGCGGGTCGGCCTCGGCCCGCTCATTCGACGTGACGATGATGACCTGCTTCGCTGTGTCGAGATGGAAGTCGAGGGCGAGCAGCATTTCCGATAGTGCGGCGGGGCGGGCGGTGAGAATCGGCTGAAAGGCTTGCAGCGCTTTCTCGGCTCGTTGGCGATAGGTGTCGTCGGTGGTGAACTCGTGGAGGCGGACGAGGTTCAGTACGGCGACGGAGTTCCCGGAAGGTTCGGCGCCATCGTAGTTCGGTTTTTCGCGGGCAAGAAGTTGCTCGTGGTCGTCGCTCGTCATGTAGAAGCCGCCGCTGGCGGAATCCTCGTAGTTCTCTTGTAGGGCTTTGTCGAGCGCGATGGCTTCACGGAGCCATCGGAGATTGCCGGTGGCTTCGTAGAGATCGAGCAGACCGGCGGTGAGGAACGCGTAGTCGTCGAGGTAGGCGTCATGACGAGCTTCGCCGCCGATGTATCGGCGCAGAAGACGTCCATCGCGGCGCAGGTTGGTGAGCAGAAAGTCGACGGCTCGTTCGGCCCGGTCTGCGTAGCTCTCTTCATCAAGTACGAGCGCGGCAAAGGCGTGGGCAGAGATCATCAGGGCGTTCCAGGCGGTGAGAATCTTTTCGTCGCGCAGCGGCGGGGGACGGTCGAGGCGCGCGGTGTACAACTTGTCGCGGGCGGCCTGGAGTTCGTCCGAGACGGTAGATGGCCCTGGGTCGGCATGGAGGATGTTGCGCCCTTCAAAGTTGCCCTCGGCGGTGACGTTGTAATGCTTCTTCACGAGTGCGGCTTGCTCGGCGGGGAGGACCTCGTCAATTTCGGCGGGCGTCCAGGTGAAGAACCAGCCTTCTTCACGCTCTCCTTCGGGGTTGGGACTATCAGCGTCGGTGGCGGAATAGAAAGCGCCTTCGGGCGAGGTCATGTCGCGCTCGACGTAGCGGAGGATCGCGCGGGCGATGCGGGCGAAGTCCTCGCGGCCCGAGGCTTGGTAGGCCTCCAGGTAGACGACGGTGAGCAGGGCGTTGTCGTAGAGCATCTTCTCGAAGTGCGGCACCTGCCATTCAGCATCGGTCGCGTAGCGGTGAAAGCCTCCGCCGACGTGGTCGTAGATGCCGCCGGCGGCCATGTGTTCCAGCGTCCTCTCGACCATCTTGAGAGCTTCTGCGTCTCCGGTCCGGCGATGGTAGCGGAGGAGAAAGCGGGTTGCGAGACCACTGGGGAACTTCGGTCCGCCCTTGGTGCCGCCGTTGGCTTCATCGAATTGTTTGCTGTAGTAGCGGGCGGCGGTGTGAAGCACGGCCGCGCCGGGTAGCGTTGATCCCGTTTCGGGTTCGAGTGAGGCCTCAACCCGGGCGGCGACTTGTTCCGCACGTGCGGCGACGTCGTCGGGCCGCTCATCGTAGACGTTCTTGAGGTCTCCGAGGATCGTGAGGAAGCCCTTCGGCGCGCCTCGGTCGCCGTCGCGGGCGGGGAAGTAGGTGCCCGCATAGAAAGGTTTGCGGTCAGGCGTGAGCCAAACCGTCATGGGCCAACCGCCGCGCCCGCTTATACTCTGCACGGCGCTCATGTAGATGGAATCGATATCGGGGCGCTCTTCGCGGTCAACCTTGATGGCGATGTAGTTCTCGTTGATGTATTTGGCGATCTCGGTGTCGTCGAAGGATTCCTCTTCCATGACGTGACACCAATGGCAGGTCGAGTAGCCGACGCTTAGCAAGACGGGGCGGCCGAGACGGCGGGCGGTTTCAAAGGCTTCGTCGCCCCAGGGACGCCAGTTCATCGGGTTGTGGGCGTGCTGCAGTAGGTACGGGCTGCCTTCCAGGAACAGGCGGTTGGTGAACTTGGGCGTGCCGTCCGCGTTGAGATGCCGGGTGCGTGGTTTGTACGCGGGATCGCGCCGGGACCAGGCCTGATTGAGTTCGTTGGCGAGGGTTTCAGCGAACGGATCGGCTCCAGGTAGCTGAGTGACGATCACCGGGGTGCTCGCTTGCGGCAGGGCGCTGTCGCACGACGGTGCTGTCGCCGCGATCGCGGCTAGAGCAAGCGTTGCCGCTAGCCGGAGTGTGCGCGTAGTCGGCCACGACATACCGATGTTATCCTATCATCCGGACGTAGTGTCTCGATTTGATCACGGCAAGCCGGTCAACATCCTGCCCGGGATGTCATGCGAGTTCTCGGAGTGAGTGAATCACGGGTGTCACCCAACCGCCTTCAGGCGGTTTTCGCGCGCAGCGCGGCTAGGCCGGCCATTGATGGCCGGTTCAGGATTCCTAACTCTGACGCCAGGGCGCTTCAGCGTCCTTCCCCCTACCGGCTTTAGCCACCCGCTAAAACCCTTCTCGCTTGGATTCGTTGAACTCGATTCAAACTGAGACACTACCAACCCGGCGTGTAACGTCCCAGTGACGTACGTGTGAGGTATCATGCGTCTCTAACTGGTTGGAGTTTTGGAGGGAAGAATGCGAGTATTTAGACCTTGGGCCACCGTGATTCTGTGGTTGGCGTTGCAGGCGGTGGGATTCGGTGAGACACACGAAGTGTTCCCGGACCGCTTCTACGCCACGTTTTCGTTCGCCCACGAGCCGGTGGCGACGGTCGAGCCGGGAGACACGGTGGTCACCACGCTGCTTGACTCGCGGGGCCACGACAAGAACGGGAAACTTGTAATCTACGCGGACAACGTGTTGACAGGACCGTTCTATGTCAAAGGGGCCGAACCTGGAGACACGCTTGTGATCCATTTCAACAAGGTGCGGCTGAATCGTGACTGGGGCTGGAACGGTGTGCGCGTGGGCTTGAGTGCGCTCGAGCCAGGGTACGGCCAAGGAATCTACGACAACAACTTCCTCGAAGAATGGTTGCAGCCGGGTCGGCGCAATGCGCTCAAGTGGTACATCGATCTCGAAAAGAAGATCACGTACCCGACTCGTCCTTTGGGTGACAAAGTGAAGATGGAGTTCCCGGCGATCCCAGCGGTCGGCTGTGTGGGAGTGGCGCCACCCAATAAGACGGCGATTACAGCGGGGCCGACGGGTCCGCACGGCGGGAATATTGACTACAACGGGATCATCGAGGGAACAACGGTTTACCTGAACGTCTACGAGCGGGGCGCACTGTTCTTCCTCGGCGACGGACATGCTGCGCACGGCGACGGGGAACTGCTCGGAAATGGTACCGAGACGTCCCTCGACGCCGAGTTCACGGTGGACGTGATCAAGGGCAAGCGCATCGGCTATACACGCCTGGAAGAGCCGGACCACCTCGTGACGTTCGGCACGCTGCCCGGACGCACGCACAAGGGGTTTCAGGCGGCGATTACCGAGATGATTAAGTGGTTGGTGAACGACTATGGCGTCAAGGAGGCGGAAGCGCACGTCCTCCTCGGCTTGGCTGCAGAGTTGAAAGTGGCGGCTTGGAACAATACGTTCATGTGCCGGGTCGCGAAGAAGTACCTGCCGGAGCGGCGGCCGGAGCGAATGCTTTCCGGTGCGAGCGGGGATTGAGCCGAGACCGAGAGTAGTCGACGCCGTCGCAGGTAAAGCCTAGGGGATTAGTCGTTGAAGAAGGACAACTCGAATAGCGGACGGCGGCAGTTTCTCAAAGGCAGTCTCGCCGCGTCGGCCGCTCTCGCCGCCGGAAGCGGCTGTGCCCCCTCGGGCGATTCATCTTCTACCGCGTCCGGCAATCTTGTCCAGCAAGAGAACGAAAAGGAAGGCAGCCTTGACTGGCAACTGACCCGCGTCCGGCTCGGCCAGAGGAATGGCTACCGGTCGCCTGTCATCGAGGGCTACTGCTCCCATCAAAGCATCGAAGCTGGTGAGACGCTGCGCATCATGGTCAGCGCCAACCCGCCGGAGAAGTGCCAGGTCGAGATCTTCCGCATGGGCCATTACGGTGGTCGCGGCGCCCGGCTCATGACGACGCTCGGGACGTTCGACGCTAAGACGCAGCCCGACCCCGATATCCAGGAGCTTCGGCTACGGGAATGCCGCTGGGATACGAGCGTTGAGCTACGGATACCCGACGACTGGCTGAGCGGCGTCTATCTGGGCCGCCTTTCCTTGCTCACCGGCTCAGCCGAGAAATCGGCCTGGCAAAGCTATGTCATCTTCATCGTGCGCGACCAGCGCAAGGCCGACGTACTTTTCCAATGCAGTGACAACACTTGGCAGGCCTACAATCGCTGGCCCGACGACTACTCGCTCTACACCCACCCGGACGGCTCGCTGGTCTCCACGGTCGAAGTCAGCTTTGACCGCCCTTACGGCAAGTACGCACAGATTTATAAAAACCCGCAGTCGGTGGGCTCAGGCGAATTTCTGTGTTGGGAATATCCGCTGTGCTACTGGCTCGAACAGCACGGCTACGACGTCACGTATTGTTCGAACAGCGACATGATCGATCCTGCCCAACCACTGCGGGCGCGGGCCTTCACCAGTGTCGGTCACGATGAGTATTGGGACCTTCGGCAGTATGAAAGCGCGCTGGGCGCTGTCCGCGAAGGCGTCACCCAGCTTTATCTCTCGGGTAATTCGGTTTGCTTCCTCAGCCCCTTTCGCGAAAGCCATGACGGCCGTCCCAACCGCATCATCACCCGCGCGGGACGTTACGGCGGCCTGACCGAAGAGGAAAAGCGCAAGATGGGGCCATTCCCTACTCAGGGGCCGAACGAGAACCTGCTGATGGGCGCGCGGACGATCACTCCGTTCAACGGCGGCGGCGACTGGATCGTCACGAAGCCCGGGCACTGGATCTTCGAGGGCACCGGCATGAAGAAGGGCGACCACGTCAGCGGTCTCGTAGGATGGGAATTCCACGGCAACCCCGCTGACATTCCCGGCCTTGAAATCGTCGCTGAAGGCATCGCTCTCAGTGGAGGCGTCCGCCCCGCCCATTGGACCGCCACCGTCTACCCCGGCCCCAAGGAGAATGTCGTTTTCAACGCCGCGACCATCTTCTGGGCCCAGGGTCTCTCATCGCCACCCGGACACATGCTGCCGTGGTCACACTGGTCCCGCCCCCACGGCCCCGACACCCGCGTCCAACGGATTACGGCGAACGTTCTGAAACGGGCATTGGCGTAACGAAACTGTAGGGGCACGGCATGCCATGCCCGCAGCGTTTCATTTGCTTGTCAGTTGATAGATGCCGCGATAGTCCACCGGCGATTCGAGGAAGCACGAGACGCAGCGGAGTTCCTGATAGACAAGCCCGGTAACGCACCGCCACTTGTTCTCAATCTGGCCAAGAGAATCGCTTCTGAGACTGGCTTTCACGATGTCTTTCGTCGGAGCGGCACCGATCAACGAATAACGGTTCCTTGGTTGAGGCGGCGCCTGAACATTAGCCCGAGAGATCCGGTTGGCTGGGTTGACCTTGGTCGTGAGTATACGATTCTTGGGAAGTTCCGACGCGCTGCGCGTGCGATTGCAGTCGCGCTGCAAATGGCACCGTCGAACCGTTTTGTTCTACGGTCCGCGGTCCGGTTCTTTGTTCATAGGGGTGAGCCGGATCGAGCACTGAGTATCCTACGGAAAGCCCCGTCGATCAGCGGGGATCCATGGCTCCTCGGCCCAGAGGTGTCAGTCGTCTTCATGGCGGGTAAATCACCACAATTAACCAAGGTCGGTCGGCGGGCGCTTGGGAGCCAGAACTTCTCTAATCTAGAAGTGAGCGAACTCGCGGCTTCGCTCGCCACTCTGGAGTTCCGTGCCGGAAGTACTAGGGTCGCGAGGCGCTTTTCCGTCAGGCGATCAGAGAACCTACGGAAAATACGATTGCGCAGCTTCGCTGAGCTTCCGACCACCATATTGGTTTGGATGTCGCCACGACGCTTCTTGATGTTCCGCGCACATTCGAGGCGGCAGCACGGGCTGTCTTTGTATCTGGGGGCGATCGAGCGAGCTCAAGCCGCCGGACGCATCGATCTTAGCGAACGAGTGACCATTTTCTTGGCCCTAGAGTTAGCGGCAAGACCACACAGTCACCCTAGGAAGATCGTCACGGATGCTCTTGACCTCGCTGGCCGATCGACTGACCCCATCCTGAACTTGTTAGGCCAAAGAATCGAGGGTCAGTTGGACCGGTTGCGCCCTTAGCTCCCGAAACGCGGTCCGCGTTTTAGGGGCTGGAGAAGGGGCGCTGAGGGCTGGAGGAATTGGAGAACCACCTTGGCCCGCCCCGCGGCTGTCGGTCGATGGGAGGTTTGGTCACCGATGGGCGAGCCTCCTCATGTCATTTCGCCACGATCCGCTCTTCGCGTCCGGATGGCCGGACTACCTTGCAGCCCTGGTTTCGATCTCTATAATGGGTGCAAACCGTCGTTTCGCCAGGGGAGAGCAGCCCGTGTCCGATCGAGATTCGCACAACCAAAATGAACAACTCAGCAGACGCGCCGTGTTGGGCGGTGCGGCGGCGCTAGTCGGAGGTGCGAGTCTGATGTCGTGCAGTGAGCAAGAGTCGTCAAAAGGGTTGCACATCGAGCCCGCGAGTCGGACACAGTATGACCTCATCAAGGCCGATGGCACGCATCGCGAACTGGGACGGCAGCATGGAGAGCAAGCGGTCGAGTCAATCCGCATGCACCTTGACCACATCGCAAGCTCGCAGAAGCTGTCGCGCGACGCGCTGCAAACGAAGGCTCTGAAGTTCACGGAGTTGTTCCAGCAACACTGTCCGCACCTGCTGGACGAGATTGAGGGTTTAGCCGAGGGCGCGGGAATCACCGTCGCCGAGGCGCTCGCTTGTAATCTGCGGGGTGAATTGAGTAGAGCGCCGGACGAGGGTTGCACGACGTATGTCGTCGGGAAGAGTGCGACGGCGGATGGAGAAGTGATTGTCGGGCAGAACAGCGACATGTCACAACCCAATATCGAGATGGGTTACGTGTTGCACCTGAAGCCCAAGGACAAACCGCAAGTCTTGATCTGGACGTTCGGCGGCATGATCGGATATCACGGTATGAATAGCGCCGGCGTGGCACACTTCGCGAACGCACTCGGTGGTGGCCCGGCGGGGCAGTTCGGTTTGTCGCACTATCCGGTGAAGCGATTGATGCTCGAGTGCTCGACGATGGGCGAAGTGCTGGACATCTTCCATCGCGTCCCCATCGCCTCCAACGGAAACTACGTCGTGTGCGATGGTGACGGCACAATCCTCGACATCGAAGCCAATTCGAATGGCCCGCAGATCGTGGAAGACAGCGGACGCGGATTCATCGCGCATACGAACCACTACCTCTGCCCGCTTTACGGGACGCGCGAGAACTACGACAAGAGCGTGGCCGATTCATTCCCTCGGTTGGAAAAGATGGATGCGATGCTCGACGCGGAGAAGGGGCAGGTGAGCGTTGAGAAGATCAAAGGTTACCTCAGCGATCATTCTAACGGCGCGGCGAGTATCTGCCGGCATCCAAGGAGTGAAGATCTCGAAAAGGGTTTCGAGAGCGCCGGGCGAACGGTGGCTTCGATGATCTCAGAGCCCGCCAAGAAGCGCATGCATGTGGCGCTGGGCAACCCCTGCGATAGCGAGTACGTAACGTACACGATGGACGCCTAATTCAGGCGGCTTCTTGCCGCGGCTTGTTCGCCAACCCCGCCAGAAGGACGGCCCGGTCTGAACAGACACCTAGATTTCCGGTATCGGTTCGCCCTGCTGTATGTCCTCACCTTCCCAGTTGGCTAGGCCGTTCTCGTACGTGAGGATGCGGCTTGCGCTACCCGGCGCGGGCTTGGCGCTTTTCTGGAGTTAACCCCAGAAGTGAGACAGGATAAAGTGGGACATAATTCAGCGAATGGGAAAGGAGTACCCGATGGGGAGAAGGAAGCAGCGCTTGTTTGAGGCGAGATTCAAGGAAAAAGCAGTGCGCCGCATGCTGAACGGGGAGAGCATCATGAGGTTGAGCTGTGAGCTCGACGTAGCGCGGGCGGTGTTGTCTCGCTGGCGTGACACGTATCGAGCCGAAGGCCTGGCAGGTCTGGAACGGCGACGGGGGCGACCGCGACCCGGGCAGCAAGTGGTGAGCTTGAAGTCGCGTGACCCCGCCGTCGAGCGAATCGCAGAACTCGAACGTCTGGTCGGCAAGCAAGCGGCGGAATTGGATTTTTTCGAACGAGCCTTCGGCGCCTTACAGCTCGCGAGGCCGAGCAGCAACGCTCGAACCGCGAGCAGCTCTGCGCGGTTATCAACTAAATCCGCGCCGAAGGCCGACTCAGCATCGAACAAGCCTGCGAGCTCGCGGGAATGAGCCGGGTGCAGTAGTGTCCGACTAACGCCCTGGCTTCTCCTCGCAACCGGCGCTATATCAGCACGTTAGGGTTCACCGCAGGTTTTATCGATTTCAACTCACGCAGGCGGTTTTCGCCCTGCTCGGCTCTCCACAATGGAGCATGAACTCCGGCCGCACCGTC
>Ga0315336_1005718_pt1 | contig 13309 bp, 11 predicted proteins | sample ASW5metaG_FD_204512 | JGI IMG/M metagenome (GOLD analysis project Ga0315336, IMG submission 204512) | Ammonia-oxidizing marine archaeal communities from Monterey Bay, California, United States - ASW #5 | ecosystem: Environmental > Aquatic > Marine > Intertidal zone | place: USA: California...
GGGTCTACAACCGCCGCCGACGCCATTCGGCGATCGGCATGATTACCCCGGTGGAATACGAAAACCGGATCCATCAGACGGCACAAGCCGCCTGACCCTGTGTCCACCAAACGGGGTCAAGCCCAGTTGGTGAAGTCGGCCGCGGTATTGGGAACAATGTGCAGGGTTTGTTTGAGATCGTCCATGCTTTCCATCACCGCCTTCGAGATCGATGTCAGCTTGTCGGCCGCGATGCCGATCGGTTCACGGTTCTCTGCGACGAAGCTTCGAACGTCTCCGACAACGGAATTCAGGTCTTCGACTGCCTGTCCAACTTTGTTGGGATCGTCGGCAAGGACCGCAGACACGGAGGCCAGATTGGTGTTCAGGTCGGTGAGCAGGTCACTGCTGTCGTGCAGCGCTGACACCAGCAGCGACAAACTCTTTACGGTGCCGAAGATATCCTTGCTGTGGTCGCCCAAAGCTGAAAGCGTCTGGGACAGTTTGATTATGGTGTCGTGAATCGCCGGGCCTTGCCCGCGCAGATTGTCCGCGGCGGTGTGGATCAGCGCGCCCAGCGTGCTGACGCCACCCGGCTTGGTCGGCTGCAGCATGTCGGTCAGCCTCTGCAGTTGGCTGCGCACTTCATCCCATTCCACGGGCACCACGGTGCGGCTTTGGGGGATGACGGCGCCGCCGGCCAGTGTCGGTCCGCCGCTGTAGGGCGGCGTCAGTTGGATGGCGCGACCGGTGACCAGCTGCGGCGACAGGACTACGGCCTTCGCGTTCGCGGGGACTTTGTATTTGCGGTCGAACGAGAAGGTGATCTTGGCGCGCAACGGCTCCGGTTCAATCTTCTCGATCCTACCGACCTGCACTCCTCGAATCCGGACGTCGTCGCCGACGAACAGTCCCGTGCTGTTATCGAAATATCCCACCACGATCGTCTTTTCGACATCATCGCGAACCTTGATCGCGACGATCGCTCCCGCCAGCACCACCGCGACGAGGACCAGCGCCAATTTTGCGCGAGAATTGGTCACCCACTTCCTCATGGTCGGCCTCCTGCTGGCGGCGCCTGGACAGGGTCGTCGGTGTAGACAGGTGACGACGTCGGCACGGGTTGGGACTGCTGGCCAGACGATGGCAGCGGCGGCCCGGGCGGCGGCCCACCAGGACCTGGTGCGGGTGGCTCCAGTCGGTAGGGGTAGCGGCCGGGGAACTGGGCGGGCAGGTTCGGATCTTGGTTTCCGGTGATCGCGTCGGGTAGGTTGATGCGCGGCGAGCCGCCCTGACCCGTGCGCGGGTACGGCATTGGTAGGGGTGGGGTGGCTGACTGACCGGTCTGGGGGTCAGGTAGCTGTGACGGGGGCAGCGTCGAGGGGTCTAGGCCGAGATCGGAGAATGCTGCGTCGATGAAGGGCTGCAGAAACTGGCCTGGTAGCAAGTTGGCGATGTAGGCCTTGAAGAATGGCGCGGACCCTATCGTCTCATGCATTGAGATCGCGTAAGTGTTCAGGCCCTTGATAGACTTTTGAATTCGTGCCTTGCGGTTGTCGACGATGGTCAATACACCGTTGAGCTTGTCCAATGCGGGCTTCAGTTGCTGGCGGTTCTCGGCGATGAATCCTTTGAGTTGGTTTGAGACCGCCGAGATGTTAGTGGTGATCTGATCGAGTGCGGCACTTTGCATACGTAGTTGGGTCAACAGAGCGTTGGTGTCCCGGACCAGGCTGACAACTTGGCTTGTGCGCTTAGACAACACGCCGGTGGCTTTGGCGGCGTTGTCCAGCAGACTACGTAGTTGTGCGTCGCGGTTATCCAACGTTTGTGCGAACCGGGCGATACCCTGTACCGCGTTCTTCACGTCCGGTGCGGTGTTCGAAAAGGTCTGTGCCACCGTGGCCAACGTATCCGACAGCTGAGTGGTGTTGACCCCGCCAATGGTGGTGGCGAGATCGCCGAGAGCATCGGGTAATTGGTATGGCGAGGTGGTGCGGTCCAGGGGAATCGGTACCTCCAACTGGTTATCGCCGCGTGGTACCACGTCGAGTTCCTTGGTACCGAGCAGGCCTTTGGTCGTGATCGCCGCTTCGGTGCGATCACCCAGGTGAATGTCCTCGTCGATCGCGAAGCTGACCAGCACGCCCGGCCCATCCAGCTTGATGTTGGAGACTTTTCCCACAGGCAAGCCCGACACTTGGACTATCGCACCGTTGTATAGGCCTCCAGCATCAGCGAAATACGCTGCGTAGCTTTTGTTGTGGTTGACGAAAGGCAGGTACTGGTTGCCCAGTGCCGCTGCCGCGATCGCCACGACGACAGCAACGCCGGCACCACCCAGGATCAGCGGACTACGTTCGGAGAACGACTTTCTCATCCTCATTTGGGCGTGCACCGCCCCGAACTCTGACCCGCCACCTTGACATACACGGGCTGGCCTCCCTTTCCGTTCAGCTTCAGCACGACGTCGCAGAAGTAGAAGCTGAAGTAGTCGCCGTAGATGCCCTGGCGGTTGATCTTCTGGTATGCGTCGGGCAGTGTGTCGAGTATGTGATCGAAGTACTCGTGATCCAGCAAGACGTTGCCGGCCAGTCGATCTGTTTGATGGATGTCTTGTTTGATCGGTTCGCGGGTGCGAGCCAGCAGATCGGTGATGGATCCAGTGGCGGCGTTGGTGTTGGCCACCGCGTCAGCGATATCAGACTTGCGTACTGCGAGGGAGTGAACTAGTTCAGACAGCGACGTCACCGTCTTGTCCAATTGGTCGGACTGTCCGCCAAGCGATCCGAGCACAACATTCAGGTTGGTGATGACCTGGCCGATCAGCATGTCGCGGTCGGCGAGGGTGTTTGTCGCAGCGGCGGCTTGATCCAGCAATGACGAAATTGTCGGTCCCTGGCCGTCGAGCGCTTGCATGAGTTGCCCGCTCAGGTCGTTGAGCTGTTGCGGGCTGAGTGCCTTGAACAGTGGCCGGAAGCCGCCAGTGACAGATTCTAAATCCAGTGCGGGCTTGGTGCGTTCGATCGGGATGGACTGGCCGGGGTTGAGTTTGCGGGTGCTCGCATCGTCGAGCACCAATGACAAGTACCTGCCGCCGATCAGATCGTCATACCGGATCTCTGCACGGGTTCGGTCATTCAGAATCGCCGCGGAGTCGGCTGTGAAAGCAACGCGCACGGTTGCGTCCCGGTTGACGGTGATGCTTTCAACTTTGCCGACTTCGACTCCCGCGGCGCGTACCAAATTGCCGGTGCGCAACCCGCTCACGTTAGTGAACAAAGCGTTGTAGGAGTTGGCTCCGCCTTTGAACCGGAATTGGCCGAAAACGACAACGGTCGCGAACAGAGCCAGAGCGCAAACGGTTAGAAATACGGCCAACCGCCACAGGATGTTTCCCAAGCGTTCCTTCACCCCTGGCCTCCTGACTCGGGTGCGGTCTCAGACGTCACGGTGTTCCTTGAGTAGGCTGAATAGGACCAGGTTGTGCTGAATCAGGCTGTGCCGGTGGTATTCCCGGCCACAGCGGGACACCGCCGGGCCCATAGAGGGGTGCACCGTACGGGGGCGCTCCCGGGAAAGGTTCCGGTCCCGGCGCCGGGCCTGGCAGGCACTGTCGGATGCTGGCCAATTGCGGGATTCCGCGGGTCACCGGGAAGTAGTTCGCCCAACAGGGATGTCCGAGGCCGGGGTTGGGGCGGAAATCGAGGCCGGTGCCCCACCCGGTGTTGGTGATCAGCTGGCGTACTGGAAAGTTCTTGGTGACATCGGGCAGCGAACCGCAACCGGGCTTGCCGCCGGGGCCGCCCTTAGCCGCCACGACTGGCAGATTGTCGGGGTAGACGTAGGTGTCTTTACCTGGCAATAGGGTGGCATCGAAGACTAAAGACTTGCCGTCGCCGCCGAACACGTCGCTTGCGTGGTCGACCACCCACTTAGCGCCCACGAGCGTGCAGGCGTACTCCGGGCTATACATGTTGAGCAGATCTACTGTCGGCGCAAGAGAATTTACACTGCTGATCAGATGATCTTTGCTATTGCGCAGCAGGTTGGTTCCAGCCTGTGAAAAGCCGGCGACGTTGAGCAGCAGACTGTCCAATGCGGATTTCTTGTTGACGATGGTCGTGCTCGTGGTGCTGGCCGCGTTCAGAATGTTCATGATGTCGTTGGCTGCGGTGTTATAGGTTTCGCCGAAGTTCTTCAGCGATCGTAGGTCAGCTCGGAAGGTGTCATTGCGGGCATTCAGTGCGGTGAGCACCTCATTGAGGTCAGTGGTGGCTTCCCCGATTCGCTGTCCGCGCCCGCGGACCGCTTCGGCTACCGCGGTCAGAATTGCGTTGAGCTTCAACGGGTCAACCATGTTCAACAGGTCGACGAGATTCTCGAACACTGTGTTGACTTCAGTCGTCACGTTGCTCGACTGCAGAACCGCGCCCGCTGCCAACCGCTGGGGGCTCGGATTGTCTGGATACACCAGATCGACGAACTTTGCCCCGAAGATCGTCGTCACATCGATCTTCGCCCCGACATTCGCCGGAATGCGGCGCATCTGGTCCGGATCGATCTGCAGAGCCAGCCTGGCTCCGCCGTCACCGATGCTGATGCCGCTGACCCGGCCAATGTCCACGCCACGCATCTTCACCTTGGCTCCGGTCTCCAGCACGAGGCCCGACCGGTCCGCAGCCAAAGTGACTGGGACGTAAGACCGAAATGTTCCGGCGAACGCTGTCACCGTCACGAACAACAACGCTCCGACGAGAGCCACTAAGAACAGCGGCCACGCCCGTTCCGGGATGACCTGTTTTCCGCGTTTATTGTCCATATCGCTACCCGGCCAGGTGGAAGTTGCCTGATTGGCCGTAGACGGCCAAAGTGACGGCCATCAGGACCACCGCCCCGACGACCATGGATGCTCGCACCGCTCGACCGACGGCCTCGCCGACGCCGGCAGGCCCACCACCGGCGTTGTAGCCGTAGTAGGTGCAGACCATCATGACGACGACGATCATGATGATCGTCTCGAAGAACGACCAGATCAAATCGTCGGTATTCAAGAACGTGTCGAAGTAGTGGTCGTAGACGCCGACCGCCTGACCGTACAATGCGGTCGTGCCGAATCGCGCGGCAAGGAACCCTGTCATGAGAGCAATGGCGTACAACGGAATGACTACAACGGTGCCGGCGATGACCCGGGTTGCCGCCAGGTAGCTCACGCTGCGGATGCCAATCACTTCGAGGGCATCGACTTCTTCGTTGATCTTCATGGCACCCATCTGTGCGGTGGCGCCCGCTCCGACCGTCGCTGTGAGCGTGACTTGGGCTGTGCCCGGCACGATGAGGCGCGGAATGAAGAATGCCGAAGCGAATCCGGTAAAGGCTTGCACGCCAACGGATTGAAACTGTGTATAGCCCTGCGCAGCCACCACGGCTCCAGTTGTCATCGTCATGAAGCCGACGATCACGACCGTGCCGCCGACCGCCGCGAGGGCACCGCTACCCAACCCCATCTGGGCAATCAGTCGCAGCAATTCTGGCCGGTAATGGATCACCGCATCGGGCATAGCCGCGAGCGTCTTGAAGTAGAACTGGGTCTGATCACTGACCTGGTCCCACTGGCCCACAACGTGGCGACGTAGGCGATACAATCGCGGAAACCGTTGCGCAGGAACGGAACTAGTGAGTTCATACGCCATCGCTTCAATCCTTCCTTCACTTCAGCGTGAATTGGACACCGACCGCGGTGACGATGATATTGATGGTGAACAGCATCATGAAGGCGAACACAACGGTCTCATTCACCGCATTGCCGACGGCCGCCGGACCGCCACGCACCGAAATACCCTTGTAGCACGCGATCAATCCGGCGCCCAATCCGAACAGAAAGGCCTTGACGATGGAGACGACAACGTCGCCAAGCCCCGTTACCACCGTCATGCCCGACACGAACACACCAGCTGAGACATGCAGGCTAAATACGCAAAAAAGGAAAGACGCAATCATTCCGACCAGCACCACCAGGCCCATCAGCGCTACCGAGACCGTGGTTGCCGCCAGCACACGGGGGATCACCAACGCCTGAATGGGGTCGATGCCCATCACTCTTTGCGCGTCGAGCTCCTCACGAATGGTCCGGGCGCCGAGATCGGCACACATCGCGGTGGCAGAAGCGCCAGCAGTCACGAGCACCGTCACCAACGGACCGATCTGATTGACGTTGAAGAACGCAGCGCCGGCACCAGAGAAATCGGCGGCACCGAATTCTCCCAGCAGAATATTGAAGATGAACGTATTGATCACTGCGTACGGGATGATCATGAGTACCGCGGGAACCATCGACACCCGGGCCACGAACCACGACTGTGATAGGTACTCATGCCAGGCCAGGCGCTCAGTGAATATCCCCACGATGACGTCCAGCGACATCCCGAAGAATCCGCCGAGCGCTCGAACCGGCTTAGCGAGCGTATCCGTGGACATCAGCATGTCCAGTCCCGGAATGTGTCCGCAGCTTGTGCCGCACGCCTGTACCCACTGGTCGTTGATACGACCGAGGTGACATCGTCCGGTACGCGGGTTTGGGCCACCGCTGAACCCTGCGCCATCGCGCTCGGGGCTGGACGATAGCGGTCAGATACCGCATATTCGCCCGTGGCGCTGTTGTGCCTACAACGGCGCGCGGACGCGCTGGTCCGGGGCTCCTCAATTTCAGATTTGCTGTGATCGACACACGCAACCATCGGAGAGCAATGATCAGAACCTGTGGATGAGCCTCGGCGAGGCGGCGTAGGAAAGGGCGCACCTTCCCGAGGATGATCTGAATGTCGAAGGTCTGATCAAGAGCCGGCGTTGGCGCGCTGGTTCGGGAAGGTACGCCCATGCTCACGGTAGTTCACGATGCGGATTCATCCAACGAGGATGCTGGCTCGTCGCGGTCGTTGCTCGATGAGATTGTCCGCGACGGTGCCCGCCAGATGCTGGCCGCAGCGTTGCGGGCTGAGGTCGCCGCCTACATCGAGGCTCATGCCGGTGAGCTTGATGAGAACGGGCACCGGCTGGTGGTGCGCAATGGCTATCACCGCGAGCGCGAGGTGCTCACCGCGGCGGGCGCGGTGAGTGTGACCGCGCCGCGGGTCAATGACAAACGTGTTGACCCGGACACTGGTGAGCGGCAACGGTTTTCCTCGGCGATCCTGCCGGCGTGGGTGCGCAAGTCGCCGCAGATGACCGAGGTGTTGCCGTTGCTGTATCTGCATGGCTTGTCGACCAGTGATTTCGGTCCGGCGTTGGAGCAGTTCCTGGGCTCGGGTGCCGGCTTGTCGGCCACGACGATCACCCGACTCACCACGCAGTGGCAGGACGAGGCCAAGGCCTTCGAGGCCCGTGATCTGTCGGGCACCGACTACGTCTACCTGTGGGTCGACGGCATCCATCTCAAGGTGCGCCTGGAGCAGGAGAAGCTCTGTTTGCTGGTGATGATCGGTGTGCGCGCTGACGGCCGCAAGGAGCTGGTCGCGCTCACCGACGGGTACCGGGAGTCGGCCGAGTCGTGGGCTGATCTGTTGCGGTCGTGCCGACGTCGCGGGATGACCGCACCGGTGCTGGCCGTCGGCGATGGGGCCCTGGGGTTCTGGAAGGCCGTGCGTGAGGTGTTCCCGGCCACCGGCGAGCAGCGGTGCTGGTTTCACAAGCAGGCCAATGTTCTTGCCTGCCTGCCAAAGTCGGCTCATCCGGGGGCGATCGCGGCGATGCGGGAGATCTACAACGCCGAGGATATCGACCACGCGCAGGTGGCGATCAAGGCGTTCGAGGTGGACTACGGCGCCAAGTACCCCAAGGCGGTCGCCAAGATCGTCGATGACGCCGATGTGCTGCTGGAGTTCTATAAGTACCCGGCCGAGCACTGGGTCCATCTGCGCACTACCAACCCGATCGAATCAACGTTTGCCACGGTACGTTTGAGGACCAAGGTGACCAAGGGGCCGGGTTCACGCGTCGCCGGAATGGCCATGGCTTACAAGCTGATCGACGCCGCGCAAGCCCGCTGGCGAGCCGTCAACGCACCGCACCTGGTCGCTCTGGTCCGGGCCGGCGCGATCTTCCACAAAGGCAAACTGCTCGAGCGACCCACCGACATCACCCCGTCGGCGGACTCGGCACCGACCGAATCAACTGGAACGGAGGTCGCCTGAAACAAGCCGATCCACAGGTATTGACAATTCCTCCGCCATCGGATCGGGTAGGTCAATATCGATCATTGTGCGAAATCCTTCGGCGGTGATCGTCTCCGCGGGGGCGAAGTAGTCCCGGGCAGCGCACGCGACTGTGATGCCGACCCAGCCAAATGCCTGCGATGCGATGTCGATCGCGCGTCGAACGGCGGTCCGCATCGCGGACGTCTGCAGGTTGAGCGAGAACGCGTCCACTCTGGAGGCGAAGGTGAGCGGCTGCCTCCGCCGGCGTCTGCTGAGACCTTCCGCCGATCGCGACACCGGCAACAGCTGAAGCCAGTCCGTGCGGGACGGCGAGTTGGCCGCGCTGCCACCGTCTGTTATGAAGGCTGCGCTGCCTTTCAATGGGATTGGGGACGGCAGGTCCGTCGACGAGCTGGCGCTCATTGTTCCTGCTCCAGATAGCGGCGGCGAAGATCACCCTTGAGTAGCTTGCCCGTGGGGGTCCGCGGCAGTTCGTTGACGAAGTCCACGGATCGGGGACACTTGTAATGCGCAATGCGGGTTCGGGTGTAGTCGATCAGTTCATGTGCAAGCTGCTGGGAACCGTCGACTCCGATGGGGGGCTGGATGACTGCTTTGACCTGTTCGCCCATTTCCGGGTCTGGTATTCCGATGACGGCAACGTCGTAGACGGCTGGGTGAAGGGCTAGCACGTTCTCGACCTCTTGGGGGTAGATGTTCACCCCGCCGGAGATGATCATGAATGATTTGCGGTCCGCCAGATATAGGTATCCCTCATTGTCGACATAACCGAGGTCACCGACGGTGGTCCACATAGGTTGGAAGGGGTGCCGCGCGGCAGCTGTTTTCTCGGGATCGTTGTGATACTCGAATGGCAATCGGTCTCGTTCGAAGTACACGGCACCTACCGTGCCGGCGGGCAGTTCTTGCCCCGTGTCGTCGCAGATATGCAGCACGCCAAGGACTGCGCGGCCGACGGAACCGGGATGGGCTGTCCAGTCGGTGCTGTCGATGAAGGTTTTGCCGTGTACTTCCGTTGAGGCGTAGTACTCGTAGATGATGGGCCCCAGCCAGTCGATCATCGCTTGCTTGACGTCGATTGGGCACGGTGCTGCGGCATGAATCACCGTGCGCAGGCTGGACAGGTCATGGGCCTGGCGAGTTGACGAATCCAACTTGAGTAGTCGGATGAACATGGTGGGGACCATCTGAGTTGCCGTAATTTGGTAGCGCTCAATGTATTCAAGAGTTTTGGCTGCGTCGAAGCGGTTGGCCAGGACAACGGTTCCGCCAAGAGAGTGGATCATGCCACACCATCGCAAAGGCGCGGCATGATAGATCGGCGCGGGGGAATAGTAGACGTCGGTTGCGTTGATCCCGTAGAGCTTGCTGGCAATTTCGACCATGGGATCTCCAGGTTGGTCGACGTGTCGGTCCGGCAGGGGAGGTCGAATACCTTTGGGAAATCCTGTTGTTCCTGACGAATACAGCATCACTGCACCGCACAGCTGGGTGTCAAGGCGGGGGCCGGCCATTTCTAGCGCGTCTTCGAACGAGTTGAACCCTGCAATCTGCCCGCCGAATGCGAGGCGCAGATCAATGGTTGTCTGCTGGCGTACCGCTTGAGCGAGATCGGTCAGCGCCGCCGATGCGATGAGGGCTCGTGCACCGCAGTCACGCGCTATATAGCTGGCCTCGTTCGGGGTCAGGTGATGATTGATGGCAGTGACGTACATGCCTGACCGGTGGGTAGCCCAAAACACCACCAATGCTTCAGGGGCGTTGTCTGACAACAGCGCAACGACATCACCGCGGCGCAGTCCGGCGTCGTGAAGGACACGCGCCAATGCTGCGGAGGCATCATCGAGTTCGCGATAGGTCAGTGTCCGTCCGGTTTCGGCGGCAATCACCGCGGGACGGTCAGGTGCGTGCAGGGCATGAGTACCCGGGTACATGATTCCTTATCAGACGTTAGGAATTGGGGCTGAGACGACGACACCGTAGACGCGCTTGCTGCGATCGTTGCTCAGATCGAGGTGAACGAACTTGGACTCGGTGTACTCATCGAGGGCATCGGGCCCAAGTTCGCGGCCTAAGCCGCTTTGCTTGACCCCGCCGAAGGGGTACATGGCATTGACCATGTGCCAGTCATTGATCCACACGGTGCCCGATTCGAGGCGGCGCGCGACGGCCAAGGCGCGGGCTGGGTCGGCGCTCCAAACTCCTGCTGACAGACCGTATTCGCTGTCGTTGGCGAAGGAGATTGCTTCGTCCTCGTCTTGATAGCGCATGACGACCAGTACCGGTCCGAAGATCTCTTCACGTGCCACGCGCATGTCGTTGGTGGCATCGGTCAGAATCGTTGGCGCCACCCAATGGCCTTCGGCCAGAGCTTCATCGACCGGTATGACCCCTTGGAAGGCGAGTGTGCAACCCTCCTCCTGGCCCAGCGCGATGTACTTCTCCACGCGCGCTTTTTGTTTCGCCGAGATCAAGGGTCCCAAGTCGGTGGCGGGGCTCATTGGATCGCCCATCACCAACGTTTGAGCGCGCGCCACGAGGTGCCGCACGAACTCGTCGTGAAGCGATTGGTGAATCAGTAGGCGAGTTCCGGATTCACACGCCTGACCGCTCATCAGGAGGAACCCGAAGAGAGCGCCGTCGACGGCCAGATCGATGTCGGCGTCGTCCAGGACGATGTTGGCGCCCTTGCCGCCGAGCTCCAACGTCACGTTCTTGACGTTGTCGGCGGCAGCACGCATGACGCTCTTGCCTACTTCGGTCGAGCCGGTGAAGGCCACCTTGCGTACATCCGGGTGTTCAGCCAGGCGAGCACCGACCACCGGTCCCGGTCCAGTCACGATGTTGAGCACACCGGCAGGCAGGCCCACTTCGTCAGCGGCCCTTGCCAGTTCGAGCAGCGTCAGCGGTGTGTGATCGTCAGGCTTAAGTACGATGGTATTGCCTGCTGCTAGCGCGGGGCCGAGCTTCCATACCGCCAGCAGCAATGGAAAGTTCCAGGGGATGATGCCGGCGCAGACACCGACCGGGTCCTTGATCGTGATACCTGCCGACAATGTCGGTGACTCGCAAAGTGGGCCACTAATCTCGAACGGGTATGTGCGGGCGAGCTGGGCGAAGTACTTGAGATGCGCGATCGCATAGCCGATGAGGAACGCGCCGGCGCCCCGTACCGTGGCGCCGTTCTCGTTGACCTGCAAAGCGGTCAGCTGCTCGGAGCGAGCGGCCAGATTGTCGGCGATGGCGTCAAGGACGTCGGCCCTGTCATTGGGAGGCATCGATCGCCACACTCCGCGCTCGTGCGCCGCTTTTGCTGCGGCGACTGCTTCCTCGACGGTCGCGGTATCGCCGTAGGCGACAGTGGCGACCAGCTGCCCGGTCGCTGGGGAACGAACCTCAATAGATTCCGTTGTGTCGCACCATGTTCCGTCGACGTACATCCGGTAGTGGGGCATGTCGGTCACTCAATACTCGCTTCCGCTAGTGTCGTTTCTTTGTCGGAGTCAGCTGACGCACGGTGGGCCTGGCAGAGAAGCTGCCGTCCACCGAGTCCAGCGATTTAGGGACAGGAGACGGCGCGGCCCGACATGGGAGTACCAAGTCGGCGTTGTCGGCAGCCATCAACAGCGCCCGCCGCGGCTGAACAGTAGCGTCAGATTTTGCCAGTCGACTCGCTACATGGATGTCGAACGACTACCACTCGTCGTCCGCGGTCAGAACTTGACCAAGCCACGTAGGTTGCGCCCGTTGTGCATGTCCTCGTAACCCTGGTTGAGGTCGTCGAGCGCATACTCGCGGGTGACCAACTCATCGAGCTTGAGGCGGCCGGCCTGGTAGAGCTCGAGCATCCGGAAGATGTCGGTGCGAGGGCTGCACGAGCCGAAAAGGCATCCACGAACTTGCTTTTCGTATAAGGTGAGATCGAAGAGCGACATCTCGACAACTGTTTCGCTGGGGTGCGGGATCGCGGTCATCACCACTCGACCCCGTTTGCCGACCAAGCTCAATGCTTGCCCGACATAGGCACCTTCGGCGCTATCGGTGGTCACCACGCAGACGTTGGCCATCTCGCCCCGAGTCAGATCGGCGAGGATGGCTTGCGCCTGCGCGACGTCGGCGGCGACGTGCGTCGCACCGAACCTTGTTGCCTGCTCTCGTTTGAATGCAATAGGGTCGAGGGCCAGCACATACCGTGCACCGGCGATTATGGATCCCTGGACGGCGTTGATACCCAGTCCACCGACCCCCATGACGACCACGGTCTCGCCGTCCTGGGTTTCACCGGTACGCACCGCGGCACCGTATCCGGTGGTGACACCGCAGCCAACGAGCGCAGCCTTATCCAGGGGAATCGCCTTGTCAACCTTGACCACCGACGCTATCGGCACCACTGTGTATTCGGAAAATGTTCCCAGGACGCACATTTGGCCGATGTCATGACCGCGTCCATGGAACCGAAAGGTGCCATCGAGCTGCGGACCAGCCATGATAGCTGCACCGTATTCGCACAGGTTGCCCATCCCTTTCGCGCAGGCGCGACAACGGCCGCAGGCTGGGATGAAACTGAGAACGACGTGGTCACCCACCTCGACTTCAGTGACGCCGGGCCCGACGTCGGCGACGACGCCCGCGCCTTCGTGCCCGCCCACCACCGGTAGGTTCATCGGCATGTCGCCGGTGACGAGGTGGTCATCGGAATGACACAGCCCGCTGGCGGTCAGCTTGACCAGCACTTCGCCCTCTTTCGGGCCGTCCAGATCGAGTTCTTCGATCTCCCACTTCTGGTGCAGGCCCCACAGGACAGCAGCTCTGGTCTTCACTTTTGATCGGTCCTTCCGGTTCAGCGGCGTTCTGGGTCCAAGTGGCAGCCAAGCTATTGATGCCGTTGATGAAATTGTCCACCTGGAAATGCGGCTCCGGTCGCGAGTTCAGATCTCCGTTATGTGTGGTCCAACTCACGTTGCGGTGCAGAGTCAGTCTGGGACACATGGGAGAAATAGTCAAATCCTGTGGATCGAGGGTCGTCAGGCGACCTCGGACACTGGGGTGTCGGGCGATGGTTCCGGGGTGATGTCGACCGGACGTTCGAGGAGCTTGCCCTGGTGGAACACTGCGCC
>Ga0315336_1005719_pt1 | contig 13308 bp, 14 predicted proteins | sample ASW5metaG_FD_204512 | JGI IMG/M metagenome (GOLD analysis project Ga0315336, IMG submission 204512) | Ammonia-oxidizing marine archaeal communities from Monterey Bay, California, United States - ASW #5 | ecosystem: Environmental > Aquatic > Marine > Intertidal zone | place: USA: California...
ACCAGTTTAGCAAAACAACCGACATTGAAACCTTTTTCGGAGTAAAAGCTATGAGCAAACTAACGATTGTCGCTACCTTAGAAGCCACTGAAGGGTCATTCGAGAACTTACTGGCTTTGATCAAGCAACATGCTAAGCGTTGCCTGAAGCGGGAACCCGGTTGCTTGCATTTTGACATTATGGTGCCGCGGGAACAGGGTGATCAGATCATCCTGTATGAGATCTATAGCGACCAGGCTGCTTTGGATGATCACCTAACAACGGATCACATGGAGCGGTTTCGCAAGGAACGAACCCCGTACTTCAAATCAGCGCAGGCATCCACCTGTAATCTCTTGGAATACTAGCTTACACGGAAGTGGACAAGACAAATGACCAGCCAGATAAAGATGCTTGTTTAGTTCAGCAGTCGGGCGCTGCCTTCACGCGGTATTTTCACCTTTTGGCCCTAATGTCGCGGGAATTTCCTTGAACTCATTTTGGTCAGACCACAACAACTTCATCCGGGATAGAACCCGATAAAAACGACCCAGTGTGTATACTAATCTCGCGACACTGCATTTACTGTGTCGTTACCAATTTGACTGTGATTGACACCAAAAAATACACACAGCATTTTTGAGTACTACTAGTACTACTATAGAGGAGAAATTTCATGAGAAACCAAAACATACGTTCGAAATTGCGCTACAAGATTTTCGCATTAATCACTGTCCCTTGGCTTGGACTGTGTACAGGCGGCCTCGCGTCAGCAGCGCCAGAGGGAGAGATGGTCATTGCAGCGCCGCTGCTCATACAAAATTTCGATCCCACCAACCACCAGGCTGCATCAGATTATCTTCCGCACTCCATGTTGTTTGACGGCCTGGTCAATCTGGGTGCAACAGGTAAGGAACCCGCTTTGGCCACGGATTGGACGATCAGCGACGACAAACTCATGATCGAATTTAACCTACGCCACGGAGTCAAGTTTCACAATGGGGACGAGTTCACGGGCGAGGATGTCCAATTCACATTTCATCGAATCCTCTCACCCGAAAGTACCCACAACGGCCGAAAACCAATTGTCGCAGCTCTCGATCGTGTGGAGGTCGTGGACCCGTTCACGGTGAGGTTTCATTTGAAAAAAACCTGGGTTGAGTTCTTTACGTCGGTGCGCGCGGGTGGAAGCCAGGCCATCGTCCCCAAGAACTACTACGAAAAGGTTGGTGACAAGGGATTTCAGCAAAACCCCATCGGCACTGGCCCGTTCATGCTTTCCAGTATTCAGGAAGGGGAATTCTCGAAGTTCGAGGCAAATCCCAATTACTGGGGGCAGGTCTCAAGCACTAAATTCGTTACTCAGCGCCTGGTCTCAGAACCTTTCACCCGATATGCAATGCTTGAGCGTGGCGAAGCCGATATCATCATGGGTGTCACTGGACCACTTCTAGAGAAGATCAAAGCGAGCGACAAATTGACTACAGTTTCCACTCGCTATTCGGGCACCAGCATCATTGGTTTTAATAGAGGGACAAACCCCGAATTCAAGGATCCTCGAGTCCGGCTAGCCATCGCTCATGCGATTGATAGACAAGCTATTGCAGACACGATACTGGGGGGAGTGTGCGAGCCGGCTACGCACATATTTACACCAGGGACCTTCGGCTATGATGAGAGCATAAAGCCTGTGCCATATGACCCAGCGAAAGCGAAGCAACTTCTTAGTGAAGCGGGGATCGCGGCGGGGCATGAAGTCGATTTCACCATCCACGCCCAAGCGTTTGGCTCATTACCCAATGCACCTATCGTGCTCGAAGCCATCGCAGGTTATCTCGAAGCTGTGGGCCTAAAGCCTAAACGGTTACCGCGTGAGACCGGCGCATGGCTGGCTGAAATGAGGGCAGGCACCCAGCGAGGTATCTTCTACGGGCCTAACTCGGTACCCGACGATGGCGGAACGTTGCTTGGAGAATGGTATAGCTATAGGGCGTGGTGTGGGGAACCCTGCAATGTGGGCGTCAAGGAGTACGATCAAATCACCGATGCACAAGCAGTGGAGACCGACATTAATAAGCGGGAACAAATGCTTCAGGATTGGGCAAAGATGGAACGCGAACGATTCGAGCACATGCCGTTGTATTGGTGCAGTACACCGTTCGGAATCACTCGGTCAATTACGGGATGGGCACCAGGTCTTCTCAGTGCTTACCACCAAAATCTTCAGTCGGTGCAATTCGAAAAGTAGAATAGGCCAGCGTAGGTGTCGATCTATTTAATCCAGCGGCTTGGGCAAGCTTTGCTCACGCTGCTGGGGCTGAGCGTTATTGTCTTCGCCTTGGCTCACCTTTCGGGGGATCCGGTGTCGCTTCTAGCGCCACCGGAGGCCTCGGCGGAAGACATAGCACGCCTGCGGACAAAGCTAGGGTTGGATAAGCCACTCCATACGCAGTACCTAATCTACATTAGTCAGGCGGCCCAGGGAGACTTTGGAGAATCGATTCGTTGGAAGACTCCAGCAATGGGTCTGATTTTGGACCGCTTTCCGAACACACTTCTTCTTTCCGCTAGCGCCATCTTTTTTGGAATTTGTCTGGCAATTCCTGTAGGGGTAGTTTCCGCCGTCAAGCGGGGAACGCTCTTCGATAGTGTAGGCAAGGTAGTAGCTCTAATCGGCCAAAGCATGCCAAGCTTCTGGATCGGGATACTTCTTATCATGGCTTTTGCTCTGTACTTGCCGATTTTCCCCACGTCAGGGATCGGCACGGCCGCTCACTTAGTGCTGCCGTCCCTTACCCTTGGCAGTTATGTTGCCGCGTCCATGATGCGGGTAACCCGCTCCGCGATGTTGGACGCACTTGATGCCGATTATGTCCGAACCGCTCGTAGTAAGGGCGTGTCTGAATGGCGGGTGATCTGGAAGCATGCGTTTAGAAACGCAGCGACTCCTGTTCTTACAATTACAGCACTGGAGGCCGCCAATATTCTTCGTGGGGCTGTAATTACAGAGACCGTGTTTGCCTGGCCTGGTATCGGGAAGTTGGCCGTGGACGCCGTGTATGCGCGTGACTTCCCTCTCGTTCAGGCTGCAGTACTCTTCATGGGGTTGGTTTTCCTATGTATTAATCTTCTGGTAGACCTGATTTATACTCGGCTCGATCCGAGAATAACCCACGGGTAATGTTGAATTCGGCGCGACCAGAGAACCCATAGCGATCGGTCGCTATGACCTGACACCATGCAGTGGCTCCAGCAAATTCGGCAACTCCCCTATCTTTCTCTTTCTTATTTGTTTCTGATTGTCAGTTTTGCCTTGTTCGCTGAATGGATTGCTCCTGGAAATCCTAATCTCCAGAACCTGCGAGAAGCACAGATGCCGCCATCAGCGGGTCACTTGCTTGGCACGGATCAGCTTGGTCGGGACATCCTCAGCCGAATTATTTTCGGCGCTCGAATATCACTTGTTGTCGGTGTTGCCGCGGTGGCAGTCGCCGCGGTAGTTGGTGTATTTTTGGGAGTGACATCAGTGATGGTGCCCCGATGGCTTGGTGACGCTATCATGCGACTGACTGACACCTTTCTGGCACTCCCTGCAGTGCTAATCGCCCTTGCTGTAGCCGCCACCATAGGGCCGAGCCTAATTAATGTCATTTTGATCATCGGGCTCGTCTATTGGGCACAATTTGCCCGTCTCGTTCGCGGCGAGGCATTGTCTGTGAGAGAGCGAGAATATGTCCTTGCTGCCCGGGTGATCGGAAGTCCAGTGCTGCGTATCATTCGCCGCCATATCTTACCCAATGTGTTAAACACGATCATCGTCATGATCACTTTGCAGCTCGCATCTGCGATCCTTCTTGAGTCGATCCTTTCTTTTTTAGGGATAGGAATTCCGCAACCCACTCCGAGCTGGGGTAATATGGTTGCAGACGGCCGTCCCTACATAGCGTTCTCCTGGTGGATCGTGACTCTCCCAGGGGTGGCGATCATGCTCACGGTGTTCTCGGTTAATCTCTGTGGGGATTGGCTGAGAGATCGTTTGGACCCCAAGCTCAGAACTACTCAATTCTAAATGTTTCGTCCCGCGATCCCAGGTCAAAGATTTATAGAGTTCAGCGGGCGTTTTGTGGCACAGCTTTTGGAATGTTGCCGACACTGAAGGCTGGTTTTGATTCGAACCTAGATACGATAACGAATGTGTCCGGAAGGATAGGAAGTATGTTGATAGAAAACGAGGGGGAATGAAAAGTCTGTTTGCAGCTGAAAAGTTAATGTATTGCATCCGATTTATCCTTGAGTCCTGGAAATTCGGTTATTTTCTCCTGCCCATTAAACACTTATGTCCTTGACGCCACAATGAAAGCGAACGCGCGCCTGCTGCGTTATTGAAACACGCCGCAATCTTTTGCAATAAGTCAGTCAATCAGCGCAAGAGGTCGGCCTGAGGTGGGGCGCGACTGTCGGGTAAATAAATCGCATCCTGGTATTCCCCCGTATGCTTCAGGTGGTCGAGTATTTGCTTGATCACTACCAGATCCTCGATGCTGGCAATGACTTTCATTGGGCCACCGCACGTCTGGCAAGTCTCGTTGTTGATGTTAAACATCCGCTTGAGCCGCTGAGCCCATGTCATCGACGCTCGCCTTTGTGTTGGTGGTTCATCATCGGCTACTATGGCCTTGTTGCTTCTACATCGTTCTGCCGGCGTGACCAACGTCGGTGTTTGCTGTTAGGCGCAAACACACCGTGAAATCTAGTCAGATTCACTCGTGTTTTCGGCACTAGCGCCGCTAGTTTGGCGATGAGGTCCAGGGGGCGTTTTCATTGTTAATAACTTATATTTAAATGAAATTTATCTGGAGGCGATAAATGGTTAACTTAGCAGCAAATCTTTCTATGATGTTCAATGAAGTTGGATTTATGGAGAGATTTAAACAGGCATCTGATAGTAAATTCAAAGGTGTTGAGTACTTATTCCCTTATGATTTTCCTAAAGAAGATATATCAAATGAGCTTAATGAAAATAATCTGGAGCAAGTACTTTTTGATTTGCCTGCCGGAGATTGGGAAAGTGGTGATCGAGGAATAGCAGTTGACCCCAATAGAAAGAATGAATTTAAGGAGGGAGTAGCTTTAGCTTTAGAGTATGCGCGTGTATTAAAGCCTAAAAATTTAACCTGCCTTGTAGGTAAAGCGCCAGGTAATGTTTCTAATAATCAAGCTAAGTCAATATTAATAGAAAATCTTAGTTATGCCTCTACTGAGACAGAGAAAGCTGGGATAAGATTATTGGTCGAACCAATCAATACATTGGATATTCCAGGTTATTGGCTCCACAACACTAAAGAGGCGATAGAAATTATTAAAGAAGTAAACAATTCTAATTTATTACTTCAATATGATATTTATCATATGCAGATTATGGAAGGAAATATTATTAATACCATCTCTAATAATCTTAATATGATAGGTCATATGCAATTGGCAGATAATCCTGGAAGGCATGAGCCTGGGACAGGGGAGTTAAACTACCCAGTTATTTTTGAAAAACTAGATCAAATGGGCTACAAAGGATGGATAGGATGTGAATATGTTCCTATTGAGGAGTCCATACCTGGTTTGGTTTGGGCTAACTCTTATTTAGATTAATTGATGTAACGGCACAATCGTTCCAGAGTTTTTTCGCTGATAGACCTTGGCTGCCACGCCTATATGCAGACTGAAGCCTGCTACTTTACCAACGGTATTTCCGCATGGTTCGTCTGGATCACCTGCCGGCCAGGGTTTGTAATGTGAACACCTTGCATCCAGCCTGGGGCCGACCCGGTGGGCGATGGTGTACGTCACTTCGGTAAGCTCCGCGCTGTTGGCCGCCTTGACCCATTGAAACCAGGTATTGCCACCAGGCAGGTGTCACATGAAACGCGGCTATGAGGCAACTTAAACTTTAAGAGGTTGGACTTACACCAAAGAAGTCAGGTGCGTAGGGGATACCAAAGACCGTCATAGAAAGCTCATCACTAATTGCTTTGTCGATGGCTATAGCGTTAATGCAAGACTTGTGAATGAAGGTCTGACACTTGCTTACCGAAGGTACTCCAAGAAGTATGTACCAAAGGAAGATACGGAGACGTCGTAACGAAATCTATGCAAAAAGCCATCGATGAAACTGATCGGCGGCGCGAAAAACAAGAGGCCTATAACCAGTGTCACGGCATTGAGCCTCAATCTATTCGTAAGGAAGCTAAGGAAATTATTGAAGGAGCCGGCGGGGTTTCTGTTTCGCCTGGTAAGCAGAAAAAAGGCCGCAAGAGCCAAAATCTGGCAAACCTATCCGGCATCTCCTCGATGTCACCTGGGGAACTGGGCAAACGGATCGACCAGTTAGAAAAACAGATGTACACCTATGCGAGGGATCTTGAGTTCGAACTGGCTACGCAGACTCGCGATGAACTAACCCTTCTTAAACGCCAACAGTTGGGACCGCGAATCGAGGCGGCTGTCAGGCAACCGGACAGCCTATAACCTTATCCAGGATCTCAGTCCGATAGCACGGCATGCAGGGCGTCAATCACCGTATCCAGCTGATCCGAAGTGATAACGAGCGGTGGAAGCAGTCGAATCACTGTGGGACCGGCGGGTAAGGCAAGGACCCGGCGTTGGAGGAGGGCCTTCAGGTAAGGGGTGGCTTTTTCTTTCAGTTCGATCCCGATCATTAGTCCGACCTGGCGCACCTCGCGAACCCGGGCGGGTAACTCGGCCGAGAAACGATCAAAGAAATATTTCCCTTGGTCTCTGGCACTCGCCGCCAAGTCGTTGTCCAGCATGAAGTCGATTGCCGCTAGTGCGGCTGCACAGGCTAGCGGGTTACCCCCAAACGTAGAACCGTGCACACCGATGCCGGCCTGAACCCGGTCAGTGCACAGCACGGCGCCCATAGGCATTCCGCCGGCAATACCTTTAGCCAGGCACAACATGTCAGGCCCAAGGTCGAATCGTTCACAGGCAAAAAGGGTGCCGGTTCGGCAAAACCCGGTTTGAACTTCATCAATGATCAACAAGGCACCTTGCTCGTCGCAAAAGCGCCGGGCTGCTGCGAGGTAGTCCGCTTTTGTTGGTCGCACGCCACCCTCACCTTGGACAATTTCCAGTATTACAGCTGCCGTGGTCTCATTGACTGAATTTTTAAGCTTATCTATATTATTAAGAGGTACGAAGTCGCAATCTGGCAACAAGGGCTCGAACGCGTCTCGATATTTGAACGTGGCGCTCAATGCACCGAGGGTGCGTCCATGAAAGCCGCGCATCGCGGCAACTAGCCCGGTACGTCCGCTCGTTTTGCAGGCAAATTTGATCGCAGCCTCGACGCTTTCAGTGCCTGAATTGCACAGGAACACACGATTGAGGCCAGGAGGTGAAAGCTCGACCAACTTTTGCATTAGGTGCCCACGTTGATCGTTATAAAGGGCGCCAGGACAAGTTATCAGAGTTTCAGCCTGCCGAGCGAGAGCTTTAGCAACAGCTAAGTTGGCGTGGCCCACATTAGCCACACCAACGCCAGCGGCGCAGTCCAGATACTCGTTTCCCTTATCATCCCAGAGAATAGCGCCTTGCCCGCGTACAATATTGATCGCACGTCGTGGATAAACCTCTAGTGCATAGTCATCTTCAAGGTGGGGGCTCGTCATTGGATGATTGTCCCTTTGCCTGCAAGCGCGTCGCGGACCGGGTGTTCAGTACGTCCATCAGCAATAATGACTTCTTTTGCACCCCCATCAAAAAGCTGGCGCAGGGCCAACATTTTGCGTTTCATGCGGCCCTTGACCTGTTCCTCCCGGTCTTTAAGCTCGTTCGCGCTGATGAGGTTGACCACGCTGTCCGGATCATCCAGATTGTCGAGAAATCCAGGGGCTTCGATCAGTTGTACGATTCGATCCGCTTGCAGCGTCTCTTGAAGGATGCTCACAATATCGTCGTTTTCAGAGTTGATCGCATAGCCTTGTTCATCAATGATTGGGATGCTGAGCACCGGCCGGTACCCTTGTGTTATCAACATTTCAAGTAACGTGCCGTTTACCGATCGGGGTTTACCCGATAGATCGCGCTTTATCAGAGTTTTTCCACCTTCTCGCACGCGAATTCCGCGATTGCGTTCACCTTGAATCAGCCGCCCGTCAAGGCCGCTCAGGCCAATTGCATTAATATTATGCCGTTGGCACAACTCGACAAAGCGCCGGTTCTTAAGCCCGCTATAGGCCATCATGATCAGGTCGACGGCTTCAGCGTCTGAGTAGACGCTGGTATAGCCCGACACGGAGGTTAACTGGATTTTCTGGTGCCCGATACGTTCCGCCAGATCGTCGCGAAGGGCGTTGGCACCCAGCACGACAACATACGGCTCCTCGAGGGTAGCGAGATCGGCCACCACACCTTCAAGGTTGATTTTGCTGCCGCCTCCCACTTTGATGATGTACATATTATGATGCGCCGCTATAGCTCGGTGACCGTGCCGTTTTCGATGGGATGCCATGTCGTATCCAATGGATAGGCCTCTGAGCAGATCACATCGAGCCCGCCCACCGAAGCTCGATACATCTGGAAATAGCCTGGATTTTCATTGAATAGGGTCGCCAATAGCGAATGCTCTGGTGTCGCCAGAATCATATTCATTGCCCGTATGTACCGACTGCGTTTTGTGATCACATCGATTGCTTTGCTAAGGCCCGCAAGGGCGCCATGGTGGTCGAACCGTTTTGTGTAGTTGAAGATCTTCTCAGCCCCGATCCGGCCTTCCTCGCGGATGCGCACTCCCGAGAGTTCGCCATTGAAGATAAAGACCTTGTCATCTCTTGTGAATGGCATATTATTCTCAACAGCGACGCCCTCGTCCCGGAATGCGCTGCGCGCGTGAGCCAGAAATAGCGTGGCCTTGCCGAACTGATCCAGGTCATCTGTCCAGATCGGTGCAATGTTATGGTGGAATTGCCAGCGTCCATCATCAAACCAGGCACAGCCCCAGCCGTGACCCTGATATTCCTCACTGTCACGGCAGAGGGCGCTGAACTGACGAAGATGTGACGCAGTCTCAAAAGGGTGTTCTGCCCGCAGCCAGAGAAGCCGGCACATGTTTTGTCAGATCGGATGCAGGCCTGGGAACGTGAGCCCGGCGGACTCGTCCAGCCCATGCATGATGTTGAAGCACTGAACAGCCTGACCGGCTGCCCCCTTCATGAGGTTGTCAATCGCACTAATGACGACGAGTCGGTTACTGCCGGCATCAACCTCAAAGCCGATGTCGCAAAAGTTGGTTCCGCTCAAGAGTTTTGGCTCAGGGTAACGGTGAATGCCGCTTCGCTCCTTGACGATCCGGACAAAGGGCTCCTTCGCATAGTCTTCCCGAAATATTGCCCAGATTTCTTTTTCCTCCCGTGGCTCATTTAAAAACACATGGCAGGTTGCCAAAATTCCCCGGACCATTTCGATTGAGGTGGCGGAAAAATGTACCGGGAAACCGCCAAGCGATTGGGTAATCTCGGCGACGTGGCGGTGACGCGTGGGCCGATAGGATCGAACGGCACCGCTTCGCTCTGGATGATGGCTGGCTTCGGTTGCCGCGTTGCCGGCCTCGCTTGAACCTGCCTTGACATCGACCACCACAGACGAGATCAGATTCCGGCTTGCAAGCGGTGCCAGGGCTAGTGTAGTGGCGGTGGCGTTGCACCCTGCACAGGCTACGTGAGTCGCTGCCTGAATCGCTGCGCGATTAATCTCCGGTATGCCGTAAGCAAACTGTCCAACGAGTTCCGGATTAGGGTGTGGCTGTCCGTACCACGCGGCGTAGACCTTGGGATCAGCCAGACGAAAATCGGCGCTCAGGTCGATAATTCTGGGCGCGAGGGCCGAAAATGTATCGAAACGTTCAGCTGTACGCCCGTGTGGTAGACACAGAAGAAGCACATCACAGGGCGCAAGGTCCTCTAGGGTACAGAACTTGAGCGCAGTGGCATTGCGCAGATTGGGGTGCGCCTTATGGACGGCCTTTCCGGCAAAGCGCTCGGAGGTAATCTGCTTGACCTCGCACGCATCATGAAAAAGGAGCAGCCGCAGCAGTTCCCCACCGGTATAGCCGGACCCCCCAACGATGGACACACTGATCATGGCCGTGATCTCAACGTGAAATCAACGATCCGCGCTGGTATGTTGACCCCGGTAGTCTCAATACTGTTTCGAAACTCCATGGTGTAATTGACTTCATTAACGGAAAGGCCGCCTTCGGTCTCGAAAAGATCGACCGCAAGTATGCCACCACCGACAGCATCAGCTGCGGCCAGCGAGATCTCGGCGATGTTGGCATCGACGTCACATCCGCTAGCGACTGCGCCCCGCGCGGTGTTGGTAATCCAGTGTTCTGAGCTTCGATAGATCGCCGCAATGCACTCATCACCGACCACAAAACTGCGGATATCACGACCTTTCTTTTCAACGAATTTTTGAATGTAGAAAATCGAATGATGATAACTGCCAAGGAGGGACTTGTGCTCGAGGATGGCCTCGGCAGATTCGCGGTCATTCACCTTGGATAACAGCCGGCCCCAGGAACCCACCGCCGGTTTCAAAACCACGGGATAACCGAGCTCCTCAATGGCGCTAAGGGCAGAGGCTTCTGTAAATGCAACACGAACGGGTGGCTGCCGGACACCGGCTTCTTTAAGGGCAACGGAGGTCAGGATCTTGTCCCCGCAAGTTTTGGCCACCTCAGCGGAGTTAATGCAGTGTATGCCTCCCGCTTCGAACAATCGCAGGCCATAGAGTGAGCGCGAATGATTAATGCTTCGTTCCAGAATCACATCGACATCAGGGACGGATTCAAGATCGAACACCAAATTACGGTCGTCGATCATCGTGAGATTAACGTCACGGGCCTGAAACTCCTCAATCAGAAGCTTTTCTTCTTTTCGGATCAGAGAGTGCAGCAGTCCAAACTTCACTCGCCCCAGTCCTCCTCGGTTTCAGGCGCTTCAGTTACGGCTGCAGGATCAAGACCGATGACTTCGAGTTCTGATCCGCAATCGGCACATTCGAGGAGTTCTCCTACGACAGTGCCCTGTGCAAATGTAATCTCGGCACCGCATACGGGACATTCGGTCATTTGATATTCTCCTTCTATCAGGTCGGGGAGGCGGTAGTGCCCCCCCAAGCGCTTGATTAACGGTACGAGATTCTATTTTAGTCGGTACTCAATTGGATACTAAGGCCGGGTCCGCTAACGGCATCGGACCTGAAAGTCCCCGCAAAGATGACTGAAAGCAAAAAGGACTCCCCAGATGAATTTACCCGAGCGAAGGTATAGAATGCGGCACCTGAATTACAGGCGCGTAGCTCAGCGGTAGAGCACCACCTCGACACGGTGGTGGTCGGTGGTTCGATCCCACTCGCGCCTACCAATGAAATCGGACACTAACAGTGTCTGCGTTGAAATGAGCTCCCCAAAGGGACTCAGAGCCGGGCATAAAGCCCGGTTTTTTGTCGAGATAACAAGATTCCTAGCCTTGCGGAGTTTGTCTACAATTACCCCATATTCCAGTGCGGGGAGTCCTGCGCATCTAGGGGAAAAGAAATGACGCCAGAGAACCTACGAAGACTCGGAATTATCATCGCCGTGCTGGTCATCATATATGGCGCGATGACCTTGGTCGGTCTAATTCCGAGTGAATAGTCAGCGCGACATCTCGAGATAAGAGAGGCGATGGATCCCAAGATTGCCCGGGAAGCTCCCGCAGCGGAATTCGGTCGGGCCCTGAAGGGCTTCGGTGTCAACCTGTTGGTAAAAGATGTCGCAAGGACCGTGACGTTTCTCACAGATGTCCTCACCATGCAGGTCCACCGTGCCGATGCTGACTTCGCGGTGTTGGAACTTGAGGGGGAATTGTTTCAACTCCACGCGGACCATACCTACCATGATAACCCGCTGCCTGGCGTGATCAGTGAATCAGAGATCCGTGGAGGAGGCGTTGAACTGCGGTTATACGGGCTCAACCCCGATGCCTGCGAAAAACGGGCGCGAGCGGCAAACCACACGGTGTTGCGCACGAGCCTGGACCGACCGCACGGTCTGCGTGAATGCTATCTGCTGGACCCGGACGGTTACTGCTGGGTCCCAAGTGTCGCCACTGACATCTCAAACGAGAAATAGCGCTGATCATGCCTGCACAATTGCTTTGCAACTATAATTCGCGGCTGGCGATTCCCACTTGAACCGGCAATCCTGCAATTCCGCCGCCGTCTGCCTGTCTGGATAAGAGCAGGGTATCTGAAAACATTTCGGTCTTGCCGATTCGCGGGTTGGTATCCGGCCGTTTAACACTTTTACCTCATTCTATGAAGATCACTCTGCCCGACGCCAGCGTTCGTGAATATTCAGCGCCCCGCACGGTGGCTCAGATTGCGGCGGATATCGGTCCGGGGCTCGCCAAAGCCACCCTTGGAGGAGATGTAGACGGTGCTCTGGTAGATGCCTCCCACGAAATCCAGACCGACTCGAGACTCCGTATCATCACAGCCAAGGATCCAGAAGGGCTCGAGATCCTCCGTCACTCATGCGCCCATCTTCTTGCGCAGGCGGTAAAACAACTTTATCCCGAGGCGCAGGTCACTATCGGTCCGGTGGTGGAGGACGGCTTTTACTACGACTTCGCCTATGGTCCCGGATTCACCGAAGACGATCTTGAGCGAGTTCAAGAGAAAATGCAGGCGCTGGCAAAGGCCGGCTGCCCGGTGGAGCGGATGACCATGGGGCGTGAAGAAGCAATCGCTTATTTCCGAGACTCTGGGGAAGAGTACAAGGCAAAAATAATCGAAGATATCTCGGCCGATGAGGTCTTATCCCTTTATCGCCAGGGCGAATTTACCGACTTGTGTCGCGGACCGCATGTGCCGGACATCGGTATGCTCCGTGCGTTTAAGCTCACCAAACTGGCCGGGGCCTACTGGCGGGGTGACTCTCGCAACGAGATGCTGCAACGGGTCTACGGAACTGCCTGGGGCGACAAGAAGTCTCTTGAACAATACCTAACCCGCATAGCCGAAGCCGAAAAGCGAGACCATCGACGGATCGGGAAGGCGCTGGATCTCTTTCACTTTCAGGAAGAAGCGCCGGGTATGGTGTTTTGGCACCGCGATGGATGGAGCCTCTATACGGTCGTAGAACGCTATGTCCGTAACCTCTTGTCCGAATACGACTACCAGGAAGTGCATACACCGCAGATGCTCGACCGCAGCCTCTGGGAGCGCTCGGGTCACTGGGACAAATTCCGCGACAACATGTTCACCACG
>Ga0315336_1005720_pt1 | contig 13305 bp, 4 predicted proteins | sample ASW5metaG_FD_204512 | JGI IMG/M metagenome (GOLD analysis project Ga0315336, IMG submission 204512) | Ammonia-oxidizing marine archaeal communities from Monterey Bay, California, United States - ASW #5 | ecosystem: Environmental > Aquatic > Marine > Intertidal zone | place: USA: California...
ACAACAACGACCACAACCAGCTCCACGAGCACGACAGGTGGGGTGCCTGTTACAGCGTGGCAAAAGGAGGGGCAGATTCCTGTCGGGGTAACGAAAGATTCAAGCTGGGACAACCGCAGTTTCCGGGTGCTGCTCGACGGAGCTTCAATCACCAACGGTGGCAACATGGTGTGCCTGACGTTGCTGGGGCGATCTGACGCCTCATCCTACAGAATTCAACGGGTGACCCTTGTGAAGCGAGATGGAAATACACTCAATGGAGTCGATGAATCCGTGGCAATTCTGACATTTGGCGTCAACACGTGGGACGCCGGAGTCACCGTGGCGCCCGGGGAAAGGGTCAAAAGCCATTTAGTTCCCTTTGACCTTGTACCGGGCGAGGACCTCTTCCTGACCTTCTGGGCCGGCCCCGGTGAGAAGACGATTTTGCGCAAAATCGGAACGCATGCCATGGCCTGGGTAATCGTCGGCGAAGACCAGAGCACGGAATTGGACTGGGAAGGCTTGTCGATCTCTGCCACCCGTAATCAGATATTTGCGGCCTGCATCCTGGATGCCCAGACCGGCCTAATCACCACGACGACCACAACCTCAAGCACAAGTTCAACCACCACAACCAGTACAACAAGCACCACGAGCACATCGACTACCAGCTCAAGTTCAACGACCTCGACAAGCACAACGAGCACGAGTTCGACGACCACTTCGACTTCGACGACCACCACAAGCACAACAAGCACCTCCACCTCGACGACAAGCACGACGTCGAGCACTTCAAGTACCTCGAGCACGATGACAACGACAACTACGACGACGAGCACATCAACCACCACGAGTATTACGATGTCCTCGAGCACCACAACTTCGTCAACAACATCCTCGAGCACCACCGGCGGCGTACGTGTCACGGCATGGGAGGCCGCAGGACAGATTCCGGTCGGCACCTGGAGAGACTCCAGCTGGGAGAACCGCAGTTTCAGGGTGTTGCTGGAGGGCACGGCAATCACCAATAGTGGCAATATGGTGTGCCTAACGCTGAGGGGTCGCGATGACGGAGGGACGTATACGATTCAACGTGTTTCCCTGGTAAAACGGGATGGGGTGACCCTGGATGGTGTGAATGGAACCCAAGCGCAGCTTACGTTTGGAGGTGGCTCCTGGAACGATGGAGCAACGGTGGCCTCAGGTTCTATCGTCAAAAGCCATTTTTCCCTCTTTGACCTTGTGCCGGGCGAGGACGTCTTCCTATCCTTTTGGGCCGGCCCCGGGCAGAAAACGCTTCTGCGCAAGATCGGAGCGCAAACGATGACCTGGGTAATCGTCGACGACGACCAGAGCACGGAATTGGACTGGGAAGGCTTGTCAATCTCCGCCACGCGCGATCAGGTATTTGCGGCCTGCAAGCTGGACGCCCAGACCGGTTCGATTACCACGACGACCACAACTTCAAGCACAAGTTCAACGACCACAACCAGTACAACAAGCACCACGAGTACATCGACCACGAGCACAAGCTCAACGACCTCGACAAGCACAACCAGCACAAGTTCGACGACCACTTCGACGTCGACGACGACCACAACTACAACGAGCACATCCACCACGACGACAAGCACGACGTCGAGCACATCAACCACCTCGAACACGACGTCGACGACAACGACGACTACCACAACATCCTCGAGCACCTCTACCTCGTCGATAGCTACATCGAGCACCACCGGTGGCGTCCGTGTGACGGCATGGGAAGCGGAGGGGCAGATTCCCGTCGGCACATGGAAGGACTCCAGTTGGGAGAACCGAAGCTTCCGGATTTTACTTGAGGGTACCGCAATCACAAACAGCGGCAACATGGTGTGTGTGACACTCAGGGGCCGCGATGACGGAGGGACCTATACGATTCAACGTGTTTCCTTGGTAAAGCGGGATGGGTTGACACTCAACGGTGTGGATGAGGCTCAGGCGAAATTAACGTTTGGAGCCGGCACCTGGGATGACGGAGCTGCAGTGGGGTCGGGCACTACTGTAAAAAGTAATTTTGAGTCCTTCGATCTTGTCACAGGCGAGGACCTGTTTCTGACCTTCTGGGTATCACCCGGCAACAAGACTGTGCTGCGAAAAGTTGGCGGACAGGTACTCACGTGGACGACTTTCGGTAGCGATGAAAGCACAACTGTGGACTGGGAGGGTTTGTCCATTAGCGAGACACGCCGACAGGTGTTCGCCGCCTTTCAACTTGACGTGCTGACTAATCCGTAGGGCGGGGATACCCTCGCTTATTCTCGAAGGGTGGCGCCAGTATCTGATAAAAGAGCTCATGCCCTGTTCGGGACACAATGTCATTCTAATCTTTTCAAGAAGCTTGGTCGTCCTCGCGATAGCTCTAATCTCGACCGCAGTTGGCTCTCAACCTGGATCAGTGCATCGTGCCGACCCCGCGATCGCGATTCAGACTGATAATTCAGATGAGCGGGAAATCCGCTCAGAGCCACTCATCGAGCGAGGCACTCAGCACCAGACCCTGTTTCAGTTGCTAAGCCCCGCAGATACAGGCATCCATTTTCAAAACTTGCTGAAGCCGGAAAATGTCCGTCGCTACCTCAGCAATGGCGCCGGCGTTGCGGTCGGTGATTATGACGGTGACGGTCGACCCGATATATATCTCGTTGGTCAAGACTGCCCAAACAGACTGTATCGCCAGGTGTCGCCGTTTCGGTTCAACGATGTAACCGATGAGGCCGGAGTAAGCGGTGGGGATGCGATCGGGGCCGGTGCATCATTCGTTGACATCGAAAACGATGGCGATCTGGATCTCTATGTCTGCAACTATCTCACTGCGAATCAGCTTTACGTCAACGAGGGAGACGGCACCTTCAGTGAAAAGGCAAATGAGTTTGGCCTGGGATACGCAGGGCCCAGCAGAATGGGGGCCTTTGCCGATTACGACCGCGACGGCGACCTCGATTTGTATCTACTCAACAATCGACGGTATCACGTCGCGGACGAAGTTACGAATTTCAAGGCCCAGCAGATCAACGGCCGAATTGTCATACCGCCCGAGATGCAAGAGCATGTGTTTGTGATGCAGGGTCGAATCCTGGAAAACGGTGCTGCCGACATTCTTTTTGAAAACGACGGAAAGGGCCACTTTCATGGCAGGAACAAAGACGCTGGGATCGTTGGCTACGGCATGGGGCTTTCCGCCACTTGGTGGGATTACAACAACGATGGATGGCCGGATCTGTGGGTCGGAAACGATCTGAAGTCGCCTGATTATCTATACCTCAACAATTGTGACGGAACCTTTACTAACGTGATTGAGGATGCCGTCCCGTATACCACGTGGTTTTCGATGGGAGCCGACTTCGCTGATTTCAACAACGACGGTCTCTTCGACTTTCTAATCGCGGACATGTCATTCACAACTCACCGCAAGGAAAAAATCAACATGGGAGAGATGGATACCCAGGCTTGGTTTCTCGAATCGGCCAAACCTAGACAGTACATGCGCAACTGCCTCTTCCTGAATACTGGTACGTCACGCTTTATGGAGGTGGCACGGCTGTGCGGTCTTGCGAAATCCGACTGGACCTGGTCGGTCAAGTGTGGAGATTTAGACAATGATGGCCGAAGTGATGTTTTCATGACCAACGGCACGCTTAGTAATAATAATGACGCCGATTGGATGAACGAAACCAGGGCGCAACAATCCGCTGGAAATCTTGACTTGGCGAGGCAGCTGATTGAACAGGCACCTATGCTCGAGGAGGAAAACCTGGCGTTTCGGAACACGGGCGACTTGGAGTTTCACAACGTCAGCAGCACCTGGGGCTTGAATCATCTTGGAATCAGTCACGGTGCGGCTTTGGTGGACTTTGATCGCGACGGCGACCTGGACCTGGTGGTGAACAACTACGATGAACCAGCCAGTGTGTACCGCAATCGTGGCACGGGGCGACATGGAATCCTAGTCGCTTTACGTGGTCGAAAGAGCAATCAGTTTGGCGTAGGTGCAAAGGTTACGATTGAGAGCGATGCCGGACTGCAAATGCGGATACTTACCCTGGCACGTGGATATCTTTCCGCCGACGAACCTATTCTGCACTTCGGCCTCGGTAAACTCGATCGGATACGAACGTTGAGGGTTGATTGGCCAAGCGGGATACGACAGACATTCAGCGATCTACCCGTTGACCAACTTTACACTATCCGGGAGTCGGATATGCCAACCACCTTGGCCTCGTCTGAAAGCACCATTTCCCGAAACGCAGCCACACACTTCGTGGATGTAGCCGATCCGAGTGGGTTGAGATTTCGCCATGTTGAAGCACCATTTGATGATTTTCAACGCGAGCTGTTGCTTCCGAATAGACTGTCCACGCTTGGTCCTGGGCTAGCCTGGGGAGACGCAGACGGTGACGGTCATGACGATCTATACATTGGGGGCGCAGCCGGCCAATCAGGGCAACTCTATCGTAATCTCGGAGACGGTCGTTTTCAGCCTTTGCGCGAAAGCCCTTGGCAATCGGACCGAGCATGCGAGGACATGGCGGCGCTGTGGCTGGACGTCGACAGCGACAACGACATGGATCTGTATGTTGTTAGCGGCAGCAATGAGTGCGAGCCCGGGGATCCTGTATTGCGCGATCGATTGTATCTCAACAGTGGCCGAGGAGATTTCACCAAGGCGCCTGCCGACTCGCTGCCAGAGGTAGCCGACAGCGGCAGCGTCGCGGCGGCGGCAGATTTCGACCGAGATGGAGATCTGGATCTGTTCGTGGGTTCACGCATGATCCCCGGACAATATCCGATGGTACCGAGTAGTCGCTTGTTGAGAAATGACAAAGGTCGGCTTGTAGACGCAACAGCAACGAAAGCCGAAGGCCTAGAAAAGGCGGGACTGGTTACGTCCGCAGTCTGGTCAGATGTGGATGATGACGCCTGGCCAGATCTACTTATCGCACGGGAGTGGGGGCCAATTCAATTATTCAAGAATGATGGCGGTCGATTAATCGATCGCACGCGCGATGCCGGACTGGCAGAGGTCCTTGGTTGGTGGAACGGCATTACGGCGCACGATCTTGATGGCGATGGCGATGTCGATTATGTGGCGTCCAATTTTGGATTGAACACCAAATACAACGCCCCCTCACCGAAGAAACCGGTAGTTTTGTACTACGAAGATTTCGACAGTAATGGCCGACTGGATCTGGTGGAGGCCAAGACGCAGGGAAAGGATGGAGAACTACCCATCCGTGGACGAAGTTGCTGCAGTGCACAAATTCCGTTCTTGCGTGAAAAGTTCCCAACGTTCAGACAATTTGCAGACGCTACGTTGGCCGAGATGTACACGTCACAGGCCTTATCAAACGCAGACAAACTGATATGCACGGAACTGCGCAACGTCATCTTGGTGAACGACGGGCGAGGCATCTTTCGCATCGTTGGCTTGCCCCGTTTGCAACAAACGGCACCCGCTTTTGGCACAGTGGCAACAGACTTTAATGCTGACGGCGTAGTGGACATATTTACTACACACAACTTCTACGGACCCCAGCCCGAAACGGGCCGTATGTCCGGCGGGCTGGGCATGTTGTTGCGTGGAGTAGGCGAGGGAAAACTTGAACCCGTGTGGCCCAATGACAGCGGATTGATCATTCCTGAAGATGCGCGCAGCGTGACTCTCTGTGATCTTAACAATGACAACCGTCCGGATCTTGTCGTGTCGTGCAACAATGATCGTTTGCGAGTGTTTCGTAATCAGGGTAACGAAGACAATCATTCGCTACGTGTGCGACTCAAAGCGAGTCCGGGTAATCCCCGGGCGGTAGGGGCTCGTGTAAGTGTGAATGCGGCTGGCAAGAAACCTCAAACTGCAGAAGTTCTGGCGGGAAGCGGTTATCTTTCTCAATCGACGTCGGATTTATTCTTCGGCCTGGGTGATCTGCTCGACGATGTGAAGATTCACGTACGTTGGCCAAACGGCGAATGGTCCACAACTGATGCACGGAGCGATCAAGGTCTGGTCGTCATTGTACAGCCTGAACGTGCTGTCCTGTAACAGACCAGCTCATTGCTTTTAGTAGCTTAGGGCCCCCTGATGCCTCTGGCTGAAAGGTGGCAGGCTGCCTCGTCCATCTTTTCCTGAAAAACGTTATATCCTCTTCTTCTCCTAAACATGACAAGAAATAGACCATTCCGCGGAGTGATCTTCAAAACGGAATTTTACAGATAAAATGCCCAACTAATCGGGTTAGCTTATGCCCCACAATACACGCCAAAAAAATAAAAAATACGGAAACAATTGACGTACATAAGGTCTTGATTGTAATTGTTTTAGTTGGCAATGAAGCTTCTTCAGTAGGCCATTATGAGTCAAGGGGGGCGACGATTTTCTTCCAGCGGGTCCGCACAGGGCATTGCGTAGTCCCTCTATTTTCGCGTGGAGTAACTGCAATGAAAATGAAACCAACATGTGCGTCAGGAAGAAGAAAAAATAACAGAGGCCGGGGCGCGTTGTTCTGTCTAGCTTGGTTGTGGGTATTCTCGATCGCCCTGACCTTGAGAGCTGGACCCAGCACTTCATCCGTACCTGATATTTGCATCTCTTCCGGGTCCGCAATACTGGACAACGACCCAAACGGTGTGAGCGATAGTATTGTCGTCGCAGAAAGTGGCACAATCATCGACTTAAACGTGTCGGTTGATATATCTCACACCTGGGTCGGCGATATACAGGTCACCCTCACACACGAAGAGACCGCGACGAGCGTTGCGCTGAGCGACAGGGAGGGAGTGCCTGAAACGACTTTTGGTTGCGCTGGTGATAACATTGACGCGCTCTTCGATGATGAGGCATCGATCCCCGCTGACGATGGAAGCTGCCCGGCAACGGATGCGATTGTCGGCCCGGTCACTCCGGACGAACCGCTGTCGGCATTTGATGGTGAAGACATTGCCGGCACATGGACGTTGCAGGTCATCGATCATGCCGCCGGCGACACGGGCGTTATCAATGAAGTATGCCTTTTCTACGAACTCGTGTCTTCCAAATGGAGCCAGGAGCCTGACGTCACTACCAACGGAGTCGATGTGGGTGGCACCAATCTCTTCGAAGATGTTGGGTATTTCGAGCTTGGCGATGATTTTCTGTGCACGATGACGGGTCCCATCACGGGAATAAGCATCTATTCATCGTGGTTTCAGGACAATGTCGATCCGTATGCCGACTTCGAGATATCAATATGGGAAGACCATCCCGTGACCCCGTTCAGCCCATACAGCACACCCACGAATCTGCTGTGCACATATTTCTTCGATATGATGGATTACACCGTGACGGCGTGGACAAACGTGACCCCGGGAGAGTGGTTCTACGATCCATATCCGGACTTTGCCCCTGGGCCAGATAACGCAACCGGCATACCCGCCGCTGATTCATTTATTTGGAAATACGACTTCGTGATCGATGAGAGCACCTTCCCCTGCGTCGTGACACAGCAACAGGGGAATATCTACTGGGTCACGGCACGATATCTTTGCAGTTCAATCGTCAGCAATACGTTCTGGGGCTGGAAATCGTCGACTGACATATTTAACGACGACGCGGTTTGGCGCATAAACTTCGGTTCCAATGTGGCTGTGGGGTGGATTGAGCTCTTCTATCCGGCGAATCATCCTTATGCAGGCCAATCGATGGATCTTGGCTTTGAAGTTCGAACTCAAGTGACGTCTACGACAAGCACGAGTACAACCTCGACCACAACGACAACACCAACATCAACGACGAGCTCCACAACAACTTCGACGACATCATCGAGCACGAGCACTCTGCTTCGCATAACGGCCTGGGACAAGGAGCGCCAGATTCCAGTTGGAACAACAAAGAACTCTAGCTGGGACGATCGCACCTTCCGGGTTCTGCTTGAGGGTACGTCAATCACGAACAGCGGCAACCTGGTATGCCTGACTCTGCTAGGGCGATTTGATTCGGAATCCTACACGATTCGACGTGTTTCTCTGGTCAAGCGCGACGGCAACACGCTCGATGGGGTGGACCCAACTTTTGCCAAGTTGACGTTTGGTGCAGGCGATTGGGACACGGGCGCGACGGTGCTTCCGGGGACCAAGGTAAAAAGCCATTTTGTTCTCTTTGATCTCGTGCCTGGCGAAGATGTGTTCCTGACCTTCTGGGCGGGCCCGGGGCAGAAAATGATTCTGAGGAAAATCGGAGACCAGACAATGTCATGGGTAATCGAGGGTGTGGATGAAAGCGAGACCATTGACTGGGAAGCCTTGTCTATTGATGACAGCCGCAAACAGATTTTTGCGGCCTGCTTGCTGGATGTCCTGACAGGCACAATTACTTCAACAACGTCGACAACGTCAACCACAAGTACCACCACGACGACGACAACGTCCATTGCGACAACGACGACACCGAGTACGAGCACAACGAGCAGCACAGCCGGTGAGCGTGTGACCGCCTGGCGCAAGGAGGGCCAGATTCCGGTGGGAACAACGAAGGACTCCAGTTGGGACAACCGCAGTTTCCGGGTTCTGCTGGAGGGCAGTTCGATTACCAATAGTGGTTGCGCAATATGCGTCACCCTGCTGGGACGCGATAAAGGGCCAGAATATACGGTCCAATGCGTGTCCGTGGTGAAGCGGGACGGGAACACACTGGATGGCATTGATGAAACAATGGCAAAGATCACGTTCAATGATACATGGGAGAACGGCGTCACGGTACCGCCAGGGGCCAGAGTAAAAAGCGTGTTTTCTCAGTTTGATCTTGTCGAGGGCGAGGACCTGTTCCTGACATTCTGGGCCGGCCCTGACCAAAGGACGATTCTGCGCAAGATCGGAGGGCAGACGATGGCGTGGGTGATCGAAGGCGTGGACCAATCTAAAGAGGTGGACTGGGAGCTCCTGCCGATCTCCGACACGCGCAAACAAACATTCGCGATCTGCCACATGGACGTCCTGCCAGGCGTGAGTACCACGACCACTTTGACGACATCCACCACATCGAGCACGACAACGTGCCCGTTTCTAACGACTGAGTGCCCCGTGGAACCGACAGCTTGCCCGGAGGAAGCTACTGTGTGTCCACCGGGTATTACAATCTGTCCTGCGCTTGCAACGTTGTGTCCAGAGGTTCCTGAGTCGACTGTCTGCCCGTCCTCGTTCACGATGTGTCCCGTGGGCGATGATACGCAGTGCCCGGTTAATCCGACAACGTGTCCGCCCACGCTTTCGACGGTCTGCCCGGAGATTCCCACCGCGTGCCCGCTGATTCCGACGACCTGCACGGGGGATGTAACGATTTGCCAGAGACAAGTGACCGTATGTTCTGCTTTCAAGGAATTCGTAACTGCATGTCCTCTGCGGGAAGTTGCGACTGAATGTCCGGTTAAATCGCCGACTACCTGCGTAGCGTCCCGGGAGAATGTGACAGCTTGTGCGACAATGCAGAATTTGACCACGTGCCCGGTTAAAGGGGAAGCCGATACGCAATGTGCGGCATTTGCGACAACGTGCATGTCGAACAGAGAATGGGCAACGCAGTGTGATGAGGATGTGACCGTGTGCACGGTGGGCAAGGAAGAAGTAACGCAATGTCCAGTGATTCCAACCAGTTGCCCGCAAGTATTGACCACGTGTCCGTTGACTCCGACTATCTGTCAGTCAAACCCGACGATTTGTATTGAGGGAACTTCGTGCCCTGGGAGAATTTCACACCCTGGGATCGAAGGCAGTGGCGTTCGTGTTACGGCATGGGAGAAGGAACATCAGATTCCCGGCGGTGTGACCAAGAATTTGAGTTGGGATGATCGCAGTTTCCGGGTTTTGATCGAGGGCACCGCAATTACCAACAGTGGCAACATGGTCTGCCTGACGCTGCTGGGACGATTCGATTCGTTAGCCTACACAATCCGGCGCGTGACGCTGGTCAAGCGAGACGGGAACACACTCGACGGGGTGGACCCAACCTGGGCGAAGCTCACGTTCGGTGCAGGCGACTGGGACACGGGCGCCACGGTACCACCGGGGGCCAAGGTGAAAAGCAATTTCGCTCCCTTTGACCTAGTACCGGGAGAAGATGTGTTCCTGACGTTCTGGGCCGGTCCGGGTCAAAAAAGCATTCTGCGCAAGATCGGTGGACAGACAATGACCTGGGTGATTGAAAGCCAGGACGAAAGTGAGACCATTGACTGGGAGGGACTTTCGATTGACGACTCACGCAAACAGACAGTCGCGGCCTGTCTGCTGGACGTCATGACGGGTCCGGTCACGACAACCACCTCGACAACAAGTACGAGTTCAACGTCCACGACGAGCATCACGACGACCTCATCGACGACGACGACATCTATTGCGACCTCGACAACGCCCACCTCGAGTACAACGAGTAGTACAGCCGGTGAGCGTGTGACCACCTGGCGGAAGGAAGGACAGATACCTGCCGGGGTGACCAAGGATTCGAGTTGGGATAACCGCAGCTTCCGGGTTCTGCTCGAAGGCACGTCGATCACCAACAGCGGTTGTTTCGTATGCGTCACAATGCTAGGGAGAAACAAAGGCCCGGACTATACGATCCAATGCGTGTCGCTGGTAAAACGGGACGGGAACACACTCGACGGCGTGGACGAAACCATGGCCAAGATCCGGTTTAACGATACCTGGGAAAACGGCGTCACGGTACCGCCGGGGGCCAGGGTGAAAAGCGAGTTCGTCGAGTTTGATCTTGTCGCCGGCGAGGACCTGTTCCTGACCTTCTGGGCTGGACCTGATCAGAAGACGATTCTGCGCAAGATCGGTGGGCAGACGATGGCATGGGTAATCGAGGGTGTAGACCGATCTAAAGAAGTGGACTGGGAACTCTTGCCAATCTCCGACACACGCAAACAAACGTTCGCGATCTGTACGATGGACACGGTGACAGGCGTGAGCACCTTGTCCACATCGACCACGTCTCCTTTCAGACCGACCGAGTTCCCATTCAGTCGGACCGAATGTCCGGAATGTCCAACCATCTGTCCATCGAAGGCTTTCACGATATGCCCGGAGCGTCCGACTGTCTGTCCGGATTGGGCCCCAACGGTATGCCCGGAAAATTGGACCACATGCCCGGAGATTTGGACCGAGTGTCCGGAGTGTCCTACCATCTGCCCATTAAGAAACGGAGTCACAATGTGTGCAGAAGGAGCAACCCTATGTCCGCGAAAGGAAAACCAGACGATGTGCCCGGAGGGTGCAACCGTCTGCCCGGAACCAAGGGGTCATACAACAATATGTGCCGAGGGTGTGACGTTGTGTGCGGCACGAGAAGGTCAGACGATGTGTCTCGAAGGTGCCACCCTTTGTCCGCGAAAGGAGAATCAGACGAGTTGTCCCGAAAATACCACATTGTGTCTGCGTAAAGAAAATCAAACAAGTTGTCCCGAGGGTGTGACGATCTGTTCGCAGAAAGAGGCTCCGACGATGTGCGTCGAAGGTGATACCGCTTGTCCGCCATGGGGTCCGACAATGTCTCCCGAGAGCATGACCATCTGTCCGACTGGGGAGAGACAGACGATGTGTCCCGAAGGTGCAACCGTCTGCGCGGCGCCAAGGGGTCATGCAACAATGTGTGCCGAAGGTGCGACCTTGTGTCCGCGAAAAGAGAACCAGACAAGTTGCCCCGAGGGTGCAACGGTCTGTTCGTCACGAGGGGGGCAGGCTACGATCTGTGCCGACAGTGTGACCATCTGTTTACAGAAAGAGGCTCCAACGATGTGTGTCGAAGGGGACACGTCCTGTCCACCATGGGGGCCGACAATGTATCCCGACGGTATAACCATCTGCCCGACTTGTGTGAGCCAGACGATGTGTCCCGAGGGTGCAACCCTCTGCGCGAGGCCAAGGGGTCATGCAACAATGTGTACCGAAGGTGCAACCTTGTGTCCGCGAAAAGAAAATCAAACGAGTTGCCCCGAAGGTGCAACCCTCTGCGCGGCGCCAAGGGGTCATGCAACAATGTGTACCGAAAGTGCGACCTTGTGTCCGCGAAAGGAAAATCAAACAAGTTGCCCCGAAAATGCAACCCTCTGCGCGGCGTCAAGAGGTCATGCAACAATGTGTGCCGAAGGCGCGACCCTGTGTCCGCGAAAGGAAAACCAAACAACTTGCCCCGAGGGTGCAACCGTCTGTCCGGCGCCAAGGGGTCATGCAACGATTTGTGCCGAAAGTGCGACCCTGTGCCCGCGAAAGGAAAACCAAACAACTTGCCCCGAGAATGTGACGGTGTGCTCGTCACGAGAGGGGCAGGCTACGATCTGTGCCGACAGAGTGACCATCTGTTCGCAGAAAGAATCTCCAACGATGTGTGTCGAAGGGGATACCTCCTGTCCGCCATGGGGTCCGACAATGTCTCCCGAGGGTATAACCATTTGTCCGACCAAGGAGAGGCAGACAATGTGTCCCGATCGTGCAACCGTCTGCGCGGCGCCAAGGGGTCATGCAACAATTTGTACCGAAGGTGCGACCTTGTGCCCGCGAAAGGAAAACCAAACAAGTTGCCCCGAGGGTGCAACCGTCTGTCCGGCGCCAAGGGGTCATGCAACAATTTGTGCCGATAGTGCGACCTCTTGCCCAACCCGAGAGAATCAAACAAGTTGCCCCGAGGGTGCGACAGTCTGCCCCGCGCGGGAAGGGCATACTACGTTTTGCGCCGAGCAAGTAACCTTGTGTCCGCGGGAAGAGAGTCAAACAATGTGCGCGGATCGTGTCACCGCCTGTCCACGAAGGGCTCCGACCATATGTCCGGAACGTGGGACCGAGTGTCCCTTGCTCGAGGGGCGGACGGTATGTCCCGATGATTGGACCGTGTGCCCGCAGGAAAGGACTGTCTGTCCGGCGTGTCCGACGGTGTGTCCCTACCCGAATCCGACCACATGTCCGGTGTTTTCGACCGAATGTCCGCAGTTTCGAACGGAATGTCCGACCAGCGTGACCCGGTGTCCGAGAAATGAGACAACATGCCCAGGGGGGCCGACCCGTTGCAGTGAGCATTTTACGATCTGTCCGGAGCCGTGGGAGTTTGTGACCCAGTGTTCGCAGTTCCGGGAGAATGTGACGTCGTGTCCGACCCGGGAGAGTGCGACTCAATGTAACGGTCTTACGACCGTTTGTCTGGACCGTGCGGAGGGGACCACTCAGTGTCCTGATCGTTTTGCCACGGCGTGTCCGGTTTGGGAGGGCGAGACTGTCTGTCCATCTCGCGAGCATGTGACGGAATGCAATGAACTTGCGACTGTGTGC
>Ga0315336_1005721_pt1 | contig 13303 bp, 11 predicted proteins | sample ASW5metaG_FD_204512 | JGI IMG/M metagenome (GOLD analysis project Ga0315336, IMG submission 204512) | Ammonia-oxidizing marine archaeal communities from Monterey Bay, California, United States - ASW #5 | ecosystem: Environmental > Aquatic > Marine > Intertidal zone | place: USA: California...
AGTTCGGCCATGGTCAGCCCACGATCCGCAAGCAACTGGTCAATCGATTTCATGTCCTGCAAATCACCAAAGTCTTCACAATTTACCACAATCGACCGAACTCGGCAGACCGGAAAACCGGTGCCAGCGCATATCACGTAACACGATACACCATAATATTTTCTAACGCATTTGGCTACCGCAACAGCGTCTGATAGACTACAAGTTCAGCGCACACGAGCCACTGATATCCGGACTATGTTTTGTTGAAGAGAATCGCTACTATAGAAGTGCTACTATAACGGGTAGATCGTGTAGCTTGCCCAAATCAAACTGGGCCTGCCGTTGGTCACGTTGCTGTTTGGCGGCAAACAAAACTCTCTCGACCTAGCAGAAGCGGCCCCCAGACTGCGGTGCGTCGATCTGTTGAGCGTCGACCAGTCCCTCGGCTGCATTTCAAAACTGAATGAAACCGCGTGCGGAACCACCACCGAGTCTGTATCAACAGGCGTGGAGGCGGACCCGCTCCGGCGTGAAAAGGACGCGACTCCATGGCCATCGGAACGTTAGATACCGAACGGACGACGGGCGCTGATCAGGACCAGCCGGAATATGAATATCCTGGTCTGCCCACGACATGTGACGGAGCGGAGGCAATTGTCTGGGTCGAAACACGCATTTCGCAGGGATCCGGGGCATTCCCGATCACGAGTTCGACGACGATGGGGGCCGGTTTCAATGCAGCCAAAATGAACGGAGTCCCCAACATGTGGGGCGATGAACTGGTGTTCATGGAGCCGGAAAGCGAACACTCAGCCGCCACGTTCTGCGAGGGATTCGCCTTGGCCGGTGGCCGCGTGACCAACTTCACCTCAGGCCAGGGCCTGGTGCTGATGAAGGAGGTGCTGTACACGATCTCTGGCAAGCGTTTGCCGGTCGTGTTCAACATTGGATCGCGGGCGTTGACCAGTCACAGTCTGAATGTGCACGCGGGGCACGACGACGTGATGAGTGTCGCCGACTGTGGGTGGGGCATACTGTTTGCCCGCAACGCCCAGGAAACGGCCGATCTGTGCCTGATCAGCCGCCGCGCGGCCGAAACCTGTGCCACTCCGTTTATGAACGTGCAGGACGGCTTTCTGACCACGCACACCGTGGAAACGGTGTTGCTGCCGGAGCCCGAATTCATGAAGGAGTTTGTGGGCAGTCCGGCCGAGCGGCTGGTCAATCTGATGGACACCGAAAACCCATTGATGTCGGGAGTGGTCCAGAACCAGGACTCCTACATGAAAGGCAAGCTCGCGCAGCGAGCGTATTACGACAAATGTCACCCGGCTTTGCAGTCGGCCTTCGCGGAGTTTTACCGGAAGACCGGACGCCATTACGACTTTGTCTCCGGCTACCGCTGTGAAGATGCGGAGTACATTCTGGTCGGCATGGGTTGCTACATGGAAACTGCGCAAACCACGATCGACTATTTGAGGGACGTCAAAGGCATCAAAGCCGGCTGTTTGAATGTGTATTGCTTCCGCCCCTTCCCGGCTGCGGAAATCGTAAAGGCTTTGCGGAACTGCAAAGCCTTTACGGTCTACGAGCGGATGGACGACCCACTATCGATCACCGGCAATCACCTGACGCGCGAGATCAAGGCCGCGTTCTGTGACGCGATCAATGGCCAGAACGGCATGCCGCAGATCGACCGGATTCCACAAATCCATCACGGAGCGGCCGGCCTGGGCAGCCGCGACGTACGCCCCGGCCACATCATCGCCACGTTCGACAACATGATCGACAGAGGCCAGCACTTCTTCAGCGTGGGAATCGATCATAAGACGGCGCTGACAGTCAGCGAAGATCCCGATCTGCGGCCACCCGGTGCCTTTTCACTGCGAGGCCATTCGGTGGGCGGTTTCGGTTCAGTGACCACCAACAAGGTCATTGCCACGATTGGCGGCCAGGTGTTTGGTAAAGACGTGCAGGCCTATCCCAAATACGGTTCGGAAAAGAAAGGGCTGCCGACAACCTATTATCTGACGATCGCCGACACGCACATCTTTTCGCATAGCGAACTGAATTACGTGAACCTGATTGTGCTCAATGACACCAACGCCCTGTTCAGCAGCAATCCGCTGGGCGGTGTCGTGGAGGGTGGCGCAATCGTCATGCAAAGCTCCTTTAACGAGTCCCAGGAAGTCTGGGATCGCATTCCTGCGGAACATCACCAGACGATCATCGACAAGAATCTGCGTGTGCACTTCCTGGACATGGTCAGTATCGCCCGGGAAGTCGCATCCGTACCCGACCTGGAAATGCGGATGCAAGGGATTGTGCTTCTGGGAGCGTTCCTGAAACTGACTCCCTACGCGTCTGAAAGCGGTATGACCGACGACGAAGTTTACGACGGAGTGGAAAAGGCGCTCAGAAAGTACTTTGGCAAGCGTGGAGAACGCGTGGTCCAAGACAACCTCACCTGTGTCAAACGCGGCTACAGCGAAATGCAGCAAATCCCCGTTGAGATCACGCGCGCCGGAGTCTGACCGGCGCGACGCCAGAAATGGGACACGTGTAGACGCTCGGCAGAAGTCCCATCAGCGATCCAACCACTGCTTGGGTCAGCCATCACAATAGAATTCATCACGATTGAGGACAGCGACATGTCGACGAGCGAACATCCCACATCGATGAACGAATCGAACGAACGGGATCCCTATAACAATAACTCCTACGGCACACTTGTCGACGCGCCGTACACCCGCGTGCGTCTGCCTCAGATCGAGGTGGATTTGCCGATCCTGGAAGTCGATGACTTCAACGAACGGATCATCCGGGGTTACGAGAACGGGACCGGTGAACTCGAACTGCCGGCGGATGACAGCGTTTCCCGATCGCTGATCCCGGCCGGAACCGCCGCTCTGCGCGACTTCAGTTATGTTTCACCGGAAATCCCCGAGTACATCACGGCGAAATGCACCGGCTGCATGGATTGTGTGACCGAGTGCCCGGACACGGCCATCCTGGGGAAAGTGCTCTCGGAATCCGAACTCAACACCAAACTGGCCGACATCGAAAACGAAGACGATCGAGCGATGTTCGAGGCGCAGTGGAGCAAGACACGCAAATATTATGACGGCCCGATCAAGAAGGGAAAAGAAGGCGGTCGGTTTGCGATCATCATCGATCCCAGCAAGTGCAAGGGTTGCGCCGAGTGCGTCACGGTCTGCGATGACCTGGCCCTGGAGATGATTCCCAAGACCGAAGACGTCATGGAATCCATCCGCAAAAGCCACCGGATGTTCAAGGAATTCGGCCCGTCGAACGAAGATTACATCAACGACAATCTGCTGATCGACATGATGCTGAAGGAGCAAACGCACATCTATGTCGGGGGCGCCGGCTCCTGTGCCGGATGTGGCGAAGGCACCGCACTCCGCATGCTGTGCTCGGCCACGGGCGTCAAGTACCAAGATAACTGGGGCATCGTCGCCGCCACCGGTTGTAATACCGTCTACACCTCGACCTATCCCTACAACCCCTACCTCGTACCCTGGACAAACTCGCTGTTCGAAAACGCACCGGCCGACGCCATGGGCGTCCGCATGCGGTGGGACCAGATCGGATGGCAGGACAAGCCGTTGTGGTGCCTGGGCGGTGACGGAGCGATGTTCGACATCGGGTTCCAATCCCTGTCGCGGATGCTGGCCTCGGGACTGAACATCAAGGTCTTCATCCTGGATACCCAGGTCTATTCCAACACCGGTGGTCAGGCCTCGACCAGTACCTACACCGGCCAGAACGCCAAAATGAGCCTGCACGGCAAGAAGTATTCGGGTAAACAGGAAGGCCGCAAAGAAATTGCGCAGATCGCCATGATGCACCCGCGGACCTTCGTGGCGCAGACGACCTGCGCACACACCAATCACTTCTACAAATCAGTCCTGGGAGCCCTGGAATTCGACGGTCCAGCCGTGATCAACTGCTACACCACCTGCCAACCCGAACACGGGGTCGCCGACAACATGGCTGCCGATCAGGCCCGACTGTCGGTGGATTCCCGCGCGTTTCCTCTGCTGATCTACAATCCCGACCAAGGTGCGACCATCAAGTCGCGCTTGTCACTTGTGGGAAACCCCGCGGTCAAGAACGACTGGTACACAAATCCGAAGACGAAAGAGACCGTCGATTTCATCGATTTCTGCCGCAGCGAAGGCCGATTCTCCAAGCACTTTGACAAAGAGGGCAATCCATCCGAATTGCTCTGCACTTCGCGGGACGAGCGACTGGAGAACTGGCGGCAACTGCAGGAGCTGGCCGGACTGATTTGAAGCCGTCCACCAGCCGTGGCACAGCATCGATTGGTCTCAGATGTTTTCCGGAGCACGGAACGCGTCCGGCAGTCGTCCGCCCCGGTCCTGTGACTCCCGGTCCTGTGACTCCCGGTCCTGTGACTCCCGGTCCTGTGACTCCGGCAGCCAGGGCGCGGCGTCCACAGCACCCGCCAACTCATAGGCCATCGATTTCCAGGTGACCGGTATCACTCCGGCCTGGTACATTCTCCGCAAGGCGGCTGCCGTGTCGTGGGCCGAAGAAAACACACAATCTTCGATCAGAAACACGTCGAATCCCAGCCTGCGGAGTCCGAGCGCGGACTGCAGGACACACACATCCGTCTCGGCCCCCGCCAGGGCCACCTGACGGCCGCTTCCGTCGGTCAGCAGTTCTACAATTCCCGACTCGGCACAACAATCGAACGTGTTCTTTTCCCGGATCCGTCCGTCCGAAGGAAAAACCGGAAGCAGGAAATCGACCAACGACCCCTTGCGGGCAACCGGCTGTTCCAGCGTCGCGATTGTCGGCATTTCCCAGGCGGCAGCCAGCATCAGCAGGTGACGCAGCCGCTCCGCCAACCCCGGTGCCGGATCAGCCATCGCATCCCAGAACATGGGCTGGATGTCGATCAGCAGCACGGTCAGTTCCTCACGTCGCATGAGCGGTAGATCGGATTTCATCGCCGGTTCCCTACAACACGTGCTTGTGATGTTCGTGTCAACAATACGCTCCGCCCGTCGATACACCAGCCGAATTCTGTTGCAGCGCACTATTCGGGAACGCCCACAATCGTCGGGTCTTGCGCGCGCAGCAGTCGCTGCAACAGGCGTTCGTCGATCCGTCCGTCTGGCAACTGCAAAGTCAGCGGCCCGCCGGGTTCCTTTTCCAAGGCACTCCATACCGCACGCAACCGCTGCCGGTCCTTGTCGCGCTGTTCCGGTGGTGCGACAAAATCAAACGTGAAATTCGACAGGCCGGGCAGTTTCTTCAGGGACCGGTGTGCGATGAACCGAATCGCGGAATACGGATCCAGCAGTAGCTCCGCCAGGATCGGCGCCGGCCAGTCGCGCCCGGAGGCTTGCAATGCCGGTTCCCAGCCCATGGCCCAGGCCGCCACGGCCCGCTGAATCCCGTTGCCGCTCAGAGCCCAGGTCACCGCCGCCGACAGCTCGCGATCGTCCGCGCGCATTTCGGGGATCGGCCAGGCGTACCATGTCTGCATCCAGCCGGCGGTCCAATTCAACGACTGGTCTAAATGGCACAGATTGCAAGCGTTCGGGCGCCCCGTGCTCAAGCTGAGATCGACACGCGGGATATCGATGCGGTGGCTGCGCATGGCGCGCAGCAAAGCGTAGGTGGTGCGAGGCATGTGACAGTTGTAACAGCGACTTCCACTCGAATCGATTTCGTGGTGCGTGTGTGCGGTCAGTACGTCGGTCTGGCCGAATTCCGAGTGACACTGAACACATGCCCGATTTCCGCGCATGCCCTCGGCCAATTGCTGATCGGGGTCACTGTCATGCATCGAGTGGCAGGACAGACAGGATAGCTTGCCTTCGAGAAAACATGCCGACGCGACCATTGCGTTGTATTCATCGCCACCCACGCGGCAGGTTCCATCATCCCAGTAGACGGATTGTGGTCCCTGTCCCCAGCGGGGATGCTTCCGGTCGCGAAACTCGACAACATCGCGCGAGGATTCCAAGCGATCTCCGGCTCGATAGCGCAGGCCGTTGGCCAGCGACTTGTCGTAATCCGTATGCTCCCAAAAGCTGTGGCACTGACCGCAGACTTGCGAGCTCAGCCGGTGATTCAATCGCTGCGGATTCACGATGGGATCCCCGTCGGGGCCCGGTGTTCCTGATTTCCGCGACGCTTCGTGCCACCGAATGTGCGCGGCCCCCGGACCGTGGCACGACTCGCAAGCGATGCCCAGTTCCACCACCGACGCCGACGGCTGGCCCGAGTTGTCGTCCCATTGAGGATTGCCGGCCACGCTGTGGCAGAAAATGCAGTTGTCGTTCCAGATCTTGAAGTGGCGCGGCCCAGCGGGATCGTCGAGAAACGCATCTTCTCGCGGAATCCAGCGCTGCTCCTCAATCAGGTAGTACCAGGGAACCTGCCGCAACACGTTGCCCTGCCGGCTCCGGATCCAGTAACCCTGCATGTGGTGTGACCCGGTGGTCATCACGATCCGCCGATCGACCCGAGGGGGGTTGGGCACCGCGATCGGCAATCGCCCCTGACCCAGCAGCGCGGTTTCCCAATCCGGATCAACCAGTTCCACCCAGAACTCCTGACCCTGTCGTGACAGAACATATTCGCGTCCGCGCGAATCGAGCGTGACACGGTCAAAATCGCCCACAACCGTTTCCGGTGCGGCCGCCTGGGTCATTGTGCGGTGATAGCTCTTGTGCCACGACGCGTGCGCGGCAGTATGACATCGTCGGCAGGCGACGGAAGAAACCCACTCACCACGCCGCTGCTGTAAGACAGGACCCGTCACGGTGCGTTTGGTCACAGCGATCGATTCCCCAAAGCCATCCCATGCGTCGGGCGTGGTTTGCAGGGTCAACAGGCACACTCCACTGATCATCAGACAAGCCGCCAGCGCGATCCGCGGCCGGATGGACAGGCGACTGGACAACAAGGCCAGCATCCCGCAACAAATGGCCATCGTTCCCAGCCAGACGGTCATGCGATTGAAGCTCCGCGGTTGTGGATGCCCTGCCAGATTCCGACGATCGGCAGTCAGCGTCGCGAATCAAACATTCAGCCCGCACAGCGGCTTCGGAGCAACCGCTCCTGTCGCTCGCCAGATGATTCACATTCTATCCCATCGCTGCAGACTCACAAGAACCACGCCACTCAGCCCACCCCTGTCGATCACTTCGTCGCGGCGAGCGATTATGCGGGCGGCGACAACGCTCGCCTGTGTCGTATGGCTTGGGCAGCGGTCAGTTGTGGGGCGTGGATTCCGATCCGCAGGGAATGCTGAAGCAGACCGTCGTTCCCGTCGCTTCGCCTTCCGACTCAATCCATACCCGCCCCTGATGTACATCGATTGCCCGCTGAACGATAGACAACCCGATTCCGTTTCCCTGTTTTTCGGATCCCAGCGTTTCGAACAATGCGAACACCCGTTGATGCTGTGATGGATTGATACCGGTCCCGTTGTCTCGAACGAAGTACACGATCTCCGATCCAACCGTGCGCCAGTTAATTTCAATCTGTGGCTGGCGTGTCTCCGGTACGAATTTCAGAGCATTCTCGATCAAGTTTTGGTAGACCGAAATGAGCCGCTCTCGATCTCCGTGCAGATTCGGAAAGCTCTGAGAACTATCGATCCGCGCTGAGCGTTGTTGAATCATCGCGGCCAGAGCGTCGAGCGCGGGTTGAATCAGATCGGCCACCACCAGATCCGTCCAGGGGCCATTCAATTCACCACTCCGCGCTACGCGCAACAGGGTGTCCAGTCTCAGTTCCATCATGGACACCGCTCGACTGATGGCGTCCAGATGGTCCCCCACGGAGTCGTGCTCACCTTGAGACAATTCGGCCCTCACCAACTGCAGGAACCCCTGCGCGGTGACCAATGGAGATTTCAGATCGTGAGCAATGCTCTGGGTCAAGCGTCCCACTTCCGACAACGCGAGCGGAACAGGCTCATCATTTGAGTCGGCTTCGGAAGTCTGCTGGCTGGTCGACGGCGCCGATTCCGCCGATCGCTGGCCGCCGCGATCGGCGCGATCGGCGCGGCCCCAGAGCACGCCTGCCAGGCACGCTGTGAACACCGCGGTCACAGCGGCGGTCACACAGGATGTCAGGGACAACCGGGACGCATACACTGTCGCCAGTAAGCTCAGTACAAGACTGACTGCGACCAGCGTTCCGGCCTGCAGCCTGTGCCGCCCGTGATGACCCGTTCGATCCATGGATACGACAACTCAGGGCAGAACGAGCCGATTTCGGGCTCTCGGAATGTGATGTGCCGACCGGTCCCTACGAGATCGGCGGCATGCATTCGGCAGCCAAGGCTGCCGAATGCAAAACAATACAGCCAGTCTGCATTGTAACGAGTTCTGGCCTTCATGAATTCGTTTTTTCGGTGCAAGCCTCAAGCCTGTTGCGACGTACAACACACACCCAGAACGCCCCTCAAAGAGACAATCGGACTTTCTCTGCATGCAGCCATCGGTTATGTTGGATGAATTCGAGTTTCGTGAGTGAGTTGTTCGCATAAACCAGTCTCACACCGTTCTGGCCGACACAACCACCACTCAACCACAGTTCAGCGATTTTACAGGGAAGAATTCATGCGCCAGACAGTTGCCGCCTTATTGGCCGGCGTTCTTTTCGTGGGATGTGGGCAGTCCGGCGATCCGGGGCCAGCAACGCAACCGGGCTCCGAGAGTCAACCGAACGCAAGCACGTCGACCGACGGGCCATCGCCCGAAAGCAACACCACACAGATTGCACTCAAAGTGCCGGGCATGACCTGAGCGTTCAGCTGAGCTCCGAAAGTGCGTAAAGCACTGGAGACACTACCGGGTGTAGTGAAGGTCGAAACCGATACGAAAAAAGCGATGGCGACCGTGACGGTCACGGGAACCCAATTTGACACTCAGAAGGCGATTGAAGCTCTCGATCAGGCCGGCTACGAAAGCTCCCTGGCCAAGTAAACGCGCGGCAATTCCACACGGTGAGCCGCCACGTTGTGCGACGTGCGACTGCCATCCAGCCCGGATGGGCCAAACGGACTTAGACCGATATATGCAGAACAGGGCGGTGCTCGAACGATTGAGCACCGCCCTGATTTGTGCGCCCCGGGAAATCGAACGGGCATCACGCGCGTCGTCCCGGCCTGGCCGGTCTCGAAGTCACTTTGCGGCTTCGACACCCAGTTTCTTGAGCGTCGACACGATGTCCGCTCCGTGCGATCTGGCATTCACCTTCTTGTCGATGTGCAGGAGCTTGCCATCTTTGCCAATGTAAAACGTCCAGCGAAACGGAAATTTCCGTTCCGCGGTGACAACACCATAGTTGCCGGCCACTTGACGACCCGGATCGCTGAGGATGGGGTAGTCCAATTCGAGTGACTTGGCGAAATCCTTGTTTTTCTGTGCAGAGTCACAACTGGCGGTGAAATAGGCGACGTTGTACTTCCGAATCTGAGAACCACTCTCACGGAGTGCTTTGCATTCGGCCGTTCAGCCACCGGTGAAGGCTTTGGGGTACCAGGCAATCACCACTGCCTGTTTGCCCTTGAAATCGGCCAGCTTGTAGGTTTTTCCGTCGCTACCGGGCAATGCGAAGGCCGGTGCCGTGTCACCGGCCTTGAGGTCCGCCGCTGTCAGTGGTCCAGAAATCATTGTCACTATCGCTGCTCCGGCCAAGAAACAGGCAAGCAATTGTTTCATCGGTGGAACACTCCTTTCATTCGACAAGTGGAACGTGTGTATCGGTTGGGGATGACGCGCCCGATTGCAATCTTCCGTTGTACCATGCTCAGAAGTAAATGCGAATGCAGCAGGCGTTTCTCAGGAGATCCCCACTCCAGCCTCATCACCGCCCTCGGCCAAAGTCCGTGTCAGTCCGGGGAATGGCCAATTGACCAGAGCGGCCGCGATCCAGCAGAGCCCGACATCCGCCGCGTTGATCCAGCGTGACCATTGATGGAATGTGTGGAAGTCCGCTGGGCGGGCCACCGAAACCACGGATGTCATCTGCTGCAAGGGCCGATAGATGTACAGATAGTCCACGATCATCATGGCCGCTGCGGCAACCGTCAGTCCCAGGAAAAGCGACAGCCGCTTGCGGTGTTTTCTTTCGACCATGATCGCCAGTCCGCCACCAGCCATGCCGGCCGTCAGACACACCGCGGCAAACAGGTAATAAATGGGAAATCTGAGCAATGCTAACTGAGACTTGATCAACGAGTCAAAATCGGGAGACGTCACTTCGCGGATCGAGGTCAACACAAACATGACCGCCGCGCCCGCCCAGGCAGTCGTCGCCGTTCTGGCAACCACGATTCCAATGCGCTGCATGTTCAAACCACGATTTCTCTGAGTACAGAACCAACGGAATTCAAGCGGATGACTGCCTCCACGCGATGCGATCGCATCGGCAACGCGCTGCCTGAGACTGGCAACGCCAATCGCAATCGCCGCTAATCACTATTGACCTGAATCTTGCGCGGCTTGCTCCGGGGAATTCTAGGCAAGACCACTTTCAAGACCCCGTTGTTGAGTTTCGCGCTGATGCGATCGTGGTCAATTTCTCCACTCAAAATGAACGACCTCAAAAAATCACCAACGTGATATTCATGATGCAATGTGCGCGCCGTATCTGGCATCGTCGTCTCGACGCGGCCAAACAGTGTCAGCTTGTTGTCCTGCACCTGCAATTCGAGCGTGTCGAGCGACACTCCGGGCAAATCGGCGTGTAGAACCAGACCGTCTGGTGACTCATAGATGTCGATCGGCGGAGTGAACACATCGCGTTGCCGATCGTGGTCTGGCTCCGGTTGAGCAGCTTTGTCACCCGAATGCGGTACCACAGAATCGGCAGGTGGTCCATCGGCACCGGGGTCGTGGATGCTGTTGTCCGACATCATTCGGGTCCTTCAACAACGGGAATCTGGCGCGGCCGCAGTTGATCGGCCTTGGGCAAATGCACTTTGAGGATTCCGTTAGTGAAATCCGCATTCAACGCCTCTTCTCGCACGCGATCCGGAAGCGAAATCACACGTTGCCAGCTACCACGAAACCGCTCATGCCTGCGAAAGTGCTCGTCTGGAATCTGTTCGGCATCGCCACGCTTGCCTTTGAGTGTCAACACTCCATCGGCAACAGTCAGTTCCAGATCTTCAACGCGCGTACCAGGCAGTTCCGCGGTCAACACGAATTCGTCTTCAACTTCATACAGATTGACCAGCGGGTACTGCCGCCCCAGGCGCACGCCATGGAACGTCAGATTGACTCCCTGCAGCAAGCGGTCGACCTCGCGCTCCAGATCGTGAAACGCATCCCAGGAATGACCCCATCGAAAAACTGGCATCGCGCTGCTCCCTGTCCCTTCCTGTTTGGGTGCGCACCAGCTGTTTGCTCGGAGCAAAACTCGTGCCGTTTACCGGAATGCCACGCAGCAAGCAATCGGCTTGCCACAGAGGACCGACGTCACACGGCTTACAGCTGATGGCTCGACTGGATGATAAACGGGCCATCGGCGGTGTGTCAAATTGGCAGCAACGGCAAGCGACTGCCGCAATCCTGTCGCGTGATTTGGACCTTGCCGGTCAAACCGCGATGATCGCGCGGCGACGACAGGCTTGCATTCCGCGGGCCGGCTGGATTCAATCGCGATCATGTCGCGTTCGGCTGCTGCCATCGATCGACGGCGTCGCAACCCCGGGTCCGATCGCCCGTGCTGGAAATCACAGCCAACCGCAACCGTCCGGACGACGGGGCCGCCTTGACCAAAAAGCGAGACGTCATGTCCGCAGAACTCAATCCGCGTCACGCCGTCTATGTCGGCAGTTTTGATCCGATCACTCTGGGTCACGAACATATCATCCGCAGGGGAAGCCGCGTGTTTGAACACATCACCGTCGGCATCGGTATCAACCCCGACAAACCCGTTCTGTTTTCTCCGGACGAGCGTTTGCAGTTGGCACGACATGTCCTGTCTCGGTACGAAAACGTAACCGTGGAGTGTTTTGAGGGACTCTCGGTTGATTTTGTGAAGAGCTGTGGCGCGTCGGTGATGCTTCGTGGAGTGCGCACATTGTCGGACATGGAATTTGAGTTCAGCCTGTCACTGACCAACCGGATTCTGGCACCCGATATCGAAACCGTCTTTCTGATGGCCAGCGAAGCCTACAGTCAAATTTCCAGCACACTGATCAAACAAATCGCAAAAATGGGACAAGAGGCGACGCGGGATCAGCTCACATCCTTTGTCGCTCCGGACGTGATCGACCCGCTGCTGGCCAAGTTCGCTTCGTCGCGAAACTGAACCTCTTTGATCGCAGCGGCCGCCGAAGTCGCCAGGTACGGTCCGCCTCAGCAGGTTTCCCACAGCCAGCGAATCTTAGGTGGGAACAGCGGCAAGGCCACCTCCGGTGGCGCCAGTTCCGGGTGCCACATTTTCTCCCATTCCAGCGAGTGCCAGCCCCGGTATCCGGACTGTTTCAGCAAACGCATGCACTCCACCGCAGGAAACTGGCCTGCACCAAACAGCACATAGTCCGCATGACGATGCCCGCTCATCAGGGAATGAGCCTGTTCGGCGGCGGCCGTCACCTGAGCCGCGTTCCGATCGTTCTCGACGGCAAGCGAGTCCTTCCAGTGGGTGTGCCGGACCAGACCCTGCAATCGGTTCCACGATACCTGTAGTGACTCGCCCTGGAACTTCCAGGGATGGTGCGTATCCCACAACACGCCCACGTTGGCGCAGTCCACTTGATCGAGAGTTTTGCGGACGATCCGGGTGTCGGAGTAATCACCGTGAGTTTCGATCACGATCTGCACGCCCTGTTTCGAGGCGTATTCGCCCAGACGTTGCAAGCCATCGGCAATACAACCCATGATGTCCTCGGGTGGTCGGCGATCATGTTCACCGCCGAGAACGTCTCCAAACACCCTCACGAAGCCAGCCTCCAGTGCCGCGGCCAGATCGACGTAGGCCCGTCCGATTTCAATTTGTTCGAGCCGCTGCCGGGCATCGGGGTAGTCGAATCTCACAGACGAGGCTAAACCGCAAACCTGAAAACCGGCGTTCTGAAGTTCTCGCAGCCGATCCTTCCTCTGCGTGACCTGGAAGTCCGACAGGCTCAATAAATCCGTCTCGCGCTGCAGCAGCCGCACTTCCACACCGTCATAACCGTATTCCCGACCAAACCTGAGCAGATCAGCCCACGACCAGTCCGGACAACTGAGAGTTGAAAACGCCACCGAGATCATGGTTGTGACCCGCAAGACATGGTCGGGACCGA
>Ga0315336_1005722_pt1 | contig 13302 bp, 24 predicted proteins | sample ASW5metaG_FD_204512 | JGI IMG/M metagenome (GOLD analysis project Ga0315336, IMG submission 204512) | Ammonia-oxidizing marine archaeal communities from Monterey Bay, California, United States - ASW #5 | ecosystem: Environmental > Aquatic > Marine > Intertidal zone | place: USA: California...
GAGTCACGCGGCAAGCGTACCCCGTCCACCAGATCATCGATCAACGCGATGCGTTTGTCGTTCACGAACAGCACAATGTCGCCGAGAATGGCGAAGCCGATGGCGATCGAACCGCCGCTGTTCGAGTAGAGGGCTTTATTGATCCCGGCCAGCCCGCCGTCGAGCGTGACCAACGCGCCGCCCGAATTTCCCGGATTGATGGAGGCGTCGGTCTGGATGTAGGAGCGGGAGTCGGTGCCGCCAATCTGGGTCCGGGCGAGCGCCGAGACAATGCCGCTGGTTACCGTCTGCCCAACACCGAAGGGGTTGCCAATGGCGAGCACAATGTCACCGACCTCCAACTCGTCGGACGCCGTGAGTTGGAGATGCGGCAACGGTGGATCGCCGCCGTCGATTTGCAGGACGGCGAGGTCGGTGCGGGGGTCGGCGACGACCACGGAGGCGGGAAACTTGCGCCGATCGGGCATCGCCACGATGATCTCCTCCGCCCCCTCGATGACATGATTGTTAGTGATTATCAGGCCGTCCATCGCCACGACAACGCCCGAGCCAAGGGAATTCTCGAACCGGTCCTTGGGCGGGCCAAAAGGGAAATTCTCGCCAAAAAAGGGACGAAAGAACGGATCATTCAGCAGCAGCGATTGTCGGCGCCGTACTAACTTGCGCACGTAGATATTGACCACGGCCGGCGCGGCCGCCTTGACGATTGGTGCGAAGTTGAGCTTAAGCTCCGCCGCCGAACGGGGAACATTGGAGGCCTCATCAGTGCGGGCGCCAAGTGGCGCGGCGTGTGCCGCCAGTACAGTGGCGACAGCGATCGCCCCTCGCCGAACCGCCATGAACCGTCGTGTGTTTGATTCCGCCGATCGCGGCAACATCTAGGCTCGCCCCTTGGCGGTGGCGCCGCGCGGGACGCGGAATAACCGCCTCAGACGGCTTCCGCCTCCTCCGATTCCGTGGCCCCTTCGACCGGGCCAGAGTCAAGCCCCTTGGCCTCTGGGTCGCGCTCGACGAGCTCAATCACCGCCATCGGCGCCGAGTCGCCGTAACGAAAACCGGCCCGCATGACGCGCGTGTAGCCGCCGCCGCGCTCGGCATAGCGTGGCCCGAGGGTGCCGAAGAGCTTTTCGACCTGCGTGCGATCGCGCATGAAGGCGATGGCCTGGCGGCGAGCATGAAGATCGCCCCGCTTACCAAGGGTGATAAGGCGCTCGACCACCGGCCTCAGGTCCTTGGCCTTGGCCAAGGTCGTGGTGATCTGCTCATGTTTGACCAGCGCCGCCGCCATATTGGCGAACATGGCCCGACGATGGCTGCTGGTGCGGCCGAACTTTCGTCCGCGAAGCCGATGGCGCATGAGACCTCTCCCTCCCCCGTTGCGGCCGCTAGAAGGGCTCCTCGGCGTGCTTGGCCATCTCCTCGATGTTCTCGGGTGGCCAGTCGAGAACTTCCATGCCGAGGTGAAGGCCCATCTGTGCCAGCACCTCCTTGATCTCGTTCAGCGATTTGCGCCCGAAATTCGGCGTCCGCAGCATTTCGCCTTCGGTCTTCTGGATGAGGTCGCCGATGTAGACGATATTGTCGTTCTTGAGGCAGTTCGCCGAGCGCACTGAGAGTTCGAGCTCCTCCACCTTGCGCAGCAGGTTGCGGTTGAACATCGGCGCCAAGTCTGCCTCTTCGCGCACCTCCGCCTGGGGCTCGTGGAAGTTGATGAAGAGCTGCAACTGGTCCTGCAGGATGCGGGCGGCGTAGGCCACCGCGTCTTCGGGCCGCGTCGCGCCGTTGGTCTCGAGCTGAAGGGTAAGTTTGTCGTAGTCGAGCTTTTGCCCTTCGCGGGTGTTCTCGACCCGGTACGTCACCTTTTTGACAGGACCGTACAGAGCGTCCACCGGAATCAACCCGATCGGCGCGTCCTCTGGCCTGTTTTGATCAGCTGGAACATAGCCTTTGCCGGCGTTGACGGTCATTGTGATGCGGATGCTGGCGCCCTCGTCCAACGTACAAATGGCGAGTTGGGGATTGAGGATCTCGATCCCATGCCCCGTATCAATCCGCGCCGCCGTAACCTCGCCGGGGCCTTCGGCGCTCAAGGTCATGCGACTCGCTCCATCGCCATGCATGCGCACGCTCAACGCCTTCAAGTTGAGGATGACGTCCGTGACGTCCTCGCGAACGCCGGGAATCGACGAAAACTCGTGCAAGACGCCATCAATCTGGACCGAGGTCACCGCTGCGCCCTGCAGCGACGACAACAGGACTCGACGCAGCGCGTTGCCAAGCGTCAGACCAAAACCGCGCTCCAGCGGCTCGGCAACCACGGTCGCGAAACGCTCGGGGTCATCGCCCCCTTCAATCAGCAGCTTGCTGGGCTTGATGAGTTCGTGCCAGTTCTTTTGGATCACATCCACCTCACAATTGCGCGGCAACGAGCCGCAGCGTCTAATTGGTGATGGCCCCTGCCCAAGTGAACGCTTGGCACCGAGCCACTTTCGCGCCGCGACTAGACGCGGCGCCGTTTAGGCGGTCTGCAGCCGTTGTGGGGAATAGAGGACACATCGCGGATAGAGGTCACCGTGAGGCCCGCCGCCTGCAGCGCCCTGAGCGCCGACTCGCGCCCGGAGCCTGGACCCTTTACCCGGACCTCAAGGGTCTTCACGCCGTGCTCCTGGGCCTTGCGCGCCGCCGTCTCGGCCGCCATTTGAGCAGCATACGGCGTCGACTTGCGCGAGCCGCGAAAGCCCTGAGCGCCGGCCGACGACCAGGCGATGACGTTGCCCTGCACGTCCGAAATGGTGACAACAGTGTTGTTAAAAGTTGCGCTCACGTGGGCCACGCCCGACGTGATGTTCTTACGCTCGCGGCGACGGACTCGCGCGGTTGCTTCACGTGCCATGGCCGTCCCCTACTTCTTCTTGCCGGTGACGGGCCGCGATGGCCCTTTTCGCGTACGGGCATTCGTGTGGGTGCGCTGACCGTGCACCGGCAGGCCACGGCGATGCCGCAGCCCACGATAGCAGCCAAGGTCCATCAGCCGCTTAATGTTCATGGCCGTCTCACGCCGCAGATCGCCCTCAACAACGAAATCCGCGTCGATCAGATCGCGAATTTGCATGACCTCCACTTCTGTGAGGTCACTCACTCGGCGCTCGGGCGGTAACGCGAGCCGTTCGCGCACCTGTCGGGCGCGCGTGCGACCGATGCCATGGATATAAGTAAGCGCTATCTCGACGCGCTTGTTCGTCGGTATGTTGACGCCAGCTATGCGCGCCACACTACTCTCCACATCGGATTACAGAAGAAACCCCGGCGCACCCCGTGGCCGCCGACGAGCTCGTGATTATTATGAAAAACGCTCGCGCCGTCAATCATTCGCGGTGTCGAGGGCTGAGTCGATCTGGCGCGTGACCTCGGCGATCGGTGCCATGCCGTCGACCGCGCCGACGAGCCCCTTCTGGCCATAGTAATCGAGCAGCGGTGTGGTCTGAAGTTGATAGGCATCGAGTCTCGCCTTCACCGTCTCTGCCTTGTCGTCGGCGCGGCGCGCGAACTCCGATGAGCCGCAGGCATCACAGATCTCCGGCGCCGCCGTCGGCTTGAGCGTATCGTGATAGCCCGCGCCGCATTTGCCACAGGTAAAGCGACCGGTCACGCGGTCCACCATCAATCGATCATCGACCTTGATCTCGATCACCGCCGAAAGCGCGCGACCCTTTTCGGCCAGCATGGCGTCCAGCGCCTCGGCCTGGGCGGTCGTACGCGGAAAACCGTCAAGGATAAAGCCAACGCGACAGTCCGGTTCGGCGATCCGTTCGGCGATCATCCGCACCATAATCTGGTCAGGCACCAACCGACCGGCCTCCATGATGGCCTTGGCCTCACGGCCGACCGCGCTATCGGCGGCCACGGCCGCCCGCAACATGTCCCCGGTAGAGAGTTGGGGAGCGCCTCGCCGTTCCTGCAGCCGCCGAGCTTGAGTCCCCTTACCGGCGCCGGGAGGGCCCAACAAAATGAGAATCACCGATTGCGGCCCCGGAGGCGTGATTTCTTGATCAGCCCTTCATATTGGTGGGCCAATAGGTGGGATTGGACCTGAGCGATCGTATCCATCGTCACGGTGACGACGATCAGAAGCGACGTCCCACCGAAATAGAATGGCACCGCCCATTGCGAAAGCATGACCTCGGGCAGCAGGCACACGGCCGTAAGGTACATGGCGCCCACCGTGGTCAGCCGCGTTAGGACGAAGTCCAAGTACTCAGCCGTATTCTTACCCGGCCGCACCCCCGGGATGAAACCACCGTGCTTCTTCAGATTATCGGCGGTGTCGCTCGGATTGAACACAACGGCCGTGTAGAAGAAACAGAAGAACACGATGCCGGCCGTGTAGAGCAACAGATAGAGCGGCTGGCCGCGCCCGAGCAGCGCCGTGACCGTGGTCAACCAGCCGGGCCCACCAGCGACGCCGAAGTTTGCCACCGTCATTGGCAACAACAACAGCGAGGACGCGAAGATCGGCGGAATAACGCCAGCGGTATTGAGTTTGAGCGGCAGATGCGAGCTCTCACCGCCAAACATACGGGTGCCCATCTGGCGCTTCGGATATTGCACCACAATGCGCCGTTGCGCCCGCTCAATGAACACGATGAACGTGATCACCCCCACCACCAGCACCATCAGGAACAGGATGATGAAGATCGAAAGCGCCCCAGTGCGGCCGAGTTCAAGGGTACTAGCCAGCGCCCGAGGCAATTCGGCAACGATACCCGCGAAAATGATCAACGAGATACCGTTGCCCACGCCACGGGCCGTGATCTGCTCGCCCAACCACATCAAGAAGATGGTGCCGCCGACCAATGTGATGACGGTGGTGGCCCGGAAGAAGAGGCCGGGATCGATAACGACCGCTCCCGATGGCCCCGTCATACCCTCCAATCCAGAGGCGATCCCATAGCCCTGCAGGGTCGCCAGCAACACCGTGCCATAGCGGGTGTACTGGTTCATCTTCTTGCGGCCAGACTCGCCCTCTTTCTTGAGCTGCTCGAGGTGAGGCGAGACGGTCGTCATCAGCTGCATGATGATCGACGCCGAGATGTAGGGCATGATGTTGAGGGCGAAGATGGTCATCCGCCCCAGCGCGCCACCCGCGAACATGTCGAACATGCCGAGGATGCCGCCCTGATTCTGGCGGAAAACTTCGCCCAGGATCTCGGCGTCGATGCCGGGAACAGGGATATAGGTGCCGAGCCGGTAAATAATCAGCGCGCCCAGCGTAAACCAGATGCGCCGCTTGAGCTCGGTGGCCTTGGCGAAGGCCCCGAAGTTGATGTTGGCGGCGAGTTGTTCGGCGGCGGACGCCATAACAGTGGGCTAGCTCTCCTTGGGCGGCGGCTCCGACGGCATCGCCCCGCCATCCTGTTCGGGCGCGTCGTCCACCTCTCCCGCACGCCTCGGTTCCTTTACCGCGACGCGACCACCGGCCTTTTCGACAGCTCGTACGGCGGCCGCAGAGGCGCCGTTGACCTCAATAGTCAGGGCAGCCGACAGCTCGCCTTCGCCCAGCAACCGCACACCGTGCCGATGACCACTGACCAAACCAGCAGCCCGTAATGTGGCTACGGTGATCGGACTTTGCGAGTCCAATTTACCAGCGTCGATGGCGACTTGCAGCCGGCCAACATTTACGATCCCGTAGCGCTTCTTGAAGATATTGTTGAAACCGCGCTTGGGCAGCCGCCGATAAATCGGCATCTGCCCGCCCTCAAAGCCCTTGATGCTGACGCCAGCGCGCGATTTCTGTCCCTTGTGGCCGCGACCCGCGGTCTTGCCTTTTCCGGAACCAATGCCGCGTCCGACCCGCGTCCGAGGCGCACGCGCGCCCGCCCGATCGCTCAATTCGTTCAGTCTCATCGCTCCTCTCCGACGCAAACTTCGTCATCGACGCGCACGAGATGCGCAACCTTAGCGATCATCCCGCGAACCGCCGGCGTATCCTCCAACTCGGAGGTGCGGTGCATCTTGCCGAGGCCGAGGCCACGCAGTGTCGCACGCTGGTCCTTGGGCCGGCCGATCGGACTGCCGGTCTGGGTGACGCGTATTTTGGACCAGTCGCCGGTCGCCTGGTCACTCATCAGTCATATCCGCCCCGGCGCCCGCCTCGCGGCGACCCACGAGCTCACTTACCTTCTTGCCGCGCCGGGCCGCCGTCGAGCGCGGCGACATGATATTGCTCAGCGCATGGAAAGTCGCACGTACCATGTTGTAGGGATTGGGGGACCCGATTGATTTGGTCACCACGTCTTGCACCCCGAGCACCTCAAACACCGCCCGCATAGGCCCGCCGGCGATGATCCCCGTTCCCGGCGGCGCCGAGCGCAACACGACATGGCCAGCCCCGAACCGGCCTTCGACATCGTGATGCAGCGTGCGGCCCTCGCGCAAGGGAACCCGGATCATCCCGCGCTTTGCGATCTCGGTCGCCTTGCGGATCGCCTCCGGCACCTCGCGCGCCTTGCCGTTGCCGAATCCAACTCGCCCCTTCTGATCGCCGACAATCACCAGCGCTGCGAATGCAAAACGCCGACCGCCCTTGACGACCTTGGCTACCCGGTTAATGCCGACCAACTTGTCGAGCAGGTCGCCATCTCCGCGGTCGAACTCGGCCGGATTGCGTGCCATGCTTCAGGCTTCTCCCGTTTGCTTAATCATCAGAAGCTGAGCCCGCCCTCGCGGGCGGCTTCCGCGAGGGCCTTGACTCGGCCGTGGTAGAGGTAGCCACCGCGATCAAACACCACTGTCGCCGCACCGGCCGCCGTCGCCCGCTGCGCGATCAACTCGCCCACCCTGCGGGCGGCTTCAACGTCACAGCCCTTCTCCAGCGTGCCACGCAGATCTTTGTCCAAGGTGGACGCCGCCGCGACGGTCACGCCACGGGCATCGTCGATCACCTGAGCATAGATATTCTTGCTCGACCGAAATACCGACAGACGCGGCCGCGCCATGGCGAGCCCGCGCAATTTGACGCGCGTGCGCTGCTTGCGACGTTCGAACAATTCATTTCGGGTCGCCATGATCGGGCCTACTTTTTCTTGCCTTCTTTGCGCTCAACGTACTCACCGAGGTAGCGCACGCCTTTGCCCTTGTAGGGCTCGGGCGGACGAAACCCACGGATCTCGGCCGCGACCTGACCGACCCTTTGCCGGTCCGCGCCTGAGATCTTGATCGCTGTCGGGCGAGCGCATTCAGCACTTATCCCGTCGGGCAGCGGATAGACAATCGGGTGCGAATAACCTAGCTGCAAGGTGAGCACATCCGCCTCTACGGCCGCGCGATAGCCGACCCCGTTGATCGCCAGCTCAACCGAATAGCCTGTCGCCACGCCGTTAACGAGATTGTTAACGAGCATGCGCTGCATACCCCACATCGCACGCGCCCGCTTGGACTCGTCGCGCGGTGAAATGCTAACTTTGTCACCATCGAGCGCCGCCACGACATCGTCGACGAGGCGCAGACTCAGCTCACCCTTCGGGCCCTTCGCGACGATCTCCTGGCCGCTCAGCTCGACGCTCACCCCTTGGGGAACCTTGACCGCCTTTTGTCCAACCCGCGACATGCGCCTAGATCACGTTGCACAGTACTTCGCCGCCAACATTGGCGACGCGTGCTTCGTTATCGGAAAGAACGCCCTGGGGGGTTGATAGGATCGAGATGCCGAGGCCATCGCGAACCCGCGGCAACTCGCGGATCGAGGAATAGACCCGCCGGCCCGGCCGTGAAACCCGCCAGATTCGTTTGATGACTGGCTCGCCCTCATAGTATTTCAGTTCGATTCGCAGTTCCGGCATCTCAGCCTCAAGCTCTTCGCGCTCGTAACCGCGGATGTAGCCCTCGCGCTGCAGCACTTCTAGCACGCTCACGCGAAACCGCGACGCAGGGCTCCGTACCACGGCGAATCCATTGCGCTGGCCGTTGCGGATCCGCGTCAACATGTCACTCAGGGGATCGCTTATCGACATCGAATAGCTCCCGCTACCAGCTCGATTTGACCATGCCGGGGATCTGCCCACTGGACGCCAGATCGCGCACCGCAATGCGCGACATCTTCAGCTTCCGGTAGTAGCCCCGCGGCCGCCCTGTCACCAAGCAACGGTTGCGCGATCGGGTCGCCGAGCCATCGCGCGGCATTCGCGCGAGTTTGAGGCGAGCGGCGAACCGCTCCTCCGGAGGTAGTAACTGATCGCGCGCCGCATCCTTGAGCCGTTGTCTCTTGGCCGCGAACCGAACCACCAGGCGACGCCGTCTGAGGTCCTTTTCCGTGGAACTCTTCTTGGCCATTCATGGCCTCCGTGATGAGTTAGCTCGTGAACGGCATGCCAAAGGCGGCGAGCAATTCCTTCGCCTCCTCGTCGGTGCCAGCGGTGGTGACGATCACGACATCCATGCCGCGAACTTTGTCGATCTTGTCGTACTCGATCTCCGGGAAAACAATCTGCTCCTTAAGACCGAGGGTGAAATTGCCACGCCCATCGAAACTCCGCGCCGACAGGCCGCGAAAGTCCCTGACACTCGGCAACGCGATGGTAATCAGGCGGTCGAGGAACTCGTACATGCGGGTACGCCGCAGCGTCACCTTGCAACCGACCTCCATGCCCTCTCGCAGCTTAAAGTTCGAGATCGATTTCTTGGCCTTCGTTATGATCGGCTTCTGACCCGTGATGGCGGCCAGTTCTTCAGCGGCGATGACGATCTGCTTGCCGTCGCGCGAGCCCTCACCGACGCCCATGTTGACGACGATCTTCTCGAGCCTCGGGACCCGCATGGCGTTGGGATAACCAAAGCGCTCCCGTAGCGCCGGATGCACGGTGCTCTCGTATTGTTCGTGAAATCGAGCGGCCATGGCTGATCCTAGGCGTCGATAACTTCGCCGGAGGCTTTGGCGAAGCGGACCTTGCGGCCATCCTCGAGAAACTTGTAGCCGATTCGTGACGCCTCGCCGGTCTTGGGATCGACCAGGGCAACGTTGGAAATATGTAGCGCCGCTTCCTTCTCGACGATGCCGCCCGGCTGACCGGCCGAGGGCCGCGTGTGCCGCTTGACCATGTTCGCGCCTTGAACGATCACCCGCTCGCGATCGCGCTGCATCCGCACGATCCGACCCTTGCGGCCTTTGTCGCGGCCGCTGACGACGATAACCTCGTCGCCTCTTCTCAGCCGGAGCTTGTGCGCCATCACAGCACCTCCGGCGCCAGCGAGACGATCCGCATATGTTGCTTGGCCCTAAGTTCGCGCGTCACCGGGCCGAAGATACGGGTTCCGATCGGCTCACCCTGCGGCGTGATCAACACAGCAGCATTGCGATCAAAGCGAATTGCACTGCCATCGGCGCGGCGAATTTCCTTAGCGGTGCGAACGATCACGGCGCGATGGATATCGCCCTTTTTGACGCGACCGCGCGGGATCGCCTCCTTGACCGTCACCACGATCGTGTCGCCGATAGAGGCGCTCCGGCGACGCGTTCCACCCAGCACCTTGATGCACTGCACGCGTCGGGCGCCCGAGTTGTCCGCGACTTCAAGATTGGTTTCCGCCTGAATCATTGTGTTCCGCCGACCCCAGGCGAGTTGCCGAGTGCATCAGACACGACCTCCCAGGTCTTGGTCTTCGACTTGGGCGCGCACTCCTGGATGCGGACGACGTCGCCCACACCGCACCGGTTCTGCTCGTCGTGCACATGCATCTTCTTGAAGCGGCGGATGAACTTGCCATACAGCGGGTGGCGCACGCGCCGCTCGACTTGCACGACGACAGTCTTGTCTACCTTGTCGCCAACCACCGTGCCCAGAAGTGTACGCCTTGCCATGTCCTGTCCCGCGCTCCCTCAGCTCGCGCGCGCGTGAGCGCCGAGGGCTGTCTTGATCCGGGCGATGTCTCGCCTGACCTGGCCGACCCGCGCGGTATTTTCCAACTGCCCGCTGGCCCGCTGAAACCGCAGGTTGAAGGCTTCTTTCTTCAGTCCCAAGAGTTGGTCCTGAAGTTCATTGTCGGACTTGCCGCGAAGCTGTTCGGCCTTCATGCCTCACGCCCCTCGCCAAGTCGGGCCACGAAACGCGAGCGCAGCGGCAGCTTCGCTGCGCCCAGCTCGAACGCCTCGCGCGCGATCGCGGCAGAAACCCCGTCGACCTCGAACATGACCCGGCCCGGCTTGATCCGAGCGGCCCAGAACTCGACCGCACCCTTGCCTTTGCCCATCCGCACTTCGGTCGGCTTTTTGGTCACCGGTACGTCGGGAAAAATGCGTATCCAAACCCGACCTGAGCGTTTCATGTGGCGGGTTATCGCGCGCCGACAGGCCTCGATCTGGCGCGACGTCAACCGGCCAGGCGCCATCGCCTTGAGCCCGTAGGCGCCGAAGTTGAGCTCGGTGCCACCCTTGGCCTGGCCATGGATACGGCCCTTGTGGGCCTTGCGATACTTGGTTCGCTTCGGTTGAAGCATGTTCCGATCGCCTAGCGCGGCGCTCCTTGCTCGGTCATTTTCTTTTCGTGAGCCATCGGGTCATGCTCCAGTATCTCGCCCTTGAACACCCACACCTTGACGCCACAGGTACCGTACGCCGTCTTCGCGGTCTTCTCGCCATAGTCGATGTCGGCCCTGAGCGTATGAAGCGGCACCCGCCCCTCGCGATACCACTCCGTGCGCGCGATCTCGTTGCCGCCCAGACGCCCGCCGCAGTTGATGCGAATCCCCTGGGCGCCGAGCCGCATCGCCGACTGCACCGCTCGTTTCATCGCCCGACGAAACGCGACCCGCCGCTCCAACTGCTGACCGATGTTCTCGGCAATCAACTGCGCATCCACCTCCGGCTTGCGGATCTCGACGATGTTGAGGTGCACCTCACTGTCGGTGATCCCCGCGAGTGCTCGCCGCAACCGTTCGATATCGGCGCCCTTCTTGCCGATGACGACGCCCGGGCGCGCGGTGTGGATGGTGACATGCGCCTTTTTTGTTGGCCGTTCGATGACCACCCGGCTGACCCCCGCCTGGCTCAGTCGGCTCATCAGGTAGCGGCGGATCCGTAGATCTTCGTGCAGCAGGTCGCCATACGCCCGGCCGTCGGCGTACCACCGCGAATCCCACGTCCGGTTGATGCCAAGACGCAACCCGATCGGATTGACTTTTTGACCCATCAGGCGGTTTCCTCGCGCTCGCGGACGATGATCCGCAGATTACTGAACGGCTTTTCGATCGCCGCGACACGGCCCCGCGCACGCGGACGCCAACGTTTCATCACCAGCGCCCGGCCCACCGTGGCCTCAGCGACATACAACCGGTCGACGTCGAGCTGGTGATTGTTCTCGGCGTTGGCGATCACCGACTGCAATACCTTGCGCACCTCGCCCGCTATTCGCCGGCGCGAGAAGGCCAATTCCGCGAGCGCCTTTTCGACCGCTTTGCCGCGGATCGTCTGGGCAACGATGTTGAGCTTGCGCGGGCCGGTCCGCAGACTCCGCGCGATCGCCATCGCCTCATTTTCCGCGAGCCTTCGCGCCGCCGCCGGCTTGCCCATGATCAGACTCTCCTGGCCCGCTTGTTGCCGGAATGTCCGAAGAATGTGCGGGTTGGCGCGAATTCGCCCAACTTATGCCCGACCATCGTTTCGGTCACCAATACCGAGATAAACTTGCGCCCATTATGGACACCAAAGGTAAGGCCCACGAACTGCGGCAGAACGGTCGAACGCCGCGACCACGTGCGAATTACGGACTTGTGGCCCGATAGCGCAGCCTCCTCGGCTTTCTTAAGGAGGTAGCCATCAACGAACGGGCCTTTCCAAATCGAACGCGCCATCTCTGTCCTCTACTTCGCGCGACGGTCTCGAAGGATGAAGCGATTCGTCGACTTGTTGCGACGGGTCCGCTTACCCTTGGTCGGCTGGCCCCACGGCGTCACCGGATGCCGACCGCCCGAACTGCGCCCCTCGCCGCCGCCGTGCGGATGATCAATCGGATTCATCGCCACGCCGCGCACCGTCGGGCGCCGCCCGCGCCACCGCGAGCGCCCGGCCTTGCCGAGCTTAATATTCTTGTTGTCGGCATTCGAGACCGCGCCGATCGTCGCCATCCCGTCCGCCAGCACCATGCGCTGCTCGCCCGACGTCAGCCGCAGCAGCGCGTAGCCCGAATCCTTGCCGACCAATTGCGCATACGTGCCCGCCGCGCGTGCGATCTGTCCGCCCTTGCCCGGCTTCATCTCGACGTTGTGGATGATCGTGCCGACCGGGATATTTCTCATCGGCATCGCGTTGCCAGGCTTGATATCGACGCGCTCGCCAGCCACCACCACATCGCCCTCACCCACGCGCTGGGGGGCGAGAATGTACGACAGCGTGTCGTCCTGATAGCGCAGCAAGGCGATGAACGCTGACCGGTTAGGATCGTATTCGAGCCGCTCCACCGTCGCCGTAACATCGCGCTTCCGGCGCTTGAGATCGATCACGCGATAGCTGCGTTTGTGGCCACCGCCACGATGCCAGATCGTGATGCGGCCCTGGTTGTTGCGACCCGCCGTGTCGACCCCGCCCTCGGTCAGTGTTTTGACCGGCTCACCCTTCCACAGCCGCGACCTGTCAACTAGGACCAGCTGGCGGCGCGACGGAGTGGTCGGCTTGTAGTTCTTCAGCGCCATGCTAGATGCCAGTCGTGATGTCGAGGGTTTCGCCCTCGGCGAGAGTAACGATAGCCTTCTTGTAAGCGACGCGCCGCCCCCAGCGCCCCTGGAAACGCTTCTTCTTGCCCTGCATTCGGATCGTGTTGACGCCGTTCACCTTGACAGAAAACAGCTCTTCGACCGCGCGCCGAATTTGTGGCTTGGTCGCATCAATGGCCACGCGGAAGGTCACCTGGTTATGTTCCGAGCCGCGGGTCGACTTCTCGGTGATAACCGGGCCACGCACCACATCGTAGGAGCGCTCACTGATCATCGCAACCGCTCCTGCAGCCGTTCGGCCGCGGCCTGCGTCAACACCAATGTGTCGCGGCGAAGGATATCGAAGACGTTGACGCCGACCTCCGGCAATACGTCGACGCCGGCCACGTTGGCGGCGGCCTTGGAGAAGTTCCCGTCCAACTCGGGGGCGTCAACGATCAACGCCGAACTCCACCCCAGGGCGGAGAGCTTCCTGGCCAGCGTCGCGGTCTTTGCCTCATCCAGCCGCGCCTTATCGACGATCGTAAGCTTGCCTTCCGCGAGCTTGACCGAAAGCGCCGTCTTCAACGCCAAGCGGCGCACTTTCTTCGGCAAATCGTG
>Ga0315336_1005723_pt1 | contig 13300 bp, 10 predicted proteins | sample ASW5metaG_FD_204512 | JGI IMG/M metagenome (GOLD analysis project Ga0315336, IMG submission 204512) | Ammonia-oxidizing marine archaeal communities from Monterey Bay, California, United States - ASW #5 | ecosystem: Environmental > Aquatic > Marine > Intertidal zone | place: USA: California...
CGGGTACCGTTGCCAGGCCTGCCGCAATGGACTGTGAGCCCAGTCGCAACGCTGATGACTCAGAGCGAGCTGCCCTTCCAGCCACCAGAGGTAAGGATCATCTCCGAGCGCCAGGTGCAATTGCCCGCTGATTTCCCGGTAAGCATTCTGATCGGACGCCATCAGTGCGTGTTTCAGCTGCCAGAGTGCCGGTTTGCCCGTTTCTGCCTGAGCCGCCAGGGCCTGCTCTTCACAGGGCTGGCCGGTACACTGCACAAGCCATAATGCCAGCAGTGCCGGCTGGCCTGCAGCCAGATCGGCAAGTTCCGCCGAGCCGGGGTTATCCTGCAACATGGTCAGGAATGCCTTCCCCCTCCCGGCTTGAAACCGATCGCCATAGGACACCAGTTCGCTCAATTGCAGACCGCTGCTGTAGTCGTACCACTCGGTGAGACGATAACGGGCACCAGGTTCGCCCTCCAGGCGGAGAAACCCCACACCACCGTCAGAAAAATGCAGTCTGATACGGGCCGCGAAACGCTTCCGGTTTTCGTTGAATCCGGTGATGGCGAACTGCTCAATGTCCACATCCTGCACCCAACGAGCAAGAACCCGGTCGGGCACCGGTACTAACGTCTGCCGGGCCAGTACCGGTTGCAGAGAACCACTGCCAAGATCCGCTCTTAGTGTCGCGAGGGTAAGGCTGTCAGCGCTAACGGTCTGCGCCAACAGGAAAAATAACAGCGAAATGAAAAAGCGGTAAGTCATGCGAAGCCCCATTTGATCCCGCACAGACTAGGCAAAAACACCGGGGTTAGCCACACCCTGGGTGCGCAGGGGAGACCCGTGCCTTATGGTGCAAATGATGGCCGGTGATCGCCAAGCTTTCTGTGGTAAAACCAATGCGGTGTTATCTCGACGGATAACCGGTGATCTGTCGGATGGAGCGGTACAGCGGGGACAGCCGCGGGTACATTTTTCGGTAGACTTGGCGGTATAGCGCATCGTACTGACGGGCCACCTCAGGATCTGGCTCAAACCGTTTTCCGGGGCGTGTCATCGCCGCGACAGCGCTGGCGTAATCCGGGTGCAACCCCATGGCAACGGCGGCATTGATGGCCGCCCCCAGGCCGGAGGTTTCAGAGGTATGCGGGCGTTCCGCCGGGAGGTTAAACAGGTTCGCGGTGATCTGCATGATGGCATCGCTCTGTGAGCCACCACCAGACACCCGCAAGGATTGCACTGGCACCCGATTGCGTTTCTCCAAGCGCTCCTTGCCCTCGCGAAGGGCATAGGCAATGCCTTCGATAATCGCCCGGTAAAGGTGTGCCCGGGTATGTACATCGCCAAAACCGATGATGGCGCCCTTGGCCTCCGGTCCGGGGATGCGCACGCCGGGATTCCAGAAGGGCTGCAGCACCAGTCCCATGGCGCCGGGGGGCGAGTCGTGCAGGAAGGACTCGAACAGGGTTTCCGCACTGACACCCAACTCTTCGGCCTGCTGCACTTCCTGTTGGGCGAACTCGCGCTTGAACCAGTTCACCATCCAGTAGCCACGCTGAACGATGACTTCCGAGTTGTAGCGCCCCGGCACGGCCGCGCTGTAGGCGGGGACAAACGGAATTGGCTCCACGTAGCGTTCGTTACAGGTATTGAAGGTGGCTGTGGTGCCGTAGCTGAGGTTACCGATTTCCGGCGTGAAGGCACCGGCGCCAAGCACTTCGCAGGCCTTGTCCGCCCCGCTGGCGATCACCGGCAGGCCGACGGGAATGCCGGTATGTCGGCTGGCGGCGGCGGTGACCTTGCCCAATGTCTCGCCCGGTGCGACCAGCTCAGGGAGCTGCTCGCGGGTTACCCGCAGGGCTTTCCATTTCAGGTCATGGGCCGGCGCCCAGCACTGCCCCTTGTAATCGAAAGGGATGTAGCCAACCTGCGAGGCGGTACAGTCACGCACTTCACCGGTCAGACGATAGTTCAGATAGCCAGACAGCAGCAGGAAATGGGCGGTTCGTTGCCAGATCTCAGGCTCATCCTCCGCCAGCCAGTTGCACTCCGCCTTGGCTTGAAACTGGCGCAGGGTTTCTCCCTGGCCGAGCAAGTTCACTGGCGCTGCATACCACCAGGGCAGGCGAGGAAAATCCGGGGTACGCCGTTGATCCAGCCAGATTACTGCCGGGCGCAGGGGGCGCATGGCCTTGTCCAGGCAGACCACCGAGGCTCGCTGGGTAGTCAAAGACACCGCGACCACCCGGGATCGCAGCTCGCCATGCTCCAGCCATAAGCCCTGACAGGCCTGACCCAATTGTTCCCAGAAATAGTTAACGTCCTGCTCGGCTTCGCCCGGGCGGTCTGGCAGATAGGGCTCGATATGTTGTTGGTACTTGGCAATCAGTTCGCCGTTGCCATCGAACAGCATGGCCCGGGCACTTTGTGTGCCTTGATCAAGGGCAAGCAGCAGCGGTGGACTCATCCGGCGGCCTGCTCTACCGGTGAGGCTGGCACACCGTAGTAGCGCTGATGAATGTCCAGATAGCGTCTTCTCTCCTCTTCCCAGCAGGCATCATCCCAGCCGAGGGTGGCCTGAATCTGTTGTTGCAGGGTATCCAGTAGCACCTTGCCGGCTTCAGGCAGCAGCAGCCCGAGCCGGGTACGGCGCAGCATCAAGTCATCCAGGTGCACCACATCCTCGTTCTCGAGAATCCACTGAATGAGGGCCGGGTCTCCCTGATCTGCATGCAGAAAAGCATCCACAGCCTGCGGGGCATCACTGATGGGAATAAAGCCGGGCTCGGTGGTTTTCTGGCCGCGCTTGTGGGCGGCACTGTCGATCAGACCGCTGGCCAGCAAGGCATCCAGGGCAATCAGCCGAAACGTGGTGAGCTTGCCACCACTGACGGTAACGATACCGTTTTCACCCCATACCGCATGATCACGGCGCTCCTTGGAAGGATCCATGCCCTTGCCGGAGGCAATGACCGGACGGACGCCGGCAATGGTGGAATAGATATCGTCCCGATTGAGAGCCGCCTTCGGAAACTGGCTGTTGATCAAACGGAGCAGGTAATCCACTTCCTGGCCACTGGCCGCTGCCTCGATATCCATATCCTGGGGATGATCCAGATCCGTGGTGCCCACGCAGGTCACCCCCTCCCAGGGGAACACAAACACCGGGCGACCATCGTCAGGATGCATGACGGTGAGGCAATCCTTCACCGGCAGACGTTCGGGGTTCACAAACAGGTGGCTGCCGCGCAGGGGGCGCACGCGGGGGTCACTGCCGGAAAAACGGTCTGCCCAGGCGCCGGTGGCACTGATCACCCGTCGCGCACGAAGCGTGGCCGTCTGCTCGGTGGTTCGATCCGTCACTGTGACAGCGTAACCTTCACCACTGGGCTCGGTCTGTTCTACACGGCAGTAATTCTGTGCCAGTCCACCGTGGCGAGCCGCCTCCAATATCACCCGAACCACCAGGCGGCAGTCATCGGTAAGGGCATCGGTATAGCTCATGGCGCCGGTCAGGGACTGGCTGTTGAGCCCCGGCACACGCTCCAGCAGTTGCTCACGGTTCAGGTAACGATGATCACGGATGCCGGCAAGAAAATCGTACAACCAGAGAATCGCCTTCATCGGCAACCGTCCGGGGAAGACCCCTTTTCGTAGCGGAAACAGATAAGTGGCCCGCTCCACCAGCCCCGGCAATTCTTCAATCAAGCGTTCGCGTTCAAGCAGGGAGTGGCGGGTCAGGCGAATGTCCCCCTGGGCGATATAACGCAGCCCGCCATGCACCATTTTGGAGGAGCGACTGGAGGTGCCCCAGGCGAAATCGGTCTGCTCCAGCAGCAGCACCCGGTGCCCCCGACGGGCCGCTTCCAGCAACACGCCGGCGCCGGTGATACCGCCACCGATGACAATAAGATCCCAGTTTTCGTCAGCGAGGGAGTCCAGGGAGTGGCGTTTGCCTAACATCAAGATTCCTTTTCAATTCGCGGCTGGGTGTCGTCGAGCAAACAGCCCGGGTTCAGTCGCTGCTGCGGATCAAAGTGTTTCACTAATGACGTCAGTGCCGCGATGCCCTGCTCGCCTTTCTCGTGGCGGAGCCAGGGCGCATGATCGCGCCCTACCCCGTGCTGATGGCTGATGGTGCCCCCATGCGCCACGATGGCATCACTGGCCGCCTCTTTCATGGCGCGCCAGCGCTGCAAGGTGTTGTGGTAGCTGTCCGAGCAGCGAAACACATAGGTGGTATAGATACTGGAACCCTGCGGATAAAGGTGTGACAGATGGGTAAAGACATGCACTTTTTCGCCCTCTCCCACGTTGTCGCGCACCGCCTGCTCCATGGCATTCATGGCCGGGGTGACCTGATTCCAGTCCACCGCGGTTTCAAAGGTGTCCACCACATACCCATGCTCCCATAGCCCATGACGGAGGTAGGGGGAACGAAAACGGGACTCTTCCCATTTCTTGCCCAGCAGCTCACCCACCACCGTGCCACCGGCGGAACGAATGCGTTTTTTTACCGTGGCCAGGGTGTGGCGCACCAGTGACTTTTCACCGGTCACCCCGAAAGTGATCATGCATTTTTCGTTCCGGCAGCCACGAAGTGACAGGTATCGATGCAATACCGACACCAGCTTTTCATGGCCGGCGAGCATCAGATGGGTGCGGGTTTCTTCCGCATTGGATAGCCGCAGCATGGAAAGCGGCAGCTTGGCCTGGGTCAGGCTGCGCACCAGCGTCCTGGCCGTTTCCCAGTCCGGCGCGAAGGCTACCTGGAACGTTTCCGTTTCCGGCAAGGGGGTAACGCGCACCTTGACCTCGCTGATCACTCCCATGCGCCCTTCCGAGCCCATGATAATTTCCCGCAGATCCGGCCCGGCGGAAGACGCCGGAATGGTGGGGATATCCAGGGTGCCCCTGGGCGTTTCGATACGACCACCAGCGAACATCTGTTCGATGCGACCATAACGCATGGACTGCTGGCCGCTGGAGCGGCTGGCCACCCAACCCCCTACCGTAGACAGTTCCCAGGATTGCGGGAAATGCCCAAGCATGTAGCCCTGCTCGCGCAGCTGGCTTTCCACTTCCGGTCCCGGGGTACCGGCGCCGAAGGTGGCAATCTGGCTTTCCTTGTCCAGGTGGAGCAGTTTGTTCATGCCAGCCAGTGACAGTGTCAGCACCGGTTTGTCGCTGGCTGGTGGATTGATATGCCCGGCCACAGAGGTGCCGCCGCCATAGGGAATCACCAGCACATCATTGTCCTGGGCCCAGACCAGCAGGCGCTTCACCTCTGCGCTTTTGGTCGGCATCGCGACCCCGTCCGGGAAACGACCGAAATCACCGGAGCGCATGGCCAGCCAGTCCGGCAGGCTTTGCCCGCGAGCATGACGAATGCGTGTTTCTGCATCGGTTCGGATCAACGGGTGGTCAGGCATGCGCGACGCGGGCACCGCCTGCAACACCGTTGCCATTTCCGCATCCGGCAAGGGTGTGGCCGTGCCAAGACGCGATTGCAGAAAAGTCAGGCCGGAGGCCTTCAGCGGGTAATGATTGGCGCTGTCGCCCCAGCCGTTCCAGCGTCGCATGCAACGTACTCCTTGATTTGGGAAAGCCTGCCAGGATCGTGTAACAGGCTGATGTCATGGTAGCCCTGACGGCAAGGGGTTTCACTGGCGCAGCGGGACAGTAGATGGACTATTTCTGACACCCGCCTGATTTGTGCCGCTGATACAGGCCGTATTGAATAGATAACAACCATCTACAAACGGGCACTCGGTTTTTTTCGTACAAATTCGTAAACTCGTGAAGACGCCGCTTTACCAGCCATGCTCTCAGGGCTATGGTTCATATCACATCAAACTATTTAAAAACCAATACCTTATAAGACTTACAAGGAGTTCTCATGAAACGTTTCGTTGGTTGTCTGGCGCTCGCAGGCGCTATGTCCCTGCAGGCAGGCTGCAGCACCATCAACCCTTACACCGGTGAAAAGCAGACCTCCAAGGCTGGTATGGGTGCCGGCATTGGCGCCGTCACCGGTGCCCTGATCGGTATTGCCACGTCAGACAGTGCCAAAGAGCGTAAAGAGCGGGCACTGAAAGGCGCCGGTATTGGCGCTGTTGCCGGTGGTGGCGTGGGCTACTACATGGATGTCCAGGAAGCCAAGCTGCGCGAGAAACTGGAAGGTGCCGGTGTGTCCGTTACCCGTGATGGCGACAACATCATCCTGAACATGCCAGGTAACCTGACTTTCGACACCGACAGCACCACGGTGAAGTCTTCTTTCCGCCCGGTACTGGACGCCGTCTCTGAAGTCCTGAAGGAATACAAGTCCACCATGATCCAGGTAGCCGGCCACACCGATAGCACCGGCGGTGACAAGTACAACCTGATGCTGTCCCAGCAACGCGCTCAGTCCGTGGCCAATATTCTGGGCGGCTTCGGCGTTGAGCAAGTGCGCATGGATACCGTCGGTTTCGGCGAGACCCAGCCCATTGCCAGCAACGGCACCGCCAGTGGCCGTGAGCAAAACCGTCGTGTTGAACTGACCCTGTTGCCTTACACCGAGTAAGACAACCCGGGGTGGGTGCCCAGCACCCACCTCCCCCTCCTTCCTCTTTTTTCAATTCCCCCGCAACATCCAGAGTGCATCACGATTTTCTTCGGGCCATGATGAAGTCAGACCCTTCATTAAGCCAAAGGAACAGATCGTGAGTACAGCGACGGGGCAGATTACCGACACACAGTGGCATGCCATCCAGAACCGTGACCGAAGTGCGGACGAGCGCTTTGTCTATGGCGTTATCACCACCGGCATTTTCTGTCGGCCCAGTTGTCCGGCAAGACGGCCTAAACTGGACAATGTGCGGATATTTCCCACTGGGCAGGCAGCCTTGCAGGCGGGCTTGCGCCCTTGTCGTCGTTGCAATCCGTTTTCCCTGGCGGGTTCACCAGTGACAGACACCGTCATAGCCCTGTGCCGCCATATTGAGCAAAGCCACAGTCCGCCGACACTGAAAGAGCTAGCCGCTCAATGCGGCTGGTCTCGCCACCATTTGCAGCGCCAGTTCAAGGCGGTCACCGGGCTTTCACCACGGGACTATGCGATGGCAGTGCGCCGGCGGCGCCTCAGCGGGAATTTACAACGCCATACATCCATCAGCCGTGCCATGCAGGAGTCGGGAATGGAATCCAGCAGCCAGCTTTACAGCCAGGGCAAACAGATGCTGGGGATGTTGCCCGGCCAGTATCGTTCCGGCGGCACGGGGACAGCGATCCGTTTTGCCATGGCCGAATGTAGCCTGGGCTGCCTGCTGGTGGCAGAAACCGCACAGGGTATCTGTGCCATCAGTCTCGGTGATGAGCCGGAACCATTGCTCAAGGAATTTCAGACACGTTTTGCTGACGCCGAGCTGCTCCCGCCAGACCCGGCTTTTGACGCCAAGGTGGCCCGGGTTGTTTCACTGATCGAAGATCCGCAACAGCGCCTGTCGTTGCCACTGGATATTCGCGGCACTGCGTTTCAGCAACGAGTCTGGCAGGCGCTTCAACAGATACCTCCGGGCACCACCCTGTCCTATCAGGCCCTGGCTGAGACACTTGGCCAACCGGGCGCCGCCCGGGCAGTGGCGTCGGCCTGCGCCGCCAACACCTTGGCCGTGGCGATTCCCTGCCATCGAATTGTGCGCCGTGATGGCAGCCTGTCCGGCTATCGCTGGGGCGTAGAGCGCAAGCGGGCCCTGCTGGAACGCGAGCTTGAGAACAAGGAGAGTGAGTGAGAAAAAAAACAGCCGAGCTGACTCTAACGCTACCTGCAGATTTCGATCGCGAAGCCTTCCTGGATTTCCACCGCCGGGATACCGAAGCCGTCGCCGAAAAAGTCGATGCCGGGGCGCTGAAGAAAGCCTTTATCTGGCAACAGGTGCCCACCCTGCTGACAGTGGATTTTGATCAGCCCGGCCATGCCCATGTCACTTTGCATTGTGACGATAAGCCACCGTCTGCCAGCGCTTCACTGGACGCCTTTGCGGGTCATTTACTGGGTCTGGATCAGCCAACACAAGCCTTCGAGGCGCAGGCCGGCAGGCACTCTCTGGTGGGTGCAATGGTGCGCTCGCAGGCCGGATTGCGGGTACCACAATCCGCCTCCCCGTTTGAGGCACTGAGCTGGGCGATCATCGGCCAGCAGATCAGTGTGGCTGCCGCCGTTTCCATTCGCCGACGTTTTATACAGCGCCTGGGCCGCAGGCACAGTAACGGCCTTTACTGCTACCCCGATGCCAACGATGTTGCCAGCACGAACGCGGAAGCGCTGAAGGCCTGTGGTTTTTCCCGCAGCAAGGCGGAGTGTCTGCTCACCGTCGCTCGTCGCTGCCTCGACGAGGCCCTTCTGCCAGAGATCCTCATGGCGCAGCCCGATCTGGAAACTCTTCGCAAGAGCTTGCTGGCAATACGTGGCCTGGGGCCCTGGAGCGTTCACTATGCACTACTGAGGGGCTATGCATGGATGGACGGAAGCCTCCATGGGGACGTGGCCGTGCGCCGGGCGATTCAGCAGTTACAGGGCAATGCGTCTCCGCCAAGCCTCAGCGAAACCGAACGCTGGCTGTCTGAGTTCCGCCCTTGGCGCAGCCTGATGGCGGCCCATCTTTGGGAATCCCTGTAATGAATTGATAATTGAGAACGAATAATTGATTACGGCGCGACCAATGTCGAATCGGCTTTTAAAACGCAAAGTCCCCGTGCACATGTTGGTCGCGGTTTCCTGAGCTTGATGGCAGAGCGGCTGCCCCGCGAGTTATCAATTCTCAATTATCCATTATCAATGGCGTTGTCGGGTGCAGTTCGCCTTAGCCTCAGTGCACCCTACGCACTAGCGGGCGCAGCACGAACTAACCGCCAGGCCAACCAGCCCAGCGGCACCATCAGGGACAATACCAGCAAATAGGGCCAGCGGTGATCCAGGGTGTACAGCCCGGTGCCAACCAGCGGCCCGAGAATAAACCCCAACGCCGGGCAGGCGCTGGCCAGACCGGCCACCCGCCCCTGCTCTTCGCTGCTGACGCGCAGGCTGGCCAAAGACATGATTGCCGGCATGCCGAAGCCCAGGCCGAGCCCCACCAGCAATACCGCAAAACTCATCACCAGTTGCCGATCTGCCAGCCACAGAATCAACGCGCCGGCGCCCAGCGCCGGGACAGCCAGAGCAACCAGCAACGTGGCCGGTGCCCGCAGCCATTGCACCACGACAATCTGGCCGAACAGGGACGTGACCGCCGCCGCCATCATGGTCAAGCCAAGGGCGCGGGCTGCCGCCGCGGGGGATAATCCGAAGTGATCCTGAAACAGGAAGCCCAGGGTCTGTTGAATCAGGGCAAAGCTCATGAACAACATCACCCCGGTGAGCAGCAAGTCCCGCAAACGCGGGTCCGCATAGGCGCCCAGACCACTGCGCAGGACCTTACCCAGGGACACGGTGCGCGCCTTAGGCTGGTGCGGCGATGGGGGCAGCCACAAGGCTGTTGCGATAGCCATCAGTGCGGTCAGGGCCGCCACGCCGTAAAGCGGGAAAACCAGCCCCACCGCCGCCAGCAAACCACCGGATACCGGCCCTATCACCGTCCCCAGATTGTTCGCTGCACCGATACGGCCCATACCCTGGGTGCGCTGCTCTGGAGTAGTGATATCAGCGGTATAGGCTGCGGCGGCTGCCGGCGTGGCCGCCATAATCGCCGCCTGTACCATGCGACTGAGTACCAGGCCTGCCACCAATAACCCGCCGACCAGCCCGCCGTGCAGACCGATATCGAATACCACCGCAAACATCAGCGTGCCCAGGGAATAGCCGCTAAGCCCGATCACCAGCACCCGCTTGCGACCCAGGGATTCACTGAGGGTGCCCCACACCGGACTGGCCAGGGCAAAAATCAGCGACGAACAGCTGATGATCAGCCCCACCTGCATTTCCGCCAGGCCAGTGGCCCGGCCCAGGGACGGAAGCAGGGTAAATACCAGGGTCTGGCCCAGTGCGGTCACCGCCACGGCGGTCAACAGGATTGTATGGCTGAGGGTGCCCGGGTTAGGGTTTGTCGCCGCAGAGGAAGAGTTCAATGAAGACATACCCCGCCCCAAGCCTGGCGGACTGGTTGGCCGAGCGCCCCTTTACCCTGGCCATGTCGTCCGGTTTTTTTGGTTTCTTTGCCCATTTTGGTGTCGTCAAAGCCCTGAAAGAACATGAATTGCAGCCCACCCGCTATTGCGGCTCCAGTGCCGGTGCGCTGGTGGCCGCCTGCATGGCCAGCCAGGCGTGCCCGGAAAGCATGGAGCACACCCTGCTTGGGTTGTCCCGGGAGCATTTCTGGGACCCGGCTCCAGGCTTGGGTTTACTCGCCGGCAACCGTTTCCGGGCATTGCTGCAAGAATTGCTACCCATAACGGACCTGGCCCATAGCCCCACCCCGGTGGCCCTTTCCGTCTGGCATGCCGCCAGCCGCCGCACCCGGGTACTGAACGCCGGGGACCCGGTGGAAGCTGTTTATGCATCCTGTGCGGTGCCATTTCTTTTCCAGCCCGCATGCATCGATGGGGGTTACTACTGGGATGGTGGCATTGCCGACCGGCATGGTCTGGCCGGCACCTGGCCCGGCGAGCGCGTACTCTATCACCATCTGCAATCCCGATCCCCGTGGCGACGGGCCAATAGCCCTGCCCTGCAGGCGCCTTTGCGCGCCAACCTGACAACCCTGGCCATTGACGGCCTGACCCGTAGCGGCCCCGGCAAGTTGGAGCAAGGGCGTGTCGCATTACAGCAAGCCTATGACGCTACCCGCCAGGCGCTAGCCAAACCGGTTCGCCATGGAATGGTGAAAGTCGCCAGCGTCTGATGAAGCGTAGCGTGCACTGGCGCCGTTGCTCTTCTGTAGGAGCCTGCCTGCAGGCAAGCCAGAGTGCTCCGATTCGCCTGCAGGCAGGCTCCTACCAAGACAGATCTCAGGACACTTCGTCGTAAAGCGGTTTGGACAGTTCCGCCCAGTCCACTTCGCCGTCATCCACCAGATTTTCGAATTGCAGGATTCCCAGCTCCTCAAAACGGGGGCGAACCGACTCGGTGAGCAGGCCGATGCGCTTCAGGTTGGGCATGATGCGAGTGAACAGCAGATTGCGGAATTGGGCCATGATGGTGGAGGACAACACCTGTTCACGGGCCTCGTCCACATCCCAGCCAAAATGTTCAAACACCTCGGTGCTGATCAGACGCTCGCGCATGACCACGCAGGCCTCAAAGGCAAAGTGCGCCCGCTCTTCTTTTTCTTCTTCAGAAAGAGTCTCAACAAAGTCCTCCAAGTAGTTGACACCAAAGGTAACGTGCCGCGCTTCATCGCGAATGACCAGGTGGATGATCTGCTTGAGAAGCGGATCATGGGCGGTCAGTTTGAGGGTGTTGAAGGCAGCCAGGGCCAAGCCTTCGATGATGATCTGCATACCGATGAATTTCAGATCCCAGCGCGGGTCCGAGAGGATCTTGTCGAGCAGGGCCTTCAGATTGGGGTTCACCGGGTAAAAAATGCCGATCTTTTCCTGCAGGTAACGGGTAAAGACCTCCACATGCCGCGCCTCGTCAAAGGTCTGGCTGGCCGCATAGAGTTTGGCGTCGTAGGACGGCGCGCAACTGGCCAGTTGCGATGCCACCAACAGGGCGCCCTGCTCCCCGTGCATGAACTGCGCCAGCATCCAGGCAAGGTTGTGCCAGCCAAAACGCAGTTTCTCGTCCTCGCTGAGCGCCTCGAAGGTGGGCCAGCCATTGAACGGGTTGAAGGCCTGATCCAGGGGGATTTCACTGCGCGGAAAAGTCTGGGTCCAGTCCAGATCCATGTCCGCATTCCAGTTCAGTTCCTTGCCCAACCGATACAGCTTGCGGATTCGGCCATCAGCACTGGAATAGTCCCAGTTGTAGTGGCCGGTGAGCGGGGTCTGGAAGATTTCCACCACATCCTGCACATGGCCCGGGGTCAGCTTGTCTTCAATATCCTCTGCACCGGGTCCATCCCAGCTCTCATAGATGCTCACCGATGTGGGCGGAGAGGTAACGTTGGTTATTTTCATGGAAACACCTTTTTTAGCGTTGTAGCGCACACCTCAGGACGCAAAGGCGCGTCCTGAACAGGTTCACTTAAACGCTAGGCGGATGTGAGTGCCGGAACAATGTCGCGTTCTGACAATCGGGCCGGGTGTTGGCGCAAAATCACAACCGGGCGCCGGACCAGGAAAAAGCAATTGATAATGGATAATTGAGAATTGATAACACGCGAGGTAACCCCTCTGCCGTCGAGCGCAAGAAGCCGCGCCCAAACTCTGGGCGCGGTCTTTGGGTTTCCAGATATGTCTCGGCGTTGATCGCGCCGTTATCGACTATCGATTCTAATTATCAGTTTCAACCAGCATCGTCCGACAGCAGGAAATGCGCCCGGGCGATGGTGATGGGCTCCTGGCGGTTTTTTTGCCAGGCGCTGATATGTACATTGGCAATGCGTCGCCCCAGCCGGGTGACGCTGCACTCCGCATAGGTGTCACGGAAAAGGCCGGCCCGCAGGTAATCAATAGTGAAATCGATGGTCTTGGGCACCCGTGGTTCCCCCATTTGCAGCAGGATGAAGATAATCGCGGCCTGCTCCATGAAGCCCGCCACCGCCCCACCGTGCAGGGCCGGCAGGGTCGGATTACCCACTACATTGTCATGCTTTGGCAGCACAAAAGTCAGCTCATCACCTTGCGCGACTACCTGGATACCCAGAAAGCGGGCGTAGGGCACCCGGTCAATCAAACTCTGGTAATCCGCCTCGCCAGCGCGGCATTCTTCAATCAGGGTTTTCAGTGCTTTCATTGCCCCACCACCTTGCCTGCGGTTTCGATTTTCAGTCGGGTGTAGGTTGCCAGCCCGGTTGCGATGGGCTCATCCTCATTGCCCTCCTCCCACGTGGTAATACGTACAAAGGCCACGTGGGTAGTGAGGCGATAGCAGGTAGCTTCACAGAATACCGCTGCGCCCTTTTCAGGGCCGCGCAGATGATCCACGCGGAAGTCGATGGTGGGGGTAATTTCGAAAGTCGGAAAGGTACGACAGGTCACTGCCATGCCGCCAGCATGATCCATCATGGCGAAGATGGCGCCACCATGCATGACACCGGTTTCCGGGTTGCCAACCAGATCTTCGCGCCAGGGCACGCGTACCCTGACGGCATTTTCTTCAGCACTGAGCACTTCCAGGCCCAGCACTACCGAGTGCCTGACCGACTCCAGAAACCGGTTGCAGACATCCAGACGG